>Ga0181590_10000918_pt1 | contig 24523 bp, 33 predicted proteins | sample 071ome_34_FD_132446 | JGI IMG/M metagenome (GOLD analysis project Ga0181590, IMG submission 132446) | Coastal salt marsh microbial communities from the Groves Creek Marsh, Skidaway Island, Georgia - 071411BT metaG (megahit assembly) | ecosystem: Environmental > Aquatic > Marine > Intertidal...
CAGTTAAAACCACATGCTCGTAAACTTGTAGAGTTTCAGAGTATATTAGACTATTCTAGAGATGCTCATCATTATGATATTCTTACTGCCACTAAGTATAAGCAAGAGATTGAAAAGAGATGGCAAAACTAGATTTACATGGATACACAGTACATGAAGCCTGGAGAGAATATACTAATTGGATACAAGGTGTCTGGTGGCAGGGCAAAAAAACAGCCATAGTAGTAACAGGACACGGAAAAATCTCACAAGAGTTCCCCAAATGGTGTAGTGTTAGCCCTTATGTTAGAACTTGCGAACTAAACTTGCCCAATACAGGCGCATATAAATTAACCCTATGGAAAAGAAAACCCAATGAAAGATAAATTTAAACAAGCATATATGGATGTAGCAAAGAGATTTGCTCAGTTAAGTACAGCAGAACGCCTAAATGTGGGTGCTATTGTTGTAAAGGATGATCGCATCATTAGTATCGGATATAATGGTACACCTAGTGGTTGGGATAATGTTTGCGAAGATGAAGTTGTGGAGAACAACATTACACGACTTGTAACCAAAACCGAAGTGCTACATGCTGAAACCAATGCCATTAGCAAACTTGCTAGAAGTGTAGAAAGCGGCGAGGGAGCAAGTATCTTTATTACTCACAGTCCTTGTATGGATTGCGCTAAAATGATTTACCAAGCAGGAATTCAGGAAGTATACTATGGTGAAGAGTATCGCAGTGCTGGCGGTGTAGAATTCCTAAAAAAATGTGGATTAAAAGTAGAAAAACTTTAAAAAAGTGTTGACTTATCCTGATATGGTGCTATACTAATAATAAGAGTTGAGAAAAGTTAAACAACAAGAGGACCTAAATTATGTCTGCACCTTTTGAATCCCGTACTGTACGGATTAGTGAAGCAAAAACGTTAATTACCAAGGCGTTTAAAAAGAAGCGTCCTGTGTTCCTGTGGGGACCTCCAGGCATTGGTAAATCAGAATTAGTTGAAGGAATCGCGGAATCGGGTACACTCGGGCGAACTAAAGTTATTGACATGCGTCTTGCTTTGTTTGAGCCTACCGATCTTCGTGGGTATCCTGTTCCAGATGTAGCAACTGGCGTAATGAAATGGCTCCCCCCTGCCGATTTACCTACTGCTGATGTCGCTAAGGAATATGATACCGTAATCGTCTTCTTGGACGAACTCAACTCGGCGGCTCCGAGTGTTCAGGCTGCCGCCTACCAATTGATCCTTAACCGCAGGATTGGGCAATATGTTCTGCCTGAGAATGTGGTTATTATTGCGGCAGGTAACCGTGAGACTGACAAAGGCGTAGCATATCGCATGCCTAAGCCACTTGAGAATCGTTTCGTACACTTTGAGTTGCGTGTAGATTTTGAAGATTGGTTGAACTGGGCAGTTGATAATAACATCAACGCAGACATTGTTGGTTACATCACTTTTGCCAAGAATGACTTATACAACTTCGATCCACAGAGTTCAAGCCGTGGGTTCGCTACTCCACGTTCTTGGACTTTTGTTAGTGAACTGCTTGAAGAAGATGATCTTACAGAGTCACTTACTACAGACCTTGTAGCAGGTTGTATTGGTGAAGGTACTGCCGTTAAGTTTATGGCACACAAGAAAGTGGCTGGAGACTTGCCTAATCCAACTGATGTGTTGGACGGCAAAGTTAAGAACATGGTAAGCAAGGAAGTTAGCGCCATGTATGCTCTTGCTACTAGCCTGTGTTATGAGTTGCGTGAGCGTTCAATTAACTGTGAGAAGGCAAAAGATATGGAGCCTTTCCACAAGAGCTTTAGCAACTTCATTAGTTTCATGCTTGATAACTTTGAAACTGAAATGGTTGTAATGGCATCACGTATTGCGATGCAAAACTATAAACTGGTTCCAAAGCAGACCAAGATCGAACGTTTTGAGGAGTATTTCAGCCGTTATGGTCGACTCGTACTTGACGCCTAAACTAAAGGAGGGAGAGGAGGTTGACCTCTCCCTTTTTGGTCCACGAGAGCGTACAAACATTAGATTATATGGATTGGAGAACAAGGATTGGGCTCCAATCGACGTTTTTGAATACAAAAGAAGTTGGAAGCCTACGGCTGAAGTTGTAAACATAAAAGGCGGTTATGAAAGAGCAACTGCCTGGTGTAAAAAACATTTATATGCTCAGGATTGGGATATTATCAAACATGCCATGCCAGATGACAGTCACAATGTACTGTTTAAAAATCCAGAAGAAGCAATGTTGTTTAAATTGAGTTTTCAGGCTTGACATACACAGTTAAATACCATATAATGGTAGAGTAAAAAGTAACAGGAGTTATTATGAGTAAGACAGCAGAAGAACGCATTACAGCAAGCCGTGTTAGGCTATTGCTAACTAAGCCATTTTTCGGACAATTGGCTGTAAGGCTTCGTCTTGTAGAAAATAATAATATTCCTACTGCTGGTACAGACGGTAGGCATTTTTATTTCAATCGTGAATTTATTGATCGGTTGGATGATGCTGAACTAGATTTCCTTGTAGGACACGAAGTATTACACTGTGTATATGATCACATGCAAGCACGTGGTGATCGCGACGCAATGATTTATAATATCGCATGTGACTACAATATTAATATTGAACTTGTTGATCAGGGTATTGGCAAGGTAATTGGTGAAGACAAACTCAACGGTGGTAAGCCGTGTTTGGATTACAAGTATCGTGGCTACAACAGTTACGAAATTTACGATATGATTTTTGAAGATGCCGCAGAGAAAATGGCTGGTATGGATATTCACTTTGAAGAAGGTGAAGGTGGAGGCACCGACGAGAACGGTAATCCACTTCCAGGTGGCATGACTGAAGAAGAAAAGAAAGCACTTAAAGATGAGATCAAACAGGCTGTTATACAAGCCGCCCAGGGTGCTGGCAAAGATGTTCCAGACGCCGTAAAACGCATGGTAAAAGAACTCACTGCTCCTAAACTAGATTGGCGAGATGTTATCAGGGTATCACTTGAAAGTTCAATTAAAAATGATTTTACATTTATGCGTCCTAGCAGACGTAGTGGTGAAGTATTGTTTCCTGGAATGAACAAGGATGAGCAACTTAACGTTGTTATTGCTCTTGATATGAGTGGCAGTATTGGCGACCATGTTGCTAAAGAAATGCTCAGCGAAGTACAAGGCATTATGGGACAATACAACGACTATAGAATTACTGTATTCTGCTTTGATACAGGCGTGTATAATGTAGACGTGTTTACAAGTGAAGACGGTCGTGATATTACAGAATACGATCTCGCTGGCGGTGGTGGTACAGATTTTAATGTTGTGTACAGTTTCATGGAACAAGAAGGTATTGAGCCTGATCAGTTAATCATGTTTACAGATGGTTATCCTTGGGGCTCATGGGGTAACCCAGATTACTGTGATACATTGTTTGTTATTCACGGTGATTCACGACAGCAAATAAAAGCACCTTTTGGTATTACAATTCATTACGAAACATCGGATCAAAAACAAGCGGCATGAGCATAAAAATTTTAAACAACAGTGGCAGTTTGAGTGAAACTGATCTACAATTAATTAGTGGTACTGAACTACTACTAACTATGATGAGGAATCGGCGTCTAATTATGGTTCCTCATGGTAACGAAGTGAACTGGAGTTCACTTATGGAAGGTATGATGGGTTTATATCATATCAGGCGCATCGATAATGACAAACTTTTTCAAATCTGGTTTGAGACTGTTATGGATATAGACAGATTCGAGAAAAATTTGTATATGGCTAAATTGGCAGATACTGCCGAGGATAAATAAACATAGCAGTTAATTAAATTCACAAATTCACAAGGAGAAAAGAATGACTGAAGAAGCGCAAGCAACAGAAGCGGCAGAGCAAGCGACACAAAATCCTATTGCTCTAACACTACAAGACCTTACACTGACAGCAAATGTAATTGATTTGGCTGTTCAGCGTGGTGCGTTTAAAGCGGCTGAAGTAACAACCGTTGGAAACGTTTTTAATAAGTTGGTAACCATTATTCAGGCTATCCAACCACCCAAGCCAGAGGGTGAAGAAAACACAGAAGAAGCCTCACCAGAAGAGGGTACTTCAGAGGAGTAAGATATGGCAAAAAATATTAAACATGTGGGACAAATTGTCAACACCGGCAGGCGTTGTGTAGTTGTGTTCCGTGAAATTCCAGATGAGCCCAATAGTTGTCTTATTGTAGACACCGAAGCTCTAGTGGATTGGATGCATGACGATGTTATTAACAGTGTGGAAAGCACTAGTGCTCAAGCGGCTAATAACTTCTATGAGTATGCTCAGCGAGCATTGTTCACAGATGGTAGCAATATGCTACAGGCACTTCATGCTAGAGGACTATTACAAAAGCAGGAAACCAGTAATATTCTAATGGTTCCAAATAGTTCAACAAGTATTAATCTTGCTGAACTTAATAAAATCATTAGAGAGCAAAATGGAGACCTGCCAGCAGTAACACCTCCTAAAGATCCAGACCAATTGGCACAGGCACATAAACCTGTAGATGTAGCAACAGATTACACCACGCCAGCACCGCAAACAGTATCAGCGGCACCAGCAGATGCTACTATGAACGATACTGATCTTGCTCAAACTTTAATGCAACAGGCAAAAACATTTGAACAAGAAGCGGCAAATTTGAAAGAACAAGCAATCGCATTGGATCCTTCATTGAAGCCTAAGCGTGGGCGTCCTGCTAAAGCCACTGCTTAATAATATTCTCAAAACTGGCGTGATTATATCCTGACATTCAGGGTATAATTTCGTCTGACTTTCACAGATCGTGAAATGGTTCAGTGCGATAAATACTACTATACAAGCACAGGAGTCATAATCATGGCAATAGAAAAGAAAGACCGCAGTTTTGATAAAATCTTTGATCAAGTGACACTTGAAAAGATTCCTATGGATTACGTTAAACAAGTTAAGGTTAATCTAATAGACGGGACTACCATTGATGTAGACGTTGAATCTGTTCGATCATATGATGACGAACTAGACATTATTACACAACTTGGACGAAGTGATGTGACTGATGTGCAAATCGCTTTAGACTATGAAAGTATCAAGAAAGATATTAGCGAACAAGTCAAACTAGGATTAAACAAGTATTTTTCAGGATGACAGAAATTTTATCTCAGGTTAAAAAGCATTTTGATGACGCAAATTACAGCAGAGCAAGATGGGAAACACATACACACAGTAGTGCTAACCTAATACCTTTTTTACAAAATCTAAACGCAAACCTAATTATTGATATGGGTTGCGGAACCAATCCCTACAAACAACATGTCAACAATGTTATTGGATTAGATGTAGGAAACTATCCAGAAGCAGATATTAATCTAAGCGTTCAAGAAGTCCACGCATTAAACATATTCCAGGATAATTGTGCTGATGCTGTACTAGCATTGGGCAGTATAAATTTTGGTGATTGGGATTGGGTAAAAGAGCAACTAAATATTTGTGTAAACTGGTGTAAGCCAGGCGGTTATATTATATGTCGAGCAAGGCTAAATGATCATACAGAACTACATCGCAGAAAAGGGTTCACACAGTATGGTTGGCAAACAGATGATGTATATAAACTAACTGATGAATGGGCAGACCGAGTGGAACTTTATCAGGAACCAGTTGTTGAAACTGCCGCAGGTGGAGCCGCAAAAAATGGCGCAGGCCATGGTACTCCAGATTACGACAGAAAAATTAACTTAGTGGTATGGTACTGGAAGCATAAATGAAATGGTTTAAACAAGCAAAGCATCATCTAGATGTAGAAACTGGATGGGGTTATTGGTATCACTTGTGGCACAGTATTAAAAACAGTTGGACACTTATAGTAATTGCTTTTAAAAGCGTAGTACATGGATTGCTACCATGGCTATGGAAAGCAGATGCTCCTATAGGTGTTATAAAACTTTATCATCAAATTATGCGAATTGATCATATCCAAAAAATGGACAAATTAAGAAGCAAGCCTAAAAATGAACGATACAGAAATAAAACTACTAACACTACTGAATAGTTATGGTGATGTTGTTGAATTAGATTATCAGTTTGACAGTCATAATGCTATTTGGCAATTACAGCAAGGCGACTGGTTACAAGGAACTCACGGTAAACGTGCTATGAATCTCACAGGCCCTGTTGGAGATCTTGGACTTGAAGCAAAGGACAAACACGATGCTGAACAAGAATATAACGATAACTTAAACAAATGCCATTCACTACTGCCATTCTTTGATGAGTGGGAGAAACTTGCTCGCTGTAGAGCAGTTGAATTACAAGCAGGCAGTTTCTTTAAAATGCATCGTGATGCCCACAAACTACGTCCACAGATGCGTATCTTTATTCCACTAAACAAGACAGCCGTACATGAGTGGAATTTTATCTACGATACCCAACGGGTAGAATTCAAACCCGGCGTTCCTTATATTCTAAACACTCGTAAACAACATGGCAGTTTTGCTTTTGAAGGTGGTATATATCATGTACTAATGAGTGTTTATCTAACAGAGAATAATTTACGGACAGTTATGAACATGCTTCCTAACTGTAAGGAGTGGTAATGAGAATATATGTAGTAGGTGGAGGAACAGCAGGTTGGATGACAGCGAGTTATCTACATTCAACTACACCGTGCGATATCGCATTAATAGAAAGTCCGGACATTCCTATTATTGGAGTGGGCGAAAGTACTGTTCCTAGTTTTACTGATTTTATTAAAACAGTAGGACTTACAGAAGACGACTTGTTTACCTATCTTGGTAGCATTAGAAAGTATACAGCAAAACATTGTGACTGGCCTGAAAAAGGTGTAGATTGGTTTCATCACTTTATCTTTAGTTTAGATGAGGAAGAGGAACAACTACAGTGGCTAAACAATTTAGAGTTGCCAGACAAGCACTGGCGTCACAGTTATCATATTGACGCAACCAGGTTTAGTGCTTTATTGCGAAAACGTTTCGCAGATAAAATAGATCACTATCTTGATACCATTAAAAAAGTAGAACACACAACAGAAGGTGTTACTAAACTTGTAGGCGAGCAACATGAATATACAGCGGACTTATATGTGGATTGTAGTGGACTTAGACAGATACTACTTAAACACTTTACAAACACAACAGAATCAAACAGTAGCCTAATAAACAATAGAGCATGGGCTGGACATGCTGATTATACAGCAGACGCAGGACCAGTGTATTATACTAGAACATACGCAATGGATTATGGCTGGCAGTGGAATATTTGCCTACAAGAAAGATGCGGAGTTGGTTATGTGTTTAATGATACACATATAGATCCCGAAACAGCAAAACAGGAATTTTTAGATAAGTGTCCATATGAATTACGAGAAGACAGTCTTAAACTTATTGGTTTTAAAAGCAAATGGAATACAGAGCCTTGGTGTGCTAATGTAGTTGCTATAGGGCTCAGTGCTGGGTTCTTGGAACCGTTAGAGAGTCAGAGTCTATTCCTAACACAGATGCAAATACAGATGCTTCAGAGGTTGTTAAATAAACGTAACAACAAAAAACTATTCAACAAGTTCTGGAATATGATGATACGTCATATATCAAAATACTTGGAACTGCACTATACATTAAGCAACAGAACAGATACTTCATATTGGAAAAGTTTCAATAAAACTGATACAGTAGTATATAAACATTCATATAGTCCATTGTTTCATGAGTATGGTCATCAGGCTATAGCAACAGCATACGGCGCAAAGTTAAAGATAGAATGAGCGGACAAAAATGAAAATTTGTATTATAGGTGGAGGCACCACTGGTTGGATGTGTGCTGCCTATATGGAACGCAATTTACCGGACCATGAAATTACTCTTATTGAAAGCAATAATATCCCTATTATAGGTGTGGGCGAAAGCACACTACCTATGATCAAAACATTCTTTGATGACATGGGTTTGGATGAGGCAGACTGGATGCCAGAAGCCAACGCAATACACAAAATAGGAAATATTAAACAAGGGTGGACACAACCTTTTGATGACGAGTTTCCGTTTACATTTTGGTATAATGACAACAATGTGTTTGACCACTGGGTTAAAGATTATTTCAATAACAAAAAACATAAATTAGATATAAATGATGACTTGTATGTAGGTGGGTCTGGCACTGTTGCTTACCATATGGATGCTGAACAAGCCGGACAAGTATTACGCAGACGTTGTACTAGAGTAAACCACATCATCGACACAATAGAAGAATTACCCACAGGTTATGATTTATATATAGACTGTACTGGATTTGCCAGGCGTTTTGTAAAAGATAAAAGCACTACTGTACCTCCACATCACCTAGTAAATAGTGCGTGGGTGTGTCCTTATCAATTAGATAAACACGAATCATACACAAGAAGTATTGCTAGATCCAATGGATGGCAATTTATAATTGGACTCACTAATCGTATTGGTACAGGGTATGTATTCAGCGACAAGTATATCAGCGATGATGACGCACTAGAAGACTTTAAAAACTTTAATAGCCATCGTAAACCGTTTGAGGATAGAGCTCCTCGACTGTTGAAATGGACACCTGAATTTTTAACTAATCCCTGGACTGATAATGTAGTTGCTATTGGACTAGCAAATGGATTTTTAGAGCCGTTGGACAGCAATGCGTTGTTTATGACACAATTTCAAATCACACAACTAGTAAAGTGTATTAAAAGAGGTTATGGATCTAACACTTATAACAAAGCCAGTCGTATGATGTGGATACAAAATCATGAATATTTGTATCATCATTATGCTCTTAGTGATAGAATTGATAGTGAATTTTGGCGTTACTATGCGTCTCATGACGTTCGCGAAAGTTTATGGGAAAATTATAAAAAACGTGGAAATAAATACACACAGTTATTTCCCGATAATGCGTGGGCAACTTTAGCCTTATATTTTGATGAGTTTACATATTATGAAAAAAAATAAAGGCAAAAACTGGTACAGTGGAGATGTAGTCAAAGATTTAGTTGACAATGTTGAACGTCCTGATCGTGTAGAAGGTAATACACAAGAGGACAGTAACTACCAGGATGAAATGTACAGTGAAGAACAACTTGCTCGGCAAGCAGAAATGGATAACATCTTTCGTGTAGATAATGTGCCTAGCCGTTGGGAACACAATAAACTTCGCAGTACATGGCACTTTGATCCCTTTGGTGATCCGCAAGAACAAACTTATGTAGTACCTTGCCGTTTTGTTGGTGATTTTAGTCGAGCAATAGAGTACGCACTGAGCGAAGCAAAAGAAATGACTATTGGTAACTATCGTGCTAGAAACGATAGTAAACAAGATAAAGATATGCATGACGGTGAAATTATTGATGCTACTACAGCAAGTGGCAAAGATGATGTAAGTTGTATGTACTATGATAAAGTAGTCCGCACCAAGTTTAACAAAGAAACAGGCGCCAAAGAAGTGTTAGAAAATCGTATTCCTGAATATGAAATACTGTTTAATGTTATCAGAGAACTAGATGTAGATGTACATCAAAGCCGATTACACATACAGCGATTAAGCCAGACTACACCTATACATATTGACAATCAAATGCGTTATGCTCGTCCTGGTTGGCGTAAAATTTGGACAGACGCTGGCGCAGATAAAAACCCATTAAAGTTACGCAGGTTCCTCATACACCTACAAGACTGGACACAAGGACATGTATGGCAGTTTGGTAACACATATCAACAAGGGTATAAAGCAGGAACATGTACTACATATGACTGGTGTAACATGCCGCATGGTACTGCTAACTTTAGTTTTACGCCCAGAGTTACATTTCAGATCACAGGCTTTGTAGGTGATAAGTGTCAGTGGATGATTGATAACCCTGACCCAAATAGAATTATAAAAGTATGACACCTGAAGAATACACAGCATACAAACACAAGAACTTTCCTGCAACGAGGAAGCAACCTAGAGTGCCAGGCGAAACACTATTGTGGTATGGCAAGGACCAGCAGGAGAAAGATACTACTCCAGAAGTTATGACAATGCATCTAACACATACACGTTCCTGGGACGATGCGGATATCAGTTACACTTGGAATAGTATGGGCTATCGTGGTCCCGAACCCAACAAACATGCTGAGCGTAAAATACTCCTAGCAGGAGGCAGTATGTTGTTGGGTGTGGGCCTTCCCCAAGAACTTACACTTGCCGAAACTCTTGCTAGATATTATGATGCTGATTACTTAAATATCAGCGACTATGACAGTTTAACAGAATTAACTGAACCATTACAAACATTAGGTGTTGACTATAATCCAGATTATGTTATTATAGGAGATACAAGGTTTGTTGTTGAGAACAACTGGTTAATGGCTTTTATTAAAATAAAACTTAAAAGTCATAACCTAGAGTTACGCAGAGAAGATTTACAATTTTTTCAGCAAACATTTGATAGAACTAATCAAAATATATTAAGTATATTCAGTAAATTTGTTGCCAGTTTGTTTCCACATTCAAAGATTGTATTCTTAATCGCTCCACGCAAGAACTTTAAGTTTGAAACAGGATTGCTTAACCAAGTTACTATAACACCAGAAATGATGATTGACTCGAGTAGAGACGAAGCGCACCCTGGTCCTGATAGTATTCAACTTATAGCAGATGCTATTATAAGGAAATTAGATGAGTAAAAAATACATATTCCTTACTGGTGCTCCAGGTAGTCGTTGGGGTCGCCTTGAGCGTATGTTATACAGCGCCGCACCAGGTCTTATTGATACAAGTAGTAATTTAAAATACTTACAAGATCATCCAGAGCATGGTACACAACATGTATATACATTCTGGGGACCATATCATCAGCATGGTGATGGATTTGATAGGCTAGACCTATTGGGTCCTGATCGTATTATGTCAGAGATTGAGCAAGCATACAATCCACATGCGCCTGGACGTTTACGCTTTATTCGTTGTCACTGGTTTGCCTATCAGTTGGATTGGATTGCTGACAACTTACCTGAAGTAGACATCTTGATGGTCATGCGTGAGCCAGAAATGTGCTATCGTTGGTGGCATGAAAGTGGTGGTTGGGATATTAACTATCCTAACTATGAATGGTATAGCAATGATCGCAATCTTAAACGTGAAATTATGACACAAACAAAACTCATGCAAAAGTTTATTACAGAACGTAAACTTATGATGGGTTATAATCTTAGTCAGCCAGAAGAATGGTTACAAGCAAATATGCCTGAAGTAGAACTGTTAAATAGAGGTATATCGACACAGCCACTTGATGATACACTGTGGCCAGTTCTATATAGAGGTACTAGTGGATAAAGAAACAATATATATTCCAGAAGAAAAGAGTTTTCCTTGTCCAGATGATTCACACCCATTGTTTACAATTAACGCTACTAAAAGAAGACCAGGCATTTGCTATTATTGTAGCAAAATGTTCGTAGTAGATAAAAATAAATGGTCATTAGAGTTTTTTAAAGGTAGAGCAGGTTGAAAGTACTGATAAGCACAAGAACTTTTGAAAGTCCTAGCGGATTCTTATTTGATGGACTAGAGCGTGGCTTCTTTAGCATGTTCCGCGATCATGAAATAACGGCACTACATAATAAAAAGAATCAGAATTTTATAAATTTAGCCGCTACACACGATTTATTAGTGTTAAGCGGTGGAGATGATCACCCACAGAGATTATTAACTGAAATTGAAATGATAAAACAGTTTCGTGAACGCAAAAAGCCAATACTGGGTATTTGCCACGGAGCATTTTTACTTACACAGTTATGGGGTGGTAAATTAACGCCTGTTGACGGGCATAGACGCACTGAGCATACGATTTGGTATAAATACAAACAGCATACAGTAAATTCTTATCATGGATCAGGAATTACTGATGTTCCCACCGATGCAAGGGTGCTTGTCACCGACGACAACGGGTTAATCGAGGCATGGCAACGTGAGAATTGCCTAGCCGTTGTCTGGCACCCAGAACGAGATCTCAAAAACAATCACTGGATGCCCGACGAATATCATGATATCATTAAAAAGGAGATATAAATCATGGCAATGACAGGAAAAGAATTCGTAAAGCACGTTGAAGAGAAAATCGAACCTCTACTTCGCGCCAGCGAACTACAAACTGCTGCTTACTTCCGTAACCAGCCAGACCTAGACGACGCAATCTTCCACTTCAAGCGCAGAATGTTTAACGAGCGCATGAACGTTGTTGAGATTGCTAAGACACTTGCTGCTATGCCAGCAAGCGCAGACCCAGTACAAATTAAACTGCTTTCAAAGCAGGTATTGGACGAAGCAAAACACTATGATATGGTTAAGAATGTTATCGAATACCTATCAGGTGAAAAACTAAGCGATGAAGAAATCGAAAAAGAATTCGCATGGCAGATGAGCCCAGAAAACGTCAAAGCAAAAGGTGCTTCACTTTTTGAAGAGATTGGCGCAGAGGGTGACGAGACTCTAACAGCCGTTTATCAGATGGTTGCTGAAGGTCGCGCAGGCCGTGTATGGTTCTCAATGGCTAATAGCATTGACGATCCAGTTGTTAAGCGTACATACAGCAAAATTGCCAAGGACGAAACATTCCACAGCAAGATTGGTGCTCGTACACTTGAGAAGGTATGCCACGAGAATGAAGCAGAACAGGCTAAAGTTCTTGAAGCACTTCCAAAGATGTTCGAAAGAATGTACTGGATTAACTGTATGGGTCACGAAGCACTTCCAGAAACAGCAAAGATGATGGAAGACGCTTATGGTATTGACCTAAGTGAAGAGAAGCATCTAGCAAAAGGTAAGCCTTGGTTCCAACCAAAAGGCGAACTAAAGAACTGGGTACCAGTACCAAAAGGTTCTTTTGATGATGCGGAGTCAAACGAAATCGTTGACAACTTTGCTCAGTAATTGAGGTAAGCATAATGAACAGGCGTATTTGGTTTTGTGGTATTCCCGGTAGTAAATGGAGTGGCATAGATATTCAAATGCGCCTTGTTCTACCTTCAGACAGAACAGACGAAACCCCAGACAGAATATTTTATCATCGTGCCAACCGTCCTGGCGATCCCAACAATGGGCACCGTGGTAGTTACTGGGGACCAGGCATGGGGTGCGGAGAGGACTGGACGGACTTTAACCATATGAGCAAAGAACAGATACTAAAAGATATAGACGACGTTTTTAACGGCGATGGTTATCGTATTATTAAAAGCCACTTCTTTGCTAGGAAGTTTAATTTAGAATACATCTGGAATAATTTTCCAGGAGATTACATTGTCCTTTGCTACAAGGAACCACAGAGCTCGTTTGCTTGGTGGAGTAATGTGATGGACTTTAGCGAAGGGCATTTCCCAGATTATAGACCTGGGTATACAGATTATAACACAATGCGTAGTTTACTGTGGACTGAGAGTGTAAAGATTACAGACTTTGCCATTAAAAAAGGTATACAGTTTCAGGAGTACGATCCAGTAACAGCATTTGAAGACATAGAAGGCTACAATTACGAAGCCGCAAAAGACTTAAAAATTAATCATGAACCCAATGACGTGTTCATTGGAACAATCAAAATACCAGAATGAAAACAATAGCATGTTTGGGTACTAGTCACACTTATGGTGTATGTAAAGGCACTTTTGCTGACAACAAGTTACCCATAGAACAAAGTTACACTACACTGTTAAGTGAAAGATTAAACGCTCAAGTTGTTAACTATGGGCGTAGTGGTGTGAGTAATATACAATTAATTGAAATGGCTGAACAAGTATGTAAACAGGATAAGCCAGATTTAATTATAGCAGAGATGCGCTGGACTACTCATCCGCTTATGTTAGAAAAACATTTGAAGTCTCAAGACAATGTAGGATTGTTTACTAGAACAAGAGAGTATGATGTTGCTCCAGACAAGTATACTGGACGCTATCAGGAAATACATTACGGCTATAGTAGAGATAAAAATTTAAATCGTTTGAGTGATAAACTAGAAGGTATTGTACCTAAAAATATGGAAGAAGAGTTTTATAGAGACGTTACTGGTTGGGTTAAAATTGAATTCCGTCATAACATATTTCATGATCAATACAAACGCCAAGCACTGAGTAACATGTTTCATTTGGCACATGTTTGTCGTACACATGATGTACCAGTAAAAATATTTGTATGGGCGGCAAGTAACTATAATGATGTAAGTGAAGCAAACTTTGATTTTATGGACTTACCAACATTTAGTTTCTTTCCCAAAACATTTGTTGAATATGCCACTGAACTAAAGGGTAAAGATTGGGTAGAAGCACAACATTGTGAATGTGAGCATTACCAATTGCCTATACAACAGTTATTAGTGGATACAATAGAACAGGAAGTTGTTGATGCTTTACGTTAGTGTTGGGTTTACAGATTTTGGAAACGATATACTACATGATTGTATTCCAGCGGATGATGTAACTGGTAACTGGATACGAAAAAAAGAACGAATTATAAGCGAATTCGGTGTCTATCCAAACATACGCTACGAAGAAAGTCATCCAGAAAGACGTAACGCTAGATTCAAACATCAAGATGAAAACTATCTTACTGCTACTAGTTGGCTTAATAATAACTGGTGTGGCGATGGGAAAATACTAGACACAATACATGTTGATTGGATTAAACGCACATGGGCAAGTAGCACAGGATATCATTTAGTAGACAATAACACAGAACGTCAATATCAATTATATCGTAACAGACTGAAGCAAAAATTGTTTAATGACAATATGACAACCAGCGACAAACATTACTTTGCATTTACGAGAGATACAAATAGAAAAGTAATTGGTGACGATATAGTAAATCTAGCAGTACAAAAAATAAATGAAATACATAACCTAAATACAAATGTATATGAATATTTAGATCGCAGTTTGTTTATACCCTTGTATATGCTTAGAACAACAGACACACTATCTGGTATACCAAACGAATTGACAGCATTAAACTATTTTGTACAGGATAGAGTTAAAAAGCAACGTGATATTACTGCTGACACCGTAAGGCTAGTTCGTGTAGATGACGAAAGAACTATAGAAAGTTTTGGTGTAGAGTATAAACAATTTATCGATAAATACTTACAGGCAGTAGCCTAATACATTTTACTCCGGAGAAAATAAAATGGCACTAACAGGAACAAAAGTTTATACATGTTCACATGGCAATACATACGCTGATGAAGCGGCATGGGTAGCATCACATGGGAATTGTGGAACAAAAGAAAGCAATTTAGTTTCAGCAACAATGACACTAAATCCAGATGGACAGAGTGTTACTTGTACTTACGTTTGGGAAGACCAAGCACAGTTTGATGCTTGGAAAGCAGGCAGAACAGCATTTACTAGAGATTATGTTGAGTCTAGTAAAACAGAAGTAACAGCAGTATAAGAGGATAATATGCCATCACCATTCATACAGCCCTGGCACTTTGATAAATTTAGAAAAGATGCTGAAGGGGAATATGTAAAAATTGTTGGTCAGTTTTTAGGTGATTGGGAACAAGATATTATTACAGCCAGAGAGATTGGCGTAGAAGAACAAGCATATAACGAGCAAGACTACGGTCATGCAGCAAACGTTAAAAGCGATGGACATGTAGACGAGGATGCTGAAAATCCTTATGGTCGTCCAGATGCTAAGATGTTTGCTAAGTTTGTTTTTAACAAAACAAATGCTTGCCCTGTGTTTGATCGTATAGTAGACGTACTACAGATGAACACAGAGAAAAAACTAACAAAGAAATTTAATGATCAGTTTCCCAATCACCAACTTATGTGGCACATAGATAACCTACCAGGTAATCCACGTAAGGAAAGAGTCATCGACAATCCAGATTTTAAATATCAGGAACCAGACAAATTACGTTTCCTAATCATGTTAGAAGATTGGGAACCAGGCCAGATTATACAATTTGGCAACCGCGTTTACACACAATGGGAACGTGGAACAGCATGGGCATGGGAATGGTCAACCCTACCTCATTTAACTTGGAACGGCAGTTGGCGCAAACGTCCAGCACTACAAATCACAGGCAGTGCTACAGAAAAGACCTGGGAACTTGTGCGTAACGGTTCACTGACTACTAAGTATATTATATAATCGTATGGCCCAGACGAACTTGGGCAAAGGAAAACAAAATGCCAGATCATAAACTACCGAGTGATACGTTCTGTATCCTCCCGTGGATTCATTTATCAACTAGACCCGATGGAAGTATGCGTGTATGTTGTACTGCTAACGCAAGTAGCGTTGGTGCTACAAACGACAAAGAGCATGGCGGGCGTGTTGGAATCGTTAAAACAGAAGATGGCCGTCCAGCCAATTTAAATATATCGGACTTAGAGAGCGCATGGAATAATACCTACTATCGCAGTGTGCGTAAGATGATGCTTGACGGTGATAAACCAGCAAGTTGTTTAAAATGCTACAAAGAAGAAGCCGCAGGGCACCGTAGCAAACGACAATGGGAAACCGAATACTGGATTAACAATGGCGTAGACATTGATCAGTTATTGGCGGAAACCTATGAGGATGGTAGCACTACCAGTAAAATTCAATATATTGATATCCGAATGGGAACTAAATGCCAGTTAGCCTGTGTTATGTGTAGCCCACATGATAGTAGTAACTGGGTTCCGGAATGGAACAAACTATATCCAAAGATTGAAAACAAAACCCTAAAAGACACAATGGTGTGGGCAGAGAAGGGTAAAGAATACGGTGCTAGTTATAACTGGCATAAAGATAACCCTGTATTCTGGGATCAGTTATATAAACATGTTCCTTATATGCGTCAGTTATACTTTGCTGGTGGTGAAAGCACAGTTATTGATGAGCATTATGAAATCCTTGACAAAGTAATTGAAATGGGTTACGCTAAAGACATCGAAGTGAGATACAATAGTAACTGTATTGAACTACCAGATAGACTATTAGAGCAGTGGAAACATTTTAAGAAAGTTCGTATGCACTATAGTGTAGACAGTGTAGGTGCTATGAACGATTACATTCGTTATCCAAGTGAATGGGAACATACTGTAAAACAATTTCACAGACTGGACAAAGAGACAAGCAACAATGTAGAAGTTACTGTTGCGTGTGCTGTTAACGCTCTTAACTTATATTATATTCCAGATTTCCTAAAATGGAAACTTACACAAAACTTCCATAAAATTAATATGTGGCCTTTTGGTGCGGGTGGTATTAACTATCACTTTGTATACTGGCCTCCACACCTAAACGTTAAAGTTTTACCACGTGAGTTCCTGGATAAAACAGAAGAGAAGTATGAAGAGTTTATTGAATGGTGGAAAGAGAATTGGGAACTAGGTGTTCCAGTTTGGCACAAAGGTAAAGTAAAATATGAAGATTGGGAATCGGCTGGCTATGGTATCAAGCGATTACGTGGTATGATCAACTTTGCCAGACAGGAAGACTGGACTAGACGTTTGCCGGAGTTTAGAGAATATATTACTAAACTAGATGAACAGCGTGGTACTAACTTTAGAGAGACATTTCCTGAAATGGGGTATCTGTTAGATGAATGATACTGTACTTGTAGTAGTGGCAGTAGAAGGAGAACTAGACGTACCACTCCCTTATCCTTATGTAAAAACTATCATTGGTGTCGGTAAAGTAAATGCCGCCATCAATACTATGAAAGCCATTATGCTGGAAAAACCCAGTTTGGTTGTTAACTTTGGAACTGCTGGTAGTTTAGATCCCGAGTTAAAACGTGGATTGTATCGTGTGGGCAGAGTAGTACAACGTGATTTTGATGCTAGACCACTTGCGCCTGCGTTAGGCATTGTTCCGTTTGACAGCACACCGCTCACACTGGATTTAAACTATCCCGAAGGCGTTACACTAAGCACTGGTGATAACTTTGTAACCAGTCCACCAGAAGTACACAGCGATCTAGTAGATATGGAAGGTTGGGCTATTGCTAAAGTTTGTCGAGAATTACAAGTACCACTGGAAATATACAAGTATGTTACTGATGGTGCTGATGAAGATGCGGCGGCGGACTGGTTAAGTCAGATGAGACAAGGCGCCCGACAATTTATAGATCTAATCAATGAGTAAGTGTTGTTATATCAGCAATGGATTAAGTTATAATAGCGACGGAACTCGGGTACCTTGTGGTGGCTATACTGGCGTTATTTACAATGATTTCAGTCAAATTGATCCACAAACAGAACCAGGGTGCTGGGAAAAATGCCTACAATTTGAACATGCTGGTTTACATAGTCCAAGAACTATTATGGAAAGAGATTATGCTAGCAAATATCCAGACAATGTTTGGTATTTTGAAAGCAGAAAATTAGACCTAGAGTTAACTGATGAATACCCAGTACAGGATTTTAGATATATCAATCTTTCTGGTAACGGTTGTCTAAATTCAGATTTACACGGTCAGTTACACACCGCCATAAAGAATAAAAAACAAGTAATAGTTAATTTCACAATGACGGACATTGAGTTGCCCAGTTGGAGTGTATGTCAAATGCTAGAAAATTGGGAACGAGTAAAAATAGTATACAGTATAGATACTTGGCCCAGTGAAGAACAGAAACAAATAATGAAATGGTGGGACGACTACAGTCAAGGCCGCGGCATAAGAATAGAAACAAGAACAAAAGTAGATGAATATAATATATGGATACTACCACAACTTTTTGATTTAATCAGCAGTGTCACCCAATATAATGGATTTAAAAGTTTTATAGTCAAAGACAATATTAATCTTACCGAATCTGAAAGGCCAGTTATAAAACACCTCTTGGACACTATTGTTGATGAGAGAAAAGATACCTGGATCGCAACTCAGAGTAGTTGGGATCATAACAAACAAAAAATATTATTAAAATTAAAATGAAAGATGGATTTTGCGTATTACCTTTTGTACAGTATAGTACCTATAACGGAGGACGTTACAGGCTTTGTTGTATGGCACGTGAACCTGACACACTTGTAGATCAGGAAAAACTTGGTATTGAGGGTACTTGGAATCATGACTATGTTCGTGATGTAAGACAGCGACTTGCCAGTGGCGAGTGGTTGCCAGAATGTGGCGAATGTCAGCGATTAGAACGAAATGGAATAGTGAGCTCACGCCAATGGGAAAACAAGCAGTGGGCAGATGTAATTGACGAAGTAGTGGCTACTGCTTCCGTCAATGATTGGAGGGTGGAACAACCTCTTCAATTTGATTTCAGGCTTGGCAATATGTGCAATCTACGATGCCAGATGTGTAACAAAGAAGCATCACATCTAGTAAGTGTAGAACGTGCCCAAATGGTTGACGGCGGACTGGGGGCCAACCACCCTGATTGGCATGGCAATATTGCAGACAAGAAGCAGGCCCTTCTTCAACCTGGAATAGACTGGACGAGTTTCAAGGACATGTTGAAAAAAGCTCGTAAAATAAAAATAATCGGCGGAGAGCCAACGGTAGCGCCTGACATGTTCCGTTTGCTTGATACAGCCGTGGACTCCGGAGACGCCTCGCACATTGAACTGAGTTTCTATACTAACATAACCAATATGCAGGACCGTTGGTTAGAACAGTTAGGAAAGTTCGAACGTGCGATTGTAAACTGCTCACTTGAAGGTATGGGTGCTATGAATGATTATCTTCGCCCACCCTCCAAGTGGGATTCTGTTTGGAAGAATTTTGATAAATTAGTTAAATACAGTAACACAAAGGCAGGAAAAAACATAAAAGTCCGTGTAACCACAGTTAATCAAATAACTAATGCGTTACACATTGTACCTTTTTGGAAATTTCTACACGAGTATCAATGCCAACATGATAGAGGTATAGCAATGAGTACTAATCAACTTATTGAACCAAATTATTATAGTATGAGATACGCACCACAGTGGTTAAGAGACGAACAGAAAAAACAAATTGAGGACTTTTTAAATGAAATCATCGATAGCCCACATTATGAAGATTATGCTGAGCCTTTACTTGAAGTTGTGGCTTTCGGTAGTGATCATGATCATAATTATGATGCTACTATCATGCAGCAATACGTCACCGTCACTAAAAACTACGATTCGTTTAGAGGAACAAATATCCTTGGAGTGTCGCCCGAATATTCCCGAATACTTAAAGACCTGGGATAAAAGAACACTACCATATTGTAATATTATAAAGAGATTTTAAATGAAATTTGGATTTAAAAGTTATAACAGTTGGGATCCACTTAAAAAATGTATGGTGGGAAGTGCTTATACCCAGGACTTTTTTGCTGACTATCATGACAAGCAAGTAGCAGATGTATTGTGCCGTGTCAACGAAGAGACCAGAGAAGATCTAGAACAGTTAGTACGGATACTAAAAGGTGAAGGTGTTGAAACATATCGTACACCACAAAACCGTAAAAACAGTGTTAACGAAATACTACAACTAAGTCAACAAATACCCAAACCCTATAACGCTCCAAGAGACCATTATTTTGTACTGGGAGAAAATCTAGTTTATAGTAAACGCTATGCTGACTTAGCGGCTAGTACCTGGAATCCACCCTGGAAAGATGCTGAAGATTATTTAGAGCCTCACTTTGACGCACCGGATGAACTAAAGCAACCAAAGGGAGTAGACAGTTTTGATGGCGCTTGTATTATGCGAGCAGGTAGAGATTTAACTGTGGACAGTGTTAGCAGTGGTGGTGAATATTTTCAAAACACCTGGGTACCACGTTATAATGCTCGTTACGGTACTAATTTTAGAGCTCATACAATAGGACTGGGTAGACACACTGATGGTGTTATGAATTTGTTACGCCCTGGTTTAATTATCAGTGCCGTGTTTATGGAAAATTATGATGTCACATATCCTGGATGGGAAGTTTTTAAAGTTAAAAAACCCAGAGATAATCCTTATGTGATGGAATTTATTAAAATGAAACGAGAACGTGCTAAAAACAGACATAAAAATTACTGGATTCACGGTGAAGAACAAAATGAATTATTACATCAATTTATTGATTTACACTTTAAACATGGCGTAGGGCATGTATTTGAAACAAACTTTGATGTTAACATATTGAGTTTAGATCAGGACACTATTATTACCAGTGGCAAAAATGCTGAAGTGGAACGCCAACTCTGGGAAAAATACGGCATCAGAACTATTGTTAGTCCTATGAGACATCGTTGGTTCTGGGATGGTGGTATACATTGTGCTACTGTTGATTTATATCGAGAAGGCAGTTGTGAAAATTACTGGCCGGAACGTGGCGACGCTGGTATTCAGATGGATGATCAGTTTCTAGTTGATGCTGATAAACAATTAAAAGACGATAATCGCTTATTATAGTGGAATGTCCACATAGTTCATATGTAAATTATTTTTATAGTAACGGTACATTACGTTTTCTGCTTCAGTTAATATACTATGTGTAGTACGACCAAACACAACATCAGCAGTATATTCAAAGTTGTCCTGTGTAATAAAATAATTACCTAAATGCGGAAACTCTCCGCTAAACACTACATTAACTGTACCATGTACGTCTCGAGCATAGTCAATTATTTTATCACTATCCTTTGCTCTCCAATCAGTATGATATATATTATAACACTCTTGTTCGTGTAACCACGCTTCTGTTAAGTTGCCCATACGCAAACCCAGTTTAGCATAGTGAGTATCATCATGTCCATCATTTACAATAACCCAAGCAGGTTTGCCGGGCATCGGGTGTGCTAGTGTTTTGTGCTTACGCTTACCAACCCTAAACAATATACTTCTTTTTAAACTGTGTAATTCAGGAACGTCATGCCAACTATATGGGGACGCACTAATAAAATAACCAGTGTTGGGTTTATTAGGTACTGTACGCACTACATTTAAATTTCTATCCAGTATGCGTACTCCCTGATCACTTTCGTCTAAATAAACTTGAGCAGTAATTAACCAGCGGAAATTTTTTAAATCATTGTGTGGCTCTAGATGGCTTCCAGGTTCGTCCATGTGGTAGTTAGTGTAATGATGGTCGTGTTCATAATAGGGATTACCTAAAAATCTCCACTTACAGTCATCAACCAATTCCCAACGTATAAAACTTAAAAAGTCTGTGTCTATAACTGGCGCACTATAATTACCCCATTTTGCGTCCTGGTGTTCTCGATTTTCAGGATTAGCACAGTGTAGTCTAATATACTCTTCAGGGTAATTGTCATAATATCGCTGTAGATAGTTGACATGCATAAAGCGTTTTGTTATACTATGATTGTAAGGGAATTTCCAGAGCATTTATCCTATCCTTGAGGCACAATTCAGGGTTTTTTAAACTATCCCTGACAATATCCGCCTCATAACATTGTAATTTAGCACCAAATATAATCTGATGCGTGATCCATTGTGCGTTAAAAAACCATATATCACCTGGATCAAATGTAATATAGTGTAGTGGATGATGGAATTGATCCCAACCCTGATCATTCCACACACAGCGGTTACGCATTTCAGTAATAAAACGTTTTGTGTTGTTTTTATCAATGTCACCCAGTTCTAGTTCATGATAATACTTTTTATATAATTGTTCTAGATCTGGACCAAATGTTAGTACCCTGGGTCGCTTTTGATCAAGTTGTAGGAACATGCGAATCTGTTGTTCAGCACCAGTGTGTTCTTCATCTAATTCGTCCAGGTGTAGTTTATTTTCTACCAGCATATTGTATCTGTGACTTAACATTTCAGCCGTGGTAGTATAACGTGGGAAAAGTGTTTTAAATAATCCTTCCCAACCTACTTGACTTAATTTATGATGGCGATGAAACATATCAATTTGCTCATCAGTCCAACCACGCTCTTGTGTTAAACGTGTACGTTCTTTGATATGACTGTTGTACCAGGGCATAATCCAGCGATTGCCTTCTATTACCCAGTCTTCTAGTTCATCATAATACTTGTAATCTACGCCAGGGACTTTTACGCCTTTTATTACAACAGGCCAGCCACTTTCAAAAGCATCGTACAGTTCATCACTATCTGCTATTTCACTGACGTCAGAAACGTTAAAAATCTTGACAAAAAACTCATTTTTTGCTATAGTATCTAATGCGACACGAGTCATTTAATTCTCCATTTGAGGGAAGCATAAATATTTATACAATGACATATCAGGGTCTAAATAACTCATTAAACAACAGTAAACGAAGAATCCAAATAGATAGCAGTAGTAGATGTAACCTAAGTTGCCCAGGTTGTGGTAGAACAAAATGGATAGCAAAAGGATTATCAGCAGATGTCACTGATATGGAAATGGATCATTTTCGTGCCCTTGTGCGACCTGAAAATAAAGTTGATCATTTAACATACAATTTAGCATTAAGTGATCCAGTTTACAGTGGTGTGTTCTTAGAACAATTAGAATATTTAAGCACATTGGATAAACGTCCACGGGTTAGTTTAAGTACCAATGGAAGTGGAAGAAGCGAACGCTGGTGGTTAAAATTAGCAGGATTATTAGCAGACACTGATAGAGTAGAAATTGCTATTGATGGTTTAGAAGATACAAACCACTTGTACAGACGCAACAGCAATTGGTCCAGTATTATGACAGGTGTGCGTACACTTAGATCTAACTGGAGCGGCGATATTATGTGGCGATATGTTATATTTGAACACAATTATCATCAAGTTGTAGCGGCAAGAAATCTAGCAACAGAATTAGGATTTAACGGATTCCGTCCTGTTGTTGGAGATGGGAGAACTCCAAAAGAAATGATATTGCGTAGCCGAACTTGGGAAGAAATACAACATGATTTATCCTAAATGTAAATTAAAAAATAACCAAGTACTAGCCATCCGTTATGATGGTTGTGTAATACCCTGTTGTCATTTTGGTAGTTGGAACGAAGCCCGTGAACTATATGAGTTTTTAGGTGAACTAAAAGAACAAATACATATTACTAGCGGCACACTAGAAGAAATAAACCGTAGTGAGGCTTATCAAAAACTAGATGCTAGTTTTGACACCAATCCACTAAAAACATGTGTTAGGCAATGTAGCGATAAAATAAATTTAAATGATAACAGAACACTGGCAAACAGTGACTTTATGAAAATAAATCTAAACGAGAAATAATATGAAACCAGTAAATGTATGGAGCGAATTTCAACCGCTCCAGCGTGTTATATTAGGCGCACCCTTCCCGCCAAATACTTTTGATTGGCATGAGGACGATGAAACTCGCAGTGTTATGCGACAAATCTTTGAAGAGACAGCAGAGGACATCAATATATTAGAAAAAATATTACAAAGTTTTGGTGTAAGAGTAGTGCGCCCTGATAATATCTTTACCATCACAGGCGATGAACAAATACAGTTACCCTGGATGCACTGTGGCTTCCCCAATCATCCACTGATGCCCAGAGATACACTGATGCCATATGGTAATACAATCTTTGAATGTTACACGGG
>Ga0181590_10000919_pt1 | contig 24523 bp, 22 predicted proteins | sample 071ome_34_FD_132446 | JGI IMG/M metagenome (GOLD analysis project Ga0181590, IMG submission 132446) | Coastal salt marsh microbial communities from the Groves Creek Marsh, Skidaway Island, Georgia - 071411BT metaG (megahit assembly) | ecosystem: Environmental > Aquatic > Marine > Intertidal...
CGCCGGAGGGGCGGGTCTGGTGTCGCCGATCTGAGGACGGCGGACCACCGCATCGGCACCGGCTGCGGCATCGGGACGTCCTTCACGCGCTCGCTCGGGAAGCTCGACCTCGGTGTCGTTCGACGGCCGGTTCGCGTCACCCTGACCGCCTGCGCCGGGTCGACCGGAACGAGAACGATTACGTCCACCTCGCGATCCGCGGCGACGCTTCTTACGGGCTGCGTCTCCACCCGCGGGAGACCCAGCTGAATCGTTCGAATCAGTCGTATCCGCCGGACGATCCGGCGACGGAGTGTTCCGATCGTCGTTCGAGTCGTTGTTCGAGTGAGTGGTCATGGGTGATGTCCTTTCCGGCGCGTGCGGACACGCGCGGCGCGTCGTCGCGCCCGATCCATTGATGTGTCCGGACGACTCGTGGCATGGTGATCCACGGATCGACTCCCGGACGGAGTACTTCGGCCATTTCGGTGGGCCGAACACCGCGACCAGAGGTCGTGAGGGTCGCCTCGACGAACTGGATGTCGGTCGAGAGCAGAGACACGCTGTCGGCCCACGCTGAGAGTTCGCTCGTCGCTGGCCAGATGCCCCGTTCGATGATCCGAAGATCGAGAATTCCAGGTCGAACATCGTCTCGACGACGCTCACCTTTGCGCTCTCTGTCGACCCAGATCTCGGTGGACGACACGACGCCGGCGACACGTTCGTCGAGTTCGCTCGGGTCCGTCGCCGACGTGTCGACAGCAAGAACCCACGTCGTCGCCGTCACGTCCTCTTGAAGCGACCACTTCTGCGGGGCGATCGGATCGACGTCGACCACCTCGACACCAAGCGGCATCGCATCGGTCAGCGACGACCGCAAAAGTTCGAGATCGATCGACCCGTTCTCGGCGTCGATCCGAGTCTCATCGAGAGTGACGTCGAACAATTCGATCACCGATTCGGCTCCCGTGGGCAGAGCCAGACCGAACGACATCTTGGGTCGGGGCGTGAAGCCGGCCGACATCGCCACCGGCGCCGATGCCTTGCGCAACCCTCGCTCCCAGAGGCGCGCCATGTCGAGGTGTCCGAGGAAGCGAACCTTTCCCCATTTGCCATAGCTGAGTCTGATCTTCACGTCCGAGCCCCCAGACGCACCGGGACGGCCTCGGGCACCCGGCCGCCGACCGAGAGATCTTGGCCCGTGCCTTGACTCCCACCTGCGGGAGGGATCGGCGAGGCGACCACGTGTTCGAGACCATCGCCCGTGCATACTCCGCAGTCGTAACACGGCGTCCAACGGCAGTCGGGAAGTCCGTGCTCGTCGAGCGCCGCCCGCCAGTCCTGCCACAGGAAGTCTCGGTGCAAACCGGCACTCAGGTGTTCCCAGGGCAGCAACTCGTTCTCGTCGCGATGGCGAGTGGTGAACCACTCGACGTCGAGCCCTTCGGCCGCCAACGCATCGGTCCAGCGGTCGAGGCGGAAGAACTCCGACCACTCCTGAAAGGTCCCGCCTTCACGCCAGACCCTTTCGATCACCCGTCCCACCCGGCGATCACCACGACTTGCCACTCCCTCGGCCAAGGACGCCGCCGGATCGTGCCACTTGACATGCACACCCTTGGAGGCCGCCGAGCGCACCACGCCGATCTTGCGACGAAGTTCGTCGACTCCGTTCTGACCGAACCACTGAAACGGCGTGTGGGCCTTCGGAACGAAGCCTCCGAGGCTCACCGTCACGTTGGCACGGGACGTGTACTTCTTGCCGATCGCCACACAACCAGCTGCCAATTCGGCGATACCACGGGTGTCGTCGTCGGTCTCGGTGGGAAGACCGGTGAGGAAGTAGAGCTTCATCCGAGACCAGCCATTGGCGTACGCCGACTCGACTGCGCCGTACAGATCGGCTTCGGTGATCAACTTGTTGATGACCGTCCGTAGGCGCCAGGTGCCTGCTTCAGGAGCGAAAGTGAGTCCGCTTCGTCGGCCACTCGCCACCTGGGCCGCCAGTCCGACGGTGAACGCGTCGACACGAAGGGACGGAAGACTCACCGTCGGCGCTCCACACGCGGTCGGATCGGGCACGATCGACGACACCACGCTCTCGACACCGCTGAAGTCGGCTGTCGACAACGACGTCAGGGACACCTCGTTGTATCCAGTTCGTTCGAGGCCGCGAGTGATCATCGTGCGAACCTGCTCCGCTGGACGCTCGCGCACTGGACGGGTGATCATCCCGGCCTGGCAAAAACGGCAACCACGTGTACAGCCCCGGAACACTTCGACGGCCAGACGGTCATGCACCACTTCGGTCAGCGGAGCCAACGGACGGCGTGGATAGTCCCACTCGGCCAGGTCGGACACTGTGCGCTTGACCACGAGAGACGGAACGTCTGGATACCTCGGGGTGATCGACATCGTGCGTTCGCGCTCGTATTCGACTTCGTACATCGACGGCACATAGACACCTGGCACCTTCGACAGCGCGCGCAGAACTGCGTCTCGAGATCCTTCGGTACGCCCCGAAGCCTTCCATTCGCGGACGATTTCGGTGATCTCGCTCACCACTTCTTCTCCTTCGCCGAGAACGGCGACGTCGATGAAATCGGCCAGTGGCTCGGGGTTGAAGGCCGCGTGACCTCCGACGATCACGAGGGGGTCGTCGGGCCGCCGCCGATCGGCATGGATCGGCACGCCCGCCAAGTCGATCATGTTGAGGACGTTCGTATAGACGAGCTCAGCCGACAGATTGAACGCGATGACGTCGAAGTCGGAGGCGGCACGATGAGTATCGACCGAGAACAACGGGATGGATCGTTCCCTCATGAGTGCTTCTAGGTCGACCCACGGCGCGTAGGTACGCTCGGCGACGGCGTCGGCGCGCTCGTTCAGGATCTCGTAGAGAATCTGAAGCCCTTGGTTCGGCAGGCCGACTTCGTACACGTCGGGATACGCGAGCAGCCAGGCGACCTTGCCCGGACCGTGACGAGGCTCGATGGCCCCGTCCTCGCACCCGATGTAGCGGGCTGGTTTGCGCACCCTCGCCAACAACGGTTCGACCCGCGTCCAGAGGGATGTCATGATCCTCGGATCCTACCGGTCGGGTTCGGCCTGTTCAGCGCATTCGCCGCATGTGCACGCTCTCGACCAGGCCGATCATCATCGAAAAGGCCACCAGAGCCGACCCTCCGTAACTCACGAAGGGCAGGGGCACGCCGGTCACCGGCATGATTCCCATGGTCATCCCGATGTTCTGGAACACGTGCCAAAGGATCATCCCGAACACGCCCGCACAGATGTACGTGCCGAAAGTGTCCTTGCTGAGGTGGGCCACCCGCCAGATGCGAAAGAGAAGGAGAGCGAAGAGGACGATGACGACTCCGCCGCCCAGCATCCCGAATTGCTCGGCGACAGCCGAGAAGATGAAGTCGCTCTGTTGTACCGGAATGAACTTGCCATTGGTGAGTGGCGCCTCGAGGTATCCCTTTCCGAACCAACCTCCCGTTCCCACGGCGCGCTTCGCGAAGCGCACCTGCAACACCAGGTCTTTCAGATTGTCGTCGGTCGAGTTCTGATTGAGAAATGCTTCGATGCGACGCAACTGGTAGCGATCGACCACGCCGGCCACCACCGCAGCTGCCACAGTCACGACCGTCAAGAAGGTGATCATGGCGAGGTATCGCAATTTCGCGCCGGCCATCAGAAAGATCACCAGCGCGCCGACGATGATCACGAACGCCGACCCAAGGTCTGGTTGAAGGATGATGAAGACCACTGGAGCGCCCACCAGCACCAATCCACCGATGAAACGGGCATAACTGACCGAGTCCTCCCGTATCTCAGCGAGATACGCCGCCAAGACAACGATGACCGCCGGCTTGGCGAACTCCGCGGGCTGGAACAGGACCGGACCGAGGTCGAACGACAAGCGCGCTCCCCCGCGCAGAGCACCCACCGCAAGAACCAGGGCCAGCGCGACCAGCGCGCACCCGTAGAGGAAGAACGCTCGCTCGCGGAGCAACGTGTAGTCGAACGACATCGTGACGGCGAGGACAATGGCAGAGACGATGGCGAACACGACTTGGCGCACCGTGAACCAATAGGGGTCGTCAGCCACCTTCCAGAAGGTCGCGCTGTAGATCGCGAAGGCGCCGATCACCGTCAGGGCCACCACTGCTGCGATGAGTGACCAATCGATGTTGCGACTCGGATCACCCGGTCCGACGCGGAAGTTCCCAAGACGCCAGTCGCTCCGAGGCGGCAGTATCGGGGCATTCATCAGTCTCGTCCCCCGTACTGCGAGCCGCCCAGGCACCGTGTGCTCTCAAGTCTGCGATCCGGTGCCGCTCTGGTCGAGTCGACGTCGAGGGGGTTCGACAGTTCGACGTCTTCGATGTCGACGGCATCGGCCAGAGCCATGAACATGCACTTCACCACCGGGGCCGCGGCGCGTGAGCCGTATCCCGCCTTCTCGAGATAGGCAGTCACCGTGAAGGGCCTGAACGGATCGAGACTGAAAGCTCCGAAGGTCGACGAGTCGTTCCACGGGAGACTCGCCGCTCCCTGGGCCGTTCCAGTCTTGCCAGCAATGGGCAGATCGTCATAGGGGTAACTGGCGAACAACTTCTCACCGGTCGTCGAGTGATAGCGGTCGCTGGTGACACCGGGACCGGTGATGACGCGTTGCAGACCACGCACTATCGGATCGCGATAGTCGATCGGCATGTCGATAGTTCGGATGGGACTCACTCTGGCTAGATCGAGGACGACGGCGGACTGCGACAGATCGGCCACTCCCGGCTCGTCGGAATCGGGAGTTCCGGGCTCGAGCAACGCCAACGCGACGAGCGGTCGAAGCACCGAACCACCGTTGCCAAGAGTCCCATAAGCCTGCGCGAGTTGTAAGGGCGTCGCCGCCAGAAGTCCTTGACCGATGGCCAGCTGGACGTTGTCACCCACCAGATAGTTCGGGCTCTCGCCTTCGGCGAGTACTCCACGTTCGACGAGATCGGCCTTCGAATCCTTGTCGGGTACTCGTCCGGCCGATTCGTACGGAAGATCGATACCGGTGCGAGCGCCGAATCCGAACAGACGTAACTCCTCCTGCAGAACTGGCTGACCTCCGCGCTCGGCGAAGATCTGCTCGCCGATCTTGTAGAAGAAGGCGTCGCTGGATACAGCCAGCGCATCCTCGACGTTCACTGATCCGTAGTAGCACGGGTTGTTCCCACCGCCGCACAAGGCATTTCGGTAGACGCATTTGACGACCTGGCAGGTGGTCGAGTCGATACTGGTCAGGGTGTACGTCCCTTCGTCGAGGTATCGATAGTCGGCACCGCCGGGCAGTTGTCCGGAATCGAGAGCGGCGAAGGCTACGAATGGTTTGAAACTCGAACCGAGGTTGTACTGACCTTGAATGGCTCGATTCACGAGGATCGACTTGTCCGGATCGTCGTCACGCGGAAAGATCTGCGCGAATTTTTCGGACGAGACACCAGCGTTGAACCAGCGGTTGTCGAAAGTGGGATACGAGGCCAGCGCGAGAACCTCGCCCGTTGCATGATTCGAGACGACCACCGAACCGGCCGGAGCCTTCAGATTCTGACAGTCGGGGAACTGCGGTTTCACCGAGATCTTGTTGGCATCCTTGGCCTGACACGTCTCGACGAAGCGGCGGAGCCTCAGTTGAGTTTCGAGAGCCTCCTCGGCGAACTGTTGGAGATCGAGATCGATTGCCAACAGGAGATCGCTGCCCGGGGTGGACTCGACGCGTTCGACCACGCTCAAAATGGCGCCTCGAGAATCGACCTCGTAGCGCACGTACCCAGGAGTGCCCCGCAAATAGGGCTCGAAGATCTTCTCGACACCGAATTGGCCAACTCGTTCGTTCAGGTCGTAGCCGAGATCTCGATACTGTTCGGCCTCCTCGGGCGTGATGGCCCCCATGTAGCCGACCACGTGAGCCGCAATCGGCGCGTAGGGGTAGTCCCGTCGCCACTGGTTGGCGACGTCGACACCAGGAAAGTCCTCCGAACGCTCGATGAGATAGAGCGCGACGTCCTCGCCGACTCCTTCTTTCACCGGCATGGGAAGCAACGGGCTGTAACGACCGCTGTCGTAACGATTCTCGAGATCGGTGACCGAGACGTCGAGGACCGGTGCCAGTCGACCGAAGAGTTCGAGCCGATCGGCCTCACGGCGCATCACGTCCCATGCCACGGTGATCGTCAGGATCCGCTCGTTGTCAGCCATGACGCGACCCTCGCGGTCGAAGATTCGCCCACGCTCGGGAAGAAGTCTGACCGTTCGCGTCTTGTTGGCTTCCACCTTCTGCTCGAGAACAGGTGCATCGACAACCTGCAGGAACCACATCCGAAGACCGAGAGCCGAGAACAAGACGGCAGCGATCGTCCCGACGACCGCGAGACGCGTCGAGCGGCGATCGCCGATCACAGGAAGATCTCCGGCGGAGGAGCCAATCGGGCCCGACGCCTGATCACGAGCGCCCAACGCATGAGCGGGACGGCAAGAGGTGACAAAACGGCATTGAACGCCGCCACGACTCCTGCCACTTGGACCACTCGAAGGGTCAGCCAACCGTCCACGCCGACCCACGACGCGAAGATCGGATGAACGAAGGTGGCCAGTGCGGTGGATGAAGCCACCACGATGGAACCGAGCCACCACGGGTGGTTCGCCGTCAACGAATTCACATATCCGGCGACGAAACCGGCCAACCCGTACACCAGGGCAGTGAGTCCGAGCGGCGTGGAGAGGACCAAGTCGAACATGGCTCCGAACATGAAGCCGACCAGCGCTCCCCGCTCGGAACCACCAGAGACTCCGGCCGCCACCGACAGACACAACATGAGTTGCACGACCACCCCATCGAGAGTCATGTCGGCCAACAACGTGGTCTGAAGTGCCAAAGCCACGAAGCCCAAGAGCACCAGTCGCAGTACCGGTCGGTTCAACAGTTCGATCATTCGCTCACCGCCGGTTGATACAACAGCACACGAACGAAGTTGAGTGACGTCAGGCGGGCCGACAATCGCACTTCCAGGATCGCTCCAGCCGTGCCCGGGCGTTCGACAATCTTCACCACGCGCCCGACCACGATTCCTCGGGGTGCCAGACTCTTCGAGCCGCCAGCAGTGATCACGACGGCGCCGACCCTGATCTCTCCGAAACGTGAACTCTGTTCGACGAACTCGACGATCGGGGGCTGATCAGGCCCACGCCCACGCAAGGCGCCGATCTCGGTGGCTGGCAAGTTGTCGATGTTGATGGTCGTACTGGTCTGTGCCGAGGGCGGCGAGACCGTGGATGCAGGAGCTGCAGTGATGATCGACGCAACCGACGTCGACGGAGCAGGAGACGATGTCGACTGATCGACGACACTCGTCGCGACCCCGAGGGGTGGGGCCTCCGACGACGGAACCGACGTGCTCGTCGTCGATGTCGTCGTCGTGGTAGAGGTCGTAGTGGTCGACGTGGTCGTCGTCGCTTCCGGGAGGTTGATGATTTGCACCGGAACGGCATACGTCGCATCGTTCGCCAGCAAAACAATGGACCGTGCGGAGAAGACCTGGGTGACCTTGCCCACGAGGCCGCCGGCATTGACCACCGGCATGCCCACACGCAGTCCGTCTCTCGATCCCTGGTTGATCTCGACGGTCTGGGAAAAATTCGAGGGCGCACCTCCGACGACCTGGGCCGTGATCGACGAAATCTCCGTCAGATCGTCGATCCCATTCAATGCCAAGAGCTCCTGCGCGTCTCGGGCCGTCGCCAACGCGGCGATGAAGGCTCCTTCTTGCTGATCGACCAAATCCTGGAGACGCCGATTCTCGTCCTCGAGATCGCTGTAATCGGTGATTCCACGCCAGGCGTTCTCGATCGGACGGGTCACGACCCGAGCCGAGTCCTGAATCGGCTCGAACACCGTCCCGAAGGCTCGACGCACGCCGTCGACGATCGAGTTGCCTTGCAAGTCGAGGGTGATGAGGAGGATGGAGGAGAGAGCAAGGAGGGCTAAGGCCCTCCGGCGGCTCACCGAGTAGACCGGCACGCGCGATCACCCCCGCGAACGAGACGAGTCTCAGTCGGCACTGTCCGCCAACAGTCCCCCCATGGCCTCGATGTTCTCGAGCGCTCGACCCGAGCCGATGACCACGGCGTACAACGGATCAGGGGCGATGTTGATCGGCATCCCGGTCTCGTGGGCCATACGACGATCGATTCCAGCCAACAGTGCACCACCGCCCGACAAGGTGATACCGGCATGCATGATGTCGGCCGCCAGCTCAGGTGGAGTCTGGTCGAGAGTGGTGCGCACCACGTCGACGATGGCCGCAACCGGTTCGGCAACTGCTTCGCGCACCTGCTCGGTGGACAACGTGATGGTGCGGGGCAGACCACTGATCAGGTCTCGTCCGCGAATGTCGGCCGTCATTTCTTCTTCCATCGGCCAGGCCGACCCCATCTGGATCTTGATTTCCTCGGCCGTACGTTCACCAATGGCCATCGAGAACTCTTTTTTCAGAAACGCCATGATCGCTTCGTCCAGTTCGTCACCGGCCACGCGCAACGACTGCGCAGTGACGATGCCGCCGAGAGAGATCACGGCCACTTCGGTCGTCCCGCCGCCGATGTCGACGATCATGTTGCCACTCGGTTCGTGCACCGGCAGGTCGGCCCCGATGGCGGCGGCCATCGGCTCTTCGATGATGTGCACGGGTTTGCGGGCGCCTGCGTATTCGGCGGCATCCTGGACGGCACGCTGCTCGACGCCGGTGATCCCCGACGGAACACAGATGACCATGCGCGGCTTGCTCCAGCGACTGGTGTGCACTTTTTGGATGAAGTAGCGGAGCATCTTCTCGCAGACTTCGAAATCGGCGATCACACCGTCTTTCAGAGGGCGGACTGCCCGGATGTGCCCCGGGGTGCGACCCATCATCCGCTTGGCCTCGTTACCGACTGCCACAGGACGTCCATCGGCCACGTCGAGAGCGACGACCGAGGGTTCGTTCAGGACGACGCCGTGCCCACGCACGTACACGAGGGTGTTGGCCGTCCCGAGGTCGATCGCAATGTCACGGCCGAGGGCCAGCGGATTGTTCCTGGCCATGGGCCGAAATGTTACAGATTGGGGAAGAAAATCCCGATCTCACGCTCGGCTGAGGCCAAGGAATCCGAGCCGTGGACGAGATTTTCGGTGAAGAGGATTCCCAGATCACCGCGAATCGTTCCAGGAGCGGCGGCGCGGGGATTGGTGGTTCCCATCATGGTGCGAACCACTTCCCAGGTGTTCTCCGGACCTTCGAGGACGAGGGCGACCACCGGGCCACGCGACATGAACTCCACCAAATCGGCATAGAAACCCTTGCCCACATGCTCCTCGTAATGGCGAGCGAGAGTGTCGGCATCGAGACGACGCAGGTCGAGAGCGACCATGCGCAGGCCCTTGGCTTCGAATCGCCCGAGGATTTCTCCGACGAGGCCCCTTTCGACGGCATCGGGTTTCAACAGGACGAGTGTGCGATCGGACATGGCCAGAAACGCTACCGGCGTCTCAGGTGAGCGCGGGCCGCCCCCACCACGTACAGCGACCCAGTGACGAGGACTGCGTCATCGGCCGACAGGTGCGAGAGGGCATGATCGATCGCGTCGTCCACACGGCCGAATTCGCGCACTTCGTCGCATCCGAGTTCGCGAGCCGCCCGTGCGATGTCAGCGGCGGGGAGCCCTCGAGGAGATGGCGCCGTACAGCACACCACCTGATCGAATTCATCGGCCCGGAGCGCGGCGAGCATCTCTGCGGGATCCCGACCACGCAGACATCCCACGATGAGGACGCGTCGTCCGGCCGGATCGAAGTCGTGGAAGAACACCGAGGCACACACGTCCGCTCCGGCGGGATTGTGCGCGCCGTCCACGATCACGAGGGGCTGATGATCGAGGATCTCGAATCGTCCGGGCATTTCGACCCCGGCGAAACCTTCGGCGACGACGGACTCCTCGAGAGGGCGCGCAAAGAACGTTTCGACGGTGGTGAGTGCAACGGCAGCGTTGGTCGCCTGATGATGGCCGTGCAGAGGAACGAGAACCTCGGGATAGATCGTGGTCGGTGTGCGTAATTCGACGAACCGTCCGCCGAGTGCAAGCTCGTTCGAGCCCACTCCGAAGTCGGTCTCGAGTACCAGCAGGGCTGCCGGACCCGCCTCCCGAAAAAGATCGAGCATCTCGGGATCGATTTCTCCTGTCACGAGCGCCGAGTTCGGTTTCACGATCCCGCATTTCTCACGAGCGATGTGAGCGCGTGTCGGCCCCGCGAATTCGGTGTGATCGAGACCGATGTTCGTGATCACGGCCACCTGGGCGTCGACGACGTTGGTGGCATCCCAGCGACCGAGGAGGCCGACCTCCACCACGGCGACGTCGACTGCCTCGTCAGCGAACCATCGAAATGCAGCCGCCGTACACGTGTCGAAGTACCCAGGTCGAACACCGGCGACGATCTCGAGGTCGGCGATCGCACCCACTTGCTCGCCGAATGCCGCATCGGAGATCGCCTCACAATCGATGGCCAGTCGTTCATTGACTCGTTCGAGATGGGGGCTCGTGTAGGTCCCGACCTTTAGCCCCGATGCCATGAGCAAACGAGTGACCATCTGAGCAGTCGATCCCTTGCCGTTGGTGCCGGTGATGTGGATCACCGGTGCCGCGTGCTGAGGGTCGCCCATAGCCGAACACAGCCGTTCGATCGCATCGAGTGACGGCGCCTCGATTCGACCGGTCTTTTCGTAGGAGGCGTGGGAATCGAGGTACGCGAGCGCCTGGTCGTAGTTCATCGGCACATGTCCATCAACCAGATTCTGGTCAGCTGGCCGCGCGACGCGGACGCGTCGAACGCACCGAAGCACGAGGCACCAAAGTGGGTGGCGCCTTGTCGGTGACGGTGCTCGCTTCGATCACGATCTTCGCAACATCGGCCCGCCCGGGCAGTTCGTACATCGTGTCGAGCAGCACCTCTTCCAGGATGGCTCGAAGTCCACGGGCTCCGGTCCCACGCTTCAAAGCGAGATCGGCGATCGCGGTCAACGCGTCTTCGGCGATGTCGAGTTCGACCTCCTCGAACTCGAAGAACTTGGCGTACTGCTTCACGAGTGCGTTCTTCGGCTCGACGAGGATCTTCACCAGCGCCTCTCGGTCGAGATTGCGGACGGCACCGACCATGGGGAGGCGTCCGACGAACTCAGGAATGAGGCCGAAGGCCAAGAGATCTTCGGGAAGAACCTGCGCGAACAGTTCTCCAGGATCCTTCTCGGCCTGACCGCGCACAGTCGCATGAAAACCGACGCCCTTGTGACCGATGCGCTGCTCGATGATCTTGTCGAGCCCGGCGAAGGCGCCGCCGCAGATGAAGAGCACATTGGTCGTGTCGATCTGAATGAATTCCTGATGCGGATGTTTGCGACCACCCTGCGGAGGAACGGACGCCACCGTTCCCTCCAGGATCTTGAGGAGCGCCTGCTGCACGCCCTCGCCCGACACATCACGGGTGATGGACGGGTTTTCGCTCTTCCGGGCGATCTTGTCGATCTCGTCGATGTAGATGATGCCGGTTTCGGCCTTTTTCACGTCGAAGTCGGCGGCCTGGATGAGCTTCAACAGAATGTTCTCGACGTCTTCACCCACGTACCCGGCCTCGGTGAGGGCCGTGGCATCGGCAATGGCGAACAGCACGTTCAACATGCGAGCCAGCGTCTGGGCCAGATGGGTCTTGCCGCAACCTGTGGGGCCGAGCAACAAGATGTTGCTCTTGGCCAATTCGACCTCGTCACGCTTCGACAGTGCGTGATCCTTCTGATACTGGATGCGTCGATAGTGGTTGTAGACCGCGACTGACAGCACCTTTTTGGCCTGCGTCTGCCCCACCACGTACTCGTCGAGGAAGTCGAGAATCTCCCGAGGGTTGGGGAGATCGTCCATCTTCAGATCGGACGCTTCGTTCACTTCCTCTTCGATGATCTCGTTGCAGAGGTCGATGCATTCGTCGCAGATGTAGACACCCGGACCGGCGATGAGCTTTTTGACCTGCTTCTGCGACTTTCCGCAGAACGAGCACTTCAGGATTTCACCCGTGTCTCCGAATTTCGCCACGTTCGACCTCCTCTCCGCTCGCGATCACGATTACGCCCGAATCAGGCGTTCCTCAGTCTGACCGATTCCAACCGACGTTGTCGGCGATTTGTGTCAAGACCTTGAGTAGATCGGAAAAGATCCTGGTCAGCGGATAGGGCCGGTGCGGTCGACCGCGCCACGCGTCGAGATGACGTCGTCGATGATGCCGTAGTCCAGAGCCTCGTTGGCCTCCAACACGAAGTCGCGGTCGGTGTCGGCATGGATGCGCTCGATCGGCTGGCCCGTGTGATTAGCCAGGATCTCCTCCAGCAGATCGCGCATACGCATGATCTCCTTGGCCGCGATTTCGAGGTCGGTCACCTGGCCGTAGCCCACCTGACCGTAAGGCTGATGAAGCAGAACCCGGCTGTGCGGGAGGGCGAGTCGCTTTCCCTTGGTGCCGGCTGCCAACAGAACAGCCGCTGCGCTCGCCGCCTGCCCGAGACAGATCGTCGCGATGTCGTTCTTGATGAACTGCATCGTGTCGTAGATGGCGAACAAGGCCGTGATGTCCCCACCAGGACTGTTGATGTAGATGTTGATGTCCTTGTCGGGGTTCTCGCTCTCGAGGTGGATGAGCTGAGCACACACGAGGTTGGCGATCGTGTCGTCGATCGGAGTTCCGAGAAAGAGGATGTTCTCCTTCAGGAGACGGCTGTAGAGGTCGTAGGCCCGCTCGCCACGATTCGTCTGTTCGACGACGGTGGGGACGTAGTAGTTGTAGGCCTCGAGATTCATGCGGGCTCTCCGTCGTGTTCGTGATCGTGGTCGTGTTGGTGGTCTGCTTCCGAGTGTCCCACGACCGTATCGGAGTCGAGTGCGTTGCCGCTCGCATCGACGTACTCGACATGATGGACGAGCCAGTCGAGCGCCTTCGACTTGGCGATTTCAGCAGCCAACTCGACCAGCGCATCGTTGGCCACGTAGGCCGCGCGCACCTGATCGACCGACACCAGGCGAGGCTTCTTCTTGGAGCCCGACATCATCTGTTGGCGAATGGCGTTCTCATTGGTGCGCTGGGCGATCCCGACCAACTCTCGCTCGACGTCGTCATCGGAGGCCCCAAGATCTTCAGCCACGACCACGGCACGCAAGGCCAAATCGACCTTGGCTGCCGTCACCGACTGCGGACGGAAAGACTCGACGAAATCGGCGGGCTCCTGACCGGTGGCCTGAAGCCACTGCTCCAGGTTCATCCCTTGAGCACTGAATTGCTGGACGACGTTCTGGACGCGACGCTGCAAGTCAGCCGACACCATCGACTCCGGCGGATCGATCTCGACCAGTTCGGCGAGACGATCGGTGACCTTTTCGACGAGGTTCTGACGCACCTGATCCCAGCGAGCTTGATTCATCCGCTCGCGCACGGCGTCGCGCCAGGCGGCGACGGTGTCGAAGCCGTCGACGTTGGCCGCGACCCACTCGTCATCGGCTTCAGGTAGTGAGAGTTCCTGGACCGCCCCCACCTTGACGGCGAAGTCGGCTGGCTCCTCGGTTCCGTTCGGGGTGTCGGTGAACGACAGTTCGGCGCCGGCCACGGCACCGGTCAGCTGCTCGTCGAACGACGGACACACCCAGTTCTTGCCGATTTCGTACGACCAGTCGTCGACAGCGAGGCCGACCACTGGTTCGCCGTCACGCGTGCCCACCAGATCGATGGTCACGAAGTCTCCGACACCAGCCGGACGCGAGACGTCGACCAGTGTTCCAAGACGTCGTCGCTCGGACGTGACGACCTCGTCGATGTCGGAGTCGGACACTTCGACGAGATCGATCTCGACGCGCAGGCCCGCGTACCCGGGAACCGACACCGTGGGACGAATCTCACAGGTGGCGGTGAACGACACCGAACCCGCTTCCTGGCCGCTGGTGATCTCGATATCGGGAGTTGCGATGATGTCGACGTCGTTCTCGCGCACTGCTCGGGCGAGATACGAAGGGATGCTGTCGTTCAGGGCCTGACTGCGAGCCGCCTCGATCCCGATTCGGGCTTCGAGGACTCGGCGGGGAGCCTTGCCCTGGCGGAAACCAGGGAGACGGACGTCGCGTGCGATCTTGGAAAAAGCGGCATCGATATCACGATCGAAGTCGGATTCGTCGATCTCGACCGAGAGTCGGACTTTGTTGCCGTCGAGAGCTTCACATGTCGTTTTCACAGGGGGTCGAGTGTATCGGCGGTGAAACGTGCGTCCCCTGGGGCCGGCGACCTAGTGTGTGACCATGCCGACGTGGAAGCCCCATGCACTCGCGAAGCCCCATGGCGATCAGCTCGACCTGCGAGTTCGCGACATGGTCGTGGCCACCGTCGACCTGCCCGACGTTCCGAACGGAACCGAGGGACGCGTACTCCTGGCCAACGGCTTCAACTGGCTTCGTTACCGCGTGCAATTCGCCAACGGCGTGGAGATCGGCGATCTCGATGGTCGTCACATTGCGCCGACTGGCCGCGCCGCCAAGCGCCTGGCCAAAGCCAACCGCCGAGCCTGATCTGACAGTTCGACGGGTCAGGAACGTGACTCAGCCGATCAGGATGTCGGACCCCAGGATCTAAGGTCGCATCGTGGAAGTAGTCGCCGACCCCCGACCTGACGGCCGTCGAGTTCGAGGTGAGCGCAACAAGGACGCTGTCGTGCGGGCACTTCTCTCGTTGTACGACGAAGGTGAGATCGAACCGTCAGCGGCTCGCATCGCCGAAGCCGCCGGTGTCTCGGAGCGCTCGGTGTTCCGCTACTTCGAAGACAAGGACGATCTCGCGGCGACGGCGATGACCCTTCAGATGGATCGAGTTCAACATCTGTACGAAGCTCTCGACTCATCGGGTGACTTTGACGCCCGCCTCGACGCGATCCTCACCCATCGCATCAGGCTCTTCGATGCCGTCCGCGGTGTGATGCGAGCCAGTGAAGTACTCGAACACCGTTCCGAGGTAGTGCGCTCGGCGATGGATCGTCGACGTTCGTTTCTTCGTAAACAGGCAGTCGCCCAGTTCGAAACCGAGATCTCGGCCCACGAAAACGATCGCGCCGATGTCGCCCGAGCAATCGAAGTGACCCTCAGTCTCGAGACGGTTCACTACCTCGATCGGCGTCACCCACGTTCGACCATTCGAACCACCCTCGAATTCATGGCGCGATCGATCCTCGGTCAGCGCTGACTCACTCGTCGACGAGTCCGAGGGCCACCGAACGATCGGCCCATTCGTCGAGCACCTGCTCGAGATCGCCCGGTTCAACAGGTCGGCCGACGAGATAGCCCTGGATTCCGTCGCAGCCGAGTCGACGCAATAGAGCGAACTGCTCCGCGGTTTCCACCCCTTCGGCCACGACCGTCATGTCGAGAGAATGACCCACCTCCACACCTGAGGTGACCATCGGGTCCGGTTCGACGGCGTTCGCATCGAGTCGATCGACCATGGCCCGATCGATCTTGAGTTCGGTGAAGGGCGCGACGAGAAGTCGTTCGTAGTTGCTGGTACCGGTTCCGAAGTCGTCGACGGCCAGATGGAAGCCGGCCAATCGCAGTCGAGTCAGAATCGCGACCGCCGGAGCGATGTCGGAGATAGGAGCCGTCTCGGTGATCTCGAAGGTCCACCCGTCAGCCGGCGCACTGGCCGTCAGAATTCGCGATGCGCGACGTGGAAGCTCGTCGTCGTCGAGATCGAGTACCGACACGTTCAGAGACACATTCGGCATGGACGACAGCACCCGATGTCGAGATCGATCGTGGGCCGCCATCGACATCACGGCGTCGAGTAGATCGCCGGTACGTCCCCGCTCCTCCACCAATGCCACGTACATCGACGGAACGACCGGCCCCCGTTCTGGGTGACTCCATCGGACGAGGGCCTCGACACCCATGACGTCACCAGTTGCGGCCGACACCTTCGGCTGATAGGCGAGCCGAAGGAATTCGGGATCGAAGAGCTGTTCGTCGTCGATGAGAAGGCGTGGGCCCGTCGGATCGACCATCTGTTGAGCAAGTCGGCCGGCTTCGGTGAGGGCGCTGCCAAGTGCATCGACTCCGAAAGGTTTGGCCAGCGTTGCGACGACACGAAGTTTCTGCATCTCGGCGATCTTCTTCGCGCTTGCGAGGAGCGCCGTGTCGGCTCCACTCACGAGGACGACTGGCAATCCCTTTCGAACCGCCGCCAACCGTCCCATGATTTCGATTCCGTCGAGATCGCCGAGGGAGAGGTCGAGCACGACCAGTTCGAATCGATCGCCGAGGGCGTGTTCGATTTCGTCCCGTGTGCGGGCCGAGAACGCGTCGAACCCGATCGAATCGGCCACCGTCTCGATCAACTCACACACCGATGGCTCGTCGTCGATCACCAGAACTCTCGTCACGACGTCATCCTCTGCCACTTTCGGCGTCGTCGGCGAGGAAGGGAGTGAGCGCCACGTACAGGTCCTGACGGGAGAACGGTTTGGCCAGGGTTCGCTCCCCCAATTCCTGCAGAGTGCGCATACTCGCGCTGTATCCGGTCATGAAGACCACGACCAGATCGGGTTCGATCGCCGTGGCCAGTTTGGCGAGTTCGATACCGTCGACTTCCTCGCCGAAATTGGCATCTGAGACAAGGACGTCGGGCCGGAACTCTTCCACCAACTCGAGAGCCGCTTTCGGTGAGGTGGCGAACCGTGCGTCGATGCCGGCATCCATCAGCCACGCGGCGACCATCTCGGCCAGTGAGTGTTCGTCGTCGGCTACGACGACTCGTCGACCGGCTCGTCGATGAGAGGAGGTCTCGACCGTCGGCGACGATTCGTCGTGGATGGGGAGAACGAGCGAGACCGTCGTGCCCTCGCCGAGCCTGCTCGTCAGGCGTGCCGTTCCTCCCGACTGCCGGGCGAAGGCATACACCGTGGCCAGACCGAGTCCTGTTCCTGAGCCCGCGCGCTTCGTGGTGAAAAAAGGTTCGAACGCCCGAGCCGCTACGTCTTCGGGCATACCCGCACCATCGTCGGTGACGCTCACGGAGAGAAACTCGCGAGTCAGGTTCGCCTCGTCCGACTCGGTTTCTCCGGGCGCGATTCGACGAAGTGAGATCTTCAATGTTCCGGTCGGTCCCATCGCGTCTCGGGCGTTGAAGGCGAGGTTGAGGAGACAACTCGACAACCGACCGGCGTCGACCAGGAGATGTGGATCGTCAGCGGCCGCTTCGAAATCGACGACGCGACCGGCTCCAAGAGCCTGGCGCACGAGAGGCAACACGCCTTTCACGAGATCGTTTGCCGATACGTCGGTCTCCTCCAACGGCTGTGAGCGTGCCACCGCCAGCAACGACTTGGTGATCTCGGCGCCGCGCTCGACGGCCGACATCGATCGGGTGACGAACTTCGACAACTTCTCGTCGGCGACGACCACCTCGTCCATGGCCATCAACTGAAGATTGCCAAGGGTGACGAACAGCAGATTGTTGAAATCGTGGGCTAGACCCCCGGCCAAGGCACCGAGGGCTTCCATCCGCTCGGACTGGGCAGTTCTCATGGCGAGTCCACGACGCTCGGTCGCGTCGACGAGTCGAAGGAACCCCACGGCGCTTCCCGTTTCCGAAGTCACCGATCGTCCTTCGACTTCGAGAATACGCATCGCTCCGTCGTCATCGTCGTCGGACAATTCGGCGGCACAGGATTCTCCGGCAAGAACTCGCGACATGAGGTCACTGAGAATCTGCTCTGCGATGGGATCGCCCGCTCGACCGAGAACTTCGATCACCGGTCGACCGACGACGTCGCTCGCTTCCGATGACACAAGACCATCGTTGGCGGCGAGGACTCGTCGCCGACCATCGAAGAAGAGGGCGCTGCCAGAGGTCGAGATGAGGGCAGATCGAAAGGTGGACGCAATACGACGACGTTGTCGTTGAGCTCGCCGGCGGATGATCGCCATCAGGACGATCGTCGTTGTCACCCAGCCGATGGCAATAAGAACGGCTACGACCACGAAACCGATCGTAAAGCAGTCGGCAGTGCCAACTCGGGCACCGACCTTCTCGGTGTCGCTACGACCGCCCGGGGCGAGCCAGAGTTCCGGGCCGAGCGCCGGTGTCCATGTCGAATCGACGAGTCAGTCGACCGTGGACGAAAGTTGCGAGATATCCCGAAACCGGCTGAATGAGCCGAGTCCCCCCTGCCGGCAAGTCATGGAAGGCTTTGGGAGGCGAGACCGACAAGTTGTCGAAATCGATCACATTGATGTCGGCACGCAAGCCCGGAGCGAGACGACCGCGATCGGAATAGCCGTAGAGATCTGCGTTTCGCGATGTTTGCTTGGCGACGAGATACTCGAGCGGAATCTTCTCACCCTTGTGCCGATCGCGAGCCCAAAAAGTGAGCTGGGTGGTGGGCATCGTCGCGTCACAGATCAACGTGACGTGAGCCCCGGCGTCGCTCAGGCCCGTCACGGTTTCGCTGTGGGTCAGCATGGATCGAAGAACTTCTTGGCTCTCGTGTACGTCAGGCCCTCCCATGAGCGCACACATCGATGATCCCTCCTGCTCGAGCAAGAAGTCGTAGAGCGTGCTCAACACCGACTCGCCGAGGCGAGCGGCGCGGGCACCGAGCATCTCCGACGAGTCGGGCTCGTAATCCACCGGATCGGACAACGGGTACAACATGGCAGCCGCCATCTGGAAGAGGTTGTACATGTTGGCCATCGAGCCCGGTTGATCCACCGGAACGTCCGATTCGGACAGAATCGCCGCCTTGATCTCGGGGCGCGCCATCTCCCGGGCCCGCTCGGCAAGGGGAAGGTGCGCAATCGACATGTAAGTAGGGCGTCTCTGAAATGCGTGGTACCCAGAAAGTCCAGATGCCAGTCCGATCGGTCGTGACGACACCTGAGGGAAGAGTCGAGCACCGGTGTCGTTGGCTTCGACGACCATGTCGAGGATGTTGCGCCAAGTTTCCGGGTCGTAATCGGGTGACTTCACCAAGGTGAAGGTCACCGGACGTCCGCTGCGCCGAGAGAATTCAGCCATCAGCGCCAATTCGCTCTCAGGGGTGAAACGTTCACCTCCGAGCCTTTCGAGTTTCCCGACGGTTCCGGCGGGAATCATCTCGAAAACGCCCCGACCCGCCGCACGCATCGCCGCAGCCAGCGCGTCGATCTCGGCATCGGGGGCGAAGGTTCCGGGAACAGGCGAGCCATCGAGCGCCCGGTGGCCGATGGTCCGCGAAGTGCTGAATCCCGCCGCTCCAGCCGCCAGAGCCTCGACCACCAACTTGCTCATCGTCGTCAAATCGTCTGGAGTCGCATCTTCGTTTCGTGCTCCCCGCTCTCCCATGACGTAGTACCGCAGTGCGCCATGGGCAATCTGCGCGCCGATATCGAGCGAATAACGACGGCCGGCGATGTAATCCAGATATTCGGGGAAAGTCTCCCAACGACCCCACTCGATTCCCTCGTGTAGCGCAGTGCCGGGGATGTCTTCGACTCCCTCCATCAACTCGATGAGCTTCTTCTCATTCCCCGGTCGCACCGGAGCGAAGCCCACGCCACAGTTACCCATGACCACAGTCGTGGCACCGTTACCGGCCGAGGGGTCGAGAACGTCGTCCCAGCTCACTTGCCCGTCGTAGTGGGTGTGGACGTCGATCCAACCTGGAGTAACGAGAGCCCCATCGGCGTCGATCACTTCGCGAGCAGGTTCGTCGACCGAGCCGACGGCAACGATCACACCATCGCGAACACCGATGTCACCGGTTGCGGCCTGGCGTCCCGTTCCATCGACGATCGAGCCACCACGAATCACGTAGTCCAGCATCACTCCCCCTCACGCGTACCTGACGAATACCCGACCCGATCGTCTCCCCCGAGATTTCACCGGCTAGTTCGTCACTCAACAGCGTATTCGACCAGTAGTTTCTACGGACGACCGGGGAGTGGCGCAGTGGTAGCGTTCCTGCTTTGGGAGCAGGCGGTCGGGGGTTCAAATCCCCCCTCCCCGACGGTTTCGGTGCGGTGCTCGTTTGCATTCTGTCGAGTGACACAATGACGGCATGAGCATTCTCGAGCAATCGATCAACACCCTGTCCGGACAGTCGTCTTCCCTCGCCGACATGGCGGGCGGCAAGGTGTGCCTCGTCGTCAACGTGGCCAGCAAGTGCGGGCTCACACCGCAGTACACCGGCCTCGAAGCCCTTCACGAGCAGTACGCGGCCAAAGGTTTTGCCGTCGTCGGGGTTCCGTGCAACCAGTTCGGCGCCCAAGAACCCGGCTCTCCCGACGAGATCGCCACTTTCTGCTCGACCAACTACGGCGTCACCTTCCCGATGACCGAGAAGATCGACGTGAACGGTGACGGACGACATCCGATCTACGCCGAACTCACACAAACGGCCGACGCCGACGGAACGGCCGGCGACATCCGGTGGAACTTCGAGAAGTTCCTCGTCGGTCGCGACGGATCGGTGATCGCACGGTTCAGCCCCATGGTGGCACCGGAGGATCCGGCACTGGTGGCGGCGATCGAGGCCGCGCTCGGCTGACATGGCGTCCACCAACGGACGCGTCGCCCTCGTCACCGGAGGAGCCGACGGAATCGGCGCCGGTGTCGTGCGGCGTCTCGTCGAGGACGGCCTCCTCGTGATGTCGGCTGATGTCGACGACGATGCCGGATCTCGCGGGGTCGAACCGTTCGGAGAACGCGCCGCCTTCGTTCGAGCCGACGTGACCAAGGAGGACGACGTCCGACACATGGTCGAGGTCACCCGCTCCACCTTCGGTGGAGTCGACGTTCTGGTGAACAACGCATGGGGCGGAGGCTCCATGGGGCGCGTCGAGGACAAGTCGAACGAGATCCTCCGCCACGGCATCGACATGGCCTTCTTCGCCGCGTTCTGGGCCATGCGCGAATGCTTTCCGCACATGCGCGCCAAGGCATGGGGGCGCGTCGTCAACATGTGCTCGCTGAACGGAGTGAACGCGCACATGGGGACGCTCGAATACAACGTCGGCAAAGAATCGGTGCGAACTCTCACGCGTACCGCAGCACGCGAGTGGGCCGACACGGGAGTCGTGGTCAACGCCGTCTGCCCGGCCGCCAAGAGCGCGGCGTTCCGCAAGGTCATGGGCCAGCATCCCGAATTGGAGGCCGCCGCCGACTTGGGCAACCCCATGGGCCGCATCGGCGACCCGTACCTCGACATCGCGCCCGTCGTGTCATTTCTCGCCGGAGACGAGTGCCGTTATCTCACCGGCAACACCCTCTTCGTCGACGGCGGTAGCCACGTGAACGGCTCACCGTGGAATCCTGATCTCGGACCCCGTACGTGAGCATCCCGATCGTCGACATCTCGGCACCAGACGCAGCCTCGCGCCTCGCAGATGCGTGCGAGGAGTACGGGTTTTTGTCGATCGTCGGTCACGGTGTCGACAACCAGCTCCTCGAGCGAGCATGGGCCGACGCCCGCGGGTTCTTCGATCAGACGATCGACGTCAAGATGCGCGTGGCCATGCCTGCGCCCGGATACCCGTACGGCTACTCGCCGGTGATGGGCGAAACCCTTGCCCGGTCTCAGGGCAACTCCGCCCGACCTGATCGCAAGCAGAGCCTCGCCATCGGCCCGGTCGACCCACCGGCGCACGTCTTCGCCGACGCCGACGAAGAATTCGCCTGGTCGCCGAATCTGTGGCCCGACTCACCGGCCACATTCCAAAGAACGTGGACAGAGCGATATCGGGCTATGAGCGAACTGGCCGCGCGACTCCTGACGCTCATGGCCGAGTCGCTCGCACTTCCAAGGGACTATTTCGAGACCATGATCGATCGACACACGAGTGCGATGCGAGCACTCGACTACCCGGGTTCCGACGGGGTCGATGTCGCGACGGAAGACCTCGGTGCAAGCGCGCACACCGATTACGGAACCCTCACCATCTTGGAAGTCGATCCGGTCGAACCAGGCCTGGAAGTGCAGGGGCTCGACGGATCGTGGATTCCCGTCATGCCGCCGTCGGGAGCCCTCGTCGTGAATCTGGGTGACGCGATGGAGCGATGGACCAACGACCGTTGGCGATCGACGATGCATCGTGTGGTCGTTCCCGTTCGTCGTCGGCAATCGATCGCCTTCTTCCACAACGCCAATTGGGACGCCGTGATCGAATGCCTCGAACCGTGCCGAGGCGACGGTGCGAAATACGCACCGATCGAAGCCGGTCCCCACCTCATGAACAAATTCCGCTCGACCGTGAACGGCTACTGAGGATGAACACTCACTGACCGACATCGACCTCTAGGCTCGACACGATGATCGATTGGGCTGCTGACTTCATCGATGCGATCGGCCTTCTCGGAGTGGCGGCCCTCGTCGCCCTCGAGAACGTGTTCCCGCCCATTCCATCGGAACTGGTCCTTTTGCTCACGGGGTTCAACGTAAGCGAGACCCGTTTCGGCTACGTGGGGGCGGTGGTTTTCGCCACCATCGGCTCGGTGGTCGGGGCATATTTCTTGTACGGAATCGGACGACTCCTGAGCGAAGACCGACTCGAGTCGTTCCTCGCTGGCATCGGACGCTTCGTCGGACTGAAGAAGTCCGACGTTCACAAAGGTTTCCAGTGGTTCGAACGACACGGATCAGCCGTCGTCCTCTTCGGACGACTGATCCCGGTGGTTCGATCGGTGGTGTCGATTCCGGCTGGCGCCGAGAAGATGCCTCTCGTTCGCTTCTCGATGCTGACCGCTCTCGGGTCTCTCGTATGGAACGCGATCTGGATCGCCGTCGGCTGGGGACTTGGTGATCAGTGGAAGAAAGCCGGCACCTGGGGTGACTACATCCAATACGGCGCGGTGGCGGTGATCCTTGTCGTGCTCGTCGTGGTCATCGTGCGCGCCCGACGAAAGTCGTCACATTCAGTGGACTCGGAGGTGAACTGAGCGTGGAAATCGAAATGATCGTCGAGATTCCTCAGGGTTCACGCAACAAGTACGAAATGGATCACGAGACCGGGGAGATCTGGCTCGACCGGACTCTGTTCACCGCCACGCAATACCCGCTCGATTACGGCTTCTTCCCCAACACGTTGGGCGAAGACGGGGATCCACTCGATGCGTTGATCCTTCTCCCCCAGGCCACGTTCCCCGGATGCCATGTCTGGGCTCGCCCCATCGGCGTGTTCTGGATGCGCGACGAGAAGGGACCTGATGCGAAGGTGCTCTGCGTGCCGTCTCGAGATGCCCGCTACGAGCACTACCGAGATCTCGCCGATGCCCCCGACTTCTTGCTCGCCGAGATTGCCAACTTCTTCGAGGTCTACAAACTGATCGAACCAGGCAAGGAGTCGACTGTCGGCTCGTGGGCCGATGCGGCGGCCGCCGAGGCCGAGATCATCGCCGCCATCGCTCGCCACGAGCACTGACCGACCGTGCCGATCACCCCGCTCGATCGCTAACCTGGGGAACCTTCGCGGGTGTAGCTCAATGGCTAGAGTTCCAGCCTTCCAAGCTGGCTATGCGGGTTCGATTCCCGTCACCCGCTCACTGCAACGGCCGCCCGACAGGGCGGTCGTTTGCTGTGAGCGAGGATGTGTCGTAGGGAATCGGGAGGAGGACTGCCGGTGGCAGTCCGACGGCTCCCGTCACCCGCTCCAGCGCCGTAGGCGCTCCCTCGGTCGATCGAATCGGGAGGAGCGCAGCGACGGCTCCCGTCACCGCGAGAACTCGCGGATCACCCGTCCTGGCCGTCGTCCGGTGTTCACACCTTGCTCGGTCACGACTTCACCGTTCACGAGCGTGGCCGCGTAGCCAGTGGCACCAACTCGAAGTCGTCCCTTGCCGTTCGGGAAGTCGTTCACATACTCGGGATACCCGAACTGCAGACCATTCGGGTCGAAGACGTTGAGGTCGGCAAACGCTCCCACCTTCACGGTTCCACGATCCTTCAGTCCGAGGACGGCGGCGGGCTGCGAAGTCAGGCGACGTACCGCATCGGGAAGAGATGTGATTTTCCGATCGCGACACCAATAGGCGAGGTAATGCGTGGGGGCATCGGCGTCGCAGATCTGCCCGGCATGGGCACCGGCATCGCCGAGTCCAGGACACACGGCATCAAGGTTCAAGAAGTCGCCGATGTTGGCTCGGTTGCGATTGAAGAACCACACGTTGAAGAGTTCACGCCCCTCCGACTCGAGGAGGTGATCGACGATCCACTCCACGGGATGTTGGCCGGCCCGTTCGGCCAGGACGGCCAGTGAGTCGTCATCCTCGACGTGATAGTCGGGAACAGCACCGCTGCCCAACGGATAGATGAAACGCGGGTCGTACCACGTACCACGCTGCTTGCCCTCGTCGATCAGTTCTCGTCGCGTCGAAGCGTCGGCCAGAGCGGCCAACTTGTCGTCCATCGTGGGAAGCGAC
>Ga0181590_10000921_pt1 | contig 24491 bp, 22 predicted proteins | sample 071ome_34_FD_132446 | JGI IMG/M metagenome (GOLD analysis project Ga0181590, IMG submission 132446) | Coastal salt marsh microbial communities from the Groves Creek Marsh, Skidaway Island, Georgia - 071411BT metaG (megahit assembly) | ecosystem: Environmental > Aquatic > Marine > Intertidal...
GACTTTAATAAACCCTTGTCAACTGAACAGGCTAAATTTAATTCAAAGTTCATTCTTGATGTAGAACTAGAAGGTTGCAAGGTTCACGGTTCTAATCTAACAAGATATAGCGCAAATTTTCTTACTCTAAATCCATCTTGGCTTGACTAACTATCAGATATTAGATAATAAAGTTAATGAAATACATTAATAAAACTTTTGAAATATTTGGTGACTTTTTCAGAAGTGATCGAAAGAAAGTTCTCATTCTCTTTCTCCTAGTTCTAATTGAGGGCATAACTCTAACCGCTTCAGTAATTTCAATTATCCCCTTAACGGATTATTTATTAGATCAGACTTTAACTAGCCCAAGCGTTGTAACATCCTATATTCTGTCAATAACTGATTCATATCAGATTTCAAGGAGTTTTTGGACTTTTGGATTGCTTTTCGTTTTTTTTACAGTTTCAAACTCTTTTGTTAAGGTCTTTATTAGGTACAAAATTCTAAAAATAAAATACTCAATTCTTAGAGGACTGTATAAAAAAACATTAGATAGTTTTTTATCTGCAAGATACTCTTTTTTCGATTCAGAGAATCATGGCAAATTTATAAATACACTCAACAAGGAATTATCAATCGTAGGAGATACTGTTGGGCATCTAGCTACCCAGTTCTCACAAATTGTTCAAATAGTTTTATATTCATTGGTCCCATTTTTCATTGACTTTAGAATGACTCTAATAGCAATAATTATTGCTTTTTTCTTCTCATCCATTTTTCTTGCATTGAATAAATATAGTTACAATCTTGGAAAAAGGAATACAGAAACATCGAATGTTCAAATGGGTGTGCTAAATGAAATATTTCAATCTATTAGAATTATTTTAGGATTTAGTAGAAAAAAAGAAGCAAAGAAAAGATATATTGATGCTTTTGATAATCATGTAAAAGTTACTATTAAATCTCAGGTCTTATCCGATATTGTTCCAAACTTCTTTTTACCTTTGGGTATTTTTGGCAGTGTAGTTGCTTTTGGTATTTCTTTAGATTTGGGCGGAAGAATTTCCGAACTATCTGCAGTTTTGTGGAGCTTGTTATCACTAATGCCCGTTTTATCTGCATTCCTTCAAACTAATGTAAGTATTAATAATTTTATTCCAAGTTATGAGCAACTTAATAACCTCCTTTCTAAAGCTGAAAAAATGAAAGAACCTTCCGGAAATATAATTTTTGAGAAATTAGATGAAGATATAAAAATCAAAGATATATTTTTTAGCTATCCCAATATTTCAAAGAAAATACTCAACAAATTAAATCTTTCCATTAAAAAATCTGAAATTACAGCCATCATTGGACCTTCTGGCTCGGGAAAATCAACCTTAGTGGACTTGATATTAGGTTTGCAAAGACCTTTTGATGGTGAAATTCTTATAAACAATAGAAGTCTAAACTCAATAGATATTCATAGTTATCGTGAAAAAATTGGCTATGTTCCTCAAGAGAGTTTTTTATTCAATATTTCGATTAGGGAGAATTTAATTTGGTCTTGTCCTAACTCCACAGAAAATGAATTATGGAATGCCCTTAAGCTAGCTAATGTTGATAAATTTATTTGTGGATTACCAAATGGTATTGATACAATTGTTGGCGATAGAGGTTCTAAGTTATCTGGAGGGCAAAAACAGCGAATAGCTTTAGCTAGGGCTATTTTAAGAAAACCTGCAATTCTTATTCTTGACGAGGCAACCAGTTCTCTTGATATTGGCTCTGAAAAGAAAATTAACGAATCTTTAAATAATATTAAAAATAATACAACTGTTATCCTTATAGCGCACAGACTTCAATCAATTCAAAATGCAGATAATGTTATAGTGTTATCTGAAGGGAAATTTATTGATCATGGCTCTTATGAAAATTTGTTAGAGAGAAAAAACAAATTCATACTTTCTTTTCATAAGAAAAACAACTAAAAAGAAATTTAAATTAATATCTTTAAGCAGTTATGAAAGAAAAGGTTATTCCTAAAAACTTAAAGACCATTTATCTAATCCTGATCTTTTTGTTTCTTTCTTTGAGTTATCAAAGTTCAAGTAAATTAGAATTAAAGAACATAATTCCTGAACCTGTAGAAATGTCACTAGTTCCTATGTCAATTGCCATTAGTGAGTTGAAAGGCTACACAACTGGTTATACAGGATCAAATAATTTACTAGATATTTTTCTAAATCATCAAAGTTTGCAGAGATATAGAAATAATATGAGTGAATTACCAAGAATGGATTTGAAAAATATACTTTCCTCTCTGAAAATAGAAAATAATTCAACAAAATCTTTTCTTGAAAGAGAGGATCTTGGAATCATAGATTTTTATAAAATTTCTTTTAGTCTATTTGGCTATAAGATCTCAAGCCTAACCTCTACCTACTACGCTATATTAATATTATCGGTAATATTATTTGCGGTTAAGTTTTGGAATAAAAGTTTTTTCTTAAATTTTTTATTAGTTTTTGCAACTATTCACTGGACTGTTGTAGAAATATTACCAATGATAGGTCCAGAATTGACTACTGTCTACAACAGAAGATTTTTATCAGTGCTTAGCCTTTTGCCAGCTTTGGCAATAATATTTGATGTTAGAAACAATACCATCTTGACAAGAGTAGACTTATTTGTATTAATCTTAAACGCTATAATTATTTTGCTAATTTTGCATTTTAGGTCCGCATCTGCCTTTGGATTGCTATTAATTCTGAGCTTATTTTTTTACCAACTGGTTAATAAAAAAATCAAAATTTGCACGCTCGGGCACTTCTATAAAAGGAGCGCCTTTTCTGCTATATCTATTATCGTAATGCTTTTTATATTTTTAAAGAGCTTTGTATATTTATATCAGGACCCTGGATATACAAAAAAAGTAACTGGTCATTTGTTTTGGCATCCAGCATATCTTGGTCTATCAGCGCACCCTGATAGTTATGATAAATATGGCATATTTTTGCATGATAAAGTGACAGCTAAACTTGTCTCAAATATTACAGAAAAAAAATTTGGTACACATAATTGGGAGCAGATAGGAGGAATAGACTATTTCGAAGAAACTATTAAGAAAGAATATATTTCAATATTTATGAACGATTTTACATTTTTCCTGGAAAGTTATTTAATTAAGCCGGTAATTTTTATAAAAACTTTTTTTAATTCGAATTATGTTCAAAATGACTTTATTTATAGTTTTTCCACATTATTAGTATTTTCGATAGTTATATTCTCTAAATTTTTATTCAAATTAAGAACTAATTGGAATGATGTGTCAAATTTATTTTATTTCTTAATTTTTTCTTTTTTCCCCTCTCTTTTCTTAACTCCTGCTTCTGAAGTCTATATACTTGATGTAGCATTCTTATTTTTATGTTCGATATTCCTTTTTTTAACATATTTTATAGGTCATTTATTAACTCATCTGAGGAAGGTTTTCTATGAAAAACAACAATAATTTTGAGTTTGATGTAATCATAAAAGAAAGAAGAAATAGTGTTTACGCTTATATTCCTGACTTATGCATAATTAAACAGGGAGTAAATGTCGAAGAAGTATATAAAGATGCAATTAAAGAAAGAGATGACTATCTAAACTCTATCCAAGATAGTCCATTTAAAATCTTTAACCAAAATTATCAGAAAAAGAAAGATAAAAATTTTCTTTCTAAGAGCCTTACTCAAACCTTCATAAAATCATTGATAATTTCTTTTGTTTTTATGATAACAATTTTCTTTAGCTCTACTTTTATTGTAAACAAAGTATCCCAAATTTCATTTATGGAGCTAATAAAAGACCAGGTTAATAAATCTATTAACATTCTTGACAGGCAGTTGATCAATATCTCTGAAGAAGAGAGAAATGCTCGTGTCGATAAGTTAAAACTTTATGTTAAAGAAATTAAGACCTACATAGATCTTATTGAAAAAGATAAAAGAGAATAAAATGAAAAGAGCACTTGTTACTGGTGGGAGTGGTTTTGTAGGACGACATTTAATAACTTCATTAATAAAAAAAAAATATAAAGTTATTAATCTTGGCAGAAAAAAATTAACTTTCCCCAATTGCCAAAATATTGCACTCAATGGAATTGGTAATTATGAGGAAATTAAGAGCATAATTTTTGATCATCAACCGCGTTACATTTTTCATCTTGCAGCCTCATTATCAGATGATTTAACTGAATCTATGAAAGTAAACTTATTCTACTTAAAACATATTCTAGATTCTATCACTGAGCTTGGCTATGCCAACTTGACTAAGATAATTGTTATAGGAAGTGCGGCAGAGTACGGATATGTTAGAGAAGAGAACTTGCCTATTTCTGAACTGCAACCAACTTTTCCATACTCCAATTATGGTATTTCAAAACTTGCTCAAACAAATTATGCCATCTCATGGGCTAAAAAAAATACAGGTAGTTTTCTTGTTGTTTTAAGGCCATTTACTATCAGTGGCTATGGAGTCTCAGAGAAATTAGCATTAGGGAATTTTATTAAACAAATCAAGAATTATGATAATGGAATGTCTATTAAGACTGGAAATCTGAAAAATTCAAGAGACTATATTGATATTAAAGACTTTGTCCAAATAATATTTGATATTTTAGAAAATCCAAATGCTAACAATGAGATTATTAACGTTTGTTCTGGCAAGTCTGTAACTTTAGAATTCATTTTAAATTATTTAATCAAAAAGTCTTCAAAAGAATTATTTGTTGAACCTGATCCTAAGCTTTTTAGAACAGTGGACATGAAAGATCATTATGGCGATAATTCAAAGCTTTTAAGTTTGATTAATGGTTATGTTTTTACCCCCATAACTGAGTCATTAGATATTATTCTAAGAGAAGATGAATGAAAAATTACCCATGAAAACATTAGAAATTATCTGTCCCGTATACAACGAGCAAGAGGTAATAAAGTCATTTTATGAGTCTCTTTCTCAAACGCTGTTTAGCCTTAAAAATAAATATGAAATATCAATTCTTTTCGTTGTAGATAAGTCTACTGACAAAACCCCAGAAATCTTGTCAAAGATTGCAAAGAAAGATAAATCAGTAAAAGTTTTATTTCTAAGTAAGAGGTTTGGGCACCAAATGTCATTGGTTGCAGGTATTGATCATTCAAAAGCAGATATATTGATTATGATGGATTCAGATCTTCAACATCCTCCTGAGCTAATACCAGATTTACTAACGCTTTATCAAGCAGGTTATGATATTGTAACCACAGTGCGGAAAGAACCGCTTGATAAAAGTCTTCTAAAAAGATTGGGTTCTAAATTATTTTACAAAGTAATTAATCTTATTTCGGAAATAGAGCTGAGTTCTGGAGAGGCTGATTTTAGATTAATATCTAGAAAGGTTGCCGATACCTTTTCCAGAAATATTAGAGAAAATAATCAATTTCTTAGGGGTCTTTTTAGTTGGGTTGGTTTTGAAAAAACTTCAATAGAGTATGATGCTAGACCCAGAGAGTCTGGTTCTAGCAAGTATTCATATTCAAGAATATTCAAATTTGCTTCTTCAGGAATTATATCTTTTAGTAAAAAGCCATTACATTATGCTTTTTACTTTGGTTTTATATTTTTTTGTGTTTCTTTAATTTTAATACTTTTTTCTTTATACACCTTTCTAACAGATTCTTCGATACCATCTGGTTTCACAACTATTTCAATATTAATTTCATTCTTTGGAGGGATGCAGCTATTGTTTATAGGCGTTTTAGGTGAATATTTAGGTTATGTATTTGACGAAGTCAAGTCAAGGCCTATATACATAGTTGATGAAAAAATTAACATTGAGTAGTTTCGCATCTTTCAGGTTGGAAATTTTTAAATACGGCCTAATGGGAATTGGCTCAGCAATAATATATTCCTTTCTTTTAGTTTCGCTTATTGAGTTATTGAATTTTGATAAGTTTTTTTCATCAGTTCTAGCTTATCTCGCTAGTTTAGTGTTTTCATTTTTCTTAGCTCATTATTGGGTGTTTAAATCTAGAAAAGATAAGAAGCTTACCTTCTTAAAATTTTCAGCTGTTAGTTTAATTGCATTTACTATTAATTCTGTTGGCTTCTATTTTTTAGTGGAATATATGAATTTTTACTATATATATTCCCAAATATTCTTATTTTTTTTGATTGCATTCAATAATTTTTTCTTGAATAAATTTTGGACTTTTGACCCTAAATAACTCTGTTTAAATCCCTATTGTATATAATTAGTTACGAATCAATTTAAGGAAAATTATGAAAGTTTTAGTTACTGGCGCGGATGGTTTCATAGGTTCTCATCTTGTAGAGATTTTGCTCAAGAATGGTTATTCTGTTAAGGCCCTGTCACAATATAATTCTTTTAATAACTGGGGATGGCTTGAGGATATAAACTGCATTGATGAAATTGAGGTGGTTTCTGGTGATATAAGAGATTTAAATTTTTGCAATACAATTGTTAAAGATGTAGAGATCATCTTTCATCTTGCTGCTCTTATAGCCATTCCCTTTTCATATATTGCTCCAGATAGTTACATTGAGACAAATATTACAGGCACTTCAAATATTCTTCAAGCTGCAAAGAACAATGGAAACATAAGGGTTATACATACTTCAACAAGTGAGGTTTATGGAACTGCACAATACATACCCATTGATGAAAACCACCCCCTACAAGCTCAGTCGCCATATAGTGCCACTAAAATTGGTGCAGACTCTATAGCCATGAGTTTCTTCAACTCATTTGATCAGCCTATTTCAATTGCTAGACCATTTAATACTTATGGTCCAAGACAATCTGCTCGGGCAATTATTCCCACAATTATCACCCAAATTTCTTCAGGTTGTGAGGAAATATCATTGGGCGATCTTTCTCCAACCAGGGACTTTAATTATGTTACTGATACATGTTCTGGGTTTATTGAAATAGCGAAAACCGAAGCATCAATTGGCGAAGTAATTAATATAGGCTCTGGACATGAAATTTCTATGTTAGATACTCTTAACACAATAAAAGAATTGATGAATTCTAATGTAACATTCTTAGAAGATGAAAGAAGGATTAGGCCAGAGAAATCAGAAGTCTTTAGGTTGGTTTGTGACAACAAAAAAATAACCAATATTACTGGCTTTAAGTCTCAAGTTGATATTAGAAGTGGACTACAAAAAACAATTGAATGGTTTTCTAACAAAAATAATCTAATGAAGTACAAGCCTGGCATTTATAACGTCTAATTGTCAATGGAGCAAATTAAAAATATTTGTTTTATCACTGGAACAAGAGCCGAATACTGGCTATTGAAACCTATCATTCTTGGGATCTGTCAAAGAGAGAATTTTCAATGTAACCTTATTGTTACTGGGGCTCATTTATCCGAGGAATTTGGCTCGACCATTGAAATCATTGAGAAAGACCAAGTAGAAATTACAAAAAAAATTCCAATATTAACTCAAGAAGATAATGAATTAGGGGTAGCGAAGTCTATTTCTATAGCTGTAACTGAAATTACTAAAACCTTGTTAGATTTTAAGCCAAATTTTTTAGTAATTTTGGGGGACAGGTATGAAGCTTTAAGTGCAGCTATATCGGCAACTTTATTAAAAATTCCTATCGTTCATCTTTATGGAGGCGAGGTTACACTTGGAGCCTATGATGATGCTTTTAGGCATTCAATAACAAAGATGTCAAAACTTCATCTAACTTCAACTGATATATACAAAAATAGAGTTATTCAAATGGGTGAAGACCCAGAGAAAGTATTCAATGTGGGGTCAACCGCTATTGATAATATAACTTCGTTGAATTTGATGAATAGGTTAGAGTTTGAGGAATCGATTAACTTTAAGATGAAAGATAAGAATTTTCTTATTACATATCATCCTGAAACCTTGTCTGAAGAGTTACCTGAAAATTCAATTAAAACCATAATAAGCGTTTTAGACAGTTTTAAGAATGTTGGATTAATATTTACTGAAGCAAATGCTGATAATGGAGGCAGGAGAATAAATCAAGTTATTAGAGATTATGTGAAGGCGAATACTCATAAAGCTGTTGTTTATTCTACCCTCGGAGAGCATAGATACTATTCGGCTCTTTCTCTTGTTGATGGGGTTGTTGGCAATTCATCAAGTGGAATTATTGAGGCTCCTTACTTTTTAACTCCAAGCGTCAATATAGGCATTAGACAACATGGAAGATTACGAGCAGAAAGTATTATTGACTGTTCTTGCAATGAAGTGGAAATTAAGAACGCCATCTTGCAATTACTGGATCCAAAATTTAGAAACAAAATAAAGACTTCTGACAATCCTTTTAAGCATTCTGGAGCGGTTGATAGAATTATAAAAATTTTAACTAATACTGATTTTTCAAATCTTAAATTTAAGAAATTTTTTGACATAGATTATGACAATTAATGTAATTAAAAATCCTCTCTCAAACTTTTACTCGAATGAATATATTTCACTTTTTTTGGGTAAAAATGATTCGATATATGAGTATAGGTATCAAGAGAAAGATGACTTTTTTTACAATAAGTCAATAAAGAGACCTATAAATAAAATATTAGATCAGACCGTTGATGAAGGCTACTTTGATCTAGAGTCAGTTTATGGTTATAGCGGCTACATTTCCAACAGCTTAGATCAAGAGTTTATTAAAAGAGCTATTCAAGAGTATAAAAAAGATTGTATTCAAAAAAAAATAGTTGCGGAGTTTATTAGGTTTAGCCCATTTAATAATTTTGCTAATAAGTTCTCAGATTCTTTAGATTACTACAAGTCATTTGGTGATAATGTGATAGTGGATTTAGAGTCTGATATTGATTCTAACTACAAAAAAAAAGCAAGATATTTAATTAGAAAAGCTTCTGAAAATCTGGAAGTTTCCAGGAGTCATAATATCGATCTATTTATAGAATTATATTACCAAACCATGAATAAAAATAACGCCAGTTCATTTTATTTTTTTGATAAGTCGTTTTTTAAAAATTTAATAAAATTAAATTTTATCAAGATGTTCAAAGTTGTTGAAAGAAGAGAAGTCGTTTCTATGGCGATTTTTTTATTGGATAATAAAAATATATATTATTATCTTTCTGCAAATACACCACAAGGTTATAAGTTAAATGCAAATTTTTATTTACTAGATCAAGTAATCAGGAAATTCAAAAGCAATGGATTGCAAAAAATGATTTTAGGTGGTGGATCTTCACCAGACAAAGATGATAATTTATTACAATTTAAAAAGAAGTTCTCTAGTTATAGCGAGCCGTTCATTACAGGTGGTATGATTTTTATCAATAAAAAATATGAATCATATAATAGAATATATAAACATAGCAGTGGTACAGCAAATAACTTTTTCCTTAACTATCGATATAGATGAGTGTTTTCATTATTGCTGAGGCGGGTGTTAATCATAATGGCTCAGTCGAGACAGCAAAAAAAATAATTGATGCCGCTTATGATTCAGGAGCAAATGCTGTTAAATTCCAAACATGGAAAACAGACCTTATTATTACAAAAGATGCCCTATCTGCACACTATCAAAATAAAAATATAGATAACTCTCAATATGATTTATTAAAAAGTCTTGAGCTCACATATGAAGATTTTATAGAGCTAAAAAGATATTGTGATAGTGTTGGTATTCTGTTTTTATCAACCCCTGATGAAATTGAAAGCGCAAGATTTCTTTTCTCTATTCAAGATATATTTAAGATAGGTTCAGGTGAGCTAAATAATCCTTTATTGTTGAGAGAAATAGGCTCTTATAAAAAGAAAGTTATATTGTCAACAGGAATGGGCACTTTTCACGAAGTTGAAACAGCCCTAAATATCCTAATTTCTTCAGGAACAAAGAAAAATAATATAACCATTCTCCATGCAAATACTGAGTATCCAACACCAATAGATGATGTCAATCTGAATGCCATGAAAAATATATCAGACCAGCTAAACATCAAAGTGGGATATAGTGATCATACTGTTGGAATAGAGGTTCCCATAGCTGCTGTTGCATTAGGAGCATCATGTATTGAAAAACATCTGACGCTCGATAAGTCTATGAAAGGACCAGATCACCAGGCAAGTATAGAGCCAATAGAATTCAGGAAAATGGTAAGCGCCATAAGAAATATTGAGCTTGCAATGGGAGTTAAGGAAAAAAAACCTTCTAAAAGTGAAGCAAAAAATATAAACATTGTTAGAAAGTTTATTGTTGCTTCTAAATTAATAAAGGAGGGTGAAGTTTTTACTGAAAAGAATCTTACTACAAAAAGAACTTTGACAGGTATTTCAGCATCCCGGTGGGATGATGTTATGGGTAAAAGAGCAAAAAAAGAGTTCCTTGAGAATGAACTAATCGAGATATAGATGTCAAAAAAAGTTCTAATAATTGGCGCTGGTATATCAGGCTTAGTTGCTGCCTATATTGAGGCAAAAAAAGGGAACAAGGTTGAGATTTTTGATTCAGAAGATCGAGCCGGAGGTTTGCTTAAAAGCTACAAGTTTGCGAATAACTATGTCGATATTGGCACTCATTTTATAAGTCCCACAGGGATTGATTTTCTAGATAATTTTTTATTAGGAGATTTAGATGAAAATGATTTCAATATTCAGAATATAGTTCATAACTCAAATTATTTTCAAGGTAAATTGAGCAATATTAGTGGCTATGTAAATTCTCATTCGCTTGAAGAAAAAAAATACCTTCAGGGTTGCCTAGATCTTATTCATTTAAAAGACCTAGAATATGAATCCCTCGAGCATTTTACTTTATCAAAATTTGGTTTAACTTTCTACGAGGAAATTTTTAAAAAAGTATATCTAAAATACTTCCATAAAGATCCTAAATTGATATCTCACAATATGTCAAATTTTTATGAGACAAATAGATTGATAGCTTTTAGCAAAGAAATATCGTCGGAGCTAACAAAATCATGTTTCTTTGATGATCGTCTTGGGCATCAAGAAAAAATAAATGGATCAACAAATTATTATCCAAAAAAAGGTGGGATGAGTTTCTACATCGATATATTAATAAAAAAATTATCCAGGTTAGGAGTAAAGTTTCATTTTAATTCTAGTGTTGAGAAGGTTAATTTATCAGGAAAGGAGGTTAAATCAATCATTGTTAAAGGCAAAAATATTAATTTAGATAGACTAGTTTGGTCCCTTCCTGCTCCTCTTCTAATGATTAAGTCTGGAAAGAGCGTAAAGTCAACTCCTCCTCATATCTTAGATGTGGGCTTGTATGCTTTTCTCTTTCAGAGGCCACTTTTGAGTGATTCACAATATATTAATGTTTATGAGCCCTCTTTTTTCTCTGGGAGAGTTACACTTTATCAGAATATGACAAAACAAGATATTTACACTTGTACTGTTGAAGTTCTAACAGACTCATCCGATAATTTACCCTCAGCAGATATAATAATCAGTGAACTTCTTCAAATGGGTATCATTACGGAAAAAAATCTTTGTAAATCAAAGGATCTTCGCATAAAAGAAAAAGCAATTCCAGTTTTCTCTAATCAAAATATTAAAGATCAGGAAAAATTGTTAACTTCTTATAAAAGTGATTTCATCAATGTAAATATAGTTGGACAATCAGCTGAACAAAAATTTTCAATGATAAGCGTAATTAAAAGTGTATATAAAATACTTAAAAATGAATAATAATTATGGCATGGAATAAAGAGTGGGATGATGTTTTTGCTTCAAAGGCATGGGGTAAATATCCATCGGAAGAACTAATTAGATTTATAGCGAAGAACTTTTACAGCTCTCGTAATAGAAAAAAAATCAAGATATTAGAACTTGGTTGCGGAACAGGAAGCAATCTATGGTATTTGTCTAGAGAAGGGTTCAGTATATATGGAATAGATGGAAGTAAAATTGCGGTTGAGAAATCTGTAGAAAGAATCAATCGAGAAGTTCCATCCTGGAGTGGTTCAATCAAAATTGGAGATTTTTCAAAAAAACTTGCATTTGACGATGAAACATTCGATGCCATTATTGATGTCCAGGCTATTTCTTGTAATGATTTGACATCAAGTCTGCAAATTTATAAAGAGTGTAAAAGGGTTTTAAAAAAAGATGGACTTATTTTTACTAAAATGTTCTCTTCTGTTTGTCTAGACTCCTCAACGTCATTATTCATAGCACCAAAGGACGGAATTTTTTCCAATATGGGCAAAATAAGATTTACCTCTATGAAAGACGCAAAGACTCTCATGGAAGTATATGAAACTCTGAGTATTGAATCATTGACAAGAGCTAGGTTTCATCCAAATCATGAACTTGTTGAAGAATATATCTTTATTGGGAAAAAAAATGACTAATATTGAAGAAAACATCATTCCAGAAGAAACTTGTTTATCTGAAGTCATTTTAACTTTAGATAAAGTTGCCAAGAAAATTCTCTTCGTAACTGACAAAAATAATAAATTAATTGGCACTATTACTGATGGCGATATCCGAAGAGCATTGATAAAACATCTGTCACTTGACTCCCTGTCAAAAGACTTCATGAACTCAACCCCTGTCATTATTGATTATGAAGATTCGAATAAATCACATAAAAAGATAATGCAAGAAAGGGGAATAAAATTTATTCCTATTACTAATAATGGAGTGATTGTCGGAATTGAATCACTAGACGAAGAACTAGATATTTTTGCGAATTATCAAGATATACCTGTTTTTTTAATGGCCGGAGGTTTTGGAAAAAGACTTATGCCATTAACTAAAACTACGCCCAAACCACTTCTAAATATTGGGGGCAAACCTATTATTGAAAATTTAATTCTTCAGTTAAAGAAATATGGATTTAAACAATTTTTTGTTTCAGTACATTACAAAGCAGAAATGTTAAAAAATTTTCTAGGTGATGGCTCAAAATATGACATAAATATTGTTTACATTGAAGAAGATCAGCCGCTAGGGACTGCTGGTTCACTTGGTTTTCTTAAAGGTAAATTGAGTTTCGAAAATATTCTATTAATGAATGGAGACTTACTCACAAAGGTCGACTTTGGCGAGTTAGTTATAAGTCATTTAGAGACTGCCAATATAGCAACAATATGTGTTAGGGAGTATGAATTTAAAGTTCCATATGGAGTTATTGAAGTTGAAGATAATCTGGTTAAGAACATAATTGAAAAACCAATACATGAATTCTTTATAAATGCAGGAATATATTTGCTAAATAAGAATATTTTCTTGAAGATAGAGAAAAATAAGTATTTAGATATGCCAGACCTTCTGCAGGATTGTATTAAAGAGGGGAATAAAGTTAATATATTTCCAATTCATGAGTATTGGATCGATATTGGCCAAATAGATCAATTTAAGCAGGCAGAATTAGACTTTCAAGATGAGAGAGATTAAGGTAATTGCAATTATTCCTGCTAGGGCAGGAAGCAAAAGACTACCAGGAAAAAACATCAAAAGCTTTTGTGGTAAACCATTAATTTATTGGACAATTAAAGCAGCTCAAGAATCTAAATATGTTGATAAGGTTGTTGTAACTACAGATAGTAAGGAAATTATTAATTTTTCAAAAAATTGCGGAGTGGATTACCCCCTTTTAAGACCTAATGAACTTTCAAGTGATGAGTCATCAAGTGAAGATGTTGTGAATCATGTTCTCAGGAGCATTGAAAATATTTCTACAGAATATGATTATTTAATACTTTTGCAACCAACTTCACCACTTAGATCCTCAGATGATATAGATAAGTCAATCGATCTTTTAATAGAAAGAAATGCAGAAAGCGTTACTTCAGTTGTTAAGCTTGACCATCCTGTAGAGTGGTCAAGCACAATCAATGATGATTATAAAATGACAAATTTCTTGAAAAACAAGAATTTAAATAAACAAAGCCAGTTTTTTCCAACCAAATATCTTATTAATGGCGCAATTTTTTTGATAAATGTACCTATTTTCTTAAAGGATCAAAGCTTCATATCATCGAATAATTCCTATGCTTATATAATGAACAAGATCACGAGTGTTGATATTGATAATCAATTAGATTTTGATATTGCTGAAATTTATATGAAATATTTAGTATAAGGAATTATGCCAAAAGTTATTTCACAATCAGAAAACTACAAAGGGAATTTTGGAATAGTTCTCAGGTCTTCTGCAATATTCTATTATAAATTAGACAAATTAAACCAGTTTAAAACAACTGTTTCTTTCCTAAATTATTGGAAATTAAAAAGAGATATTGACATAAAAATATTGGCATCACTCAGAGATATGAAGGGTGGTCTTATAGAGCGTTTTGACTTGGACTTTGATAAAAATCAAGTCATAAACATTGATTTTAGTAACGCTTACGACTTCTTTGAGGGAAGTTTAGAATTGGAAATTTTTAGTGTTACAAATATGGTAATCCCTTATGCCGCAGTTATGGCCATATACGAATCTAAGAAATCAATTAGTATGGTTCATAGTTATACAAGAACATACTCTCAACATGAAATAGAAGAAAATAGGACAATAAGTATAGGTAAAGAATCTTGTTGGACTATCCGCGATAATAAAATTAACAGATCTTTTTGCGTAATGCATAATGGGTCTGAAAGAGCAGAAAAACAGAAGATTAATTTAACTTTAACCACTTCCGAAAAGTCTATTTATCAAGAGGAAATCTCTATACCTGCATTAAGTCCATATCAGACTTTGAAACTATACCCTTCAAAATTTTTTAAAGATCTGAGCGGTAAGTTAAATAATAAGATAGGAAACATGAGTATAGATTTTGAGCTTAAAAACTCTTTTTCTCGTCTCTTGGTTGGACATGAAAGTTCTAAAGGTGATGATTTTCAGGTCACACATTCAAATTTCAATTACTCAAAACACTCAACTGACGAAATCTCTAATAAAAAACCTGGAATCATGCAAATTATTAATGAACCAATTAAGAATCCACAAATGATTATTTATCCAGATTCTTCGCCTGGAGAATACATGATAGAAAATAGTGATGATTCGTTTACTTTCAGTACTGGAGAAGTTATAAGTGTTAGTCCAAAATCGAATGTCTTTTCTGTGAGAAGAATAGATAAGACTCTTCCAACAAGAATTGTGACTGGTTTTTCAGGCTCTAATAAAGCATTATTGCCTTTTGAATGTTCATTGGGCTTTATGAATGAGAATAGACCTGAGAAAAGGATGTGGTGGGGGCTTGTCTATTCCAATAAAAATATTAAGTCAAAAATTTTTGTTTTGCCTTATGAAGAGTTTTATGGAAAGGTCGATCCTGAATTACAAATTAATCTCAGACTTTATTCAAGTAATTCAAATGCTTTTCTTGAAACAAATGTTAGTTTTTCAAAATTTAAAGGGAATAAAGGTAAAAAATTAGAAAATATTTTTGATGGATGCGATTCTTTTCTAGGCGGGGAGCCTGGATATTTCACACTTTATTCAGAGTATGGAGGATTCATTATTTACTCTATGTTGATCAAGGATGAAAAAGCAAGAACACTGGAGCATTGTTTTTAATGCGTTCAGAAATATACAACTTTACTAATTTTATCTTTAGTCATTTCTACCATTATAGAGATGGCATTATCTCAAAAGATTATTTGGCTGAGGCTGAAAACTTGGCCTATCAAGATGCTACTTTTTACAATCCAAAACTAGGGCTGAAGTTATTTGAAAATAATCTTACAACATACTCCAATTCGCTTTTAGTATATTTGTATAGACTAGGAAATCTAATTCAAAGTACTAATCCAAACTCTGAATCTTTAGAAATCATTTCTGCAGCAATGAAGATGCATTTTTCTTCAGAAATTTACTTCAATAATAAAATTGGAGTAGGTTTTATGCCCATTCATTGTCTAGGCACCGTAATTGGCTCTAGAAACACAATTGGCAAAGGTTTCAAAATCTATCAATCTTGCACTATTGGCCATACCGAGAGAGAAAATAAGGGCGCTAAAATTGGAGATAACTTTATTCTTTATTCAGGTTCATCGGTTTTAGGAGATGTAAAAATTTGCAATAATGTTAAGGTCGCTAGCAATAGTTTGGTTTTAAATGATATTCAAAATGCTGGCCTTTACATGGGATTAATTAAATAAATTTTCACTTGTAAAGTAGATATTTCAATATACAGCGAGCCATATGAGCATACAATCTAGCGAAAAAATACTTTGGGTCGACGTAATCTGCCTAAGTTCATTGTTTTATATTTTTAAGAAAAGGGATTTGTATGATCGGGTTTTATACATAAGCCTCTATAAGCCAGCAAAGCCTTTTCTGTTAATATTTAAATTTTTTTTTAACTTACCTCTTAGTAGAATAAGAGATACTGTAGAGTCTGAGCTGAAGTTTGGAAATATATCTCTATACGAGTCAATCCAGAATCTAATCTCTCAGACTTTAGATGAAAGCTTTACTGAGGATTTTGTTCAAAGAGGTTTGCCCGTTAATTCAAAAATCTCAAAGAATTTCTCTTTTAACTTTACCGAATACTTGAAAGAGAGTGCTTATTATTTAATTCTTCACCCTTTAGAAATTTTTCAGATGTCTAAATGTGTGAATGCCTCTGGAAAGAATGCATATCTATTAAAGAACAGCCATATTGATGAAATAATAAGAAAAGTTTATAGTGGTGAAGAGTTAAAATTTTATAATTTTTCCTTACATATACCTCAAGCTATATCAGGCAGGGAGAGATATTTTAATGATAGGTATTTATATCATTACTTAAGTTTTTCAAGAAACATATTGATACTTTTTTCAAAATGGCTTCAAGCACTTCTGACCAAAATTATATTTTTTCCGTGGGTAAAAAAATACACCCCTAATCAGAAATATAATATTGTGGCTGAGCTTTCTCAAAACACCTATAAAAAAAATAGTCTCGATGATTTATTTTGGCTTAATGCTTCTAATATCAAACCAGAGTCTGTATATGCAATATCTTATAAAAAGTTGGATACTAAGTCTGAAAATTATTTTTTGGAAAAGGGCGTAAATTTGTGTGCTCCAGTTAGTTCATTTCTTAGAGAACCAATTAAGACCATTAAGTGTTTTCGATCTATTTTATTTCTATCTGCCAACTTCACTTATTTTGCAAAATCATTTTTTATTCTGATTAGGTTAATTAGATTGTTATTCATGAATAATAATAAGAAGTGGTTTTATTTTCTATATTTACAATTTTTGGTTAGGGTGAGATACTGGGAGTCAATATATAAATCGATAGACTTGGCTATTTTTTGGACTATGCTTGATATAGATTCAGAGAAGCTAATCAAAATTCAAGCTGTTAAGAATATAGGTGGAGTTTCAATATCATCACACTGGAGTTTATATCCTCTTAGGACAGCAATAAACAAAAAATTTACTGACCTAATTCTAACTTGGGGAGATTTTTTTTCAAAGTCTCACTTTAATGGACTTGAGAATTCTACATGTAAGAATATTGGCTATATTTCTGATTATATTTTTAAAGAAACATCCAAAGAAAAATTAGTCAAACCTTCAAAAATTTTCCAAATTACATATTTTGATAATATCGTTGGTAATGACATAGGGTACTCGGAAAATATGCAGTTCGAAATTTTTAATATGTTTTCAAGGTTAATTGACTCATATCCAAATATTGTTATACAAGTTAAGCCGAAAAGAGGATTTGACTATTCGGAGGACTTCAAATCTCAAATATCATATAAGCACCTTCAAAATAAAAAGATTAAATTCATAATTGAGCCTGATTCTCATAGGGCTATGCCTCATATTGTTGCTTCAAAAAGTAATTTAACCTTGGGTTTGGGTATAAGTACCGCTGCTGCAGAGTGTAATTTTTCAGGGATTATCTCTTTGCATGCTGATTTAACCGGTTTTTTAAATAATAACTTTGCGAATCCGGCAATAGATAAAATTGTTTTTAGAGATATTCAAAGTCTAGAAAATGCAATCAGAAAACAAATTAATGGAAAAGGTATCACCTTAAAGAGCGCTCAAAATTACTACAAGTTATTGGATAGTTTTAATGACGGCAAAGCTCATATCAGAGCTGGAGAAATAATAAGCAATATTCAATCAAACTTTACAAAACAAGTTTCTAAATATCTTATTCTTGAGAAGTTTAAGAAATAAACATGCAAAGAAACATTAATTTCTCATCCAAACCAAAGCATAAGTTAATCAAGAAAGAAGCTATTAATATTGCTTTAAGTATAGATAAACAAGTTCAATTTACTGATATGAATTTGTCATATGAGAATACATTGAATTATTTTGGTAAAAACGGTCATAAACAGGTTTCAATTAACTCATTAAAAATTATAAAAAAAATTGAGAATTTATGGGATTTTCAAGACAAGATCTCATTATCGCAAACTTATAAGAAAACTTTATCTTTTCATCTAAGATTTAATTTAAATACTATATTGAGATACCTATATATCATTGATAGCGCAATTCAATATCACAGACCATCAGAAATATATATTTCAGACGATATTGAGATATTTGGTCGATATGAAATTTTTGAATGTATACTAAAAAGCTTCATTGAGTCGAATGGTCTAAAAATTGGAATAATTAAGATACCAACAAAGAATAAGACCCATAAAATTCAAAGTCAGATCCTAAAAAATATAGGAATAGTTTTATTAAATTTTCTAACAAAATTACTACTCTTTTTTAGTAGGTCTTATCTAAATAAAAAACATATGGTCATAGTCGCTGATGATACATACGGAATGTTAAGCCTCATCAGAAAACTTAGGGGTAAAACTGATTTTGTCCCTGTTTTTTTAAACTTCAGCCATAAAAATCTTGGGCAGATTTTGAAGAATTTTTTTAAATTTGAAGAATTTTTTTTTAAAAGAGCTGATTTTTACTGGAAAGACTCCCAAAAACTAACTCTTGCAAAAAGGAAATTTAAGGAGAAGATTAATCTTCCAGAGAATTCTGTTAGTTTTTTAAATGTTGAGATTAATAACCTTATTAGTAAATACTTTCTAATAGATCTATATAGGGAAATTTCTTTTTCAGAAAGAAATGCAAATTTTATTGAGAAAGTTATCGGTATTTATAAGCCTTCTTTGGCAATTTCTCAGCATTCTGTTGGATATAGTTATGCACTAGGAGAAATATTCTCATTACAAGGACTCAAAAGTATTTTAATTTCCCATGGCTCTCATGTTCCACAAGATAAAGACTCAATAGCTTATGAGGAATGGAGATATCACTCAAGAACAATTTTAACAGGTCATTATTCACACTCATTGATACAATCACCTTTGGCTAGTAACTTTTTTAAAAGCCTCATTAAGGCAAAACCAGAACAAATTCAAACCGGCCCTATTTTTTTTCCTAAGTTGAATAACTTCAGTATTAAATCGAAAAGGAAGCAACTTATTGGAGAAAAGAATATAAATAAAAGGGTAATAATTCATGCAAGCACCCCAAAGGGAGATAATTCATTCAGACCATGGATATATGAAACAATTGATGAATACATAGGAAATATCAATGATTTGATTAGCGCTATAGATTGTCTTGAAGAAACATATCTTATTATTCGCTTTAGGCCTACAGAACTTCTTTCATATGAATCCTTTAATGCACTAATTAAGAAATCAAAAAATATTGGTATTTACTGCGATAAAACTTTCTCAGAATATTTAGAAATTTCAGATATCTTAGTTAGTTATTCATCCACAACTATTGATGAAGCATTATTTAATAAAATTCCAATAATTTTATATGATCCAGAATCTAAGTATAGACATCTAGATTCTGGCTTACTCAATGCAATAGGTAAATATGATGCACCAGCATTTTTTTGTCCAGATAGGAATTTACTCCAAGCCCAACTTGCAGACATAATTAGTAATTTTGATATAATTGAAGCCAATAAAAGTAGCTGGGAAAAGTATATCTTTCCAAATGATGAAGAATATTCTTGGCTTAGAAATTTTCTATAATATATTTAACTCATATTTTAGTTTCCTTTCTTAGTTTAACTAAAGTAAAAAAAGGTATTATGAGTTAATTATTTAATTACAACTTTCCTCTATTAAATAATATGATTAGAGAAAATTTTTTAATTTCAAAATTAAAATCAGGTCGTCCTGCCATTGGAACTTGGTCAATGATACCATCACCTATCACTTCTGACATTATTGCATCAAGCGGTATAGATTTTTTAATTATTGACAGAGAGCATGGTCCAATCTCCTTTGAAACTGCTCAAGAGATGAGCATTGCTTGTGAATCAAGAAAGGTATCACCTGTAATGAGAGTTGGTGATATAGATAAGCAGTTCATTCAAAATGCACTTGACATTGGCGTGCACGGTATTCAGGTTCCTAATATTGATCTTAAATCTAAGGCTATGGATGTCGTAGAGTATTCTAAGTTCCCCCCTCTGGGTAATAGAGGTTTTTCACCGTTTGTTCGAGCTGGCAATTATTCAATTGAAAGTTCACAATCGTTAACAAAGATCGCAAACCAGAATACCCTAGTTGTTCTAAACATTGAAGGTCAAGATGCAATCAAGAATCTTGATTCAATTTTGGAGGTTGAATCAGTAGATATTATTTTTGTAGGTTTATTTGACCTTAGCAAATCTTTGAATATTCCTGGAGATGTAAAAAACCCGAGAGTTTTAAAAAAATTATCTGAAATCATAGAAAAGGCCTCTGCTGCAAAAAAATATGTCGGTTCAATTTCTACGGATTTTGAATCATTACAGCAATTTGTAAATATGGGAGTAATGTATCTAACTCATTTAGTTGACTGTGAAATATTGAGATCTGGATATAGCAGTATTGTTAATGAATTTGAAAGATCTATTTTAAAACTTGATCAAAGGTCAGTTTAATGTCTAGGCAAGATAAGGCATAAAATAATGGCTAATCGATCAGTTAAGGTTCTTGACTGCACCCTTAGAGATGGAGGTTACTATAATAATTGGAACTTTGATTTTTCTCTAGTAAAAAAATATATAGAAGCTATTAAACTTTCTCGAATAGATATCATTGAAATTGGATTTCGTTTTTTAAATAAAGTAGATGATTTCGGTCCTTTTGCATATTCAGATAATAAATTCTTAGATTCTTTTGATATTTCAAGCTCTCTTGAGGTTGCAGTAATGATTGATGCTAAAGAATTCATAAATTTTTATCCCTCTATTGATGAAATTATCAGCTCAAACTTTACCTTGGCAAAGGAATGTAGAATTGATATTGTTCGTATAGCTACTAATATTGAGAATCTTAATGTTTGTTATGAAATATCTAAAAGTCTTAAATCACTAGGGTACAAAGTCTTTTTGAATTTAATGCAAGTTGATCTGCTTGTTGAAGAAGATTTAAAGCAAACTATTCAAGAAATAACTAGTTGGGACACTATTAATACATTTTATTTTGCTGATTCTTTCGGAAATATGAATGAATCGTCGGTTAACAGAACAATAAAAATCATCAGAAAGTACTGGCATAAGGATATAGGAATTCATGCGCACGATAATAAAGGGCACGCCCTCATGAATTCAATTTGCGCACTAAATCTTGGCATAAATTATATCGATTCTACTATTCAGGGAATGGGGAGAGGGGCAGGAAATACTAAAACAGAAAATTTGCTTGTTGAGTTAAAAGACAAAAAAATTGGCGATTATGAACCTGAGGCAGTTTTCTTATTAGCCCTTAATGAATTCCAAGATTTAAAAGATAAATATAACTGGGGATCAAGTATTTTTTATTATCTATCCGCAGTTCATGGAATTCATCCATCTTATATTCAGGAAATGATCAGTGATGGAAGATATTCTTCAGTAGAGATCCTTGAGGCTATTAAAGTTTTAACTAATGAATTTTCATCCTCATATAGTTTTGAAAATCTATTAAATGTTCTATCAAGAACTTCTATGAAAACTGGCTCCTGGTCAGTCAGAGATTTCTGTAGTAATCGTGATGCTCTGATAATTGGTTCAGGCCCAAGTTCGAAGAAGTATTTGAAAGAAATCAAAACATTTATCAAAACAAATAAACCTCTTGTATTGTGTCTAAATGTAAATAAAGATTTTCCTGATACCTTGGTAGATTATTATGTTGCTTGCCATGAATCAAGAATAGCAATGGAGCTAAAATTATATAAAGCTCTTAGAAAGCCTCTTATAATTCCAAGCTCTAGAATCCCAGAGGAGATAAGGACTTTCTTCAATGGTGTAAAAACATTAGACTATGGCTTGAGTATCTCAGATATTGATATTACCTCTTCAGAATATGGCTGTTGTCTTAGTTCTCCTTTAGTATTAATTTATGCCCTTAATTTACTTAATGAAAGTAAGGCAAAGAGGGTTTTCATAACAGGCATAGATGGATATATAGCTTCAGATGAAAAACAAAATATTATGATAAGGGAGATAAGCAACTTTAATGCAAAAACTCGACTAGAGTTATTTTCTTTAACACCCACTTCTTACCCAATTAAAGAACAATTGATAATAGATTAATATGAAGAACAATAGATTCAAACAAATGAAAGCACTCTTAGATGCTTCAAAGTATTTTAAGTTGGTATGTGGTGCAGGCAATGAAGATGCAGAAGAGGTGAAGAGATTAACTGTACTCTATACATTGGCAGGCGCAAAGGGGATGGATGTTTCAGCCAATGTTGAGGTGGTTAAGGCGTGTGTTGAAGGCATTAATATTGCCTTTGAGCTGTCCAAAGAGTTAGGCATTAATCTTATGATTAGACCCTTCATTATGGTTAGTGTGGGCATGCCTGGTGATCATCATGTGCGTAAATCAGTCATTGATCTTAATACTTGTCTGAAGTGCGATTTGTGTATTCCTGTTTGCCCTACAGAGGCAATTCCTGAGAGTTTGGTGGTGATTAGAGACAAATGTATTGGTTGCGGAAACTGCAGTGCCATTTGTCCAAAGTCCGATATTATTCACTATGAGCATAATAATAGAGAACTTAGAAAATTATTGCCTAAGTGTTTAGAGGCTGGTGCTGAGCAAATTGAATTGCATGCTGCAGTGGCGGAAGACGAGTCGATTATGCAAGAATGGCAGATGATCGCAGAAGTGAACCCAGATAATCACATTTCAATGTGTCTAGACAGGTTGCATTTATCTAATTTTAGTTTTGAGAATCGTGTAGCTAAGGCCAAAGAAATTGCGGGTAATCGATTAATCATACAGTCAGATGGCTACCCAATGAGTGGTGGCGAAGATGACTATAATACAACCTTGCAAGCGATTGCAACTGCTGATGTTTTGAACAAGAGGTTCAATATGAAGCTGCGCAAGAAAACCAATACACTGATTTATAAAAAAGAGATAGAAGTGGCGCAATTGTTGTCTGGGGGTACCAATTCACTTACGGCGAATTTGGCCAGCAAAACCGGTGTTAAATTTCAAGGCGTATCCCTAGGAACATTTGCCAGAAAAATTGTTAAAGAAGTGATAGATCATCCAGATTTTTATCATGATATCGCCCTTATCAAGGAGGGTCTTGCAATTGCTCAAGCATTAGTTCGATCCAATATTGGAGTGTTTGATGAGCAGTCTTTTTATTAATCAGCATGAAGTGCTAAAAGATGTTGAGCTAATTATTTTTGACAAAGATGGCACGCTGATCGATATCCATCACTATTGGTCCTCAATGATTGGCATTAGGGCGCGTGAAATTATTAATCAGTGGTTTAATGACGCTGATGCTGCACAACATGAGGCGAATTTAATGACGCTGATGGGTGTTGATTTAAGCACTGGCAGATTAAAGCCTGAGGGTCCAGTGGGGGTAAAGCCTAGAGGTCATATTGTAGATTTGGTGCGTGACTATGTTGGTCAGCAGGCACAGCCAGTGACCCATGATGACGTGGAATTATTATTTCAATCCGTCGATCAGATGACTGAGCAAAATTTACAACCGTTATTAAAGCCGCTACCTGGTGTTGAGAAGCTATTAGCTGATATAAAGACATCTGGTACTAAAGCTGTTATCGCTTCAACCGACATTACCAGTCGCGCTGTTAAAGCAATGCAAGCAATTCAACTAGATTCATTCTTTTCCTATATTGTGGGCGGAGATGCGGTTAAGCACACAAAGCCTGCGCCAGATTTGGCTCAATTGGTTATTGAAAAAGTTGGCGTGAGTCCGAGCAAAGTTGCGGTCATTGGTGACCATCCTGTTGATATACTAATGGGTATGGGAGCTGGTATTGAGGTTAATATTGGTGTGCTTAACGGCATCTCTCAGCAACAGAGTTTTGCCGATTACCCATGTCAAACAGTTGAAAACCTGCAAGCCATCCAAATACATTAGTAGTTATGAGTAAAACAGTCGCCATTATTCCTTCTAGACTTGAATCTTCTCGCCTACCTGAGAAGGCGCTACGAGATATTTGCGGTCTGCCTATGATCGTGCATGTCTATAAAAGGTGTTTGCTGACCGAAACGCTAGATGATGTTTATGTTGCAAC
>Ga0181590_10000942_pt1 | contig 24324 bp, 19 predicted proteins | sample 071ome_34_FD_132446 | JGI IMG/M metagenome (GOLD analysis project Ga0181590, IMG submission 132446) | Coastal salt marsh microbial communities from the Groves Creek Marsh, Skidaway Island, Georgia - 071411BT metaG (megahit assembly) | ecosystem: Environmental > Aquatic > Marine > Intertidal...
CTACTGTTACTAACCGATCATCATTCAATCAAATCTTTCCTCTTGTAGCGAAGGACTTTATGAAAATGATGATCGGCTTAGCAGCTTCAGTTGGTATAGTTATGGGAATACAATACTTCGCTTGACTAAAATACTAAATTTTTGCACAGTGTCTCCATTCTTTACTGTATATACAATGTGTATACTGTATAAATATACAGTAGAGGATGGAGATAGCTGTGATTATAACCAAGAAACATCTTAACCGTAGACAAGTATTAACCGGAGCACTAGGCGCAATTGGGTTGCCGGTACTAGATGCAATGATTCCTGCGCTTGCACAATCCTCATACAAAGCACCTAAACGATTTTTTGGTGCGTTTGTACCACACGGAGCCGCGCCTGGCTATTGGGTACCACAAGGCCCTACCTTAGATACACTTCCTTTTTTATATCAAGACTTTGAGCCAGTTAAAAACAAAATGATTATTACATCTGGTATGTGGTCAGAATCATCTGAAAACCCGCCTGGTGTAACAGGTGCTGATCATTTTGTTGCCTCAAGTTTTTTCTCAGGCGTCAAACCAGTTAAAACAACTGGTGCAGGTGTGTGCGGTGTAACAGTAGATCAAGTTATTGCTAAAAAGCATGGACAAGAAAACTTACTGCCTAGTATGGAAATAGCACTGGAAGATCCAGGATCAGGATCCAGTAACTGTGGCGAAGGCTATACTTGTGTATACACAAACTCTATGAGTTGGAGTTCGCCAACACAGCCAAACCCAATGGAAATAAATCCAGAAGTTATGTATGCTAGAATGTTTGGTGTCGGCAGTAGCAGAGAAGTACAACTGCAAAATAGATTACAAGATCAAAGTATACTTGATTCTGTAATGGGTAGTTCTAAAGAATTACAAAAAACATTGTCCAATGATGACAACATCAAGTTAGAACAACACTTAGACAATGTTCGTGAAATAGAAAGACGTGTAGGTATTGCGTTAAACAAATCAGATTCGCTACCTGAAGTAGACAAACCATTTGGTATTCCTACTAACTGGGGTGATCATTTTAAAATAATGACAGACATGTTAGTGCTTGCGTTCCAAACAGACATAACACGAGTAGGCACGATGACTATGGCTCGTGATTTAACTGGTAGAATTTATGAAGAAAGCGGAACAAGTATGGGATTCCATAGTGGCTCGCACCACGGGGAGGATCCTGCTCGAATAAAAGAGTTCTCGCTAATTAACAGATATCATAACAGTATGATAGCCGCATTAGCACACAAACTTAACACTTTGGAGGAACATGATGGATCCAGTATCCTTGACAATAGCCTTATTTTGTATGGTAGTAACATGGGTAACCCTAATCAGCATTTTCATTACGATACGCCTCTTGCACTTATTGGAGGTTTGGTCAAAGGCAATAGACATATTAAGTACGAGACAAAAACGGTAACAGTTGCAGATGTACTCACTGATGTATTACATATATTTGATGTTAACGAAACGGATACACTGCATGATAATGTTAAATTTAACGGAAAAACTTTTGGTGACAGCACAGGACGAAGTACAGGAATTGTATGAATAAATTAAGACTCCTCCCCATAGCACTTGCTATCTCAGCAACCAATATCCTCGCAGACGACACACAACCCCTATTTGAACAATACTGCACAGAGTGTCACAACTTTGAAAGTTTTTCCGGAGGATTTGAACTTGAGGGGATGGGTGCTACTGAAATTGCAGACAATCCAGAAGTAGGCGAAAAGATTATTAAACGGTTACGCAGTGGCTTAATGCCACCTGCTGGAGAACCAAGACCAGATACTGATGTTGCAGATCAAATGGCTGAAGCAGTAGCAGATGCTATAGACAGCAGATCAACTGTACATTTAAAAGCACCTGGTATACATAGACTCAACCGCAGCGAGTACTCTAACGCTGTTAGAGACTTATTAGACGTACAATTCGATGCTACAAAATACTTGCCTGCAGATGACTCCTCACACGGCTTTGACAACATTGCAAGTGCGCTATCAAGTTCGCCGGCACTAATGGAAGCATACTTATCTGCCGCAGGAAAGATCAGCAGACTAGCATTAGGCATAGATACTGATCCTACACTTGCTGTGTTTGATGCCCCACCTGATACGAGTCAAAACGAGCATGTTGCAGGTTTACCTTTTGGCACAAGAGGCGGACTATTAATAAATTATCAGTTTCCTTCTGATGGGGAATATGTGTTTACAGTAAAGGGCATGACCGGATACTTTACCCGTGTATTAGGAAATGTAAAGGGCGAGCAATTAGAAGTTACTGTAGATGGTGAACGTGTTTACTTGTTTGATTGGGACGAAGAAATAGGCAACAAAGAAGCAGCAGGCGGCAAAACTCCTCCTATTTATGTTACAGGTGGACAGCACAGTGTAGGTGTTACATTCATTGCTACCAGTGATTTACCTGACACAGGCCTCAACAAAAGTTTTGTGAGAACAATGAATTCTCCCGGTGCAATATCAGGATATACATTTTATCCGCATGTAGGACAAGTGTTTGTTGAAGGGCCTTTTAATGGTGTTAGAACTGTTGATAGTTCAAGCCGTAGAAAAGTATTTACATGCTATCCAATTAGTACCAGTGCTGAACAACAATGCGCAGAACAAATTGCCACTAACTTAATTACAAAAGCATATCGTAGACCTGCTACACAAGCAGACGTAGACATAGTAATGCAGTTTTACGAAAGAGGATACGAATCCAACGGTGGGTTTGAAGCAGGCATACAATCAGCAATACAGAGAATACTAACCGACACTGAATTTGTTTTCCGGGCCGAAGTAGGCGAAGGCACCTACACTATAACAGATATAGAACTAGCAAGTCGTTTAAGTTTCTTTTTGTGGAGTAGTATACCAGATGAAGAACTATTATCTCTAGCAGAACAAAATAAACTAAGTGATCCTGTTGTATTAGAGCAACAAGTACAACGTATGTTAGCGGACACTAAATCGTATGCGTTTGTAGAAAACTTTACAGGACAGTGGCTTAACCTACGTGGTATGTCTGCTAAAGAGCCTGTAGTTGAATTGTTTCCGGATTTCGACAGCACATTACGTGAAGCGTTTGAAACAGAACTTGAATTATTTGTAAACAGTATGATACAAGAAGATCGTAGTATAACAGAAATGTTAGATGCAAATTATACATTCTTAAATGGTAGATTAGCAAAACATTATGGTATACGAGGAGTGTCGGGAGGACAGTTTAGAAGAGTAGAACTCGCACCCGAGCATGCAATTCGTAGAGGATTGTTAGGCAAGGGTGCGTTACTTACACTCACTAGTGAAGGCAATAGAACGAGCCCAGTAAAACGAGGCAAGTGGTTCCTCGAAACGTTTTATGGTGTAACACCTCCTGATCCACCGCCCGGTGTAGAAACAGATTTAGAAGCAAAAGAAGGCGAAGGCCCTACTACATTACGAGCAAGACTAGAAGAACACCGTGCTAATCCTTCATGCGCAGCTTGCCACAAGTTATTTGAACCAATGGGTATTGCTATGGAAAACTATGATGCTGTTGGTGTGTTTAGAACAACAGACAGCGGCATACCAGTTGATCCAACAGGAGAAACACCAGATGGATTTTACTTGTCTGGTATAGACAGTTTAAGAGAATTATCTTTGTTGAAGCAGGATATGTTTGCTGAAACAGTGATAGAAAAAATGATAACGTATGCGCTAGGCAGAGGCATTGAAACAGAAGATATGCCTCTACTCAGAGAAATAGCACACGAAGCAAAACAACACAATTACAAATTTTCGTCTGTGATAATGGGAATTATAACACACCCTGTGTTCACAGTAAACGAAACATAGGAGACAAATATGCAAGGCCTTTTAATAGCAATACTAGTAACAGCATTTACACTGTATGTAGATCACAAAGCAGAAGCGCACCACAGTTTTACTGCTGAGTTCGATCGTAACCAACCTGTTGAAATAGCGGGCATAGTTACAAAAGTAGAATGGACAAATCCGCATGTGTGGGTTTATGTGAATGTTAAAAATGCTGACTCGGGTAAAATAGAAAATTGGGGTATTGAATTAGGACCTCCTCATGGATTACAGCGCAATGGCTGGAGAAGAGATACATTAAAAATAGGCACTGCTGTTGAAAGCAATGGCTGGAAAGCTCGCAACGGATCTACACGCATGAACGCTAGAGCAGTAACAGTATCAGGCACAGGCGGAGCACCGGGAGCAACATTAGATGCTGCAGGCAGTAGCGCACAATTAAACGAGATAGAATAATGCATTTTATAACTAAAAAACATTTAGATAGAAGAACAGTATTACGTGGTTTAGGCATGGCAATGCCATTACCGTTTTTGTCAGCAATGGTTCCTGCTGCAACGCCAGACAAACAAGTGTTTTCTAACAACACAAAGTTTGGTGCTGTTTATGTACCCCATGGCGCAGTAGCACACAACTGGGTTCCAGAAACAGCAGGCGAACTTAAACTTCCATTTACTCTACAGCCAATGGCAGGACTTGAAAAGTATACTACTATTATTAGCGGTATGCGTAACAAGCCAGCAGAAGATCCAGATCCACATAACATTGTTGCTGGCACTTGGTTAACTTGTACTAATCCTGAAAAGAACAGTGCTCACGGCGGCACCAGTATAGATCAAATTATTGCCAGTTACATAGGACAAGATACTCCTAAAGCAACACTAGAAGTTTCTGCTACCACAGGCGGCGGCAGTACGCATAGTAACTGTTTGTCTTATACAGCACACAACTTTGGTCAGCCACCGCAACCAAATCCTAGAATATTATACTACGCACTGTTTGGCCAAGGCGATACACTAGAAGAAAAGTTAGCGATTGCTAACGAAACAAAAGCAAATTTAGATTCAATAAAAATAGACTTAGCATCGATGAGGAAAAATTTAGGTGCTGAGGATTTAGCAACACTAGACGAATATTTAGATGGTGTTAGACAAATAGAACGCCAGTTACGTTTATACATGGACACAGACTGGAGCAAAATCGATGTTCCGGAAGCACCAATAGGTACACCTAATAACTACCCAGATCATTTAGCATTACAGTATGATATGATTGCTGTAGCATTACAAGCAGGCGTTACCAACGTATTTACTTACATGACTGACAAAGAAGTTAGCATGAGAACGTTCACACATCTAGGTATCACCGACGCCTTCCATCCACTTTCACATCATGGTGATAGACGAGCAGACATGGATAGACTTAGTATTGTTCAACAGTGGCAAGTCAGCGAGTTTGCCAAATTTGTAAACAAATTAAAGAATACTAACGATGGTAACGGCTCACTATTAGACAACAGTGTATTGCTGTATGGATCTAATATGGGTAACAGTAATTTACATAACCAACAAGAAATACCCAGTATGATTGTTGCTGGTAACAATTACTTTAAAGGTAACGAACATATACAAACTGTTAAAGACACCCCGTTAAGTAACATGATGCTTACTATATTGGATAGGCTAAATCTACCTGTAACAGAGTTTAGTGATGCAAATGCATTAATTTAAAGCACACCATTCCTGTCTAATTACTGCTTTTCTGCTTGATAAATATGTGTGTAGTTAAAACACTACATAATTATAAGGAGAAAACAAATGGCCTCAATCGGATTTGTAGGTGTAGGTAAGTTAGGTCAAGCCTGTGCCGAAATGGTTGCTGAGGTCCATGATGTTGTTGGATACGATATTAACCCTGTAGAGCCTGAAAACTTTACAATGGTTGATACAGTGGAAGAAGCAGTAAAAGGACAAGATATTGTTTTTATTGCTGTGCAAACACCACACGATCCACAGTATGATGGAAAGGCACCTACCAGCCATTTGCCAAACAAAGACTTTGATTACACTATTGTAAAACAAGTTCTGAGTCAGGTAAATGCTGTTGCGACCAAAGATCAACTAGTAGTATTAATTTCAACAGTACTCCCTGGCACAGTCAGACGAGAACTAATTCAACTTATTCCAAATGCACGTTTCGTGTATAACCCTTACCTTATTGCCATGGGCACTGTAAAGTGGGACATGGTAAATCCAGAAATGGTTATGATTGGAACAGAAGACGGTGACGAGAATGGTGATGCTAAAGAACTTATAGATTTTTATAAGACTATCATGCAAAACGATCCTCGATACATCGTAGGTACGTGGGACGAGTGTGAATGTATTAAAGTCTTTTACAACACTTTCATTTCAGCTAAAGTAAGTCTAGTAAACATGATACAAGACGTTGCAGAAAAGCAAGGCAACATCAACGCAGAAGTTGTATGCGATGCACTTGCTACCAGTGACAGGCGTATTATGGGACCTGGATACATGAAACCTGGTATGGGAGATGGCGGTGCTTGTCATCCACGTGACAACATTGCATTACGTTGGATGGCAGATAATTTAGACTTGGGATACGACTTATTTGATGCTGTGATGCGTTCACGCGAAGTACAAGCTGAAAATATGGCGAAAAGACTAATTGAATATGCTACTGCAATACCTGAACTAAATCTACCAATAGTTATTATTGGTAAAGCATACAAGCCTCTTGTTCCGTACGAAGCAGGTTCAAGCAGTATGCTTGTTGGACATTATGTAGAGGAAGCCGGCATACCACTTTATTACTATGATGAAGTAGTCGGAGAAGTCCCACCACAGGAAATACTAGATGCACCAGCAGTATACTTATTGGCACACAATCCACAAATCACATATGGTGAGCAGTTGGATTTTGTAAAAGGTTGGTACAATAATCATAAAGTAACTGGAGCAGACGAAGCACTTACTGTTGCAACAGCAAATGGTACAGAGCTAGAGTTTGCAGACGGCAGTGTTATTTTAGATCCATGGCGCAAAACTCCCAACATTGAAGGAGTAGAAGTAGTGCATTATGGTAATACAAGACAGCAATAGTTAGTCAATGTGCTGGGGAAACCCAGCACATTATAATTAAGGACACACATAATGAGCGAAAGAGTTGAGCGAATCAAATTAATAAATGAGAAGTTTACTGATGAAGTCAGCCCAACTTTTTGTTTAGCAAAATGGCATCACACTACAATTTATTTACACAGAGGTCAAACACACAGTTGTTATCACCCAAAGCCTCATGACATACCATTACAAGAATTGCGCTACGATCCTAGTGTGTTACACAATACACCTGAAAAGATTGACGAACGCATACAAATGTTTAATGGTGAACAATGCGGCGGATGTCAATACTGCTGGAATGTAGAAAATATGGGTGGCGATCATATCAGCGATCGAATGATTAGAAACGCCAGTATCTATAAAGAAGATAGATTAAATGAAATATTATACAACCCACCTGATTTTAAAGTTAATCCAGAATATATTGAAATTGCATTTAGTAACGAATGCAATTTTAAATGTGGCTACTGTCATCCTATGCACAGTAGCTCGTATTACAATGAGATTAAAAAACATGGCCCATACGAAACTGTTAAAAATCATCGTAATGATATCGATTGGTTCGACGTTTACACTGAAGAAAACGATCCCTATCTAGATGCATGGTGGAAGTGGTGGCCTGAAGTTTCCAAGACGTTGAATATACTAAGAATAACGGGAGGTGAACCTTTATTGCATAACACAACCTGGAAGCTGTTTGATGACCTCATTGAAAACCCAAAACCTAGTATTGAAATTAATATTAATACTAATATGGGATATACCCCAAGACGCATGGAAAAACTAGTCAAGTATGTTAACAAAATGCGAGAAAACAGATCTATTAAAGCATTTAAAATGTTTAGCAGTATGGACACTTGGGGCAAACGTGCAGAATACATGCGTACTGGTTTAGATTTAGATATATGGGAAGAAAATCAGGACATCTATTTACGTGGCGTAAAAAGTCATTTAACACACATGGTAACATTTAATGTTTTAAGTGTAACCAGTTTTAAAGATTACCTCAAGAAAATGTTAGAGTGGCGAGCTAAGTACGAAGATGTTATTCCTAACAATTTAGGCACAGATGAGTTTGTTAGAAAAATTAGATTTGATACCCCGTACCTAAAGGAACCTATCCAGTACGACATGCACATTCTACCCAAGGAAGAGTTTCTGCCTTACTTTGATGATATATTACAGTTTATCAGTGATAACCAAGATGAGGAAGATAGAACAAAGTTTAGTGCGTTAGAATACGAACGCTTTCGCAGAGTTAGAGACTACTTTGCATCTGAGCAATACGATGAAGATAAAGTTAGAGAAGGCCGCATAGATTTTTACAATTGGTTTACTGAATACGACAAACGTAGAAATGTTAAGTTTTTAGACACATTTCCAGAAATGGAAAACTTTTGGAATTTATGTAAGAGTGAACATGACAAACAAGATTAATGTAAAAGATTTAGACATAGAAAAATTAAAGCAAACATCTTTATGTATGTTGCCGTGGGTACACATACATCTAACGCCAGATCATTTAATCATGCCATGCTGTATATCTGGCATGGAAAACTCTCACGATATTACCTCTACTAAAGAAACTAGCATTTATGAATGGGTCAATTCTGAGCCCATGAAGCAAATGAGATTAGCAATGTTGCGCGGAGAAAAAGTTAAAAATTGTACTACTTGTTATAATCAAGAAAAAGCAATGAAAAGTTTCCGCCAAGATACTTTTACTCAGTACGAGCAGTATTTAGAAGAATTACTCAATTCAACAAACGAAGATGGCTCTATTGATGATTTTAAATTACGTTATTTAGATATTAGGTTTAATAACTTATGCAATATGAAATGTCGCACATGCAATGCAAGTTATAGTACACAATGGGAACTAGAAGATAGAAAAGCAGGAATGTACATTGCAGATAAAAGAAACGAAATCAATGAGGATCTTGTGTACGATAATATTGTAGAGCAAATGCCAAACATCCAACGTGCTTATTTTGCCGGCGGCGAACCTCTTATAAATGAAAAACATTATATGTTATTAGAAGAAATGATAAGAGCAGGCCGCACAGATATGGTGCTAACATACAACACAAATCTCAGTAAACTAAATTATAAAAACAAAGACTTAATGGATTTGTGGAAAAGGTTCAAGCCACGTATTCAAGTTTATGCAAGCCTAGATGATTACGGTGAGAGAGCAGAATACATACGACATGGTACTGTGTGGGACGAAGTTATTAAAAATTATGAGACTTTGTTTTTTACACCAAACGTGTGTTTAAATATAACTACGTCGGTATCTCTTTTTAATTTTAACAAGTTAACTAACTTTTTTGATTATTTTTTAGATTTAGATTTGTTTCCTTGTGATAATCGTAATAAGGGCGCATGGCAACTTAATCCTGTTTATGCCCCGTATGAATTTTCGTTACACACATTGCCACAACATTTAAAAGAAGATGGCAAACAAACGTATAAAAAATATTGTGAAAAGCTGGACACTTTGTCGACTAGACAACATAACGAAGGACAATTGTTTCAATTAAAAAATGCGCTAAACGATTTTACTAATTTAGTTGATCATAATAACAGATGGGACGATCAAAAAGAACGCTTTAGAGATGAAGTGAGAAAAATTGATAATCGTAGAAACGAAAACTTTGAAACAGTGTTTCCTGAACTAAAGGAAATGATGCATGACTGATTACATCGATTTAAAAGACTTAGACAAAGAACATCTTTTAACAAAAAGTAAAACATTTTGTATGTTTCCGTGGACACATCTTAATGCTACACCACTAGGTAATATATTTCCATGTTGTAGTAACGACTATACTGCGCCCATGGGCAATACAAAAGACATGACATTAAAAGAAGCGTTCAACAGCGACTTTATGAAAAACTTAAGATTAGACATGCTCAATGAAAAGAAAAATCCTATATGCGATTTTTGCTACAAACACGAAGCAGCTGGCCCACACAGTTTTCGCACATACAGCATAGAACACTTTGGAGAATACTTTGACGAAAGTTTAGATATGACACGCACCGACGGGCACGTTGATGAATTTAGAATGAGGTACTTTGACATTCGTTTTAGTAATATTTGTAATTTTAAGTGTCGTAGTTGTGGCAGTGAATTCAGTAGTCAATGGGCATTAGAAGATAAAAAAGTATGGAATCCTGACGGTCCTATAATCATGCATGTTGACGGTGAGAAAGGAGATGTACTACAAGAAGTACTCGATCAAGTAGATTACATTGATTTAGCGTATTTTGCCGGCGGCGAACCCTTGATTACACCAGAGCATTATGTTATACTAGAAGAATTAATACGCAAAGGAAAAACAAATACTGTATTAAGATACAACACTAATGCAAGTACAGTATCTTACAAAGACAAAGATATTTTTGATTTATGGAAGCATTTTCCTAAAGTAGAACTAAGCTGTAGTATTGATCATTATGGAGATAGAGCTGAAGTAATGCGCCATGGCACTGACTGGGCTAGAGTTGAAAAAAATCTAAAAATGTTTAAAAGTTTAGATTACATTGACTTTCAACTGAACACTGTTTTAAGTATTATGAATTATTACACGTTGAATGATTTCTTTGAATATATGAACAGGGTTGGTTTAATAGATTTTGAAAAAGATTTTCATAACAGTTTATATCTTGCTGCCAATCCTAAATATTATTCTGCCCAAGCATTGCCAAGACATATGAAACAAATAGCAGCCAGAAAACTAAAAGCAAATTATACAGGCGACCGTGCTATAGATCAACTAATAAAAAATGGAACAGAATTTGCTGCGCAACACGATACATGGGAAGAGGTCAAAAAAGACTTCTTCCATATGACAAATAGGTTAAATAAAATACGCGGGGAAAATTTATTTGAAGTGTTCCCAGAACTAGCACCACTACAGGACTTGTAAAATATATGTCAGACACATATGAAAATAGAATACCGTTGCATCAGATAGATGATCAACAGGAGTTGCTGGATAAAATCAAAGACAGCAAGCACTTTTGTATTTTACCCTGGCTACATGTACATGGTTGGCCAGATGATCGCATCATGCCCTGCTGTGTTGCTGATTCTAATACACCTGTAAGCGAGTGGAAATCAGACATGACAATAATGGATGTTATGAATTCTGACGAATATAAAAAGATGCGTAAAGCAATGCTTAACGATGAACCTTATGCTCCGTGTCAGCGTTGCTACGATTTAGAAAGCATTGGCACATGGTCGTTGAGAATAAGTCACAATACACAGCAGTTCAATCTCGAAAAGAAAAAAGAAAGTGCTGAAGAAAATATACAGTTCCTGCGCGATACCAATGACGACGGCAGTATTGATACATTTAAAATGAAATATATGGATGTGCGCTTTAGTAATTTATGTAACTTTAAGTGTCGTAGTTGCGGACCAGGGTGTTCTAATCTTTGGGGCGAAGAAAAACTTAAACTAGTTGACGAGACTACATGGATCAATCGTAAAGGAAGAGAAACACTGCTTAACATCAATCATGACGGCAAGTTCATGGATGCTTTACGTCCTCAATTGAAATATGTTGAGGAATGTTATTTTGCTGGCGGCGAAATACTTGTGCATCCTGAGCACTATGAGTGTTTAGACTATTGGATTGAAAATGGCATGGCAGATAAAGTTCGTCTCAATTACACAACTAACATGAGTAAAATTACATACCAAGATAAAGTTAAGGGAGAAAGAGACTTATTTGATTTGTGGCAACACTTTCCTGATATTGAAATTTGGGCAAGTATTGACGCCATAGGACATGCAGGGGAAATTATTAGAAAAGGATTTAGATGGGAACGAATCAAAAAGAATTTATTTGCTATCAGAGAGCGAGCACCACACATTAGATTAGGTATAACGCCAACAATTAGTTTATGGAACATTTTTGATTATGCAGAAATGTTTGATTGGATGTACGAAAATAAATTTATTACTATTGAGAATCCTCCGAGATTAAACATGTTGACAGCACCCGACTATGCAACAATCAGTATTTTGCCAGAGCATTTTAGAAGAAGACTGATGGCACATTTTAGGAATTATTATGAAAAGTTTCCTAGACCTGAAGATACTGAATTAAACGACACATTTAAAATGATAATGGTTGCACTAAGAAACGGTGAGGAAGATAGAGAGAAGTTACAGAAATTTTTTGATGATAACGACATAATGAATGCAAGTAGAAATGAGAATCTGCCAAACAGAGCACTAGATGAGGTAAAAGAATGGATCCAAAACAATTAATTGCTGTAGAAGCACCTGACAAGTATTTAAGTATTACATGGCAAGTTAATAACTTTTGCAACTACAGTTGTAGTTATTGTAACCCTGGTAATTGGCTCGGAGACTTTCGCAACGAAGGCGAGCTCAGCACTTACTTGAAAAATCTAGATATCATTATTGAACGTTACCAAGAAGAAGGATACGAAAACTTTAAATTCTTTTTTAGCGGCGGAGAACCTACTGCGTGGAAACACTTCATAGATATTGTAACTTATCTAAGAGAAAAGTTACCCAAATGTACTATTGCAATCAATACTAATTTAAGCAGACCTCTTGCATGGTGGAAAAAGTATGTGCATTTGTTTGACGATATCGTAGCCAGCTTCCACGTAGAATTTGCTGACATGGACAAGTACGAAGAAAAAAATATCTATTTGTGTGACAAAGTAAATTATTTAAGCACAAAACTGTTATTGCATGATGAAAGATTTTGGGAAGTAGTTGAGTTTGGTGAACGCCTTAAAAACGTTATGCCAAACTATTTTATTGAGTGGACACCGCTGTATGACGAAATGACAGTGAACGCCGGTCCATGGAAATACGAGGACGAAGAAAAAGAGAAGTTTATTGAAGCTCACAGTTGCGAAATGCAGTTTACTATTCCCAAACCGCAAACAGATAATAAAGCACTTAGTTTTAGCGTATACGACGATGATAGCAGAGAACCTTGCAATAGCAATGATGTTATTATTAGAAGACAAAACTTTTTTGAAGGTTGGCAGTGCAGTATAGGAGATTCTATTTTTATTTCGCCTACTGGTCAAATCAGTCTTGCTAGTTGCGGCGTCAGTGGTGCTGTTGGGCATATTATGAAGGATGTGCGATTTATTGCGCCTAGAACAGTAGTATGTAATAAGTATCATTGTCATTGCGGCACTGATATTATAATACCCAAGAGTAAACTTAACACAGTTAAAGAAATAGAGAGCAAACAAGTTGCCGCTACTGAACCGACATGATTATTGGTACTTAGACATTCATGGCCCCGAAATTGTTGCAGAACGACGCGAAGGGGCATTAATAGCTCGTTTAAAAGAGTGGGACGACGAGCAAGACACTTTTTATTTAATTGAGTTTAGGAATGCTGATATTTTTAAGGAAGTTGATTTAACCAACTATATTCCTGCTGATATTTTATCCAAAATACAAGACATTAACTCTGATCACTATCTTATACTAGAAAATTTTCACGAAGGGTATAACAAACTAATTCCTGATTTGTATACCTATGTATTAGAAAAATATAATATACCACCTAAAAAATTTGTATACTACACTGGTGCATTAGACATACAGTTTATGCTTGATGATTATGTCGCTGAGCATGGTAAAACACCTTTCAATCTCGAGCTAATGCTTGAATTTGAGTACACTACGTGGGAGAGGTATCATTTGTTCACAGAACATTTAAAGCATGAACCTATGCCAAACACTCTACAACATAAAAATTATGACAAAAAGTTTTTAAACTTCAACAGAAGATGGCGCCCACATAGACCTCTACTTGTAGCATTATTAAAAGCAACCGACTTGCTAGACAAAGGCTACGTTAGTTTAGGAAAAGCCGACGACGATTGTAATTGGCAAAATCAAATTAATTACATAATAGAAACTACTAGATACCATAACAAAGTTTTCACAATGTTATGGAACAAAAGATATGATATTTTAAATTTGCCCGATTTGTATTTGGACACACAAGACTTAGTTACTAATAGAGCTTCTATAGAGCTCAATTCCAGTATAAGGAATTTGTACGAAAATACTTATTTTAGTGTTATTTCAGAAACTAACTATTTTAAAAACATTGAACATGCCAATGAAACATCATGTTTTTTAAGTGAAAAAGTTTTTAAAGCAATACTGTTTAAACATCCTTTTATTCTAGCTTCTACTCCCAACACTCTTAAATATGTTAGAGCATTGGGGTATAAAACTTTTAGTCCTTTGATAAACGAGGATTATGACTCTATAGAAAATGATCACGAGCGTATGCTTGCTATACTCAAAGAAATACACAGGCTATCTAAGTTAGAAGGTAAAGCATTAATAACATTCCTCGACTTTTGTAAGGAAGTTGTTGAATATAACTTTAATCTTTTAATAAACAAAGATAAATTTACTTACAGGATTACCTAATGTTGTATACATCACAAAATATTTCTACATTAGATCTGTCAAAATATAAAAGATTTGTTGCAATTGGTTGTAGTTTTACACAATGGCGGTGGCCTACTTGGGCAGACATAATTGCTAATGAGCTAGATGATAATGTAGATTATATTAATCTCGGCGCTCAAGGCGCAGGCAATGATTATATCTTAACTAATTTCAGTCAAGCAAAAAATTATTATAATCTAGGTGAAGAAGATTTAGTAGGTATAATGTGGACTTCATTTTACAGACACAGTTCATACAGAGGAGAACACAGAGATGCTTATCCGTGGAATTGCCCAGGGAACATTTACACACAAGACAGTATACCTCTAGATGTTGTCAATACACACTTAGATACTCCTCGAGGGTTTGCTATAAAAAGTTTAAGTTATGTGCATGCTGTAATGGAAATGCTGTCTAATGGAAAGCATGACAGTTTTGCTATGTGGGGAGTTCATCCTAACTCTCAAGCTGCTTATACACCAAAAGATGTATGGTCGTGGTATGATGTACAAACATTCTATAGAGGGCTAGATGAATATATTTTACCTGATTTACTAGGATACGGGTTTAACAATTGTTTCCCCGAAGGGCATGTGTATTACAACAATGATGGATCGAGACACCATGATTATCATCCCACAACAAATCATTATTGTCAATATTTAAAAAAAATAAACTTTCCAGTAAACAAATCGATGGAAAGTTTTGCGTCAAGTGTTACTAACTATATTGATCAAAATTTTAAAACAGTTGAAGATTTTAATGATAATGACTTCGGCGGCAGAAGGTATACGTTTAATATTTTATGAATATACAAAATATAGCAAAAGAGTGTTTAAAGTTTGGCTCAGGTTTTTGTGTAATATCTAACGGTGGTGACCACCCTTTATATGATGAATTGGCTAGTTTGTCAGACAATGTTTTGTTATTGTTTGCCGCACATATAACAGCTGATGTTGATATAAAGTATGACGTTATAATTTTCCCTGAGCCAATTTCAGATAAAAATGCCCTAGAAGTTTTAAATATAGAGTTGGTGTATTCTAGAACTATGCTGTTTATAGATACTACACACGATAATTTTTACAATAATATAATCAAGACTAACAGATTATTCAATGACGTTTGGCGATGGGGCAATGACAACTTTATTACAGATAAAACAAATGGCACTGATATGCAACCGATTGATGCTGACAAGTTTACTACTTGTATTCCTGAGATTGATGTTCTATTAAGAAAGAACACTATCTGTAAAGCTGTTTATGCTGGTCCTAATAAGAACATTGGCTCGGCAGCCCTTGAAAAATTCATAGAAGTATTTAAATACATCAAAGAGCAGTTTACAAACGGCGCTTCATTTATTATGTTTTATGACGGCGATGAAGCAATGGACAGCAGCCGAGTATATAAAGTTTTAAGGCTTGTGAAAAAATTTGAAAGCATTACCCCTAATAAAACATTTTTTCTATTAACTTCGAGCCTCAACTACAGGGAGCAATTGTCTAAGCTGTTTAGTAATTTTGAACAATCGTACTTAGATTGTTTGGACGTATGGCCTGTGCCGAGGTTCGAGCTTGTTGCTAGGGAGAATGTACAAAAACTTCTTCACACTACTAGCGATGTTAAAGTAGGCAATGAATACGATTATACACCTAAACCTAAAAAGTTTTTGTGTTATAACAGAATGCCTAGATCTGTACGTCGTTTAATTGTATCTTATTTGTATAAAAACAATTTACAAGATCAGGGTATTATCAGTTTGTATGATCCAGATAACTTATTAGATAAATCAAAGAGATCTAATATAGATTCGTTACAAAATATGCACGATGATATAAAAAATCTACATCACTATTTTTGGAATAACATACATAAACAACTACCTATACAATTAAGTTGTACAAACAAACGTCCCAATCCTGTAGATGTAATACAACAAGATTTTACAGACTTTTCTGAAACATACTTTAGTATTGTAAACGAAACTTATTTTTATCCTACTTCGTACAATTTTGAGGGAGAAATGACAACTGACGCAGTTTTTTTAAGTGAAAAAATATTTAAACCGATTATAATGAAACATCCATTTATTGTAGCAGGCAGACCCGGGTTGCTAAGATACTTAAAAGAATTAGGATATCAAACCATGCACCCTTTTATAAATGAAGATTATGATTTAGAAGAAGACGATGATAAAAGATTATTGATGATTTTACAAGAAATATCTAGATTGTGTGAATTAACTGACGAGCAGTGGATAAACATTTACAAAGATTTAGCGCCGCGGCTCGATCATAATTTCGAAATGTTGGCTCGTCCTAGAAATATTAGACTGAAAAGAATCAACTTTTTTAAAAAATTTCGAGATTTCCAACTTGATAGTCTATCAGGAAACAACGATGCTCGATAAAAACGCAAATAAATAGCTTGTGTAAAAGGAATACATATGTCTGATAATAAAACTCCAATAGACTTTAACTTAAATAGTTTAGCTAAAACAAAAACAGAATCTAATGAAAAACCCGAGCTGAGTGTTGAGGATGCTAGACATGCACAAATGCTTGATGCTATCAAAGCATATGCTCGCCCTGTACAACAAAAAAACATGACAGAGGTTTACGTGGATTATAAAACAAGAAATAGCAGTATTGTTCTTGTTATGTGTCCTGAATGGGCGCCAGAATTTCCCCCTTTTAATTTAGCAAGATTAAGCGGCGTTTGTAAGAGCGCAGGCTATCAAACACAGATTATGGATTTAAATGTTAAAGCATTCAACTTACATCAGCAAGATTGGATACCCAATAACAAAATTCCATTTCGTCTGTGGGATCCGAGTGCAAGTTGGCATTGGCTCAAAGAAACATATATGAACGATATACATCCTCTACTAGAGCCATTGTTAGAAGACGCCATACAAAAGATAATAGATCTTAATCCAACTGTTGTTGGGTTCTCTATGTATTACATTTCAGAAGAGCCAACTAATTGGATGGCGGCTCAATTGAAGGAACGTGCGCCGCACATTAAACTTGCTGTGGGTGGAAGTAATGTACACAAAGATTGGTTTAATCACAGAAGTTTATATGACTACGTGGTTGTAGGAGAAGGCGAAGCTGCAATTTTAAAAATACTAGGCGAGCTAGAAGAAGGTATAACGCATGACGAAGTTCAAGTTTTAAAACAAACTAACACAGAACGTATTAATATTAATGGCATGCCCATGCCTGACTACAGCGGTTTGGACTTTAATGAATACAAAGTACCAAACGGTGTAACATCAGAATTCAGCAGAGGTTGTACAGCAAAGTGTACATTCTGTGAAGAAACACACTTTTGGAAATACAGACAGCGTCAAGCAGTTGATGTGTTAACAGAAGCAGAATGGCTGTACTACAACAAGGGCGCAGACATCATGTGGTTTATTGATAGTCTTGTAAATGGCAACGTTAATGAACTAAGAGCATTTGCTATTGCGTTACGTGAGAAAAAGATTCCTATGCGTTGGACAGGCTACGCACGTTGTGACGGCCGCATGGACGAAGAATACTTTAAAGATATATCCGGTGAAGGCGGGTGTATTATGCTAAACTATGGTTGCGAATCAGGTTCGCAAAAAGTGCTTAATGATATGGCTAAAGGTGTTACCATTAAAGAGATGGAAGATAACTTTAAGTGGGGCAAGAAGTATGGTGTAATGGCCGCTACCAACTGGATTGTTGGATTCCCCACAGAAGAGCATGATGACTTTGCTAAAAGCATGCAGTTTTTATGGCGTAACAGAGACATGAACATTAACAACGTTGGTGCTGGCGTAGGAATGGCAGTAGGCCCAGAAACTATTGCAGGACAGAACCCTCACAAGTTTAATGTAAGTTGGCACAAGTATCAGAATCACTGGATCAGTAATGATTTAAGTATGGGTGGCACACATGTAATGCATCGTGTGAAATTTTTCCATATGTTCTTAGATTTCATGTCAGGTTGTACCGAAGTACCGTTTGGATACCCTGTGCGTTTTAATTTAGCAAAAGACCACTATAAAATTAAGTTAGACGACGAAGGAGCCATGCATGATATTGAATACGAAGATTTTGACTACAAAATAATCAAACCCAATATTAGTCCTTTTGCAGATAACTTAGTTAACGAAATATGGCCTTTTCTCCGCATGCTGTGGTTAACCAGAGGTGGCTATACAGCAGAGATTCATTTTAATCCAGAGATAGATTTGAAAGAATTCGGAAGCCAGTTTGGTCCTGGTATGTTTACTGGTGTTTATAAATTTAGGATAAGTGCCAAGGGAGATTGGCGAGCAGATTTCACATACAAGTTTGAACAAGTAGACAATCCTTATGATATGAGACCACTGCCTCCAGCTGGTCGTAAAGGCCCGTTCTTTGCACAGGACTATAGTCGTATGCAGAGTAATGCTGCAAAACGTGCTAGGAGACTTGCAAAACCAGATTGGGATAAAGACGCAGGCCGCAGTGATATTGATTTTAATGACTTACTCGAGGAAGAAAAGTTTTTAAATGAAAACATAGACTTTACGTTTGATTATCATTATGTGGGTGCAGGCAAGTGGGATAGAAGCCATAATATTGCTGTTCCTGATGAAATAGGCACAGGGGTTAACAGTGATAACGAACACTTAAACAGCAAGGAGCAATTTAATGCTGCTGCAGATTTAATATCTGTGGTACAAGTGGAAGAGGACTAATGTCTACTTTTTGGGCATTCTAGTAGATAAACTTTATGAACTATGCAGTTAATGAATGGGATAAGTTAAAAAAAGTAATTGTCGGTACTGCTACAGGTGCAAGAATACCTCCCATAGACAAAAGCATGAGAACTGTAAACTATGCAGATCATGACGATGTACGCTCGATTAAAGTAGGGCCATATCCCCAAGTTGTAATAGATGAAGCTAACGAAGATTTAGAAAATTTATGTAACTTTTTAAAAGGGGAAGGTGTAGAAGTGTTACGCCCGCAACAACAACACCCTGTTCTTTACTATGATTATTGCCCTAGAGATTTAGTATTTGTGCATGGTGAGCATTGCATGGCAACGCCTATGTCTTTACGTTGTCGTAAGTATAACTATCAAAACATAGAAAATCATTTACCTGGGCTACAAGTTGCACAGACTAGCAATAGTGATAGTTTGTATAATTCAGACTGTATTGGTGACCCTGATACGCTTGCACTACATGAAACGTTTCCAAGTTTCGATGCTGCTAACATTATTAGAGCCAATGATGATTTACTGTATCTTGTTAGCAACAGCGGTAATAAAGCCGGTGCCGACTTTTTACGTGAAGCAACAGGTTTAAATGTACACACACTCGAAGGCGTGTACAGTTACATGCACATTGATAGCACTGTTGCTTTTTTACGAGAAGGACTGATGTTATTAAATCCCAGTCGTATCAAAAGCAAAGACCAGTTGCCTGAACCTTTTAGAAGCTGGGACGCCATATGGGCCACAGCACCAACAGACATTGGATACTACGGCAACTATAATCATGCAAGTGTTTGGATCAACATGAATTTGTTTAGTGTTAATCCACACTTAGTTGTACTAGAAGAACATCAACACGAATTGAGAAAGCAGTTGGCATATTACGGTATAGAAAGTGCTATGTTACCTATTAGGCATCAACGTACATTAGGCGGCGGGTTTCATTGTGTTACACTTGATTTGGAGAGAGACGGTGTATAAAATAGGACATGTTGATGTGTGTTGGGATGACGACTATAAAGAGTTTGAATATTCTAAACAGCCTCTCAAAGAAGAAGAAATTACAAAATGGAGAGATCAGGGTTATTACCATGATAGTTTTTCAGGCCATATGTATGACAGTCGCAATCCTATGCCCGAATGGGTTGACACAGTAGCAGATGAAATAGGATTAGAAAATTGTGGATTTGTTTTTTATAAAATGTCCACACTCGATATAATGCCTGAGCATGTGGATCATTTTGAAACTTACATCAAATTATTCGAAGTACAACGAGAAGATGTATATCGGGCATTATTATTTTTAGAGGATTGGCAACCCGGTCAGTATATAGATGTTGATGGAGAACCGTACACTAAATGGTCTGCAGGAGATTATATACTATGGAGTGCAGATGCACCTCATTCCAGCTCAAATATTGGCATAGTGGATAGATATGCATTACAAATTACAGGAACAAAAAAATGAATGATGATAACTTAGAAACTTTTAGAATTGACGGCAGCTTATTTGCATTTAATTATCCAGTTAAATTATCAGAGATACCTGCTGTAGAGGACGACATGGATTTTTTAGGTACGCTGTTTCAGACATATGTCGAACGCGATACACTAAAACTAGAGCATGAAAAACAAGCAGTATTAGCATATTATTCAAATGGGCCAATGTTAGCACTAGAAAGAACAGTTTACGATTTAGAAACCCGTAAACACTTAAACAAGTATGGCCTAAAAATATTCTTAACAGAGCCCATAAGTTCGCACATTATCGATGATCCAAATGGTGAGCACTTTTTTCATAATTTTAATTTTGGATTCTACAGCGAATTTCCTAACGAAGAATTAGATACTAAAAGGCATAGAGCCAAAGAGTTAGATAGTATCTTTAAACATGTTAGAGAAAATGCACTCACAAACGTTACTGTACACACATGCGATTATAACATTGATAATTTATACCCGCTATATGAACCATACATGAAACTTGTGTGTGATGATTTATTTTTACGAGGACTAGTAATATACGATAATGTGGACTTTACTGAAAAGAAAGAAATCACCAAAAAGTTTATATGTACTAACTGGAGATATACATCAGCACGATGTTTAACCAGTGCATTTATGCAGGACAAGGATGCTTATGTTTCGTGGCAGTATAATGTAGATTCTAAATTATTAGAAAAAACAGCCTGGGCCACTAAGGAAGATTGCGATAAATATGTGCCTGGCTTATACGATACATTGATTAACAGAATAGAAAAACTAAATGCAGTAGCACCTTTATGTGTGGACATACCTGCATCACAATCGACAAAAGTACAAGATCAAGCAGGGCATTATTTCCCAGAGCATTGCGAATCAAAAAAGTTTAGCGAAGGCCTCAATCCTGTTGCAATCAACGAACAGCATCAACCACTTGATAAATTATACAAACATACTTTTTGCAGTGTTGTCACTGAGAGTAGATTTGCACAGCCCACATCAAATTATAGCGAAAAAGTATATTGGCCCATGCAATATAAAACACCGTTTATTATGGTTGCTCCTCCTTATACATTGCAATACATGAAAGAGATGGGGTTCAAGACTTTTGATAAATGGTGGGATGAAAGTTATGATACTACAACTAATCATTTACAGCGATTCAAGAAAATTTGTGATCTAATTGATTACATTGAAACTTTGTCATATGATGAGTTATTTGAAATGCACAAGGATATGTATGGGGTATTAGAACACAATTTAAACAATATGATTTATAGAAGCATGTATCGAGAACTTGCAGTAACACCGGAAGAGCGTTTATTACATACATGGGATTCTGAATGGAGCAGAACACAGTTTGATCAGGAAGAACATGATGTTGTTCCTGGATATCAAAAGGAACAGGACAACAATGAGTGAGCGTATACTATTAATCTCAGGTTGTAGTCACACCAGTGGTAGTGAAATAGATGGCAACCAAGACAGCAAATATAACAGAGCTAATAGTTTTGGTGGTGTACTAGCTAAAAAATTAAATCGCAAGCCCGTAAACCTAGCACTTGTGAGTATGAGCAATCGTGCTATTGTTAGGAGTATACTGGACTGGTTTGATAAATTTTATCAACCTGATATGGATGTAATGGTTTTAATAGGCTGGACAGAAAATATACGCATAGATTTCCCTAATCCCTATAATGTAGACTACAAATGTGCTAATCCAGATGCTGATTACTACTGTGAAGCAAATGAAGATTTCTTACAAATAAATGCAGGTTGGCCCGGCGGCAACGAGTATGAAAAAAGTGTTATTCCTTACTGGCATGAGTACCAAGCAAAGCATGAATTCATGTGCGAGCTACACTGTATTAATCTAATATTACAGATGCAGTATTTTTTAAACATGCATGGTTGTGATTACTTGATGTGCAACACTATGAAAATGTTTTCTCCTGAAAATACTCATTTACAATTCTACATTAATTTAGTAGATCACAGTAAGTATATGAACATGCTTGATAATGATAAGTCATTTTTTTGGTATTATAGAAATGCAGGATACGAAAATCCTAAAGCAAAGTATTGGCATCACAACGAAGAGCCTCATAGATTATATGCTGAGAAGTTGTTTAACTTTTATTCAGAGAGTGTACTTGATTAATTAATTTTTGTATAGGTCCATGAAAAATATCGCCGAAATTTCCGCCCCATAGATCAGTTGATACAAAGTTTTTCCTAATGTTGTCCGTGCTTTCACTCATTTCTTTAAAATCCATAATTCTGTGTTTCTGCCAATATTCACGTACAAATTTAATAGTTGTGTCATCTACCAGTTCTATTTTTACATTAGGTTGTATAACATGTTTCACATAATGCAGATAATTTAACGGCTGAGGATGACCGTCTTTTTTTACTACATTTATGTCTTCTTGATCTTTATAATCCTCTTGACTATATTCTAACCGGGCACCTAAATTTATTTCTTGATTTAATAATTTTAACAACAATGGATGGTTGTCTACGTTGTATGGTTTAATAATAGACTCTATTTTCTTTAAATTTTCTATCGGGTCTATGTATCCTTCGAAATCTATATTAAACATTGATTTGCATGCAAGTATACAGGACAAATTTTTAACAAAGTCGTTTTCTAAGGTCCATGCTTCGTGTGCATATTGATTATGCCAGTGGTCTGTGTTGTTTAGCACACTTCCAAATGATGACCATTGCAATTCCTCATCTAGCATGTAAGCTGTTTGTTGCGAATATTTATTATTTACTAGTCTATCTTCTCTAGGCCATGATGACCATACAACCATGATTATATCATTATCGGTAAATTTATATATAGTATTAGCAAGTATTAAGTTATAAAAAATTAATTGATTCCCGGCCCCTGCCATTCCAAAATTATAACACTGATAGCCACGTCTATTTAAATGGTATGAAGCAATATCGGCCCATGTTAGCCATTTGTAATATGTACAACTACATCCAAATGCAAAAAATCGTTTAGGCACAAAACACCCTTTTGGTAGATAAATCGGGGTAGTCTTGCCAACTCCATTGTTTAGTAGCTCGTAGGTGTGCAGTGGGTAATTTATCTATTCCCATCTGTGCTGTTTCGGGAGTCATATAATAGTGATAGCCTATTGTATCTATATCTTGGTCAGCCCACGCTTCGTTGCCATAACGGCCGTCGTAGCTCATTTTCTTTAATGCTATATAATCCTCTTCTCTATCGCACAGTATAGCACCCCCTCTGCCTAAACTAAGAGGCTTCTTGAATTGAAAACTTAAACACATAAATGTGTCGGGTATATAACCCCCTTCTTTAAAGTAAACAGCGGCATCGATAATATTACTATTTCCTATTTGATAGTAATCACTCCATTTGTTTTGTTCAAAACTCCACCTTATTCCTAGTTTTTTAAAAGTAAAAGGAATAGATATATACGTGTGTGCAGGACAAGTGGCTGCATATACTTTTGTATGTCTAAGTGCTAACTCGACAGCATGTGTGCAACAATCGGTTGCTATTGCATACGGAGAATTATAATAGGATGCGATCTGTTGTTCAAATTGTGTTACGGTATCAAAAGTCACTATAATTTGCC
>Ga0181590_10000948_pt1 | contig 24264 bp, 24 predicted proteins | sample 071ome_34_FD_132446 | JGI IMG/M metagenome (GOLD analysis project Ga0181590, IMG submission 132446) | Coastal salt marsh microbial communities from the Groves Creek Marsh, Skidaway Island, Georgia - 071411BT metaG (megahit assembly) | ecosystem: Environmental > Aquatic > Marine > Intertidal...
AAATTATCACCCATTACAGACAAAAACAAAATATTGGTGGTGCGGGTACGACTACTACTGGTTCTGGAACTGATTCTGGTACAATACCACCAGGAGGAACTGATTCTGGTACAATACCAATACCACCAGGAGGAACAACAGGAGGTGGAGGGCTTTCAGAAACAATGACTGAAACCCAGTTAAAAGATTTAGGAAATGTACTTATAATGTACTATGATGCAGATGCTAGGGCGTGGATGTATAAAACACCAGAAATGGAGTTTTACAATGATCATTTATGGAATGCATTACATAATAATGTAATGGGATATGGTTTTAAAAAAGCAACAGCAACATATTCAGCAGAAATCGTATACAATATAGACTTGGATAACACATATAATTTTACTGTAACGCCAAGTAATGGGTTAGCAGAATTTGCGATATTAACGTCTACGCAGGAACCTGTTCCCGCAGTACACGGTGATATATACATATACTATCCTTACTACTTCAGTGCATTTGATATAATTTGGAATGTTACACAACACATGGACGACGAAATCTCATATACTTTAACAACGAATAAAGATTCTGTCTCTGAAATGGATTTACAAGGTATATTAAGTAATTTTGAATATAATTCCAATTCCATGAATATAAAGATTTATAACACGTGGGATGGTATTAATGCTAACGCATATAATCAAGTAACCATTACAGCAATTAATGTTGATGATAACTTTATTAAATTTACTACTGCTGGCAAACCTAATGGTTACTTAAATAGTGGTATTAATTACCTTTCTAGTACCGGCAGTCTATATATTTAATCCAAAATTGATATAAAAATAAATATTTATACATAAATGTATTCAAAATCCAAATACAATGAAACATGAACTCGTTTCATCTAAAAATAAAATTAAACGACAATGGAATGTTATTGATAATTGGAATATGGAAAATACAAATTCAAATTATCAAGATATACAAAATGACATGAATTTTGAAATTCAAATATACGAAACTGATCGCTGCAAATACTGTGAATCTGAATTAGGTTTAACAGAAGATGGGTTTATGACATGTTCGTCTACAAAATGCGGTAAAATATATAGAGATAGATTAGATCAGAGTGCTGAATGGCGATACTATAACGGTGAAGGAAACGATGATCCTACTCGTTGTGGTATGCCAATCAATCCATTATTACGTGAATCTTCATTTGGTTGTCGTGTAATTAATACAGGTAATAATTCATACGAGATGAGAAAAATACGGCGTTATACAGAATGGCAATCTATGCCTTATAAAGAAAAATCTAAATATGATCAATTTGAGCGGATTAAAATGATGGCAACAAATGCTGGTATATCTCAATGTATTATTCAAGACGCACTAAAATTACACGATAAAATTTTACAAGAAAAAACATTCAGAGCGTTAAATCGAGACGGAATTATAGCAGCATCTATATACTTATCATGTAAAATGAATAATTATCCTCGTACTTCAAAGGAAATAGCCACTATATTTCATTTGAACAAATCGAGTGCTACCAAAGGTTGTAAAAATGCTACAACCATACTTCATAAAATAGAGAGGCGTCTAGAGGGTGAAGAAAAAACGACAATGTGTCGGACTCTCCCAATATCATTTATAGAGCGCTATTGCAGTAAATTCAATATAAATAATGAATTGACTAAATTATGTCAATTTATTGCTTATCGAATCGAAAAAAATAATATGATACCTGAAAATACACCACATTCTGTAGCAGCTGGAATAATTTACTTTGTTGCGCAGTTATGTAATTTGAATATCACAAAACAAGACGTCAGACGAATAAGTGAAATAAGTGAAGTTACGATAAATAAATGTAGCAAAAAATTAGACGCTTTAAAAAAAGACTTAATACCGGAATGTATTATGAAAAAATATGAGATAAATATGACTTGACCTATATTTAAATATTAATAAATATTAAAAGAAATACGAATAAAATATGAATGAGATGAGCACGAATTATACAGAAACTATGGATGATATATCTTTACACAGAGTACATACATTGAAAAAAATGTGCAAATATTATAAATTAAAAGTATCAGGTAGAAAAAAAGAAATAGTTGAGAGAATCTATACGTATAAACTAAAAGTTATATCTTCATGTAAGATACAAAAAATATTTAGAGGCTATATAGTTCGAAAATATATTCAAGCAAAGGGGAAACTGAATAATATCATAAACAGTGAAGATTTTTTTACATTTGAGCCGATGCAGAACATTCCTTTCCACCAAAGATACACATATTGTGAAAATAATCGATTTATTTATGGTTTCGACATAAATTCAATTCTTTCTTTATTTCACTATAAGAACGGGCAGGTAAAGAATCCATATACGAGAAAGACATTCCCTCATTGCTTATATAATAATATTTGTCAGCATATACGCATCTCTAAAATATTAGGTTATGTTATCAATACTGATATTGAAAACATAATACATTTCTCAATACAAAATGAATATGAATATGTTTCAGCTATTTGTTCTTCTATTAATGAACATGGATATATTTCAGATACAAATTGGTTTACAGAATTATCAAACACACAAATAGTTCGGTTTATTCGTGAATTGTATGATTTGTGGATATATAGGTTAGATATAAACCATGAGACTAGAAGAAAAATTATTCATCCAGACGGAAACCCATTTCTGAATATGCGAATACGTAATATCACAAATTACAATACGGAAGAACTAAAACATAAAACATACCAAATTATACATGGTTTATTGAATAAAGGAATAGACAGGGAACATAAAGCATTGGGTTGTTTGTATGTATTAACAGCTTTAACTTTAATCAGTAGAGATTGTGCGAGAACATTACCGTGGTTATATGATTCTGTACGATATTGAATTATCACAACAATAATATATTTTGATTTAAACTACTTAAATACATTTTTTTAGATATAACATACCATGACCGCTACAAAGGGTAAATCTAAGACCACTACTAAACAAACGAAGACCACTAAAGCCAAGTCCAAATCCACGAAGGTTAAACAAGAAGTCGCACCAGTAGAAGAAACAAATCAAGTTGTTGAATCTGTTTCTACTTCCCCAGAAACAGTTGAACAGTCAAGTATTGAAGTTACTAACACTGATTTATTCAATGGTTTAATCAAGGAAGTTTCCGTTTTGCGATCACAATGCACTTCTATCATTGCTAAGATCCGAAACTTGAAAGTTCAAACTGAACGCGAAAAAAAGGCTGCAGTAAAGGATGTTAAAAAGAGAAAAATGTCTAACCGTGCTCCGAGTGGTTTTTTGAAGCCTACTGCTATTTCAAATGAATTGGCTGATTTTGTAGGTAAGCCTTACGGAAGTGAAATGGCAAGAAGAGAGGTTACTTTGTTCTTGAATCAATATATTCGTGAAAACAATTTACAAAATCCAACAAATGGTCGTATTATATTAGCTGATGATAAATTAAGAAAATTACTTAAGCTTGATAAATCTACTGAACTTACATACTTTAATCTACAAAGCCACATGACCAGTCTTTTTCCAAAGAAAAAGGAACCTGCCACAAGCACATAATAAATTAATTAAATGAAAATTAATTAATAAATAAAATTAATCTATGCATCTTTGGCCGAGTGGTTAAGGCGATGGACTTAAGCCCCATTTCACTAAGTGAGCGTGGGTTCGAACCCCACAGGATGCAATCCGTTTATAGCTCAGTTGGTAGAGCGGGAGACTGTAGCAAAAAAAGTTGATATCTCTAGGTTGCTGGTTCGATTCCAGCTGAACGGACACAATTATATCAAAATGAATAACAATGATTTTGATATAATTGTTTTGAATATAAATCAATTACTAATGAAATTATGATTCTTTAAAAACGCTTTTAATTTAGGTTCACTGAAATCTAAATTCTCAAAGCTTTCAATTTGTAATGCATGAACGTATTTTTTTGCCTTCTCAAGTTCTAAAATATGAACTTGATTCTTTTGTTGTTCAGTACATATTGAACCATTTTTCAATTGCTGATAGTGTTGTTCAAATGTAGGAGTATCAATTGACGTATTGTAATCATTTTTACTTATATAGCATAAATATTCAAATTGTGTAAATGATATTCCTAATGTTTGTAGAATTGTGTATAAATTGTAAACGATACACGTATTTTGCATAATGCTGACAAATCGAATTACTATCGGACAACCCAATACAAACATATCTGTATCGTCACTAATGACCGCATCAACTGTTTTGTTCCTTGCCAAATATCCACATATATAATCAGCTTCATTATTTGATACAATCCAGTGTATTCCATATAAAGTGAATAATTCTTTGGCATTATGTATATCTTCTTTAGACACATGTGTAGATTGATTGTAATACCATTTTAATTCTCTCATTGTACTTGAATTTTCTTGTAATTCGCCATTTTCAATCTTTTCTTGTAATAATTTGTAATTAAATTCGGCTTCGCGTTTTTGTTCTTTTCGTCTTTTTATAGTTTCCATTTTTTCGGCACTCGGTATACCATCAAATACCATACACATGTGAATTTTTAATTTACGAAATAATGTACAAAACATGAATAATTTGTACATCATATCATTTTCTTTTTTGAATTTATATAATAAAGATATAACGTCAATTGCTACTCTTTTACCAGATAAGTACTGTAATGGTTTCAATTGTATAGCATTATTACAATTATTCTTAATAAAAGTTTGCAATTTAAAAATTCCCATAATTTATACAATTTACCTACATACGCATTTTTTAATTCAATTTTATTTAAAGATATATTTTTAGTACCCCTTATTATGATTCATACAATTTACTAATTTTAATAAGATTATTTATATAGTCTAATACTTTATTTTGATTTTCTTGATTCATCTGCTGTATCAAAACACCAATTTGTTTTATATATTCCATCATATATTCAGCGTTTAACGTTTTTGCGTCTTCAGTGAAATCATTATGTACAAAAAATAATAAACCTTGTTTTTCAATTTCCGTTTCGTATTTTGTCCCAAACAATTTCCAGAATTTAATTATGATACTAGGTTTTGTTTTTAATAATATATCTATAGTGTATTGCGCTCTAGATAATGGTTTATAGTTGGGGAATAAAATCAGCAAATCGTCACATAATTCCTTGAAATGAGAATTAAAAATTTTAGTAGGAGTTGACATAATGTTTTCTTATCACTATAAACTTTTTTTTAAATACTAATTATACAAGTCTATAATTAACGTGGTGTCAAATTTGGTTTTAACTGATTTTGGACACTAATATCTGTATCCCGTTGTTGAATTAACTTCTCTAAACTAATATCCTTAATCGTATCCGGTATGTAGTCTTCATCCGGAGTTTGTATAGAATCCTGTGCATTGTAAGTAGCATAGTTATACATTTGTCTTAACCCACCATCACCTTTCGCACATAACTCGTCCGAAGATTGATCTAAAAAGCTAAAATAATCACTATGGACGAATATACTATTCGAATTAAATACATAAGATTCAGGTTCAGTAAAAACATTTCCTTGTTTCAATTGATTTTCTTTGTCTTCATTTAACTTTTCGAAAATGTAATTTTTAATGTCATTTCCAACAAGTAATTTTACTTCACGTTTATCATTCTCATACATTAAGGAAGGAACACGTTTAATACAATCTGGCAATACGATTGTTTTTACATTATCTACTATGATTTTCAATTCGTTGTTTTCAATAATTCGTTTGTCGATATTTATAAAATGAATATTATCTTTCAGTGTCGTTTGTGACAAGGATTGAATGATACTGTTGCAAAATTGACAATATTCGCTGAAGTACAAGATAGATTTCATATATTTAAATCGAATATTTAGTTTACTGTATTTGAACCATTTTAACTAAAATTGATATAAAACATTATTTACATAATTATATTATAAATCAAATGGCTTATATTATAAATAAAGACAACACAACAAGTGAACTTACATTCACTTTGAAAAATGTAGAAGTGACATACGCCAATACGCTAAGACGAAGTATATTAAGTATGATTCCAGTGGCTGGACTTAAAACTGAACCACACGAAAAGAGTCAAATGTTAATTCATAAAAATACTTCTCGACTGAACAATGAAATCACAAAGCATAGACTTAGTTGTATTCCCATACATATAAATCTAGAAGAAGAAGAAGATATAACTAGATATTCAATTGAACTTCATGTAGCAAATGACACAGAAAACATAATCGAAGTCACAACGAAAGATATTTTAGTGAAAGACACAATTACTGGTAAGTTTCTTACTCAAGAAGAAAGAGATATGATTTTTCCTGCTGATCCTATTACAAATGATCATATTTTAATTACAAAATTGTATCCAAGAATTCATTTAACATCTGAAATCGAAACCTTACATTTGACTTGTCCTTTGAGTGTATGTAACGCAAGTGAAAACGCTGTATATAATGCTGTATCTACATGTGGTTATGGATTTACATCAGACGAAATGAAACAAAAACACGCATGGGATAAAATTAAAAATACACACCCAGATAAAGAAAATTGGTATTTACATGAAGGAAAGCGTTATTATAAGCCTAATAGTTTTGACTTCAAGATTGAAACTGTAGGTGTATATTCCAACGAAAAAGTTGTTCAGCTTGGTTGTAAAATGATTATTGAACGACTTAAGCACATGCTACAACATATCCAAAACAGAAATTTAGAAATTAAACCGGGTGAAACAATGGAATCATCATATGATATCCAAATACTAAATGACAATTACACTATTGGGAAATTATTAGAAAATACTCTATATATGTTATATTATGAAAAAGAAAAGAAGTTATCCTTTGTAGCATACAAAAAACCACATCCACATGTTGATTATGGTGTTATAAGAATTATGTTTCTGAATGAAAATGACTCAACTGAAGTAGAAGTATATAAATTATTATTTAATAGTATCCAATATGCTATTCCAATATATGAAACTATTGCCAAAGAAATTTAAATAATAATAAATAATATACGTTACGTATGGATAAATTCAAACATATATTATTTATTTTTGATTATATAAGTGCGTTACCTATTTCAATGTATATATCATTACTATACACCGGTATACTGTACCATGATAATTATTCGTTCATTTTTTTAATTCAATTACTAATTGTAGATATTTTTTTGGTTCCATTTTTAAAACACTTGCCTTATCCTAGTTTTGTGAATGATATTACGAATCGTCCACAAGAAGCTACAAACTGCGATTATTTATCTAAAATACCACATGACAACAAACTGAACACACCCGGCTTACCTTCCGGTCATATGACAATCACAAGTATGTTTGCAATCGCAAAAATTTTAGGAAATCAAAGTATTGTAAGTATTTGTTTGCATGTATTTATGATTTTTATGATGGGATTATCAAGATATTATAAGAAATGCCATAATTTTATACAAATAATTGCTGGTACATTATTGGGTTGTATATTAGGTTACATCAGCTTTCACCTAAATAATAATTAATCATTTTTTTTTGCTTGCCGAAAAATACGTTAAGTAAATTTTTATTGTGCTCTTTTTTCGCCGTATGGATTACTTTATTCTTGTCGTATGTATTCTTATCATGTGCAATGACCAGTATTGTTTTAAATGAATCTAGTTGAACCATTGGTATAGTATAATCTTTCAAAAACGCTTTTTCTTCTGCAAAGGGTTTTTCTGGAAATTCTGTTGTTTTCAATAATTCTTTTCTAAACGCAAATGTACCAGCTGTAGCATGATAAGGTGCATACGGTCCAAACTCAAGAAGGCGTTTATTGATATACATATAGATCAAACTGCTACCTGCTATCATTGCTTTAGGGTGTTTAATAAGCATCTTTACCGCATGACTAACTCTTTCAACCGGGTAATAATCGTCATCATCCATGTATAATAATATATCGCCTATTGCTTTGCTGTTAATAAAATTTCGTTTTTTTCCTATATTCATTTTTTCATGTATATCATGATAATGGATTTTTGGAAGACCTTTTGTAAGTTCTGCATCTTCAATTATATCTCTTATTTTATCTTCACCATCATCTACTATTATCCATTCCATTTTATCTTTAGGATAATCTTGATTGCGAATACATTCCATAATTTTAGGAATAAACGCTCTTCTATTGTATGTTGGTGTCAATATTGAAACAAATGGTAATTTTGTACTTTTTACGTGTTTATTTTTTTTTCTATTACTCATTGGTATAAATTACTTAATTATTTCTTTTTATATTATCTTTTTAAGAAAGATTTTAAAATATCTGAAGAATCATTACATTTTTCATTATGAGAATCATCAATCAAACCACGAGTTACGTTTTGCAAAATACCAAATCCGAGTAGAGATTTCGCAATCAATGTTTCTCTAGAATCTTGCGATTCTGGTTGAGGATACGCCGATCTTAATTTCCAATTAAATATATTATAACCTTCATGACGTCTACAGTGTGCTGAATTATTGTATTCGTATAATCCAGCAAAAAATTGAGAAAACGAATTAGAGAATAACCATTCTGGAGCTTTAGATTCAGTATCTGTTAAAATATGACGCACTAAAAATATAGGCAGTAAAACAAGTAAAATTCCAAGACCAGCATTATGGTTTCCTTTTAGAGTTATAGATATCCCACTGATTATTAGATTCAAGTACACCAATAAACGATATCGTTTCACAAGATACATAAATGTAGCTAAAGGGCCATACTTTGAAGTTCTTTCTTTGTATGCTGAATAGTAAATCAATCCTTGGTTATGAAAATATTGAATGAAGTATACAGCTATCGCTGGTAAAACCCATACAAGCAAGGTGTAAAAGAAAAATGATCGAACAATAAAATTCGCAGATATAGCTTTCGTAGCTAAACCAACAACACCTGATATAGGTGCTATTAACGCTATGGTACTTATGGTCATAGGAACAATGTTAATCCACATATAACCTACAACATATTGTAGAAGATTTGAAATCATTTCTTTAAAGGAATTTTCTCTCGGTACATTGTCTATTCTATCCTTTAAACCATATATTCCTGCGAATGCTACTATTATTTTATAAAGCAATTCTCTATTCCATGACCAACTTTCAATCAAAACATCAGCAGTATAATCTCCTATTGGATCATATGTTTTTCTAAAAAACCAATTTATTTTAGGATTTGCTTCTTCTTCATACAACTTGGAATATGCTAATGCCATTTTCACAGGATATGTAACTTTGTGTTTTAAATCTTCAAACTGATTTCTTTCTATCATATACGGCTCTTCTTCTATTCTATGACGTAACCACATATTACATGGAACTTTTGCGTTATATTTCCCTTTTGTTTCACATAATGGTACAGACAAATCTTCAAACGCTGCTATGTAAATTGAAGCCCAAAATAATAAAGATACCAACCAAAAAATGCTATTGAATGCGTCTGCTATTGCTCCTCCAACAGATTGTTGTTCGATCTCTTCTTCATCATCGTCAGCTTCTGTTTTCCTATCATGATCCGCATTATTGTTTTGAGAATCAGATTTCTTGTTTGAATTATTTTTTTCTTTTTCACTCATTATGTTAATTATACTTATATTTGGAATATATATTTATTCATCTAGCAAAAAACGTCCTAATCATACCATTGTTTATTATTATAATATTATATCGTTCTTCGTATATGTCTAAATCATATGTATATTTAAAAGTGTCTTGAGTTTTCTGATCTATTCCAATAATGTCCCCTTCAACATTACATACTATATCTACCGCAGCTTTTGGATCAATTGGTGGCTCAATTGTATTTATGTAAAAATGCACGTCTTCAAATTTATCCATGTTCATAGCACCATGTGGTTGATATTCTGATAAATCCGTGTTTGTAGTGAAATTGTAGTGATATACTCCTTCTTTACCAGAGCCTTTGGATCGCATATATGGTTCAATATACTGTAATATACCAGAATCTAATGTATTCTCACGGTCATTACCGTCCATGACTAATTTAAAGTCGTTGATTATGTCATATTGCATGAAATAATTAAAGTCGTATTGTTTTTCATTTTCTGGTTGTATATAATCATTATATTTTAGGTATTCAAAATTTGAATAATTTACCCATTCATTTCTATCTTTTACATCACTTCGTCTACACCGAAATTGGTAGCTTGATACTAAACCACGTGTATCTAGTTTCAAAACACTTGGTCCATGTAGATATTTGAAAGCATGACAAAACATATCTTTCACTAAAAATTTGTGATCTTTTTTCGCTATTTCTTTTCTTTCTGTTTCATCTAAAAAGTAATACGTAGAAATGAGATGAATATCTAATTCCCATTCAATATTTTTTTTTACATGTTCTCCGTTTACAGTGTTTTGAAGATAACGATACAGCTTGTCATGGTCCACATCAGACCTAGGAGCTTTCCAATCTCCGTCATTACCTGAACTCAATCTATACAATTCTATAATTGGTTTTATTGTAATGTGTATATACACTGGAGAATATTGTAAGGCAACCAACGGTAAAGCTTGCTCAGAACCTAATGTAAACCAACATTTTAAAGGAACATACAGTTTTCTTCCACGTATAGATGGATATTTATCGTTCACTATACATTTACTATCATACATTTCAGGAGTATGACCAATCATTTTTTTCCACAGTTCTAATTTTTTATCGTTATCCCGGTGTTCAATTAATGACAAATATTCCCCTGTGTATTTAGCTAATATTATACCTCCTGATTCAACAGATACTTCATTTATCATGCTTGTACCCAATTCGTGAATCCAATTAAATTTATAGGTAACATCGTTAATGTTGTAACACCAAATATCAGGAATATCTACAACTAAATGTGTATCACCTAATAAATCAGCATGACGTTCAACTTTGAAAGAAAATTTCGTTTCAGTTGTTGTATTTAAATTCGTCTTTTTATCACATTCTAATCGAAATCGTTGCATACCAAAATTAGTAATACTTTTATATGTCTTGTAAAATAAGCTCTTTTGTGGATTTCCAAACAAAAATATGCTACTTGCTCCATGAGAAACTAAATTCAATAATCCTCCACCCATGTATATTTACTTTCTTTATATAAAATAACTTTAATCTTTATTCGTTTCAAATTGTTTTACAAATTTCAGCATGCGTTTAATATCTAATGTTGTAATGTCGTACAATTCAAATTCTTCGTAATTTATATCATGTTCATGCGTAGATATATCAATAAAAGAACTTATTAGATCTTTTGAGTCCATTCTAAGTTTTTGACACAAATCCATTAAAAATGTATGATTATTATACTCAGTTGAATATTTTGTCAAGACTTTCGTAAAACGAACATCCCTAGAATTTATGTTTATTTCTTTTTGACATTTCAAAAGATAATTACGAAAGATTATCGGATTCTGAATGTTTTTTATGATAGAACTTAATTCGTTCAACGTCCAAACTTGCTTTTGAAATGTGATTCTATCTATATAATCCGCAAAACAAATTCTATCTAGCATGTCTGAATATATTTCTATACATTCTGGTGTTGTCAAAGAATTCATATAATCAATTACGTTTTCATGATACAACATAGATACACTTGTTCTATCCGTGTCGTTTAACAAATACGTGTGTTCATATAAATCATATGGGCGAAGCAAAATGTTCTTGATAATATCTTTAGTGTTATTAAAGTAGCAATTCGAATCTATAGCCATATTTTTTTGTATATGTGTTGTATAATTATCATATAAAATATGCATGTTCCTAAAATTGTTATTTGATTTACTGCATATTTGTTTTAATTCATGTTCATTTAAATTGTGTTTATTGTGTTCTTGTAACACATTGAATAAGGTGGTTTCTGTAGGCGGCTCCATTTTGAATGTCCAGCAAACATGAACCAATTCTTTGACCTTTTTATCAATATTTGTATTATTGATACAAATTATTGGGATATTTGATATAGTTTCCCTTTTTTGTCTTTTTGTTTTTTTCGCCCTCAGTATTTTAACTAAAGTTGTAACACTGCTTTTTTCTTTGTTGATCATATTACTCAAATTATCTAGTAAAATTACTTTTTTTTTTTTATTTTTAAACATAGATAATACACATGTATCACCAATATTATTATTATTGATACAATCTACTACATTTTGGATTTTGTAATCACAAGAATCATATTCGATTACTTGATAATTCATACTTTGAAGTAAATTTTTGACAAACATAGTTTTACCGATACCATGTTCACCATATATATACAAACCTCTACAAGTAGCTAAATCTAATTTATTTTTTTCAAAGTAATCGATTTTTGATTTTATTTCATTAGATAGAACATTCCATTGCTCTAGTTCTATATATTTATATTTCATAATATGTTCTATACAGTTTTTTCTTTAAATATAGTACATTATATGAATATAATTATATACATGGTTTATCATAAAATTACATACCTTCAATGCTAGTGAACTCTGGATTATTTGTCACTCCATCCCAAACCCAACCACATTCAATCGCCTTATCGTATTTTTTTCTTAACCCATTTAATCCCTTGAATAGAGGAGTATCAAAATCGTATACTTCCTCTGTACATGTACCTAACTGTTTTACATTCTGACATTTATTTTTACCAACAACTTTGAAATAATCCGGACATTGTGCTATATCTGGAGGAAAATTCCTCTTCTTATTCAAGGAATACATGGACATGCTTATTAAAACTATACTTATAATCAAAACACCAATTCCGACATATATCACTAATTTTTGAAACGTATAAGGAGGAAACAATAATCTTTTTATATCAAAAGACATATATATTTTCGCAACATTTTATATATATGAACATTCTACCACACACACAAGTACGTAATGGTCGAATAGATATTACAAATATATCAGATACTTCTAGAACTGAATATATTCAAAATAGTAATCACATAGAAAGTTCAAACTACAGAGAAGCCATAACTGGAAACTGGACGAATACTGTTTTATCTTGTGCTTTTTTTTCAAAAGAAAATATTGAAATTATTCACAATGGTATTCGTGCCGGTGTATATAAAATGTCCGGAAATAAACATATTATAGCAAATCAAGACGTCAACAATCTGAAAATTATTATGCGTTCAGTTTTTTTTGATAACGCAAAATTTATTCCCAATCAAGTAACCCAAGAAATCGAATATCTTAATAACATAGTCTTGAAACAATGTATCCCACAAATATTAAAAGAAATCGATTCTTATATTAAGTACAAAGAAGACGTCAGTACACTCGCTGTACCATTAAGTAAACCCATTTCAGATAATGTAAAAGGAAAAAATTCATTAGAAATGAAGCCGTTTTTTTGAATTATTACAAAAAAGAGAGATTCGTCTAAATATATCAATATCAATCTAATGTATATACTGTTGCACAAAATTATCTAACTCATGTATCCATAATTGTCGTGGTGTAGTATTTTGTAATTTTGTTCGCAGTGATTCTTTTTCTTTGCATTGATTCGTTAATTTTGTTATATTTTCCACTACAAAACTATCAACAGGCATGTTGCGAAGATATTTGAATTCTATGTCTTCACCATTTAAAGTATCATATTTTCGAGACACCAATAAATCGATTACGTCTGATTTACATTTTCTTCGTAAGTCGATTGTATCATCGCATTGTTCTCGAATGAATCTAGCTTTGTTATTTAAAATAGTACATTCACGTTGAAGAGATTTGAGAATAATTTCTATTCTTCTTTCGTAATACAACAATCGAATCGGAATGTAGTAATGTATGATATCTTCGGGTTTATCAAATTTTTGCAACTGTTGTTTTTCATCAAATAAATGCATATTGTTATATTTCTTGCTTGTATACAAATTTAAATACTTCTCCAATGCGTTCACATTTTCATCAATAGATTTGTCTATTAAACTTTGTAGTTTGTTGTTTTGAAATGTGACCAATATGTCTACATTTGTATCTGTACTCATATCTTGATATTCACGAACATATGACTTATCGTTCATGAGTTTTTCTAAATATACCTTATATGAATCGGTCCAGACTCCTATTGGAAGTTCAGTGATTCGTACTTGATCCTTGTTCGCAATTGTATATCTGCCTTTAATGAATATGTGATTCTCATTTTTCAATTTGATTATATCGCCATGAAAATATCTATACCATGGTATCAACTCTGATTCTTCTTCATTATTCAGTAAGCATGCCTTAATTCTATGTACAATATCTAATGGGTTGAACTGTGGAATAAATGTGCTAAATCCAGTACCAATACCCAAAGCTCCATTGACCAATACCATTGGAATAATAGGAACATAAAATTCAGGCTCTATTCGTTGACCGTCATCTTCTAAATAGTGAAGTATAACGTCATCATTTTCAGGAAATAGTGTACGAGTAATTTTATTCAACTGAGTGAATATATATCTTTCAGAAGCTGAATCAGAACCACCTTGTAAACGTGTACCGAACTGTCCATTTGGTAATAAGAGATTAATATTATTGGAACCAACAAAATCTTGTGCCATTCCAACCATAGCTTGCATTAAACTTGTTTCACCGTGGTGATATCCTGAATGTTCTGAAACATATCCTCCAAATTGCGCAACCTTGATTTCTTTCGTTAGATTGCGTTTGAATGCACAATACAATATTTTACGTTGACTGGTTTTCAATCCGTCCATTATGTTTGGGATACTACGTTCACAATCATATTTAGAGAAATGAATCAATTCGTTGTGGACAAATTCGTTGTATGTTATTTTCAACTTACTTGTGTCTAAAGTTTTATCTTTATCATAATGTTCTAACCATTGCTTTCTATCTTCAGAACGAGATTTGTTAAACACCATATCCAACGCGTTCGAACTCTCAGAATCGAAACTAAACGTTATGATTTTTTTGTTTTTGAAATATTCTTTGAATTCCTTAGACGTACTTGTTCCCAATCCTTTGTAATACTTGATATTCCAACCATGACCATTATTATGTTGTGCTTTCCAGGTAAGGTATTCTTTTTCATTATAAAATATTTGTTCTTTGTCTCCCTTCTTGGCTTTCAATATCGGTGTATTCATAAATCCAATAAAATTATCTTCTTGGATTAATGAATTCCAGTGACTGTCAAATAAATTCACACATAATCCTTTTATGTGGACTCCGTCTAAATCTTGATCTGTCAGCAATACAATCCTTCCATACCTCAATGATTCTTCAATTTCTTTCTTGGACTTGTATTGTCTATTACTTTCTAAACCCATGATTTTTTTAATCTCTGTTATTTCATTGTTTGCATTGAGTTTTGATTTTTGTGCATCACGAGCGTTGATCAGTTTACCACGAAGCGGATAAACACCTATTGTATTTCTATCTTCTTTCGACAACCCCGAAACAATTCCCGCTTTTGCCGAATCTCCTTCGCATAATATAAGCATACACTGTTTTGATTTGACAGTTCCAGCAAAATGTGCATCAATTAACTTTGGAACACCATACAACGATTTTGTTTTTTTCCCGTCTGTTTTTTTACTTTCTTTGGATTCTTTTACTGAATGTATAGACAATGCTTGATCAATAATTCCCAATTTTGCTATTTTTTCAATAAATTTTTCACTGATTTTACATGTTGACCCAAATTTATTTACATTAGTAGTTAGTGTATCCTTGGTTTGACTATCAAACGAAGGATTATCTATAATACAGTTTACAAACAAAAACAGTTGTTCTTTAATTGAAGTTGACTTCACTTTTACCTTTTTTTTTTTATCGATGTAGTCTACTATAGATTTTGTGATTTGATTTAAAATGTAATCCACATGTTTTCCACCTTTTGTGGTACAAATACCATTCACAAACGACACTTGAGTGAATTCGTCAAAGGGAGTCAAACATACAGCATATTCCCAACGTTCGTTATTTTTTTCATAAATACGCTTTGTAGTAGTTTTGTTACCGACATACATATTTACATACTGCTCAAATGAATGTATTGGGATACTTTCTTTATTGTACTTCACTTTCAATGCTTTATCTGTTGTAGCAGCTATATCTATAACCCGTTTATGAAATATCGCCTCCATACTATCCGTTAAATTATCAATTCCGAATCGCTTATAATCAGGGATCCAAGATACTTTTGTGTACGGTTTACTTTTACATTTCGTGATTTTTGGTTTTTCTATCACAGTTAGGTTATTTTTAAATTCTTGAATATATTTTTTGCCCCTTGTATGGTCGACTGTTTCAATTCGACCCCATGTAGAATATATCAATACAAGTTTAAATCCAAAACCATTTTTACCACCTACAATACGAACCTTATCTTTTTGATAGTTTGTGGATGTTCGAAGGTGACCAAATATCATTTCTGGTATCCAAATACCATGATCTGGGTGTTTTTCTATATCAATACCATTTCCATCGTTTGTTATAGATATCATACCAGTGGATTTATCTATCTCAACACTAATATACGATACTTGGTGTGAATCTGTATCGTCCTGTAATTTCATGCGAATAAAATGATCTCTTGAATTTACAATACCTTCATCAAAACATTTATACAGTCCAGGAATGAATTCATACGAGTTGAATTCAATACCGTTTGTATTGGATTGATAATTCCATCCCTGAATTGTGTCTTTTTCAATAGAACCAATATATGTATCGGGTGCGTCTAGAATATGTTCTTTATCCGTTTTTTTCTGATATTGTTCAGATAAAAGTTGTTTTTGAAGGGACATAATTGAATTATGGGTGCAAATATTGTATTTACTTTTCAATTTTCTAAATAATTTCTCATATAATATATATAATGAAAAATCACACTAAAAAAAGTGACGGGTTGTATCATATCAAAGTGGGAAAAACTATGAAAACATTTCCAGTTTTACGAGGTAGTCGCCGTCAAGTAATGAACAATACTGCTTATAGTACAAGTAGTGGTAAAACCAAAAAGTTTTTCAAATACAACAAACACGGACGTATTGTCTCTAAATTACAAAGTGGTCTAGCAAGAAAAAATAAGCACTTAACAAAAGCTGGCTACACATTCAAAAAAGGTGTGTTTGGTGCGTTCAAGAGAACCGGTAATACATTGAAAGCTGTAGTTAAAAAAACAAAGAAAACATTAAAAAAAAACAAGACTAAATCTAAGAAATAATGTAGTTGTTATGATATAACTCATTTAAAGATTTTAATAATTTTTATAATATATGAACTCAGAAGAAATCGATTATGTATTACTGATAAAAACCGTCCAAATCAGTCCATTTCGTACTCTTATGACAGCATTGAAAGATATTCTCATAGAAACTAATATTATAATAACCCAGAGTGGTATTAGAATTATCAATATGGATAAATCTCATACCATTCTAGTTAGATTACTTTTGGACGCTGTTAACTTCGAACATTATTTCTGTAAATATCCAAAAATAGTTATTGGAGTTAATATGTTTCATCTGTTCAAGTTGATTAATTCTATTGACAATGACGACACACTAACATTATTCATCGAAAAAGAACATTATACAGAAGGAGTTGTGAAATTTTTAGGTATGAAATTCGAAAATGGTAATATTATGCAATGCAAAACTCAATATTTACGACTAATTGAACCAGATAATGAAGAAATTGACTTGCCCGATGTTACATTTTCTTCTGTAATTAATATTCCTTCGAGCGATTTCCAAAAAATCATTCGTGATATGTCAAGTTTATCTGATCGATTGGAAATAAAATGTGTTGGCGATGAGTTAATTTTTAGTTTAATTGGTCCTTTTGCGAAAGTACAAATACGTCGTTCTGAATGCAATGGAAATATGGAATATATCCAAAAACAAGACAGTAACAAAATTATACAAGGTGAATTCCCTTTAAAGTATTTAAATTATTTTATTAAATGTACGAATTTGTGTAATTCGATTGAACTTATGTTAGAAAACGATTTACCTTTAATCGTTAAATATAATGTTGCTTCTTTAGGAGAAATAAAATTATGTCTTGCTTCATTACCACCTTCACATATCTAATAACAACCGTGTTTTTTGAATATTACTTCTTTATGTCTTAAAACGTCGATTTCAGGATTTATCCAATCAGTGTTTTGCTTTTCGCAGTTTCGTAGCCAAATTTTTAAAATTCCAAAATGTTTTTTTGGCGACAATGTTATTCCATTGACGTTTTGTAAAAACGATATGTCATTCGTAATATTTTCGCATATAAGATAACATGACAAATGATTCCACGTCATTGGAACTTCTTCCACTGGAATTTTGTAAGACAAACAACCACCATTTACATTATCTTCGTCTTCCCATATCGGCATTATATTGTTGCGCATTAAAAATAACATGCAATTTTGTATAAGCTCGTTCGGTAAATGTTTTTGTACACTCAACAATTCTTCCACAGATTCTATTGGTGCTATATATTTATAACTATGTATCGTCCAGTCAGTGTCATGTGGTAAATGTGCGTACAGTTTCCACGTGTCAAATGTTTCATGGAACATTTTCTTTAACTATAATAAAAGAAAATGTTTTATATATTTTTCAGGTGCTATTAGTATTATTGCGACAACTTTGCTTATAAACAAAAATTGTCTATTTTAGTATAAACCTGTAATTCTGCGTTATTGGTGAACATATGAATTTTATAATCTTCTTTGCTCAAATCGATATTTAAATGTTCATAAACAATAAATTCAAGTAAATTTCGATTTATAAAGTTTCCCTTCACAAAATATCCTTTCATGAAATCGTATATATCCAAGTATTGGTCTCCATGAATTACATGTATATATATAAAAGGTTTCTTATCCAGAGGAACTATTGTCATATCCACATAGTTCTGGTTGTTAATTTTTTCGAATTCTTCAATTACACGAAAATATACATGTTTATTTATATTTCTTTTGAATACAATGTAATTTATACCTTGAAATGTTCTTTTATGAACAGATTTATATTTTTTACAAAGTCCAATGTATTCTAAATATTCTCTCACTTTTGGAATGGTTTGTTTAACATATTCATGTAAAACAATATACGAATCCAACAAGAAATTCATCATATATGAAATATTATATTATATCATATTCTTTTTATATTAATACAACCAAGATATTATACGTGATAATCCTGATTTCTTTTTGGTTTTATGCTTCTTCTTCTTAACACCTGTTTTTTTGACGGTTTTCTGTATAGGCTTACGTATTTTTAAATTTTGATTTGGTGAATATCTCAAAAAATGTTTTTCGTATTCTTTACTGGACCTATTGAATTTCAATTTATAAAATAAATCAGATTTATCAATTCTGATATCTTCCATGGTTTTTTGATATCCCACACATTTCATAGAAAATCTACGTAATAAACCATTTTGAGATAATCTATTTTTTTGTTGTACTTTAAAAAGATATTCGCACATACATAAGATACGATCTATATTATAATAAGGTCGATTAGAATAGAGAAACGCCAAATAAAAACTCAACATAGTATCTATTGTAGCTATACGAGTTTTTCGTTTTTCTATAGATATTTCATTGTAACTGTGACAAGACAATGGTTCATATACAAAAGCAATTGTATCATTATCTATTTTCACTTCATAATGTGTTGAAATAATTTCCCCTACATTGCTGTGTTTCTTTATGCTTACATTTTTAATATTACTTTCTTGGAGTTTAGATTTCAATATCCCTACCGTATGTACAGGATTCTCCGATAGAACGTCAAAATCTGGTATTTTTTTTAATCCATGTTTTACATTCTTTGGCATATATTGTGCGTATGAACGATGAGCCATCGCACCAAAAAATACAACTTGTTCTTGTATAAATACATTCCTAATTATTTTGTATATCTCCTCTGAAGGATATTTTTGATTCTCAAAAATTCGTTGAACGTTTTGAAACGAGCAAGAATTCGACTTTAATGGATAATGTTTATTTAATAATGTTATTCTTTTTAGTACCTTTTCCCAACGTGAAACGTCTCCTTTTGGCCTTGATAATTCCAAATACATTGACATACGAAGAAAATTTGGAGGGCAATACAAAATATCACGAATCATTAGACTTTCTTTCTGTATATTTCGAAAGAGGTTGTGATTCATCTGAGTTATATCTGCCACAGGCAAGAAGTTTACAAATACCTTATATGTACCCGTATGTAATCCAGATTTCGCCTCAACTTCTTCATATCCTTGTTTATGGTATTCGTCTGCTAGTTCTTTCGCATGCTTTAGTGCGTTAGGTGAATAAAAATCATAATCTGGAAATTCAACATCTTTATTGTAAAATTGAGCGTGTAATGGTAGTATATTATTAATAGCTGTTCCGCCATAGCAAACACATTTCGTTTTTACAATAAAATCTTCAACAATTTCTATCATTTTTTTAATCGAATCGTTTTGTAGCAAGTCTTTGTGTGTTTTTGTCTCAATATTATCGACTGCTGCCCTTAAAATAGCCAATTCACAATCTTCAAATGTTGTTGACTTATCGCATTTTACTACCATGACTTATATATTCATATAAGATAAATATTAAACACGATTCATAAAATAAAGAATAAATGGGAATATACGTAATCGCATCAAAACATAGTACATGGATAAAAATAGGACACCATAAAATTACTCTTAAAAGACCTAATGTATTTTACAGATATATTAATCGTGGTTTTTATTCATGTATATGTCCACCGGAAATCAAAGATCTAGTTGGTTTTGAAGACGTAGAATTACTTTATTGGTTTCCTAATCTAACAACTCGACAAGAAAAACAACTTCATAAATACTTTAGAAACACCCATAACTCATGTGGTGAATGGTTTGAAAACATAGATTGTGAATTGATCCGAAAAGTGATCATAGAACAATTTGGGGGTATAGAAGAAGCTGTAACAGAAGAACAACTAGAAGAAGCGAAAAAATGGTGTAAATATGATGAGAAAACATCAACCACTTGAGTATACATGAGACAGACCAAGTACATTTATCTTCGCAGTTGAAGGCATGTTGTCTCCTGGTTTATTATCAGAGCATATAGTTTTTTCCACTGGAATATTTCGATTTGATTCCTTGCGTTTTCTAAACGACCTAGAATTACCGTCTAATACGAACATTTTCATTGTATTTTTATAATTAGAATCTTGTTTTTGAAAATTTAACAAAAGTTCATGAAACCCTAATTCAATGGATTTATTTGGATTTGAATTAGTGGTACTAATATTATTGGGTAAAACAGCAGAAAACGACATCTTATTTCGTTTTATAATCTCATCAGTTTGCTGTTTACTTAGATGATTTAATTCGTGTACACGTTTTATTGAAGCAGTGGGTACATGAATATTTGTATATTCATACAAATATGTACTTTCGAGTATATCAGAATAATCATGAACAATAATAATGACTTTACTTTTCAATCTGCTCATGAATTCATTTTCAATGTCATAAGGGAGGTATTTCGCATTTGAAGTGTATAAAGAAGACAATAATTGATTTTGCAATTTTGTTCGGATTTGTTTGGCAACTTCGTCGTAACTATGTTTGATACCAGTTTTCATACGAAATTGAATAAAAAAAGGATCCTCTTTATTTGGTGCATTTCGTAAGGCCTCTTTTACAGTCTCCAAACATTCGCTTATTTTAATCGTATTTTTCGACCCTCTTCTGCTAAAATCTTTGTCGTTATCAGAAGACGCTACGACAGTTTCTCCCTTTACAGTAAATATTTCTAAATCTATTAACCGTATACCATTCTTTATTATATTATATAGTTGTTTTAAACTAAGAGAATCGTCAACATAATTTCCAACACAGCATGAATTATAACTACCTAAGATATGATAATCTCCCAAAATACTCTTGTTTTCAAATGTAGTGTTCATTACAGGTGGTTCAATTGTTAACCCTACTTCACCGTATTTATCTTGACTTTTTTTTGAAAGCATTAATCTTAATTGAATTACCCCTGAAAATAAAATTATAACCGCAATTATGATCAATATGGTGTTTACAGAAGAAGGAGTTTTGGGTTTTAAGGAATCCAGTAATTCATTTACGTTTACCATCTATAAATTATCAGCATAAAAAAAACAAAACAATAACAAATAAAACTTACCTTAAACATTTTTGTAATTTAAGCAACACACGTTATCTTGTCTACATTATGTTTATTGTAATTAATAGAAAACATCAACATTGCCGGTTGTAAATTACATGAATAATAATGTACATTCTCTTTCCTAATACTTTGCCGTTTTCCGTTATTTAGATTATATATGTAATAACTATGAATGTTTTTCAAATGATTTTTAAATTCATAAGGTACTAAATCTAATGTCAATCGTTTGAACATATAGACTTCACGATACAATAGAAACAATATATCTTCAAAATATTTAATTTCTTCTTCAAATATTTGAAATAAATCAGAATGTTCTGGAAAATATTTCAAATATTCATGAATTGTCGATTGTTTTCTCAATTCATAATATTTAAACTGTAATTTAGATTGATTACCCCTAAGTTTTCTTACATAACTGTACGTTGGATTTGTAATTTTGGTTCTAATTCTAGAATTTTTTACTCGAATTATAATACCTTTGTACTGATATTGTGTATGAATACTACCATATTTATCTTCTACTTCTTCTAGAGAAGTAAATAGTTCTAGTCTAGGAATTCTTACACTAGTTCGTCTAAACATTATTTCAATCTCAGGATTAATTTTAATGTCATTGTCAATTAGCTTACTGATAGGTACTTCGAAAACACATAGATTTTCTAACCTATAGACTCCACATAAATATATACTTGGTTCAACAACCTTCTCAACAATACGATTTTCCGGGTGTTTAATAACAAATGAATAGCAGTATTTTGGATCAAGTAAATCTAATTTAAAATTAGATTTTGTAGCACAGTCTTTAAACATATCCAAGTACGTTTTCTTTGTTTCATTGTAAAATGTTGTGTTAGCACCCAGCACAGAACGCGTTGATATATGCCACTCTTTGTCGTCATAGAAAACATTGATCATAGTACCGTCAACATATTCTTCGAGTATTGTAGTATTTGAATCAATTATATTATTGGTTAGAACCTCATGAAGTGGAATTGATTTAGGTGGTGAAAATGACACCATTTTACCATCACGAAATACTACAGAACGCAAGATCCCGGTACTTTTATAGTTAGATTGTAACAGCAAATCTTTTTCGTATTTCACTAAATTATACTTACCTTTTGTACTTACTTTCAGTCCATGTTCTTTCATGTACGTTTCGTCTTCAATCTTGGCAACATCCAATACTTGGGTTAAGTCGGCAATTTGTACTTCGCAGAACATATCGATATCAAAGTTTTGAGTCATTTGAGTTTTATTGTATCTTGAATGACATAAAAAATTTCAATTTTGCAAATTGCAACGAAAATATTTTGATTAAGATATACGCTTGGTTGGAATATCATTCTTAACAATATATATTGAATTTTCAGTTAATACAATAAATTCAGTCTCTACTTTGTATATTTTTACAATTGGACTTGTATACTCATTTTCACTTTTCACCAACAACTTTTCTCCCGTATCTCTAATACCAATCAATGCTTCTTTATCGCAAGAATACGTCCAGTAATCAAGCAAGATTGGACGATCATCAACAATAGACAACTTTGTTGCATGTTGTAAACAGGTATCGCTCGGTAGAACGTATTTTTCTCCATTACATTCGACTTCTTCACTCATTTATTTTAAATTGCAATAATGTTTAAATAGTTATTTCATAAATTTTTATTTCTCTTAAATTAAACAAACATGCAACAAAATAATCAATTAAACGAAACTGAATTGTACAATGAGAGTTTATGTTTCGATAAAATTGGTAGATACGTAGAAAAATATTCTGATATAGTTGTTGAATTTATTGAGTTTATATATAATCAACAGTATAAAACAAACACAAATTATCAAATGTACGTATTATTAAAAGGGTTACAATCCCTTCAACACATTTTTTCGTTTATTTTATTGTATACATGCAATTTACAATTAGCAACATATAATGTTCAAAAAGCATTTTATTATTATGTTGAATTCGTAGAACAAATTCAAAAAGAAGAACAGTTTTATGTAAAATTTAACTTAAATGATGC
>Ga0181590_10000949_pt1 | contig 24239 bp, 19 predicted proteins | sample 071ome_34_FD_132446 | JGI IMG/M metagenome (GOLD analysis project Ga0181590, IMG submission 132446) | Coastal salt marsh microbial communities from the Groves Creek Marsh, Skidaway Island, Georgia - 071411BT metaG (megahit assembly) | ecosystem: Environmental > Aquatic > Marine > Intertidal...
AAAGCGACCATTTTCCACAAGCGATATCACCGCCTTACTGATGGTCTTGTAATTCAGGGCATCATCTACTTCATCGGTTTGTGTTGCATTTTCAGCGGGGTAATGAATCTCAATATTCACCACCACATCTTGACGTTTTTCCTGCTCTTCAGGATTAAAGCCAATGTAAGTGCGCAAGCGCAAATTGGTGATTCGAATAATGGCGTTACTAACGTGAGAAAGGGGCACCGGTTTCTCCGACGAATAAGATTTCATTTTAATTACGCAGATTAGCAGAAATCGGATTAAAAAACCGTGCTGGGCAGAGGCCGGAACCGCCAAACATTGATTTCACCGCTCGAAAACGTCACAAACCTCGTTTAGCATAAATGAACGACCCCGTTCCACGTACCGTCGCTTGTTACAAGGATATCTATGCCCACGGACGCTCACCTGTTTATCGGTCAACTCTTATTAATCATGATAGGGGCTCGAATCTGTGCTGAACTGGCGTTTCGCGTCGGCATTCCCGCCGTCATCGGTGAAATGGGCGCTGGCATCGTGCTGGGCCCCAGCCTGCTTGGCTGGGTAACCCCCTCTGAATTCGTCTCCCTACTGGCCGAAATTGGCGTCATTTTGCTGTTATTTGAAGTGGGGCTAGATACCGACGTTACACGGCTGGTTCGCGTTGGGAAACAGGCCACTATTGTGGCCGTTGGAGGGTTCTTGGGGCCTTTTTTGCTCGCTTATGGGCTTTGCCAATACGTCTTCGAACTGTCCACACTGGTTAGCCTCTTTATTGCGGGAACGCTGACGGCCACCAGTATTGGTGTCACCGTGCGCGCGCTCACCGATGTAGGCCGTCAAGATAGCCCAGAAGGCCAGATCACGCTTGGCGCTGCGGTACTCGATGACATTTTTGGGGTGGTGCTGCTAGCGCTGCTGTTCGAATTTGCCACCTCAGGGCACATTAACTGGAATCAGACCTTGGAGGTGTTTCTCTATGTCACTGCCTTCTTCTTTCTGGCCCCCGTATTTGCAAACTTACTGTCTGCGGCCTTGTGCTGGGTGGATCAGAGGCCCCATACGCTAGGATTAATTCCTTCTGGGGTAGTGGGGCTTGTATTGCTGTTTGCCTGGTTAGCGAATCTGTTTGGCGCGCCCGAGTTACTGGGGGGCTTTGCCGCCGGCGTAGCACTGTCTCGCCGCTTTAACCTGCCCTTCGGCTCAGCGTTTCATGTCAACGAGCGCTTCAGCCAAGAGGTTCACAGCGAGATGCAACCCATTGTGCGGCTGCTGTCCCCCCTGTTCTTTGTCTCGGTAGGCCTTAGCCTAGACCTTTCTCTCGTAGACTGGTCATCTAGCGCGTTTTGGTGGCTGTCGCTTAGCTTGCTGGCCATTGCGATCTTGGGAAAATTCTTAGGCGCGATGCTGATTCGAGAAAACCTGCATACTCGCGTCGCAGTCGGCATGGCCATGGTACCACGGGGCGAAGTTGGTCTTATTTTTGCCGGAATTGGCTATACCACCGGTATTTTCGATCAAAAAACATACACTTCGTTGATTATGGTCATCGCTTATACCACTTTACTGTCGCCCTTTTGGATCAAGTTGTATTATGGTGTCTATGGTCACCGCGTGGAGACACGCCGACCCAACACTTAATAACGCGATAGGTATCTTCTTATGTTCTTCCAAGGCAAACCGCAAAAAAATCCAGCACAAAGTAAACCGGGTTTCGCAACGCACGCAAAAGTACGCCTTGGCACCAACAAAGCGCCAGCCATCGTCTCAGTACAATCAGAAGAGAAGAAGCAAGAACTGATTGCTCTGTGTACCGAAAACAACTGGGCCAGCAAGATTGAGGTCAATCCCGACCAACCAGAAAACCTAAGGGACATTGAGATTCTTCAGGAAAGCCTTAACGCCGAGCAAGCCACTACCAGCAAGCAGGCCGGACGCAACGACCCATGCCCTTGCGGCAGCGGTAAAAAGTACAAGAAGTGCTGCGCCTAATTCCCCCTCATAAGTGATCCATCCTGCGCCTCCTGCGTATTCATGCATAGGAGGCCAGTATGAACGACATTACCCATACCCTGATTAAAGCCCTAGCTTGGCTTGGCGCCGTGCCATTCGTTTTGGCCTTTTCGGCGGACCTACTCTATTTACCCTTGCCCCATGCCGCGGTAGATATCTTCGCTCTGTACTCACTGCTCATTCTGTGTTTTCTGTGCGGTTCTCTATGGGGACAGGTGATCGTAAAAGGCCTCGATCGCCATCGCACGTTCAAATTGGTGTTTAGCAATGTGATCGTGATTGCGGTGTTCTTGGTTTGGTTGGTTTCAGATTTGGCCCACTTACTGCCACTGTTGGCCGCAGGCTATGTTCTGCTGCTATATGTGGAAGTGAAGTTTCAACATCAGGGAGATAGCGATGTACTGGCTACTCAGCCCTATTGGATCTTACGCATGCAGGTCACCACGTTTGTGGTGGCCCTTCATGTCGCTTACATGGTGTTTCGAGCCATTGCTTAAGACCAACTTAATCGGTACGGAGCAGGGCATGAAGGCCGTTTTCTTCTAGAACATCCGTAAGATACGTTCGAATTTCTTCGACCGTTCGCATGGTTTGACAAGCCGCTAACGCGTGTTCGGCCACCGACAAGGGGATCGACCGGATCAACCATTTTATACCGGGCAACTTAGCCGCACTCATACTAATACGGCGCATGCCCATACCCATGAGCAGCACGACGGCCATGGGGTCAGCTGCCATTTCACCACACAAGCTCACCGAGAGCTTGGCTTCGTGACACAGGGAAACCACCCTTTGAACTTCACGCACCACCGCAGGGTGCAAGTGATCATAGCGATCTGCCACCTTGGCGTTATTACGATCAAGCGCCAACAGGTACTGGCTTAAGTCATTGGAGCCAATAGAAACAAAGTCGAGGTGCTCAGCCCATAATGGAATTTGAGAGATGGCGGCGGGCACCTCGATCATGACGCCCACCTTCGGCGTCGCCACGGCATATCCTTCTTCTTGTAACTGTTCCATGGCATCCGCCAGCACCTGCTTAAAGGACAGTAGCTCCCCATAGCTGTTGATCATAGGCAACAATATATGCAGGTTTTGACTGTCTTGGCTCGCACGAATCATGGCGCGAACCTGGGTCATGAGCAGTTGAATATTATCTAGGCTGAATCGAATACCACGCCAACCCAAGGCTGGATTGTCTTCTTGAGTGATGGGGAAATAAGGCAGTTGTTTGTCGCCACCAATGTCCAGTGTGCGCATGTAAACCGGCTTACCCTCATAGGCGTTTAACACGCGGGCATACACCTCAATTTGTTCATCTTCGCTTGGAAAGCTGTCGCGGACCATGAATGGAATTTCCGTTCGGTATAGTCCAATTCCCTGGGCTCCGCTATTTAACCCGGGGGTAATGTCCGCCAGTAAACCCGTATTCGTGAACAACTCCAATAACGCGCCATCTGGGGTTTGAGCCGGCAGATCCTTCAGATGACTCAGCTCTTCTTTTAGAGCGTCTTGCTTTTGAATAAGTTTTTTAAACTCTTTTTGAATGGCTCCGGTAGGGTGCAGAATCACCTGGCCTTCATTGCCATCGACGATGATCGCTTCGTTATTGCTTAAATCTTTTAGCGTCCCCACCCCCATCACGGCAGGTACGCCCATGGCGTTTGCCAATACTGAGGTGTGCGACATGCTGGAGCCTTCAAAGCACACAATGCCTTTTAATAGCTCCACAGGAACCGCAGCAATATCCGATACACTGATTTGGGGGCCAACCAACACCACCGGGTGAGTGATGGTCATTTGCGAATCGTCTTCGCCTAACCACGCGCTGTACAGCTTGTTGCCCAAATGCAGAATATCTTCATGACGTGCCCTGAGATAAGGGTCATCCATAGACTTAAACATTTCAGCAAAAAATTGCACACTCAGTTTTAATGCGTACGGTAAGCAGTGGCCGAGTCGAATTTCATGCTCGACCTGACCTAAAAAGCTTGGGTCGCTGAGTAACATCAAGTGCGCATCAAAAATGTTTTTCACCGTGTCACTCAACTCAGCTGACAAGGAGTTCTTTTCTTCTGCTATGCGCTGTTTCACGTTTTCCAGCAAGGCTTGCCAGAGTAGGATTTCTTTATCTGAATCGTCACAACGCTGATCTTGCGCCCCCATGACACCTTCTTGAGCACACAAATGAGTTTGAGCAATGCCGATACCTGGCGCTGACTTGATACCCCTAATGCGCTGATTATTGTGCTCTTGATGCAAATGGGTCGGAATATTGGCAATGAGCAAAGCCAGCTGCGACGCGAGTGTCACCAAAAAGCCTTCGCTTTCAGGACTAAGGGCTTGTGGCTCAATACGCTGGACAACCAACACGCCAATCACAACCCCTGACTTAACCAATGGCACGCCACAGAAACTACGAAAGCGCTCTTCTTCTGTTTTGGGTACGTAGAAATAGTCTGGGTGATGTTGCGCGTCTGCCAGATTTTCTGAATGTCGATGCTTGGCTACTAACCCCACCAAGCCACGACCCTTAGGGATCACAATCGGCCCACGGTTTCGTAACCCGTGACTCGCCAGCAGTACCATATCGCCCTCATCATCGGCACGATACAAGCTGCATACGTCAACCGAAACTGTCTGGCAAATAGAATCTACGATGAGCTGAACCTGCTGAGTCGTGTCTTCGACCAGTGCCGCTTGCTGAACAATACGAGTCAATTCGAAAATGGGGTTTTGCATGATAATTTCCTTACGCGCGGCGCTATCATAACACAGCCTCTAAAATAGTAGGCGTGATCCAACGCAAGACAACCTCAAGGTAGGTCACTTTGGTGCTGAGTCGAACCTCACCGTGACTCGATATTCATCACCCTCTTCGACAAATGAACGCCAGCCCAAAACGTCTAGGGCTTTATCTACAATAAATAACCCCATACCCACCGATTCTTCAGCTGCCGCCTTCGCACATGACCCAGTAGGATTTACAATCACAAATCCTTTTGAGTCTAAGCTGATGTTGATTATGCCATCACCGTGTAACCAAGCGTTCTTCAAAAGATTAAAAATCACCAACTGAACCGCGAGTTCTGAGCCCATAACCATCACGGTTTCATGGCATTGAATACGTATCTGCTCTGCGCAATGATATTGCCGATCCAAGGACGCAATCGCCTGATCAAAATGCTGCATTAAAGACACCCGAACCTTGGGCGTCTCGGCGTCTGCTTGCCATACCGCTAACAATTGTTGAGCCAGTGTTTGCATCCTTTGATTGGCGTCTGAAATATTGACAAGTGTGCGTTTGGTTTTTTCCTCTAACGTTTGCTTACTCAGAACATCCAACGCCACTTGAATGATGGCCATAGGGGTACGCAGTTCATGGCTCAAACTTTGTATGAAAGCTCGCTCTTGTTGTGTTTTATCTTGCAGTTGCTTTAGCGCCACTTTCAAAGCATGGGATACTTCATACACCTCAGAGAACCAAGCAATCGCCTCTTCATGGGTGGATGAAGATCCTGTGGTCGAGTCCTTCATCCCATGCAAATGGGTACTGAATTCCAACGCTGTCATGGCAAATGAAATGCGCCGATACATGAACCAAGCCCCCATAACCATGATGCTCAATATACTTAAAACCATCAGCATGGCGATCGTCTCCAGCTGAAGCCCCTCGATGGGTTCATCTAGCGGAAATTCATGTATCACGAACACCGCTTTGCCCCGCCATTCGCCCACCAACCCATAGTGAATCGAATCGGCTGTTTGTAAAAACAAATACGGATCATCGGGTAACGTCTTGGCTACTGAGTGGTATAACGTGGGCAGTTGCTCTAGGCCGATGGCGAAACGCTTCCCCGTTTGCGCGGTCGGCAAAACACCGGTTTGCGAAAGGGATTCGATCGCCCAATCCATGTCCTGCTGCAAATACAGTTCAGTTGCATCATCTAGGCCCAATTCATACAAAGAAAACAGCAAATACAATACGGGTACGAGGAGCACCACACCTAGAATCAATAAGCGCGTTTTTAGATAGTCGCTTAGGGATGTCATTTAATCACCAGTTTTAATCCCACGCCGCGTATCGTTTGTACTTCAATCGCATTCTCAGAAAAATTTTGCTGCTTTAGCGCTGATCGTAATTGTTTGCGTAAACGAAACACCAACATTTTGAGCGCATCGTCTGTGCCCGAGTCATCGGGCCACATGTGGCTAAATAGCTTATCCTTTGTCACCGCTACGTTTTCTCTTGAGACCAGTAGCAATAACAAACGCCACTCATCTGGTGTTAGTGCCAACGGCTGTTCACCTAACCATGCTTCACGCTTTGACATGTATAGGGTGAGAGGCCCTAGATTAAATTGATCGCTGCGTTTTCCCCTTGCCGCCAATGCATGAAGCCGCATCACCAGTTCTTCCATGGCAAAAGGCTTCACTAAATAATCATCCACACCGGCGGCAAAGCCCTTGCTTTTGTCTTCGAGCGTGCTTCTTGCCGTGAGCATAATCGTAGGCGTATTCAGCCCCGCTTGACGGTTATCAGCACACAGTGCAAAGCCGTTTCCATCAGGTAGATTCACATCCAATACCAGTACGTCAAATTCATGGGTTTGAATTAACGATTTTGCCTGCGCCACCGACGTAGCATGATCGCATTCGATCCCTTCCCCTTCGAGGTATTCGATCATCAGCTTGGCTAACGCCACTTCGTCTTCCACTATCAGTATTAACATGATTGCAAGCTGGGCGTTTACGCCCAGCCCTCAAATAAAATTAACATTAGGGTTGTTCAAACACGACTTCACCTTCCAAGACGGTGGTCAGCACCTGTGTCTGCGCAATTTGATTCTGCGGAACATCAAATAAATTCTGATCAATCACCACAAAGTCAGCCGCCTTACCCACTTCCAACGAACCCGTAATGGCTTCCTGCTGCATCACATAAGCGCCATTCAAGGTGTAAGATTTAATTACAGAAGCCAAATCCGGTAAGCTTTGTTCACCTCTTGTCAGCGCATTTTGCATACCCACAAACGGGGATAAACTACTGACATCCCAGTCGCTGCTTAACGTCACTTTGGCACCCGTATTATAAATATCACGCACCGGTAATTGCCCATGGGCACGATCACCGATCAAGGGTTCCATTTCATGAAAATTCTGCGGGTGGGTAAAATCCCCTGCCAGTTGAAAGTCGGCCACGACGTTCAAGCCTTTAAATCGTGGTTTATCTTCGTCGCTGACCATTTCCACATGGGTTAAACGATGGCGCCCGATCACCCCTGTGGCCTTCTGTGCCGCTTCAATGGCATTCAGCGATTCGCGCACACCACGATCTCCAATGGCATGAATGTGAGCGTCGAAACCCAGCTTGGAAAGCTCAGTAATGTAATGAGCCAAGCGCGCTTCATCAAAATAATTGAGCCCTGTATCGCCCACCTCAGGAAAATAATCCTTATAAGGGGCAAGTAAAGCCGCGGTGGTATTGTGAGTAATGCCGTCCGAGTAGTATTTAATCTGATTCACCTTTAACAACGAATCCGGCGTATTGCTGTACATAGCCTTTAATTCCGCTAATTGCTTGGCATCGTCCATATCCGGATACGCCCACAGACTTAACACACTGCGCGCCGTTAACGTATTGTCTTTTTCGGCGCGTTTCCACGCCTTTAGATAGCCACGCTGCCAATAGATGCGCGCATCCACGATGGAGGTAATACCATGTCGATTCACCTCCTCTAACCCAGCAAGCAAGGCCTCGTAATTGCGCTCTAATCGCGCAGGGGTTTCTTTCATAGCCAAATCAAATACCAAGTCGCCCGCGCCATCCAGCAACACTCCATTGGCCTGTTGCTGATCGTTTAACAGCACCGCTCCACCTGTAATGGTTTGGGCTTCGATCTTCCCGTCTAGCCCCAACTCCTTGAGCGCAATTGAATTGACCCACACACTGTGACTGGTCTCTTCCATGATGGCCACAGGGCGGTTTTGGTTTAATCCGTCCAGCAGCGCCCTAGGTTCATTGGGGCCATCCAGCAAGGTTAAGATGGAATGCCCCCAACCCAGCAGCCATTCATCAGATGGGTTTTGGCTGGCACATTGCTTGAGGCTGGCCATCCATTGGCTGACGCTTTGCCCCGCATCCAGAATACACGGCACCTCATCGCTAGATGCCTCAAGCGGGTGCAAATGCACATCATGAAGTCCAGGCAATACCATATTGCCCTCTAGGTTGTGTACCTGCGTGTTGGCCGTCACATAGGTCTTCGCGTCGGCCTCTGTGCCGATGTAAATAATTTCACCATTTTCCACCACCATAGCTTCTGCCCAAGGCTGCTGTTCATTGACGGTGTAAATGTCACCGTTCAACCAAACCTGACGGCTCGCGTCACTGGCCGCCTGTTCAACGCAGCCTGACATCAATGCCGCACTAAGGGCGGCGCTCAAGATAGGAAGTCGCATATCGTTCTCCTTGTTAGTAAGTAAAGCAAACCTAACAGGGAGCAGGTAACGAAACGGTAACAGACAAGGCCGAGGACATTAGCCATCGGCCTGCATACAGACCATATGAATGGGAGCTATTGTGCTTGAGCCGTAATGGCCTGTAAGACACGCATAAAGTCCAACACGGATTGTATGGACGCGGTCTCTTGCATGGTGTGATAGCCAGATGTCGGTATTTGCAATGTGGTGCCGTCCACCAAACCTTTACTGGCTTGAATAATGCGGCCCATTTCGGTGGAGCCTAAAGAGGACTCAGGCAGGCCTTGGGCTCGTAAGGATTCGTTCTGACGCTCTACGTATTCATCTTTGAACTGCACAGAAATACCCAACTCATCACAGATGTTTTTCATCCTATGAGTCAGGGCCTGATTGAATTGACCATTGGCGTCTTTGTTGCGCAGCACCAATTGCTGTTGTGTCGCGGTTTCATAGTCGGGGTATGGACTGGTGTCCACCACCAACAACTGATTCGTGCGACCACCAAAGCGCAAGAACCATTCTAATAAATAGCGCCAGCTCTTACCCGCTTCTTCTTGTGCGGTGAAAAATGCGGTGCCCTGAAAACCTAACTGAAACATATACACCAACACGGCAGCGCACAGCACGTTATCCAATTGCCCGCTGATGGCATGCTTGGTCACCGCCAACTGATCGAAAAACGCGACGGGTGTGCCAGCCACCAGATGCTCCATTTCACTCAGTTCAAATATGAGGTTGTTACGGTTAGGGCAGATATAGGTTTGCTCAATACGACCACGACCACGATAAGTGCCGGACCAAGGCTCATAAGCGTAGACCGGCACGTCGACAAAGCGGCCCTGTATTTTCTTCATTAACTCTTCGCTAACACTGTTCCCTAACAGGTCTGAGCGAGCACCGGCCACAAAGGCTGCGTACTGAAATTCGTTTGGCCCGGTACACATTAAACCGTGACGGTCGATGTGAGCGCTGAGCATCATGCTATGGGGGTTAGCCCCCTGTGCCACTAGAACACCCTCATACCAGGTAACACGGGCGCCACGCTCTTCAAGCTCTCGTTGCAACACACGAAAGAAACTGTGCTCTGCCCCTACGACGCTTGGGCTGCGCAATAAAGCCGTTAACAGGTTTTGGAAATCAGCGGGGAGTTTTGCAGAAGCCATGATCATTCCTAAGTCGATGTGTCGATGGAGACACTCGCCCATAGTTATCATGGGCCATTGGGCTTATACGCCCTCACCTAACTGTAGGCAATCAATAAATATTTATGGTGAGGATTAGAAGATAGGCGAAGCGGGTACCGTGCTACTCTCGATGAGAAACGCCACCTATATGAGTCATTCGAGCCAAATAAAAAACCCCAGCCACGGCCGGGGTTTTTCGTTATCGGTTGTGCCGAAAGACGGCAGCGCGATTACAACAAGGGTTGTAACTTAGGCCAGATTAAATCGGCTAACACGCGAGAGCCTTCCGTTGTTGGGTGAATGTTATCACTCAACACATAACTGGCTGGGATTTTCCCACGCGGATCAACAAACTGACAGCTTGCCGTGGTGTTTGAACACGCCTCACCGAGTTTTTGGTCACCATAGTTTACTGCCTTGGTTAGATTGGCATTCCCACGGGGTAGTTCGTAGTAGCCTAGGTACACGATGTCTTGCACGCCATCGCTGTCCATTTGGTTGAGCAAGTTCACCAAGTTGATGTATTGCTCGTTAATCAAATTACGACAGCTGCTGCTGATGTTCCAACGCCACCAATGGGTACGGCAACCGTAAGGGTCTAGGATCATGGCCGGAATTAGGATGTCGTTACCGCCACCGTCCATCACGATGGTATTGATGTTGCCGTCGGTTCTTTTAGCGTCGCTGTATTGGGTGTACACCGAGTTAGCGACGATGCCGCCTTTCAGTTCTGCACCGCTTAGGGTGTAATCACGAAATGTCTCGCCCGCTTCTTGTTCTAAGAAACGCTGCAAGTCACCAGACAAATCGAAGATGGAATCCCCTAGGGTAATCACATCACTGCGATCGGCTTGCTCCACATAATTCCCACCACCACAGGCGATGAGTGAAAGGGTCATAAAAATTCCGGTAAGGGCCTTACCGATCTGCACAAGGTTTTTGGAGAATGTCATTATCATGAGCTCCGTTTTTTATAGTTTTATTCGGGCAGGATTGCCCGCTCATGAGTGTAGAATTCACCCCATGGTCTGCTAACTCAATTTGCGCCCATTTGTTCCAATTTGTTCGCGATTCATCTTTTTTGGAAGTCATGTGCCAAGACCATGATGGGCATTTAGTACGGTCGTCATGGCAATTGGAAAAAGTGGGTCGAGGGTTCAATACAATAATAAGCACGGCTCAAGTGAACCAGTCACCCCCGACGCGCGTACCGCTATCGATCGGGGATCCAATGTGGGCGCTTAGGCGTTTCCTGTAGTTTCCGTATCCCAAGAAAATTGTGAATACCAAAGAAATGGATACCTGCCTGCGCAGGTACGACGATGGTCGCGAGCAGGCTCGCTCCTACTAAATCAGCAAAGAATGTAGGTCGGATTTCAATCCGTCAACACCGCACGTGTCGCAATGAATTGCGACCTACAGGTTGTGAAAGCCTGCTCAATCAAAAGCAAAATGTAGGTCGGGTTTCAACCCGTCACACCGTATGTGTCGCAATGAATTGTGACCTACAGGTTGTGAATTTTTCTCAAGCAAAGGCAAAACATCCGTCACGATCTAATTACTGCCATACAAGCGCGGACGCGTGTAGCGCATAAATCCCGATTCTTCTTCTTTGGCAATGGTGGGGGCCTCACGGCCAAAATGTTTTTCTCTTAATCCTTGCAACTGGGTCATCAACTCATCGCCACTGTATTGTTGCGTAATGGCGTCGCGCTCTTCCATATAAGCGTAACCCTTCTGCCAGCGGGTTTCCCGTTCCGCGTCTTGCTGCGCTAAATAAGCAATATCTTCTTCCGTAAAGCCAAGCTGACGACGACTACTGGCGATCACTTCTGCCCGTTCTTCTGGCGACATGGCGTGCAGGTCTTGCTGCACGCTGTCTAAATTGAAGTACACATCGGCCACCAAACTTTTCGAAATCATCTGCTGTTCATGGTCTGGGCCGTATTGCTCGACAATGGCGTTTTGCAATATGTACAGGCGTTCACTTAACGGCATAGAACGATCATTTCTCAACGCGTCCATGGTTTCATGCACGGCAATGCGCTTACTTTCCGCTTCGTCTTCTTCGTATTGCCAAATGTCTTGCGCCAGCTCACCAAATAACTCGCGGCGCTTACCCCATACCTGACCTTTGCGTTCGATGGCGCTTAAGTCATTCAAGTCTCTTAAATTATCGGCATACCATTGGGTGTAGGTATCCATCAAGGCAACCAATTTAAGAATTTGACCATAGTGATCGGGGAAGGCCTGCATCATAATACGCTGAAACAGATCAACACCGGTTTCAGGAAACTGTTCCACCACAAACAGTTTAAAGTCGTGCATTTTCACCTGCACGATGGGCAAGTGTATGTCGTTGGCGTGGTGTTTTTTCAATTCTTGCACAAAGTGATCAACAAACGCTGATTCACTAGAAAGAGGGTCAACCCCTTGTGACGGAGTGGCCAGAGCCAAAGGCGATTGACTCTGTTCACGGGTCTCGGCTGTCTGCGTCGCAGCCGAATCTGCAGTTTGAGAATGTATGACAGTGATCTCGTGATTGGGTACCATCCAAAAAATGGCGATCGCTGCAGCACTGATGCCCGCCCCCAATGCGATCCACTTTTTATTATTATTGTGTTGGCTTGTCATAACCTTACTTCGCTTTGCGATGTTTCATCGTCACAGAAATGATGGACATTCAACGCCCATCACATCTGCATCCACCTAGTTAATTTTCAATATGACGATTTACAGCAAAGGCTGCAAGTGTGGCCAAATTAAATCGGCCAAAACTTGTGAACCTTCAGACGTTGGGTGAATGTCATCATCCAACACATAGTTCGCAGGAATCGTACCTCTTGGATCTACAAACGTACAATTGGCTGTGGTATTGGCACAAGCTTCACCCAGTTTTTGGTCGCCATAGTTCACTGCGGCAGTCAGGTTCGCATTGTCCCGTGGTAACTCGTAGTAACCGAGGTACACCACATTTTGTACACCGTCGGCATCCATGGTGTTAAGTAGGTTAACGGCGTCAACATACACGTTGTTCACCAGGTTCTTACAGCTTGAGCTGATGCTCGAACGCCACCAGCGAGTACGACAACCATAGAAGTCACCGGTCATGGCAGGGATAAGAATATCGTTACCGCCGCCGTCCATCACGATGGTGGTGATATTGCTGTCGGTAGCCTTCGCATCGGCGTACTGAAGGTTGATGGCACGGGCCACGATACCACCCGTCAGCTCAGCACCCGAGAGGGTGTAATCACGGAAAGTTTCGCCTGCTTTGGCTTCTAAGAAGCGCTGCAAGTCACCAGAAAGATCAAAGATTGAGTCACCAACGGTAACCACGTCGTTGCGGTCGGCAGATTCAACATATGAACCGCCACCACAGGCCACTAGGGTTGAAAGCGCGCTGACGGCCACCAGACGCTTCACGATTTGTACAAACTGCATAGTTTTATTCCTATTTTATTTTTATTGTCTAGGTGGAATTCGGATACTAATGCATCGGTATGAGTAACTCTTCGCCGAAATACGAACAGAGTCCCAACTTCTGTTCGTAATTCAGCATAAAGTCTTAAAATGTCCTATGATTTGATCAACAAAATCGTATGATTCCTGACGCTACAGCGACAAAATAAATGGGTTATCAAAGCCAATTTCTGGCCAAAGCTAACCAATACATAACCGTGCAAAACAATAATAATAGGCTCGCAGCTTGACTCGAACCCACGGCCACAATCTGTTTCATCCACACGTGGATGCCTAGCAAGACAAAAGATCGGAACCGGATCGCTTGCTAAGTAGTCATGCGCAGATGAACGACACAACCGTTAGATTCTCATGTTTAGTGACATTTATTTTCGCTTGTTATTGGAAGTGATTGACGAAAACCCAACGCTCAAATCACTGCCCAAACCGCCCTTCTCTAGTGAGTACCAAGGCCCACTGGGGGCCGTCACCTATTTCGGTGAACTCATCGAATTCATATACGAACATGTACCCAACAGTGACATTGGCATGGTGTTCGGCGCTCACATGTCGCCCATTAATACCTGTGAATTTTCCCGGCTAATCACCACCGCAGCCACACCGAAAGAAAGTTTGGAACTGCTCATCACTCACTATCACATGCTGGGGTTAAAACCCTACCCGCTGGTACATAGAGGCAACGACACGTTGAGCATTGCGTTAACGTTCCCCTATGCCGAAGTGGCCAGCCCCCTGCAAAGCCGGTTTTGTTCTGAAACGTTTTTTTCCTATTGTGTGAACAGTGTACGGCAGGTGATCGACCCAACACTTTCTCCCAGACAGGTTTACTTTAGTTACGACAAACCAGACTACGCCGATGAGTACATAAAGCGTTTTCGCTGCCCGGTGGAATTTAATGCGCCTCTCACACTCATTGAATTCAGCGATCACTTTGTCGACGCCCCCTTACCCACCGCCACACCCGCATTGCACGAAGTGTATTTGAAAAAAGCACGGGACAGCTGGCACCAACTGCGTCGCCATCAATCGACCCGTTATCGCGCCACGACGCATTTAATGAACTCCGCACCGCTTGGGTTTAGCAGCCAGTATTTGGCCAACGTCATGAACATCTCCACACGAGGTTTGCAGAAACGCCTCAACAGCGAAGGCACCTCTTTCTCACAACTGACGTTATTAGTGCGCCGCGAACTGGCCAAGGTATGCTTGATTCAAAGAGGGCTCGACATGGAAGAAACCGCCCATGTACTCGGCTTTCAAACGCAATCGAGCTTTCGCAAGTTTTTCAAATCGCAGTTTAAAGACAACCCAAAAAAATACTTATCAGAACACTTTGATTTAAGTTACCTGTAAGCGTCTGCCCCGCCCCGACACAAACCTGTACGTAAGTACAGCAGGGGGCACCAACCAAATATGAAACCTCCCCCAGCCTTGTCTACACTAACAAGATCGCCAGGGAGACAGCATGTTTACGCGATTTATCTTGCCAGCGGTCATATTAATGGGAAGACTTCCTTTTACCTGGAAGTTTGGTCTCATTAGCAGCCTATTCCTTCTGCCATTGCTGATTCTTGGCTGGGGCGTGGTGGGCCAAATTCAACAACAGCTAGATCAGGTGGACGCTGAACGCGGTGGTCTGGTGGCCATTGAGGATATCTACGCCACCATTAAACTGGCCGAGCGCTATCGGGATTTGTCCACCCTAACCCGAGCGAATCAAGAACCGGAGCTACAAGAAGACATTCAACGCCATCAAGTCTTCGTCACCGAACAACTACAGCATTTAAGCGGCGTTCTAGATGGCCTTAATAGCCCATTTCTCAATAAACGCTATGCCGACTTGATCGATTTGTGGCAAACCCTACTGAAGAACAGCGCTGGGGCACAAGGAGGGATTCGCACGCAGTTTCAATATTATGATGAGTTTGTGATCGCCCTGCGTGATCTGATTGCAGACGCCGCCAGCGCCAGCAAGCTGGTACTCGACCCAGAAATCGAAACCTTTCTGTTGATCGATGTACTCAGCCAACGCCTATACCAAGGCACGAAAAGCATGGGGGTTGCTCGTGCAATGGGTGCCTATGCGCTAACTCAACATTACCTCAGCAATGAAATTTACGAAGAGCTCGACAAAGTGTACATCGACTTAGGTCGCGACAATGAAGTGATCTCAGGGAGTTTTGCCTACATTGCGGAAAACGACCCTGAACTGTTAAAAGCCTTGCAAGACGACATCGACACCAGCATCTACTCCATGCTCACCCTGCAATTTTATCTGTCTGAAAACATCATTGAAGCCATGGAACTCAACATCGACTGGCATGAATACTTCGACAATGTCAGTGGCATGATGGACGGCGTTTATCATTTGGTAGACATACTCATTCCATTCACAGATAAATTGCTTGAAGAACGATATCACGCATTGCAGCGACAGCTGTTTTTAATGGCGTTTTTCACGCTGTCTTTACTGTGCATCATTTTCTATTTGTTCGCCGGCATGTATTTTTCAGTGACGCGCACCGTAAAAACATTTAGTGGTGATGCATCATTGGCCACGCAGGGTGATTTAACGGTCAACATGAGAGAAGAAACCAACGATGAACTTCGCCACCTGTCATCGGCGTTTAATCATATGATTCAAAATATTCGAGAAGTCGTCGTGCTTGTGAAAGGCACCAGCATGGATGTAATTTCATTGTCAGATACCCTAGCCCACACTACCGACATGAGTCGACAAGCCATCAAACAACAACAGCGAGACACCCATGATTTAACCGAAGAAATAAAAAGTGTCGCGCAATCCACTGAACAAATCGTAGAGCAAACAGACAGCAACTCTCAGTTAGCCAAAAACATTAACGATAAATCGGCACAAGGTTTAGACAAGCTTCAGCAAGCCCTGGACGCCATTCATGAACTGGCCAATAGCATCACCGAATCCAGTCACACCATTGCTAAACTTTCGGACATTGGCCAAGACATCGAAGGGGTGTTAGCCGGGATTAAAGCCATCGCCGATCAAACCAATTTACTGGCACTGAACGCCGCCATCGAAGCCGCCCGCGCAGGGGAAGCCGGACGAGGATTCGCGGTGGTCGCCGATGAAGTACGCAACCTTGCTAACAACACAGTGAACAGCACAGAAGACATTAACGATAAAATTTCAAACTTAAGGCAATGCATCGGTGACGTGGTCACCAGCATGGAAAAAAACCAGCAAGCCGCCCAAAACACCCTCGCCAGTTCGGATGAAGTCACCCACGCACTGCAGGACATTCACAGCAGTGCCAAAGACATTGAAGCCAGTAGCTCCGAAATCGCCCAAGATGCGCAACGCCAACACAGCATGACCCACAACGCGAACCAACACATTCACACCATTGCCGAAGCGGTCGAACAGTCAATGACGGTGGTAGATAACGTTGTGCAAGTCAGTAAAGAGTTTAATAGCCTCACGCAACAGCTCAGCATGCTCGTGGGTCGATTCAAAGTAGAGGAAGGCGACGCATTGCCAACGCCCGAAGCGAATGGGCGCAATCAACCTTCACAGAACAACGCATCCGCCCAAGACAGGCCCTCGCCTTCCGCCGCCTCTGGTGACGTGGACCTATTCTAGCGTCGAGTTATCGGATGGAACCCCGAGGGCAGGAGAGCGAGAGGGCATTGCCCTCCCCGTGTTGCGATCGGCACGATATTAGTCGTCTGCTTCGTCTTCCTTGAGCCGAGCCTGGCGCTCGTTTTCGGCTTCGAGTGCCGCTTTGATTTCTAACAGCACCGCGTCCACATCGGCACTGGCCGTGTCTTCTGTAAACAGGCCCGTTAGCGGGGTATCCGGTTCGAGTTTGCCTTCTTCATATAGCGCCCAAATTTCATTGGCGTACTGGCTATCCAAGAGTTGCGGAGCGTACTGCCCATAATAAGCACGCATGTTATTCACATCACGAGCCAACATGGCCTTAGCGTGCATATTCGCCGCGGCATCCACCGCCTGCGGCAAATCGATGATCACCGGGCCATCGTCGTCCACCAATACATTGAATTCCGACAAGTCACCATGAATTAAGCCCGCACACAGCATGCGCTTAACGTATTCCATCATCATGGCATGGTCTTCTAGCGCGTGTTCTTCGCCGTAAGCCACATCGTTTAATCGAGGTGCCACGTTGCCTTCGTCGTCGCACACCAGCTCCATCAGCAGCACCCCATCAAAGCAGCCATAGGGTTTGGGCACGCGCACGCCCGCCGCATCAAGTTTATAAAGCGCATCGACCTCGGCATTGTGCCAGGCCTCTTCTTGCTGCTGACGACCAAATTTGCTGCCTTTTTCCATGGCTCGAGCGCGGCGACTGTTTTTCGACTTGCGCCCCTCTGTATAGCTAACGGCCTTCTTGAAGCTGCGTTTGTCGGCCTCTTTGTAGACTTTGGCGCAGAGAATGTCATCACCGGCGGCCACCACGTACACCGTGGCCTCTTTACCGCTCATCAACTGGCTAATCACAGAATCTATCAGCCCATCTTCATATAGGGGCTGTAATCGTTTAGGTATCTTCATGGGGGCATTTATAACCTAGATGCCGTCACTAGAGCAAATCTAGGCAAATCAAAGGCTTAGGGCGAGGAAAGTGTCAAAGGGGTAAACAGTTCGTGTCGGCGGCGGGCAGGCCCTTAGTCGGCCACACTCACCGATTTTAGTAGGCCCGTCGACAGCGCTTTAAAGAGGCGCAGCCCGTAACAGGTTCGTTGTGCGCTGAACGGTTTCTCTCAATACGCTCAGAAGCCATCACGTTTGAGTTCAGTGCTTTGAGCTGCTTTAAAGTAATGGAATACTGCCCATTTGATGGCAACCGGTTGCCTGAGAATTTCATCCAAACAAGTTCTCCTGGGCCATTATAAATTTCGTCAAATATACCATCGGGATTGATCTTAATGACAATGGCAAATTCTGACTTATGCCTAAATGAAACCCGGCTGGATTGCGTGGCTTTTATCTCCACCTACTGCCCGGACGATGACACGGCATCATACCCTTTATTTGAAGCCGTCATTAGCTCAAGATTGTAAGCATCGGCGACCAACGTCTCCCCTATGCTGCCCACCATGTGGCCGTCAGGAGTAAAATGCCTTCCTGGAAACATAGCCTCTAGATCGTTTACGGTTGCATACAGTTGCTTAACTAAATTTTGGAATTTTTCGCGATCTGTCATTGCTCTTCATTAATGACGCTGCCAACTCTCATAGACAGCCATATTAATACTAAATAATGCAAACCACTTGAAGCTGACTCATATCGGATACCGAGTGTGGGGGACTGTTTAGTATCTAGATTATGGATCGTGATCAAGTATTCTGACCCGATTGGCACTCAGTTAACGGCAGTTTACTAAAAGAATGCAAGGGTATATCACAGCCTTCATAATGTCTTAAGCCGGATTTCACTGCTATTTTTCATTGCAAAGTAGCTTAACTTAGTACCATTCTACTCTGACCCCATGATCACCTTGATCACTAATTCAAATGGCGGACTTGGTTTTGTTTAGTTCGCTAGGGTTGAGCGAAAAACACTTCTTAAATGCGCGACTGAATGCCGACTCGGATTGATAGCCCACTCGCTCGGCCACGTGGATGATACGCTGGCCTTGTTGCAGTGCATCATAGGCCAGCTGCATACGCCACCATGTAAAAAACGCATTAACCGTCTGGCCACTGATTAACTTAAATCGTTGGGAAAACTTGGTGCGTGACATGGAACAGGCCTTGCCGAGTTCCTCCAGCGTCCACGATTTTTCCGGTTGAGTTTTCATTAAGTTGAGTGCTGGCTGCAAGTCGTCTGTTGTAAACAGCCGCAAAAATCCAGTGTGCTCTTGATCATGGGTCTGCTGCCTTAACGCATAAAAGAACAATAATTCGCTAAGGTGGTTTAACACATGAGAATCGGCTTTTGCGTACGTGTCATTCAGCAGAATTTCGCCGCGAATTAAGCCAAGTAGCGGCTCAATCCAGGAGGCATGTTCCCGCTTGATGATCATGACCTTGGGCAATGTATCTAACACATGCTCAAAGCCTTTGTGTTCAAATTCCAACGTACCACACAACAAGGCTGTTCCCGGGCGCGCGTCGCTGGGAGCGAATTTGGCCAACTCACAAAACGTTTGTTCGGAGCCTGGCCAAGGTTTCATATGATGAGGAATCTCACGAGGAAAAATCACTAAATCGCCGAGTTCCAGCGCATACTCTTTGTCGTTAGGCACGATCATTTGACAGCGCCCCACGGTGACCATATGAAAACAGGTTTTGCCTTGGCTGTGCTCGTGTATAACCCATTCACCGCAGAACTGAGCATTGTTGTAGATGTGGGCCGAAAGTCGAAATGTATTGAGTAAGTCGCTCAGCATATTGTTCTTCACGCCTGTTTAATTTGTACGTTGAATCATGTTTTTAGCACTCTATGTTATTTAACGTACAAAGTGAACCGTATATTCTGAACGTGCTGTTAGACTAACCGAAAAGGAGAACCCATGATTCAGTTTAACTTGTATGACGAAACATCTGCCCCCGCCACCACTCAAGGCACACTATCAAAGATCCGTGATACCTACGGTATGATCCCCAACTTATACGGGTACTTGGCGGAAAGCCCAGTCGCGTTAAATGCGTATCTGCATATTAATGAGCAACTCATGAAGCACAGCTCCCTGACACCGGCACAAGTTCAGACCGCTTTGCTTGCGATCTCTGAAGTGAATCAATGCGAATTTTGTATCGCTGCTCACAGCTGGGTGGGCAGTAAGATGTTGGCGAATCCACAAACGGTAAAGGCCATTCGTGAAGGAGGGGATATTGAAGACACACAAGACCGCGCAATGGTGCAATTGATCCGTGCAGTGGTTCGTGATCGAGGCTTTGTAGCCGATGAAATCGTCGAGCAGTTTTTGAATGTGGGCTTTAGCAAAGAAAATCTGTTTGATTTGCTGGTTTGCAATATGCTCAAAGCGCTGTCGAACTATGCAAATCATTTAACTGGAACTGAAATAAATCCTGAGATGCAAGCGTTTGCTCGTTAACGCGAGCAACCCATTTCAAGAGGGAATGGCGTAGCTTATTGCCATTCCATTCTGACCTTGGGTAGACCCAGAATAACCAAGAAGGCCCAATACAGACATATCCCCCTTTCCTATGCCATCGTTTAGGGAACACTCACAGTCAATTCGAACCCAAACGGCGGCAGGAAAGTATCGTTTTTGAAATTCATCGTCTCGAAATCTCCGCTTTTCACCATTTAAGCCTCTACCCTATTATGGTTGCTAGAAAAGCACACCCTGCGATACGGAAATAATATTCAGAATAAGGAAGAGCCTATGAAAAATGTGTTAGTGGTTTGTGGGCACACAGACCCAAACAGCCTTTGCACCGCCTTAGCACACGCCTATGTAGACGGAGCTAAGGCCACAGGAGCGGAAGTTCGCTTGCTGCATTTAGGTGAATTGAATTTCGACCCTGTGCTGCGTTTAGGATACACCCAAGTACAAGCCCTAGAGCCCGATTTACAAACAGCACAGGAATGGTTGCTCTGGGCAGAACACACCGTGTGGGTGTACCCGAATTGGTGGGGCTCAATGCCCGCGATTTTGAAAGGCTTTTTTGATCGAGTGTTTCTTCCCGGTTTCGCATTTAAGTATCGGAAAAACTCATCACTATGGGATCGACTTTTGGCTGGCCGCAGTGCGCACCTCATGGTCACCATGGACACTCCAAGTTGGTACTATCGCTGGTTCTTGGGTCGTCCGGGCCATATACAAATGAAGCGAACCATATTGGAATTCTGTGGGATCAAGGTAAAAAAACTCAGTGAGTTTGCGCCTGTGCGAGGATCACAAGAGGATCAGCGTCACGCATGGCTTGAGCGTGCTCGTAGCTTGGGAAAGAAGCTAGCCTAGCCGTTTTTTTCAAGTGGTCGGATCAACTATGCTGACCCCCTTGATCTGCGCTGATTTTGTCGCACTGAAGTACGACCTACATTTTCGGTTCACATCTGCGCTGATTTTGTCGCACTGAAGTACGACCTACATTTTCGATTCCCGGTAACGTTGATTTGTCGCGAGCAGGCTCGCTCGTACAGGTGATGTGCGCCCTTTCATGGGACGCTTCTCGTAGGAGCGAGCCTGCTCGCGATCAATGAAAAATCATGATCGCGCGCAAGCACACTCCTCGGGCGTTTTTTAAGAAAGGGGTTTTAAGGCTGAATGCTGACGGGGTCTTTATCTAACCCTAAGCAATAGTCGTTACCACTGGCGCCGTAGAATTGTTCCGTTGCAACGGTAAAGCCATGGTTTTGAATATGGGTTTTCATGGTCGCTGAGATCTCAATGCCCCACATGGTTAAAAAGCCAGAATAGTCGAGCTTGGCTGACCAAGATAACGCATTGGCGAGCCAATCGTTGGTGCTGAGCCCATTGGCCTGCGCGCGAGTGTACCCAACTAACCCTAGGCTTTGTGCTTTGGCGTTCCATACGTCGTCGTTGTCATTGGCGCGTTCGAATTCACGTTCGTAAATATGCAAACGAGCCAGTAAGTGCCAACCATTGACGAGTTTTGATTGGTGTTGCGCAGCCATCATCATTTGAATGTAGATGGCCACACCGTTACTCCAACCATTCAGTCCAAGCCCTTTCATGTGGGCAAAGGGGTCTGAGGTTTGAACACTGTCTTGCAAGTGCGACAACAGGTCATCAAACGGAAGTGACTGGCATTCGGGAGCATTGCCGGTTTCTAAATAGTATTTCGATTTCGTGTAATAGGAATACGGGTTGGTACTGGCATGGCCATCCCACCCAGAAAAACGAAAACGCCCGCGCTCTAAGCCGTGGCCAAGCTCGTGAATGTCGCCGTGAGCCACAGGGCCAAACGACCAATAGGCATCATATGGATTACCAGAACAACCATAGCCACAGGTGGCTTGATCGGCGTTCATGTGTTTCACCATATCAATGGTGTTGATGGTGTAATCGTGATCGGTGGCAAACTGATGAATTTCATCCACCACATCAATACTAGGCCCCTGAAATCCAGCTAACACATGGGGGTAGTTATGCACGTATTGCATGGTGGCAGCGGCCAGTGCATCGGTGGAAGGGAATCGTTCGTCCGAGGTGGATGCCACCATTTTCGCGGTTTGGCTGTGCACTTCAAACCCCGGCGTGACCAATTCGGCCCAATCATATTCATTGGCGGTGAGCGCGGCACTGAAACTCTCGTTGTCTTCTGCGCCGTGCCAGTATGGATGCAAGCCAATGTTGTTAAATTGGAATTGCGTTGTTAGGTCATTACCTGAGAAACCCACTTGAATGGGGCCACCATAGGGGTGAGTGAACGATAAGGTTTCACCGGATTTAATTTCCACCCACTGCGATTGCAAAAATTTAGGGCGAGAATACCCGTTGTTATCCCATTCATGGGTCGAGCCACTGCGCTGAGTGTTAATAAAGATTTTCGTGGTCACATCCTTGCTGTCTAAACGGGTCACCGTAAACGTTTGACCGGGCAAGGCGTACACGCCAGCGCTGCGAAAGTTACGCTTACTCTCTAGGCTAACGGTTTTGTTCGCTGGAGTGATGTGACTGAAATCGGTGCGAGAAAAATTACCTAAATCGGCTGGCACAGGGTTCACACCGCGGGACATGTACACCGTGCCGTTGGCGAACAAGGCGCGTAAAAATGCGGTGGTGTCGGTGCTGTCTGCGCTCATGGGGTAATCGATCTCTTGACGATATTTATCGCCCAATAAGATCAGTAGCTTTTCAAATTCATAGCCAGGCTGAGAGAACAAGCGAGTGCGTTTGCTTTCGTGCTGGTTAATTAAGCTGCGGATGGCGTCCCACGGTTGTTTAAATTCCGTGGTGTAGGCGGCGATGTTCGAACAGTTGTCTTCGCAATCTGCAATGTCGAAACTAAACCGGCCGTTTTCTAAACGGTTCACCAATGCCGCGAGTTCAGGCACTTTCGACTGGCCATCAAGCATGGCGCGGTAGCTGCTCCAAGTGGCGGTGTCTTCTGCGAAGTAGTTACCTGGGCCACCCACGCCTTGCATGAAGAACCCCATGGGCTCTAACACTGTGGGGGTTAAGCCTGACGTGTTCCAGCTGTCTTGATGCACATAGAGAACGGGGGTTTTCTGTGTTTTTAAAACACTTAACTGATTGGATAATGTGGCACCATCAAAGGTGCTGCTCGTGGACACCACGACAAGATCGACATCGCTCACACAAGTGGCCAGGGTGGCTGCTTCGGTGCAGTGCTCTACCTGCCACTGGTCAAAGTGTCCCGTGATCCAGGTGTTACCGTTCGAGTAGGTACTGTTGCCCACGGCCATCATGGCAACCTTGGCTTGCGCGGGCATGCCCGCGGTGTTGCGATCCATTAACCAACCTAACAGTTTGATCATGGGCTGTTCAAATTCAGGGAAATTACCGGCGTTCAGTTCGCTCAATATGTTGGTGCCAAACGCGGCCTGGCGTTGATCATCTTTGTCACTGGCCGCCGCCAATAATAGCCCGCCATTGCCAATCACGATGGGAAACGCACGACTCAATTCTTTCACCTGAAGAAACTGGCTGTGACGAGACGGCGCATAGGCAATACTGCCGCTGCCATATAAGTGTTTGAGCAAGTCGGTTTGCTGAGTTTGCAATTGCGCACTGACCTGCTGTACCGCCTGCTGAACGATCTCACTGCTTTCAATCAAAGAGGCATCGCCCTGGCTTAAGGCTTGTTGCACTTCGGGGTTATCAATTACATCAGGAATGGAGGTGTCGCTATCCTCTTGGGGCAGCGAGCAGGCACTGGTGATGAGGGTAGCCACCAGCAGCAGGGCAGGTTTCACCACGTGCCCTGTGTTCATCAATAATGACGGCATGTATACGGTACTCGGATTGTGAGAATGTTGTTATTGTGCCTTCGGCCTCGGTCGAGCGAGTCCGAACAGGGTCCCAGATAACTAATACTTTAGTCTGATACGGGACGGGCGCACACACTATCGCAACCCGAGTTAGAAGAGTGTGATCTAAAGCACACCTT
>Ga0181590_10000969_pt1 | contig 24019 bp, 20 predicted proteins | sample 071ome_34_FD_132446 | JGI IMG/M metagenome (GOLD analysis project Ga0181590, IMG submission 132446) | Coastal salt marsh microbial communities from the Groves Creek Marsh, Skidaway Island, Georgia - 071411BT metaG (megahit assembly) | ecosystem: Environmental > Aquatic > Marine > Intertidal...
ACAAGGGCATGAAGCTGCACACTGGATATCCTGAGGCTGCGCATAAAAGGCCTATTCAGGGTCGGTGGCTTCCAGGGGCATGTCGGTGCTTTCCTCGACGTCTTCACCGGTTTCAGCAGATTTCAGTTCCACCAGCATGTCGGCCATCATGTCTTTTTCATCGCTGTCGCCCTTGTATAGCTCGATACGGGAACGCTGGATTTCGCGCGGTATCCTGTTGTTGTCCAGGTCGGCATCGGCGATCTGCAGCAGCGGGTCCACCTCGACCGAGACAATCTCTTTCGGGGTAATGATCATGTGGGAAAGCGCCCTGGGGCTGTAGCGCCAGATCTCTGCCGGGATCAGGCGATATTCCTCGCTGCCATCGGCATATTCGATCTGCAGGGGAATGGGCATGACCAGTCCGCCCAGGTTTTCAAAGTCCAGGAAGTAGACGCGGGACTCTTCTTCAATGGCGCGGTCCAGCACCTCAAGCTCCCAGTCTTCCAGGCCCTCTCGAAAACTCGTGTAATCATTCCTGTCCTTGTTGGTGACAGTGAAAGGATCGTTTTCGTTATAGAAATCGTTCAGTTCCGGAAAACGCTCCACGCGCTTTTCTATATCGGCATTGCGTAACTGGGTCAGGGATATTGGTTCTTCGGCATCTTCCTCGCGATCCAGCGGAAACTCCTGTTCCGGATTCTGGGTGGAGACCTTGTATTCGCGCACATCGTTCAGGGCGATATCCACGTGATCGGTGGAGTAGAACCAGCCGCGGAAGAACCAGTCCAGGTCCACGGCAGAGGCATCTTCCAGTGTCCGGAACAAATCCGAGGGGGTGGGGCGCTTGAACATCCAGCGCTCGCTATATTCCTTGAACGCAAAGTCAAACAGCTCACGGCCCATCACGGTCTCGCGCAACACCACCAGGGCAGTAGCCGGCTTGCCATAGGCATTGTTGCCGAACTGCAGAATGGATTCCGAGTTGGTCATGATGGGGGCCTGGTTGGAAGAGAGCATGTAATCCACCATGTTGGCCGGGTCGCCGCGCCGGGACGGGTAATCGTCTTCCCACTCGCGCTCGGCCAGGAATTGCAGGAAGGTATTCAGGCCTTCATCCATCCAGGTCCACTGGCGTTCATCGGAATTGACCGTCATCGGAAAATAGATATGGCCGATCTCATGGATGACCACGGAAATCAGGCCGTACTTGGTGCGTCGGGAATAGGTGCGCTCGCCGGTGTCTTCATCCTCGACGGGACGGTAACCGTTAAAGGTAATCATGGGATATTCCATGCCGCCGGATTCCCAGGCATTGACCGAGATGGCCACCGGGTAGGGATAGTCAAAGGAGAACTTCGAGTACACGTCCATGGTGTGGGCCACCGCGTGGGTGGAAAACGACGACCACAGCGGCTCGGCTTCCGGTGGGTAGAAGGACATGGCCAGCACTTCTTCCTCTTCAGCCCCTTCCTGGGTGTGAACCATGGCGTCCCAGATGTACTTGCGTGAGCTGGCCCAGGCAAAGTCGCGCACGTTGTCCGCGGTAAAGCGCCAGGTCACCATCTCGTCCGTGCCTTCCTGCTGGTTTTCCTCGGCCTCTTCCCTGGTCACGATAAATACCGGCGTGTCGGATTCCCGGGCCTGGTCGAGGCGGTCACGCTGCTCGTTGGACAGGACCTGGCCGGGATTCTGCAACTCGCCAGTGGAGGCCACGATATGGTCTGCAGGCACGGTCAGGGAAACATCGAAATCCCCGAATTCCAGGGTGAACTCACCACGTCCGATGAACTGCTTGTTCACCCAGCCGTTGTAATCAGTATAGGCCGCCATGCGCGGATACCACTGGGCCAGGGCGTACTGGTAGGTATCGGTTTCCGGAAAATGTTCAAAGCCGCCACGGCCACCCCAGTTGTTGGTGTCCATGATGTTGTGCTCCCAGTCGATATCAAAGGTGATCGACTGGCCGGTGCGCAGGGGCTCTTCCAGGTCGATGCGCATCATGGTGCCGCTGATGGTGTAATCCAGGTCATCATTACGTTGGGCCACGCGCTGGATTTCAAAGCCGTATTCCCTGTCGGCAATATGTTGCTCGATGCGCATGCGGGAAAAAGAGAGCCTGTCCGCGTTGGTGGACGTGGCCTGCACATTGATGGAGTCTTCCCGAAAACGGTTCTGGTCCAGTTGCACCCACAGGTAGTTCAGTGTGTCAGGGGAATTATTGGTATAGGTGATGCGTTCACTGCCGATGATGCGCTGGTTGTCTTCATCGAGCGTGGCTTCAATCACGTAATCGGCACGTTGTTGCCAGTAGTCTGTGCCCGGGGCACCGGAAGCGGTCCGGTACGTGTTGGCCGTGGGCAGGATTTCATCCAGCTGGCGAAAGACATCCTCGAAATCGCCCTTGGTCTGCTTGGTCTGGGCCTGGACCAGGACAGGCAAGACCAGTAACAGGGTGAGGAAAAGGGCAGCGCGTGGTTTGTGCAATACCGCGCGAAATGGCGAGGAGAGTGGAAAACTTGGCATATGATGTCCCTGTCAGAAGATGTCTTAATCAGGTGAGGTGTCGCGGGCAACCCGAAACAGCCCCTGAATTATAGCCTTCCAGGAGCCTCATTGGTATGCAGTGACGGTGTCAGCAGGAACGCGTGCTATCAGAAATGCAATGAGCGGATCAAGATGCCCGCTCGTGCCCGGCTTTCATCGACATCGCGGTCGACTTCTGCTTCTGTCTGTGTTGTCAGGACAGGCGCAGGTACTGGCAACAAGTCTGTTGAAGTACCTGATTTACCTTGGACAATGCTTTTCACGTGTGACCTTGGCCCGTGCTCCTGCCCGTTTGCGCTTCAGCTCATTAATGGTCATGTGAAAGAGTGCAAAACTGGCATAGCGATAGAAAAGAATGGAGCCCACCTTTCTTTCCTGTAAATGCGTTTTCATGTTGCCTCCGAATATCCCGTTTGAACTACAGTTCTGTTATTCCCGACACGATTGTTGTTGGTCTGCCGCCGGTTCAGGTTCAGCGTCTTTGTTTCAAGGTTTTGCTGAACTTGGAAACGACTCTATGCCTCTCAATACATAAATGGAAATGAAAAATAATTACCATATATATGAATAAAAGTTATATATAGGGGTGATATGTACCAGCGCAACGAAGTAGCGGTGTTATCAGGGAGTATTACTCAGGAGGTGATAATTGGACTGGAAGTGCGGGGTGCTGCGGGATTATTTACGTCAGCCATTCCCAGGCTTTTCCTGTTGAGTATCAATCAACCAGCAAATCAGACAACAATCCGATGGACAGGACATATTTGAATGCCGGGTTATAGCGCATGATTGAGCAGAAGTTTCTGTATACCAGGTAGCCCTGGTCATCGCCGGGATCGGCAATGATGAGAGCGGCTGGGATTGAGCGGGTGGGCAGGTCATTGCCGTTTTCACTTCGCACGCCCAGTGCCTGCCATTCCTGCAGGTCGCGCCAGATACCCAGACTTTTGTAACTGGTGCAGTAGCGGTCCGGGGTCAGGCCATCAGCCTGGTTGCCGGTCAGTGTTTGTTCTCCCCCTGCCGGCAGAGTGACTTTGCGTCCCCAGGTCAGGTCGTCCTGCCAACCATAGGCTTTGAAATAATTGGCGATCGATGCCAGTACATCCGCTTCAGAGTTCCAGATGTCCTTGCGTCCGTCCCCGTCATAATCCACGGCCAGTTTCAGGTAGCTTTCGGGACTGAACTGGGGCTGGCCTGTGGCACCAGCCCAGGAACTTTTGAATATCTCGTAGTCGGGGAAACCGCTATCGAGAATTTCCAGCGCGGAAAAAAACTGGGCGCGGAACATTGCTGCACGGCGTTGATCATAGGCCAACGTGGCAAGGACATTGAAGATGGACTCGGTGATGGGAAAGGTACCGAAATTGGATTCCATGCCCCACAACGCAACCAGGAAACGGGGTTGCACGCCGAAATCCTGGCTGATGTTCGCTAGCAGGTCCTGGTGCTCGGTCATTCTGCGAAGGCCGTTATCTTCCTTCCACGCAGTTACCCTGGCGCCGAGATAGTCATCATAGGTCTGGATTTTTTCTGGCTGGGCGCGATCATTGTTGATGATGCGTTGGACAGGTGGCGTGATCTCTGAAAAAGCCAGGTCCACGGATGCCGCACTGAAGCCCCGCTCCAGCGCCTCGGTTTTCAATTCCGCCAACCAGGTGTCAAAGTCCTGCTGTTGGGCATGCAGCGGTGACATGAACACCAGGCAGCCGAAAACAAGGCTGGCTATGAGGGTCAGACTGGAAGTCCGCTTTTCCATGTTGCTTCCTGTAAAAAATACACAGGCTGCATTCTAGCAGAAATATCAGGGCTGCCAGCGTGAAGCCGCTTCCAGGAATGCCTGCGTTTCAGCACCGGCGGCATTGTTGCCTGGCGGAAAATAACTGAGCTTGACCACGACAGTGTCAGTATCGGGATCAACAAAGACGTATTGTCCCTGCAACCCGATAGCGGAAAAGGCGTTATCACCCATCATCCACCACTGCAGGCCGTAGCCGCTGGGCTGGTCGGCATTGCCGCCGCTGGGGCGGGTGGACTGCCTGATCCACTCTTCTGAAACAATGCGCCGGCCATCGGCCACACCGCGGTTCAATACCATCTGTCCGAAACGGGCGAAGTCGCGCAGGGTGGCATTGAAACCGGCGCCACTGAACTCGCGACCCACGCCTGGCGCGCCGTCCATGATGTAGAAACCATCTGCTTCTGCACCCAGGGGCTCCCAGAGGCAGCGTTCCGTGTAGGCTGCCACACTCATGCCGGTTGATTGTTCAATCAGCCAGCCCAGTACGGCGGTATCAATGGTTTTGTACTGGAAGAATTCGCCGGGTTCATGGATACGGGGCAGGGTGCGTGCCACATCGACAAAACGGGCGGTGTTCTTCACCAGCGCAGCGATATGATTGCTGGCGGCGATACCGGGATTACCAAAGTCATAGCGTTCCTCGTAATCGACCCCGGAGCGCATCTGCATGACATGGCGAATGGAAACATCCTCGTAGCCACCGCCAGCCAATGCCGGCAGGTAGTCATCGATGGGTGTATCCAGTGAATCAATGTAGCCGTCTGCCAGGGCACATCCTACCAGGATGGAAGTCACGGACTTGGTCATGGACCAGCCGATGAAACGGGAATCCGGCGTGGAATTGTTGCGGTAGATTTCATTGACGATAACGCCGTCTTTCATGACCAGCAGGGCATTGGTATAGGTGCGCTCCAGGAACTCTTCGGCGCTGTAGGTTTCGCCGTTCCAGGTGTAGGTGAAATCCAGGTCCTGGTCATGGCGCGGCAGTTCCCAGACCGGACCACTGCGGGCGACGGTACGGGTAGTAAAGAGCTGGTCCATTTCCCGAAAGGCCAGGGCATTGACGTTGTCGTCGAGCATATGCCAGCGCAGGATTTGCACAGCCACCGGGACTTCAGAAGGGTGGTTCTGTAATGGGGGGGGCAACACCTGCTGGGCATTAAGATTGGCCGCTACCAGGGCAATATTGGTCGTAAAAAACAGGCTTTTGAGCAATTTCATGGGTGATCCCCTTTGTTGTACGGGCAGGCTGATTCGCGTTATCCTGCTTCTCTTTCAATTATCCCCGGCCGAGGAATGTTGCCATGCAACAGCCATCTGTGGAAGCCGAACTGGGCAAACTCGCTGACCTGTGCGGCTCTCTGCGCCTGCATGATCAGCCAGGCCAGGTCGCCGCTAATCTGCTTGATCCCATAGCCTCGGTGATTGGCGCTGAATCGGCAGCCTATCGACATCTCGATCTGCGGCAGGACAGGCCGCGCATAGCCAACCTGACCAGTATCGGCGTTGCCAATTCCGTATCAGACGACTACCTGGCCCATTTTCACCGCTTTGACCCTTTCCTTGAACGACTCACCAGTAACAAGGATGAGCTGGATGCCAAGGCTGACTTTGCGTTAACTGGCCAGGAATTCCAGTCCTATTTCCGTAAATTTCTCGAACCCAATGGGCTGGTGCATCATGCCGGTTTCATGCTCAGGGACAAAACGACACAGCAAGCCTGGATATTTAATTTCCACCGACCGGGTACCCGCCCTGAATTTGCCGCACTGGAGCTTGCCCGCGTCCGTCTTGTCGAGGCATGCCTGCAGGGTCAGGCTTCAAGTCCGGTTCCGGTAAACACCAGAATCCCCAAACACATTCATTTTTCTGCGCTGACTTCACGTGAACATGAAGTCGTCATGGCCGTGGCCAGCGGTTACGCCAACAAGGAGATTGCGCTGCGGCTGGAAATCAGTCCTCGGACGGTGGAAAACCACCTGCGCAATATTTACGAAAAACTTCACGTCAACACGCGTACGCAATTACTCTCCATCCTTCACACGCAAGACTATAGCCCGGCAGAATAAATTACCAAATAGGTATTTTCCCTCATGGACGCAGATTGCGTTCCAACCGGTTTTCGCCGGTTTTCCGCACATATGAGCAATTTCCGCTATTGTTCCCCGGTTTTCCTTGCTCTTCAATGGTGTGTCACAGGCACAGGTTTGTCGGTCCTGCCGGCCGCGTGCAGCCACTCCTGGTTTCCAACTTGAATTCACGACTAATTCGTCGAGGTGAGCAAATGAAAACGGATACATGTAACAGCACTTTGAAAACGGTGGCGATCTTCCTGGCCGGAATCCTGCCTGGTATTACCATGGCCCAGCAGGCCGATCTCATCCTGGAAAATGCCCAGATCTACACACCGAATGGCTGGGAAGAGTCTTTGGCCGTGCGCGATGGCGTCATTGTCGCTGTTGGCAACGATGAGGAGGTGGCGACTCTTGCTGGTAATGCGACACAGGTTATGGATCTTGACGGGGCCACTGTCATGCCCGGTTTGCATGACCTGCATGTACACCCCATGGGCGCCGGCCTGTCCCAGTTCCAGTGTAATTTTCCCCAGGGCGCCGGCAGGGAAGCGCTGCTCAATGCCGTTGCCGAATGTGCGGCGAACAGGGAAGCAGGGGAATGGATCACGGGAGGGCAGTGGGATGCTGCCTCGTTCGGGACAGTCATGCATCGCAGCTTGCTGGATGAAGTGGCACCGGATAATCCGGTATCACTGGTGGACATCAGTGGTCACAGTATCTGGGTGAACAGTCGTGCACTTGAACTTGCCGGTATTACCAATGACACGCTGAACCCGCCGGGTGGCATTATCGAGAAAAACGCCGTGGGCGATGTGACCGGTGTCCTGCGGGAAAGCGCAGCTGGCCTGGTCAGGGGTATCGTACCACCCGTGTCCGAGGAACAGGTGAGGGAAGCCCTTTACTGGTCATCCCAACTGATGCTCTCTTATGGCATTACCACCTACACCGATGCCGGTGTTGGCGGTCCTGCGCTGGCTGCCTATGCCGAACTGTCGGACCAGGGGCGGCTGCCCCAACGCATCAATACCTGCATGATGTGGCGCGGGGGTGCCTTTGGCGGCAATGACAATGGCGGCATGCCTGAATACGTTGCCGACCGTAACCTGTATGCCCGTGACCGCCTGCGACCCGATTGCATCAAGATTGCCCTGGACGGTGTGCCTACTGACGGTCATACCGCTGCCATGGTGGATCCTTACGAGGACAGTGACGAGCGCGGCATTCTCATGGTCCCGGCAGCCGAGCTTGCCGACCTGGTGACGCGATGGGATGCCATGGGCTTCCAGGTCAAGATGCATGCTGCCGGTGACGGCGCTGTGCGGGCGGGACTGGATGCCATTGAGGCAGCGCGCAATGCCAATGGTTTCAGTGGCCGCCTGCATGAAGTGGCCCATAACAGTTTTGTCAAAATGGACGATATCCGGCGTGCCCGCAGCATCGGGGCTACCTTCGAGATGTCACCCTATATCTGGTACCCCAATCCCATTATTCCGGATATCGTCAACGCCGTCGGTGAGCAGCGCATGCAGCGCTGGATACCGGTGAGAGATGCCATGGAAGCTGGTGCGCTGGTGGTGCCTGGTTCTGACTGGCCGGTAGTCCCCGGCGTCAACCCGTGGATCGGCATTGAAACACTGGTGACACGCCAGGCACCGGGTGGTGTTGGTGAGACATTGGGTGAGGCAGAAAAAATCACCCTGGAGCAGGCGGTGGACATGTTTACGGTGAACGCCGCCAGGCAGGTGGGTCGCAGTCATCTCACCGGAAGCCTGTCGCAAGGCATGCTGGCAGACATGGTGGTCATTGATCGAAACATTTTTGACATTCCGGTCATCGAAATTCATGACACGCAGGTTATGATGACCTGGATTGAGGGTGAGCTGGTCTATGAAGCCGAGTAAAAGGGGAAAGCTATGGGAATAGTGGCAAGGATAAAAAACAGGGCTGGTAAGTGCCTGGTGGTGATAACCCTGGTATTGCCGCAGGCTGCGATATTACAACCTTCAGCAACACCTTCCCATCCCATGGATGCCCTGACCCCTTCAGAGATTGAAGCCGCCGTCAGCATTTTACAGGATGCCGGACGCGTCACTGCCAATGCACGCTTTCCCACCCTGACCCTGCTGGAAAACGACAAGGCCGATGTCTGGTCCTGGCAGGAAGGCGAGGCTTTTACCCGTCGCGCCTTTGCCATTGTGATGGAAGATGGCAGCGTCTTCGAGGCAGACATCAACCTGACCGATGCCAGCGTGGAAGACTGGCGTGAAGTACAGGGTGTACAGCCGCGTGTGCTGCTGGAAGAAACTGATGTCACCGGCCTGTTGTGGGCCGACCCACGCTGGCGGGATGCCATGGCTGCCCGCGGTTTTGCGCAGGATTCGGCCCTGTTTTGCACCCCATTAACCCCGGGGCCTGTACTGCCTGCCGAGTATGCGGGCCGCAGGATTCTTTATTCATCCTGCTTTGATGCCCGCGATGAAGATGTCATGACCTTTGGCCTGCCTATCGAGGGCCTGATGGGCATTATCGATGTCGGTAGCGGGGAAGTATTCGATGTCATCGACCTGGGTGTTGTACCCGGTACCACCGACAGGCCGAGCCTGGCGTATGAAGATTCCAGCGGTTACCGCCAGGCAATGAAGCCGGTCACCATAGAAACCCCTGAAGGTTCGAATATTGAAATAGACGGCTCCCTCATTTCATGGGATAACTGGCGCTTTCATTTGCGCACGGATCAACGGGTCGGTCCGGTGGTGTCCCTGGTGACCTATGATGACCAGGGTCAAGAGCGTCCGGTGGCCTACCAGCTATCAGTCTCGGAAATGTTTGTGCCTTACATGGACCCGGCAGCCACCTGGTCCTGGAAGGCCTACATGGATGTGGGAGAGTACGGGTTTGGCCTGCTATCCAGCAGGCTGCAGCGTGGTGCCGATTGCCCGGCTTCTGCCATCTACCTGGACCAGGTGGTGGCCGATGATGCCGGCAACCCGCTGGTGCTTGAAGACAGCACCTGTGTCTTTGAAAGGCCCCTGGGCAGTCCCCTGTGGCGTCATGTGGGTGATAACGCAACGGCGAGTGTGCCGGCCGTGGAACTGGTTGTCAGGATGGCACCGGTGGTCGGTAATTACGATTACATGGTGGATTATGTGTTCAGCAAGGCCGGTGATATCGAAGTCAGGGCGGGTGCTGCCGGCATTGATGCCGTCAAGGCAGTGGCGGCCCAGTCACTCGCCGATCTTACGGCAGGCGCTGATACGACTTATGGCAACATGATTGGCAACGGCCTGGTCGGGGTCAATCATGACCATTTCATTTCTTTTCGTGTTGACCTGGATATTGATGGTCAGACCAACAGGACAATGTATGACAGGGTCGTCACGGAAACATTGCCGGCAGCCAACCCCCGACGCAGCCTGTGGCGTGTCGAGGAAGAAACGGTCACCACGGAAGGCGTGCTGGATCAGGGGGAACATGGCGGTTACCTGCGCATCGTCAGCAGCAGCCGGGAAAACAACCTGGGCCATGCCACCGGCTACCAGTTGTATCCCGGTCACAATGCCACATCTGTCCTGTCCGCGGATGATCCCCTGCAGGAGCGTGCAGGCTGGTCGGCCAATCCGGTCTGGCTGACCCGTTACGCACAAAATGAGCTTTACGCGTCCGGGGATTACCCGAACCAGAACAACAACGTGGACGGCCTGGTGCAATGGGCACAGGGCGAGGAAAGCATCGATAACCAGGACGTGGTGCTCTGGTACACAGTGGGTTTTCGCCACATCACACGTTCTGAAGACTGGCCGGGCATGCCGACGCTGTGGCATTCATTCCGCCTGCGCCCGTTCAACTTTTTTGATGGCAGCCCGGTCATGGATGTGGTGCCGGAATAAAATTACCATGGGCAGGAGTTAGTCCCTGGACCGGGTTTCCATCACACCATATGTTGGAGATATTTCATTGAAAACGTCGCTAAACAAATTACTGCCAACATGTTCATTGCTCCTGGTTATCCTGTTTGCCGGCAATACTGTTTCAGCACAGTTGCTGGAATTACCGGAAATCAGTACACCGGTGCCCGTGACGGCAACGTCACATCCCTTGCTGGCAGCCAACCACCAGCAGGTACCCCTGGACCTGGCCGATTACGGTTATGTTGAGCAGGAATACCTGCTGTCAGGTGAGGCGGGCGTTTATGACTGGCCGTCAGGTGATGGTACCGATCCTCTCGAGCCACTGGCCGCCGGTCCGTACCAGACCCGCATCCTGGTCCGGCGTCCGGCAGCAATCTCTGCAGCCAGCGGGGTGGTCATCGTCGAGGCCCTGAACCCGTCTTCGCCGGTGGACCTGCCCATCATGTGGGCAGAATCCCACCTGCAGTTCATGGCTGATGGCGTGACCTGGGTGGGTGTGACAGTCAAACCCAATACCATGATAGCCCTGAAGCGTTTTGACCCGGCCAGGTATGCTTCCTTGTCCATGGCCCACCCGGAAAACGGTCCCACCTGTGCTGCCAGTGCCATCAACTCCTGGTCCAATCCGACCACGCCTGACGATGAAACCGGCCTGGCCTGGGACATGCTCACCCAGCTTGGGCTGCTGCTGAAAAGTGACAATGCCGACAATCCTGCAGGCGCTCCGGCACAACGTCTGTACATGACAGGGCAATCCCAAACGGCGGGGTATGCCCGCACCTATACCACGGTTTTTGCCCGGGCAATTGAAAATGCCCTGGGTGAGCCCCTGTACGACGGCTATTTGTACAGCGGCAGCCCACCCTGGCAGGTACCGCTGCATCAATGCATGGAAGAGTTTCCGGAAGGTGATCCACGCCTGTTGACCGGACCTGCCGGTGTGCCGGTGATTGAGCTTTTTGCACAGGGAGATATCGGCACAAATATTGGGGTCAGGCGCCAGGATGCAGAGTCACAGGACGATCTATACCGGCGTTATGAAGTGGCCGGTGGTGTGCACGTGGATCCCTGGGAGGGCCGTTCATCACCTTCCGATGAAGACATGCTGCAGGCTGTCGGTGGCCTGGGCGCTGAACCGATATGTGACCAGGTGGATGTGGAGCCTTCTGATTTTCCCAACCGCTATCTCATGAATGCTGCCTGGCGCAACCTGGATGCCTGGGTGCGTGACGGCAACCCGGCTCCCCGTTCACCGCGCCTGGAGCTGGTGCCCGAGGCAAGTGCTGCTTTTGATCCGGCGGCATCCTTTGTTGTCGATGAACATGGCAATGCCCTGGGGGGTGTTCGCACGCCTTACGTGGACGTGCCCATGGCACGCTGGATCGGTGCCAAGACCCCCTCGTTCAACTGCATGTTTTACGGTTACAAGATTTCCTTTGACAAGGACAGGCTGGAAGCCCTTTATTCAAGCCATGCAGACTATGTCAGGCAGGTTCGGGAAAGTGTTGAGGACTTGCAGGCCCAGGGTTGGCTGACACGGGAAAATGGGGCAGAAATAATTCGGGAAGCGGAGCTGGCACCTGTTCCCTGACACTCTGGGCTGTCAATCCGGTTTCATCGCGGCAAACAGGTCTGTTTGCCTTCCAAACAAGAGTGTTGAATATCTTCACGGCAGTGATAACGTGGGCATGAAATGGCTAGCCTGACCGTCAAATTAGCCCGTCAGGTCATTGCCCGGTAGTCAGTGGAGTCAAACAACGTATGAAGAATTTTGTTTATAACGCATTGCCCTGTCGCGTGGTATTTGGTGCCGGCATGCTGGCACAACTTGGTGAAGAAGTTGAACGACTGGGGTTATCCAATGTGCTGGTGTTATCCACACCGGGCCAGTGTGCCATGGCAGAACGGGTCTCGGCACAACTGGGCGGGCTCAGTGCCGGCGTGTACGACCAGGCCAAAATGCATGTACCCCGTGAAACGGCCGAGGCTGCGGTTGCCCATGCCGGCAACGAGAACGCTGATGGCTGTATTGCCGTCGGGGGTGGCTCGACCATCGGCCTGGCCAAGGCGATTGCCCTGGAAACCGGCGTGCCCATTGTAGCTGTACCTACCACGTATGCCGGTTCAGAAATGACACCGATCTGGGGACTGACCACGGACGGGGTCAAAAAAACCGGACGGGACATGAAGGTGATGCCACGCACCGTGATCTATGACCCGGAACTGAGTCTGTCTTTGCCTTCGGAACTTTCTGTAGTCAGCGGCATGAATGCGGTTGCCCATTGCGTCGAGGCCCTCTATGCCCAGGAAGCCAACCCGGTGATTTCCATGATGGCAGAGGAGGGTATACGTGCCATGGCGCAGGGCTTGCCCAGGATCGTGAAAAATCCCGAAGACAGCGAAGCACGCTCTGATGTCCTCTACGGGGCCTGGCTGGCAGGCACGGTACTGGGCAGTGTGGGCATGGCCCTGCATCACAAGTTGTGCCATACCCTGGGCGGATCTTTTAACCTGCCCCATGCGCAGGTGCATACCGTGATCCTGCCCTATGCCACTGCCTACAACAGTGATGCGGCGCCCGAGGCCATGGAAGCGATAAAGCGGGCATTGGACGCAAAGGATGCTGCCGGCGGGTTATTTGATCTGAACAAATCGCTGGGTGCCCCGGTGTCCCTGGAGGCCATCGGTATGCAGGAGTCGGACCTGGAGCAGGCTGCAGAGATTGCTTCAAGCAACCCCTACTTTAATCCTCGCAAAGTCACCCGGGAGGGGATTGTCGATTTGTTGCGCTGTGCTTATGAAGGACGTCGGCCAGAATCATAAACCAGGTCAACGATTGTTCCTTGTCAGGTAGGCATTGAGCATCGCCAGTTCAGAGTCGCTGACCTCCGTCTTGCGGAACTGGGGCATAAAGGAGACGCCCTGGCGCACGATGACCTCGATAAACTCGGGAGTCATGTCTGTACGCTGATCAAGTACCGCCGGTATGTCGGAGTTGCGGTACTTGATGGCCAGTTGCTGGGTTCCGGGCAAAGCACCGCCACCCAGGCCGATGCCGGTGCCGTGACAGTGGACACACCATTTGTCGTAAACCTCTTTGCCCTGGGTGACTTCAGCAGAGCTGGAGCTGGTGCCCTGTGCGCAGGCGGTCAGGCCATGACAGGCGGCAATGATGGTGACCATGTAAAGAAGATGCTTTTTCATACGTCCTCCTCGTTATCACGCAAATACTTTGGCCAGATACCACCGCGTCCTGCAGCAATAATACCGTTGGGATCCACGGCATCCTTGAGTGTTTCGTTAAAACGCCTGAGGGCATGATTGTTGAAGGAGTAGGCATCCATCACCATGTCGACACCAAACGGCGGCGAGCGATATTCCCCCCAGCCGTTTTCAGCAGCAACTTGTGCCAGGTGGGCGTAGGCTTCACGTGAGTGCCTGTTGATTTCAGGATCCAGGCGGCTGACCGGCAAGCTGGATATCATGATGAAGGCCCTGTAGTGCCAGCACGCGGGGGTAGGGTAATACTCGTTATAGCGAAGCCCCACTTCACGATAGGCCTGGGCCATCTTGCGACCAGCATCCAGCAACGCTTCTCCCGTGCGCGGAACAATCGGGGCAAAGTAAAACTGGCCGCCATCGGCGTTGTCGGGGTTTTGCGCAGTACGCCCACCGGCGATAGTGAAAATGGCCAGGTTAGGTACGCCTATATCGACAAGCCGGTGGTTACGGTGAACCTGTGCTTCTTCCTCTGGCGATAGCGGGAATCGATACCTCACGCCGTCTTCAAATGTGGTTCCAGGCACTGCCGCACTTATCTGTGCCTTGGCATATTCCCAACTGCCGGCGATGGTCTGTTCAGGGCCGTAAAACTTGAGTTCGACACTCCAGGAGGGAATACCTTTCGATTCGGCAAAGCGGTCCAGCTCGGCATCACTGGCGCCACCTTCCTTTTCAAGCAGGGCCCGCAATTCAGGTTCCCGGGCCTGGGCGGCGCTCATCGGACTGCGGAATCCCGGCTGGCCGATAAGTCCCTGGTTCTCCAGGTGATTGACTTGTGCAACCAGGGGAATGATGTCCTGGCGTTTGGGCACAGAGATGGTACCGGTACGGTAGGCCTCCGGTTGCGGCATGAGCCAGAAACCCATCTTGGTGACAATGCCGAAATTGGCCTGGCCGAACAGGCCGGCTACATAGGGGCCAAAGCCGTATTTGTAGTCGGCCCAGGAGTCCTCGTTGGCAAGTGCCGCCATGCCGGTGCGCATGACCTCACCGTTGGGCAGGACTACCTCCATGCCACAATGACTGCCGAAATGGTCGCGATACTGACCGTAGGTATATCCGACACCGTGATCAAGAGCGTTGCCGACAACGCTGCCCCAGCCCGGATCAGGGCAGTCAATCCATACCTTGAGATCTCTTTCCCGAATATGCCGGTGCAGATCGAAATAGGAAACGCCGGGTTCGACAACACAGGAACAGCGTCCCTCATCCACGGAGATCACCTTGTTCATGCGCTTCAGGTCAACGACCACGCTGCCCGACAGAATGGGCGCGGAGCCACCATAGCCCAGGTTCTTGCCGGTGGAAATCGGGTAGAGTGGAATTTTGAGTTCATTGGCGATGCGCACTATTGCCTGGACCTGTTCCACGGAATCAGGGGCCACAGCAGCTGAGACCAGCCTTTCCGTAGGTTCGCCCCGTTCCGGGGAATAGGCATCGCGATACAGGGCTACGTCTTCATCCGATTTGAATACCCATTCGGAACCGATGGCGGCTTCGAACCGGGAAAGTGCATTGGAAAACACTTCGTTGCTTATGCCGGGAGGTAATGTTGCCATTCTTGTGTCCTCAAATTCTGTCTTTGGAAAGTCCGATAATGCTTTGTACCTGCATCGTAATTCAGGCTTTGCTTACAGGCGCGATTACCCATGAAAACAACGGCCCGTCCCAGGGAATATCATGACCTTCCTGGATGGCCTGAGGGGTGTAGTAATGAATAACGGAGTGCAGCGCATCATTGGTAGTTTCCTGTATGAATGCAGGACTACCACCTGGTGTGACTACGGTTTGCTCAATTCGTCGGGAAGTTTCAATTCGACAGTGCGTCAACAGGGCTGCGGAAAGTGCCGGCCAGGGAACTTCCTGCTTTTTTAATTTCTCGGCCAGTGCAATGGATTCCACGGGACCTTTTATGACGTGAGCGATGGTTTCATCCTTGCGGACCTGGTGATCAATACGCAGCATCATCTGCATACCGTGCTCATTGGCAAGTTTTTCCAGTGCAAACATCGGCCCGAACTGTGTCATCCCGGCTATGGCAACCGGCTTTTGGCGCCACAGCAGGTCCAGCTCATCCACCCACAGCGTGGTGATATCGCCATCAGACAGTTCATATAGGGGGACATCAAAGCCGGAGAGGGTCTGGGCGAAAGCCTCACCTTCAGCATAACGGCCATCAAAAATTCCTTTTTTGACCGGGATATTGCTACCTGCCTCTCCTTCATACTCGCCAGGTTTCATCAACCCGGTGGTGAAAGGCAGTGCAGACACTGAAAGGCTGGTTTGGAGAAACTTTCTACGGTTTGTCATGGGGGAATACCTCCTGAAACCTGTTTTTATTATTAAGTGGCTGGCTGTATCAAGTGACAGAATGTTTAAAAATCTTTGTCTTGTCCAGACTTTTGTCGTTGCCGTTCTCCCGTCAGGATGACATTTTTTTCATCGCTTAAGCCGGGATAGGCTACTACTGCTGGTTTAAAGCAGCGATCACATCAGCGGCAAAACGGGCTATCTGGAAACCGCCATTGGTGTCGAGGCCACGCCTGACTACCACGAGGTTTTCCGAAGGCACGATCATCGCGTACTGGCCCAGGCCGCCATTGGGACTGTAGGCATCTGCCGGCAATCCTGACTGTCCGCCATATAACCAGAACTGGGCGCCATAGCGCGGACCATTCCCCTCCGGTTGTACCGGGCCGGGCGTGGCCACATATTCAGCCCAGCCTTCCGGCAGAATGCGCTCGCCGTTCCAGACACCGTCGGCCAGGTAGAACAGGCCGAAGCGGGCAAAGTCGCGGGCCGTGCTGTAGGTCTGGCCGGACATCAGGAAATCGCCATTCCAGTCACCTGTTGTGACGGTGCGGGTCATGCCGATCTTCCAGTACAGCTCTTCATAGGGGTAACGCAAAAAGCGCCGGTCATTGTTCACGGCCTGGCGAACGGCGCGAGTCAGCAGCATGGTGTCTGGGGGATTGTAGAGAAAGCGGGTACCGGGCAGGGTGTGTAGAAAATTGGTCACTGCCATCTCTGCCACGGTGCTGCCCTGGAAATAGATGTCGGCTTGCGGACTGCCGCCGCCTTCGCCATACAGTCCGCTGGACATGTGCAGCAAATCTTCAACAGTGATCTGGCCGCGGGGGTCTCCGGGGGTGTCCCATTCTTCCAATGCGGGAGCGCGCGTGATGTCCAGCCGGTTTTTCTTCGTGGCAATGCCGACCAGCGTGGAGGCAAAACTCTTGGCGGCAGAATGGGTCTGGTGACCCACGTGAATATCAAAGCCCATGTCATATTGTTCGGCGACAATCTTGCCGTCCTTGACCACAACGACACCCCAGGTGGTACCGCCATAGTTTTCTGCATCAAAAGCTGATGCGACCACCTGGTCCAGTGCCGATTGTTGGGCAGGAGGTAATTCAGCCGTGGCATCCTGGTCACCCATGGGCCAGGACTGGTCATCAAGGTCTGGTGTTTGCAGGCGCTCGGGCACCCGGGGCAGGTATTGCGCATCTGCCATCGTCGCACCGACGGGTAGTTGCGCGCAGCCCAGTACATTGCGCCAGACCACAATGCGCGGCGGCATGCTGGCATCGTAGGTCACTGACACCGTGCGGTTTTCCCGGTCGATAGCCGTGATCATGTCGCCATCGGGAAACAGGATGTGTTCTTCCATCTGCGCCATGGTCTGGTTGCCTGTCCACAGGCCGCTGCAAATGGCCATGGCGCGTTCGGAGGCCGAGGCGGAAGCCAGATACAGTGGTGTGTCAGTGGCGCGTGTGCCCACCGGTGGTTGGGGCGCTTGCGCCTGGAGGGTTGCGGCAGACAACAAGCCGAGAATACCGGCAGTGCGAAACAAGGATCTCATGATGTTTCCCCCGAGCTAATATCAACAAGGTTGCCAGGACTTTCCCATGGCATGTGATTTTATTATTCCTGGTACAGGCACGCCGCCGGATCAGCTTCCACGAACCAGGGTTTGAAGTTTGCCGCGGTGCTGTCCATGCAGCCCTTCAGGTTGAGCAGTTCCACGCGACGAAATTGCAGCGGGTGGCCTTCACTTTGCAACGAAATATAACCGGCTTCCAGGGCTGCGCCTTCCGGCTTCTGTGCCGGATCGTGGCCTGACACCACACCGCCGCCAGTAGTGAGTCCACCATAGCTCATCACGATTTCCCCGTTCACATAATGGATTACTTGTTCATTGCCCAGCATCAGCACTTCCACCTGTACCCACTGGTCACCATCCAGGGTAGGGGAGGTGGAATTGATGCAATGCTGGTCAGTCCACTGGCCCTTGAACACGATATGGGTGCCCGGAGAACACATGTTGCCGGAAGGCCGGGCATTGCCATCGCTCAGGCCGCCGAGAAACTGGAATTCAATGGAGATGGGAAAATCCTGTTCCGGGGGCATGGAGTACGGGTCCTGTGAGTGCAGCATGGCGCCGGAGTTGCGGTAGGCCCATTCCTGTGTGCCCGGGGCAGGGTCGCCAATAAAACGGTATTCCACGCGCAGGCGGTAATGGGAAAAAGGGGTGTCGTAGAACAGGTGGCCGAAGCGGTTATCGAAGTTCTCGTAACCGTCATAGGACACGGTCAGCAGGCCGTCCTCCACGCGAAAGGTATTCATCGGGTTTTCGCCGGCGGGGTAGGTGCGGACTTTGGCAATCCAGCCGTCGAGGTTGCGGCCATTGAAGAGCTGGAACCAGTCTTCGGGTTCCTGTGCCAACACCAGGGGCGATAAAAGACAAAGGATAAAGGATAAAACGCGAACGGATTTAACCTTGTTCGAAGCGTTACGCATGGTCTGCCCAGATGGTGTCATCCGGTGACAGTTCGGTACAGGGCTCGAAGCGGCCGGGGACTTCCTGGTAGCGCATGGCCTGGGTGTAGCCGATTTCGGAAGTGAAATAGCCCAGCAGGGTGAGCTGCTTCATCATGCGGAAATAATGGGCAGGTGCGCCTGGGGCATTATTGTTCATGTGTTCGAACTGTTCCCGGTCCAGTGCTTCGACCAGGGCCAGGCGCTGGGCGGGCGTGATGTCCATGATGCCGGCACCAAAGCGTTGCCGGCTGGTCGCCTCGATGGTCTCGAGGCCATCCAGGAAAATCGCCTGGTCGTCGGGATAATAGGTATCGGTCACCATCACCGCGATAAAGGGGCCGACCCCTGCTGCCCTGGCGCCCGGTGTGTCGGTGGCCGGCAGGATGGTGTCGGCGATTTCATCAAGCAAGGCGATGTCCTGTGCGGAAAACAGGTTGCCAGTGTAATCTCCCGCCTGGTAGGACGCGCAGCCTTCCAGCAGGGCAGTGCCGCCAATAAAGGAAACGCCGCCGAGCATGGCGCTGACACGGCGCATGGCTTCGCGGCGATTGATGGTTTCTGCTTCAGCCATAAGTTTCTCCCTTACAGGTTGCGGCGGTTGAGTTCTTTTACCGCGTAGTCACAGGCACGAGCGGTCAGGGCCATGTAGGTCAGCGACGGATTGACGCAGGACGCCGAGGTCATGCAGGAGCCGTCAGTCACAAACACGTTGGGCGCATCCCAGACCTGGTTCCAGGCATTCAACACCGACGTGCGCGGATCACGTCCCATGCGGGCCGTCCCCATTTCGTGAATACCCATGCCGGGGGCGTAGCCGGCATCGAAAGTGGTGACGTCCTTCACGCCACAGGCATCGAGCATCTCTGCCATGTCGTTCATCATGTCCACGCGCATGCGCGCTTCGTTGTCCTTGGTCTCGCAATCAATAGCCAGTACCGGCAGGCCCCAGGCATCGGTCGTGGTTTCATCGATGCTGATCCTGTTGCTGTGATCCGGCAGCATTTCGCCAAAGGCGTTGGCGCCGATATTCCAGTTACCCGGTTTGGCGGCCATGTCCTTGAAGTTGCCACCCACACCCAGTTCCGCCACGGCGCGCTGCCAGCCTTCGCGACTGGCGCTGCCCTGGTATCCGAAGCCGCGCAGGTAGTCGCGCTGTTCACCACCGATATTGCGATAGCGGGGAATGTAGAAGCCGCAGGGACGGCGGCCGAAGTTATACTTGTCCTCAAGATAGTCGTCATCAATGGTGCCCTGGGCACCCAGGCGGAAATGATGGTCCATGAGGTTGTGGCCCAGCTCGCCGGAACTGCTGCCCAGGCCATCGGGCCAGACATCGGTGGCAGAGCGCATCAGGAGCCAGGTGGAATTCAGGGTAGAGGCGCACAGGAAAATAATGGGGGCGGTGTACTCGGTGACCTGTTCGGTGATGGCATCCATCACCTGCACGCCCGTGGCACGTTGGCGGTCGCGATCGTAAAGAATCTCCGTGACCAGCGCAAACGGACGCAAGGTCAGTCGGCCCGTGGCCATGGCAGCAGGCAGTGTGGAGCTCTGGGTACTGAAATAGGCGCCGAAGGGACAACCCAGCCAGCAGGCATTACGGAACTGGCAATTGGTGCGCCCGGGCAGGGGTTGGGTGATATTGGCGACGCGGGCATTAATGATGCGGCGGCGTCCGTTGTACTGGCTGGCCAGGCGCTCGGCAATCATTTCCTCGCCGCAGTTGAGCGGAATCGGCGGCATGAACTCGCTGTCGGGCAATTGTTCCAAGCCCTCGGCGGCTCCGGAGATGCCGGCATGACGCTCGACATAGCTGTACCAGGGGGCCATGTCTGCATAACGAATGGGCCAGTCCACGGCGACCCCGTCACGGTCATTGGCTTCGAAATCGATATCACTCCAGCGGTAACTCTGCCGGCCCCACATCAGGGAGCGACCGCCAACATGGTAGCCGCGGAACCAGTCGAAGCGCTTGATTTCGGTATAGGGTGAATCCTGGTCGGAGGCCCACCAGTCCAGGTTCTTCTCGTTCAGGGGATAGTCGCGCCTGAGCACCGGGTAGGCTTCTTCCATAGCCACCGTCCTGCCGCCGCGATGGGGATATTCCCAGGGCGCCTTGGTGGCATTGACGTAATCCTTGACGTGCTCGATATTCTTGCCGCGCTCGAGCATGAGCACGCGCAGGCCTTTCTCGGTGAGTTCCTTTGCCGCCCAGCCACCGGTAATACCGGAGCCGACGACGATGGCGTCATACTGGTTGGATTCTGCAGCCATGGTTAAACCCCAAAATAGGAAGCGATCTGTTTACCAGGTTTTCATGCAGTGTATCACCAGGAATACTGGCTGTGTCCACAGTACCTGATTCAGGCAATTGATGTCATCGCGTTGCGGCGCATGACAGAGGCCTGGTTAATCCTGTAGTGGGCGTACCCAGATATTGCGAAAGCTGATCGGGGGGCTGGGATCGTTATGTGCCTGCAGCTTGATGGGGGAATCACCGTGGGCATTGTATTGCGGCGCGCCGATAAAGCGTGTGTCACCTTTTAGCTCGAAATTGTCCTGGACCAGCACGCCGTTGAAAAACACGGTGACACGAGCAGGATTTTGCAGAGAACCGTCTGTGGCAAAAACCGGTGCCGACCAGGTGATATCGTAACTTTGCCATTGACCGGGTTGGCGGGCGGGATTCACCAGGGGAATTGATTGCTTGTAGATACTGCCTGCCATGCCGTTGACGTAGGTGGCATTCTGGTAGGAATCAAGAATCTGCAGCTCGTAACCTGCGTCACCGGGACCGGTTGAGGCGAGAAAGAGGCCGCTGTTACCACGGGCCTGGTCAGTGCCGGAAATATTCTCGGGAACGAGCCATTCAAGATGCAGCTGGTAACTGCTGAAACGGCGTCGTGTTTCGATGTTGCCGGCCGTCTTGTTTACAGTCATGACGCCATCGGTGACAGTCCAGGCCGCCGGTGTGCCGTCCCGCACGTTCACCCATTCATCGAGCTCGCCACCATCAAAAAGCACGATGGCGTCAGACGGTGGAGGATACGAGCCCTCCGGCATCGACCCGGAATCTATGAATTCTGGTACAGGTTCCCAGATTTCTGTAGCCGCAGGCCCGGCCGCTGCATTGGTTTGCTGTAATTGCGCATAACCTGGTGCAATGAGCAAAAACGTGGCGGTGGCAGTGATGATCAGGCGCATATGAAAACTGTGCTTATTCTCTACCCAGCACGGTGCCATCAGGCAGTTTCACAGACATGTAGATGCCTCCCGGTCTGCCATCAAAGAATGGCTTGGCCGTGACATCGATTTTATCACCAGGCTTCAAAATGAAGCGGGTAAAGCCTTCACGAATCAGGTACAGCGGCGGGTTCATCTCGAAATTCCAGATCTCGGTGACACCCTCATCGTTGACGACTTCAAGTTCGATCCAGCTATGCGGATTGCCCCACTTGAATTCCTTGACTGTTCCCGAGACGGTGACTCTGCCGTTCTGGTCGATACCTGAGGAACTGTGGTGGCTGAAGGCGAGTTGTGACTGGACAATAAGCGCCAGCAATAAAGCGGTTGTTTTCAGAATTCTCATTACCTGTCTCCTGTATTATTCGCGGACGTTGAATTCATCGGCCTGTGTGGTTGGCATATGATCGTTCAGATCAGGCAAACAACGTACTTCCTGCAGGTCGCGATCATTGGTGCGTGACATGCGCTTGGTCGTTGACCAGCTGCCGACAAACACCTTGGGGTCCGTAAAGGTAAATTCTATTTCCAGGGTATCTTCGTCCGGCATGGTGATGCGTTCTGTAATATGTAATTGGTCACTGCCTGGAAGTCCTCTGCGTTCATTGATCCAGTGCCTTTCGTCGACGAAATTGGTGGTTTCTATTACCAGGGCATCACCTTCCCAATGGCCAATGGACTCACCCGCCCAACTGGGAATGGCATAGTCGATAGGCGTATGTTCGCGGCCGTCCATGAAAATGACTCTCAGTTCGTTCATCAGCTCCTGGACCATGTAAATACCAGAAGGCATCTGGATCATGTGCACGGGCCAGGCCCTGAGCATCATGATTGGCAAGCCAATGGGCCAGCACAAACCGATATCATTGCGATAAACCTTGCCTTCTTCTGCTGCTTTCATGGCGGCGTCGTAATGACCCTGGCCATAGGGGGTTAATTCCAGGTCATCGGGTGGGTCGAAACTTGCGCTGCCAGCACTACGATCCCACGACCAGGCACCGGTCAGGTTAAAAGGGGCTTCAGGGCGGGGTTTGTTCAGATTTTCCGGCGCTAGCATGCTCAGGCCGTCCTGGTTTTGTGCCATGGCTGCTGACGGGAAAAAACCGGCCAGCCCCATCAGTATCACTGCTCGTGTTAAGGGTTGCTTGAATAACATGTGTTGTCGCTCCTGTTTATTCTTTACATACCCTGGTTATTCAGGGGTACCAAATCCAAACCACTCACCGTCCTGTGACACCATGGAAGAGACAAAACCGCCATCTTCACCGTCTTTGCGGGGTGCGATGGTTATTTCGATTTTGTCGCCGGGTTTTGCAGCATTGGGGGTAAAACCGGAACGGTAAAATATGCTCGCACTCATGCCTTCGAACTCGATATCCCGGGTGCCCCTGGCGTCATCCGTAACTTCCAGGATGAATACCGAGTGTGGATTAATAATTTTTATTTCCTTGACGATACCTTCAATAGTGACTCTATTTTCAAAATCAAAGGGTGCGGCGGAATGATGAGCTAACACAGTGCTGACACCCGCAAGGCACCAGATAGCTGTGAGCGTGGCTAAGTATATTTTTTTCATGGTGATCAGTTCCTGATTTTGTCGTGTTAAATTATTTGGATTCATACATTTCGGTAGCATAGACATCGGCCATCGTGGCAGTTACCGGTTCGCCGGCATGCAATTGCTCACGCCGCATGTCCAGCAGTTTCATCCAGGGTTCTTCAGTGCAGTTATAGGGCAGGATGGCGCCGTTTTCCAGGCGGGCCCATTTTCTGGACGCTGTTACCGGTTCGGTGTAATAAACCGGATCCGTCATGCTCATTTCCCAGGCCATGTATTCGACACCGGCCTCGTCCGTGTGCAGGCTGAAGCGCTCTGTCATACGCGCCTGATCACTATGCGGGTGCGTGCGCTGGTCCTGACCGTCGGTAATACTGGTCGTCTCCACCACCAGCACATCACCTTCCCAGTGGCCGGCTGAATAGCCCTGCCGGTTGGGAAAGCGTCGTTCTTCAGGCAGGATGCGGTCACCAAAATAGACCCGGCGAGTTTCACCTTCCACTTCGTAAATGATCGTCAGCTGGTCGGGTTTTTGAATAAACTCGATCGGGTAGCTCCCGACTGCTTCCATCATGGTGGGAATGCCATAGGTAGTGCAGTACGTTGCGGCGTTATCATCAAAAGGTTCAACCAGTGCCCGGTACTCTTCAATACGTCTTTTACCTTCAGGGGTCAGTGGTAAGTTCGCAGCAGATCCGCGCGGAGCCCTGCCACCGCCGGGTTCCGTGTAGGTAGTCCAGACACCGGTGAAATCGGGGTGTTCTTCTGCCGCCAGGACAATTGAATTGCCTGACAACATCACCAGGGA
>Ga0181590_10000972_pt1 | contig 23989 bp, 24 predicted proteins | sample 071ome_34_FD_132446 | JGI IMG/M metagenome (GOLD analysis project Ga0181590, IMG submission 132446) | Coastal salt marsh microbial communities from the Groves Creek Marsh, Skidaway Island, Georgia - 071411BT metaG (megahit assembly) | ecosystem: Environmental > Aquatic > Marine > Intertidal...
CTGTGATAGCGCCGATGGTAATGGCGTCAGCGCAAATCTGGATTCGATGCGGGCCGCCAGCGCCGGATCGACAAGCTGGCGCAGCGGTGCGGCAAGAGATTCACGCACCCGTTCATGCGCCCGCCGCCAGATATCGGGCTGGCCATCATCCTGCCATTCACCGATGCTGCGCCGGTCACCGATGGCAGGATAGAGGAAATCGCTGTTCATCCGCGCCAGCGTGGTCGCCTCGCCAAGGAAATGGCCGGCGCCGGTGGCCGCGTCATGGATCGCGCCCGCATCCAGCGTGTCGTCAGACACCTCGATGGCGGTATGCGCACTGAGGATCGCGCCAAGCATGTCATTGTCGATCACATAGGCCTCAAGCGAGGTTCCCATCAGACTTGCCTGCGTTCCCGCCGCCTGGGTGATGAAATGCGCGCCGGCCTGCACCGCCAGCGTGACTGCCAGGCATTTCTCGTGACCGGCCTGCGCATCCGGCCATTTCGAATCGGTGGCACCGGCGATGGTCGAGCTTGGCAGCCCGTAGAACCGCGCCATCTGGATGGCCGCCGCCGTCAGCTTTGCCTGTTCACCGCCGCCACCCGACATGGCGCCGGTCCGCAGGTCGGTGACCATCGGCCGTGGCCCGAAAATGGCCGGCACATCCGGATCGACAAGAAAGGCAAGCACCATGCCGGCAAGCGTCTCGGCGGTTGTCTGCGCCACACATCCGGCGATCGTGACCGGGCTCGACGCGCCAAGCTGGCCGAAAGTGTTGACCATCACCGGAATACCGCGCGCGACAGCCCGCAACAGGACAGCGGCGGAGTCGGCGTCGAAACGCAGCGGGGGCACGATATGATTGACGTTCAGCGAGAGGAAAGGCGCGGCGCGGAAGGCCGCTTCGGAGCCAGCAAGCATATAGACAAGCTCGGCGATCTCATCCACCGCCTCGACCGAGGACGCGCTGACCATGACATGTTTCGCGGTGCCGGCAAGGCAGGCCCAGGCGGTGTTCACCTCCATCCGCAGCGGCGGCTCGATATCGCGCGCCACCATCGGTCGGCTGAAGAAATGCACATGCTCAAGACCATCGACAAGCCGCGCCGCCAGATGGATATCCGCAAGCATCGAGGGCCGGTACTGCCCGCTGGCAAGGTCGAGAATTTCCGGCGAGGCACCGCCGGTGCCGACATGCACTTCATCACCGCCAAGGACGAGCGGTCCTTCATCACCGCGCCCGTGAAGGCCGATCTGGCGCGGCAGACCGGCAAGCACGCGCTCGACAAGCGATTCCGGAAAGCGCAGCCTGCCATCCTCGCCAAGCGCCGCGCCGGCACCGGTCGCCAGCTCCACCACCGCCGGCGGCGCCTCGGCGATGCCGGTCCGGGCCAGCAGCACAAGCGCGGTCTCATGGATGCGCTGCAGGGCCACCGCATCGAGAAGCTGCAGCCTGCCGCCGACCGGGGCCAGAACCGGCGCGGCCGATGCCGCCGGTTCCGCGCCCCTGGCCCGCCGACCGCGCCGCTGGCGGTTTGCGATATTGCTGTCCGACATTCACGAACGTCCCGGATGGTCTGTCTGTTCATCACCAGCATCGCGGCTTAGCCGCCGCCCGGCAAGAACCAAATATGCCGCGCTATTGCAACAGGCCCGGCTTCGCCGCATGATTTTGCCGGGATAGATTGCCACGCTGGAGGGCTGACTGCATGACGGACAGGAAAACCGAGGGGACCGACCCGCTGCTGCAGCCCTTCAGGCTGGGACATGTGACGCTGCGCAACCGGATCATGAGCACAAGCCATGCCTGCGGACTTGGTGAGGGCGGGATGCCTGCCGACCGCTATCAGGCCTATCATCTTGAAAAGGCACGCGGCGGGATCGGGCTGACGATGTTTGGCGGATCGTCCAATGTCTCGATCGATTCGCCGTCGGTGATGCCGCAGCTCAATCTCGGAGTGGATGAGGTCATCCCGCATCTGACCCGGTTTTCCTCACGCATCCATGAGGCCGGAAGCGCCCTGATGTGCCAGATCACGCATCTTGGACGGCGCGGCGAATTCGACAAGGGCGCGATGTTGCCAACCATCGCCCCGTCGGTGATCCGCGAGACGCTGCACCGCAGCATCCCCAAAGAGATGGGAGATCAGGACATTGCCCGCGTGACAGCCGATTTTGTCGCCGCCGCACGGCGCTGTCAGATTGGCGGGCTGGACGGGATTGAATGCCTGTCAGGCGCGCATCTGATCGGCCAGTTCCTGTCGCCGGCGATGAACCGACGCACCGATTCCTGGGGCGGCTCACTGGAAAATCGCTGCCGCTTCGGGATCGAGGTCTTCAAGGCCATCCGCAAGGCGGTCGGGCCGGATTTCCTGCTCGGCTTCCGGTTCATCGTCGATGAGGGGCATCAGGACGGGCTGGGATTCGAGGACAGTCTTGCCATCGCGAAGCGTTTTCAGGCGGAAGGTGTTCTCGATTTCTTCAACGCCATCTATGGCCGCATGGACACCTATGCAGGTCTTGCCATCGACAACATGCCGGGCATGGCCTCGCCGACGGCGCCCTGGCTGGCGAAGGCAGCCGCCTTTCGCGAACAGATCGACCTGCCGGTGATGCATGCGGCGCGAATTTCCGATGTGGCGACGGCACGCCACGCCATTGCCGAAGGGCTGATCGATCTTGTCGGGATGACCCGCGCCCATATCGCCGACCCGCATCTTGTCGAGAAGATCGCCGCCGGCGAGGAACACAGGATCCGGCCTTGCGTTGGTGCCACCCATTGCATGTCGCACCGGCGGCCAACCTGTCTTCACAACCCGGCCACCGGCCATGAGGCGGTTCTGAATCACCGTATCGAAACCGCCACATCGCGCCGGCGTGTGGTCATTGTCGGGGCCGGGCCGGCCGGGCTGGAGGCGGCGCGGGTTGCCGCCGCGCGTGGCCATAAGGTAACCCTGTTCGAGGCCGCGCCGCGCGCCGGCGGGCAGGTCCTGCTGGCATCGCGCGCCCACTGGCGACGCGACATGATCGGCATCGTCGACTGGCGCATAGCCGAGATCGAACAGCTTGGAGTCGATCTTCGATGCGGGGTATTCGCCGAGGCCGGGGATGTGCTGGCCTGCAACCCCGATCTTGTGATCGTCGCCACCGGCGGCGTTCCCAATATCGACCGGGTGCCGGGCGGTAATGAACTGACCAGCCCCTGGGATATCATCCAGGGGACGGTGACGCCGGCGGCCGATGTTCTTGTCATCGACGGTACCGGCCGGCATGTGGCGATGAGCGCGGCGGATGTCGCGCATGCCGCCGGCGCACGGGTCAGCCTGGTGACCGTCGACGAGACGCTGGCCATGGAACAGGCCTATGCCGAGCGGGTGATCTGGCGCAAATGGGCCGCCGAGACCGGGATCGAGACAACCACCGAACATGCGCTTGTCGGCGTCAGGCGCGAGGGCAACCGACTTGTCGCCACACTGCGGAGCGAGTTGACCGGCAGCGATCTGGAAAAAAGCGCGGCACAGGTGATTTTCGATTATGGCACGGTGCCGGCGGATGCGCTGTTTCACGAGCTGGCGCCGCGCTCCCGCAATGGCGGTGTGACCGATCTCGGGATGATGGTGACTGGCAGCGCGCAGCCGCCATCCGCCAATGGCGCTTCGGCGTTCGAGCTTCACCGGATCGGCGATGCCGTGGCCAGCCGCAACGTCAATGCGGCGGTGACCGACGCGCTGCGCCTGTGCCAGAATTGTTAGGTGCCAGAATTGTCAGGTGCCGGAATTGTCAGGTGCCGGAATTGTCAGGTGCCGGAATTGTCAGTCGTCAGACCTGACAGCCCGGGGAACGGCTAGCCGACGCGATCCTCGTTACGCAGCAGCATCGCCAGCGCCACCACCGTGGCGACAAGACCAAGCAGCATCGGCACCGGCGGCAGCGCGTTGCCAAAGCCGATTTCCCACAGCATCACCCATCCCGGCGTCAGATAGGAATAGGCCATGACCTTGGCGCTTGGCAGCCGCAGGGTCGCATATTGCAGCAGAAAGAAGGACGAGGCGGTGGAGAAGATCGTCAGATAGCCAATGGTGATCCAGACCATCGGCGCCAGGGCCATCCAGTCGGTGGCGCGAATTTCATCAAAGCCGATAACGCCAAGCAGGATCGAGCCGGCGACCAGCATGCCGAAGGTGAAGACCGCCGCCCCCTCGCCGGCATTCAGTTTGCGCACCATCGGCGTGTAAAGCGCATGCGCGATACAGCCGATGAAATAGATCATCTCGCCGCGGCCGATATCGAGCGCCGTCAACGCCGCCAGATCGCCGCGGAAAATCACCCACAACGCGCCACCACCGGCAATGGCAAGAGCCGTCGCCATACGCGGCGTCGTGACCTGGCGCAGCAAGACCCAGCCGAAGACAGCTGACATCAACGGCATCAGCGTGAACACCGCCGCCGCCGAGACCGGCGTAGCCGTCTTCAACCCCTCGAACATCAGCACAAAATACAGCGTGAACAGGCCGCCAAGAATGAAATAGCGCCAGGGCCTGCGAAGGTGGGATGGCTTAAGGTCGCGCTGCATGGCGGCGACAAACCCCATGACGACGGTCGCCAGGACAAAGCGCGCCGCGGTGATGGCCTGCGGGTCGATATCATTGGCGACGATGGTGCCAAGGCTGAACGAGCCGGCGACAAGCGCCGAGAAGCCAAGCATGGCAAGATGGCCGCGCGCCTCGTCAGGGCTGAGCCCGAACCACGCCATCAGCCACACCGATCCAGATAATCGCGCGCCAACCGCGCCGAGACAAACGCGAAATGCGGAGCCTGCGAACGGGCCAGTTCGGTGCCGGCATGCGATCCGATCCAGGCCAGCAATGCCATCCGGCGCAACATGATGAAGCTGTCGATTTCCACCTCGTCGGCCGCGCTCAGCGGCCTGACAGCGCGATAGCCCTCAAGCCAGGCGGCGCGCAATGCCGGCACCCGGGGATCGTCCTCCATGAAGCTGATGCCAGCGGCGAAGTCATACATGAACCACCCGAACCCACAATCATCGAAATCAATCAGTCTTGTCCTGCCACCATCGATCAGGAGGTTGGCAAGCCGCATGTCCGCATGGATCAGCCCATAGCTGTCCGTCCCGCGACCATAGGCGGCAAGACGTTCGCGAACAAGCATTTCGGCGGCCTCGAGACGGGCGATGCTTTCAACATCAAGCCCCGGCGCGGCGCGCCAGTCGCCCCAGGTGGCATGCGGGCCGAACACCGTCTCGTCATCCCATACCAGCCTTTCAAAAGGGTGCGGGCGGACCCAGCTGATCGTGTGCAGATGCGTCTTCGCCGCGACGGCGCCAAGCTGCCGGAACGGGGCGACCAGATCCTGGTCAGGGTCGGGTTCCGTCCCGGCAAGAAACTCGAACATCACCATGCGGCGCGGCGCCAGCCCACCACCTCCCCGCTCCTGGATCAAGGCCCCGTCGCGGCCGGGAATCGGCCGCGCTGTCGCGACACCGCCCTCGCTGGCAAGCGCCGCCATCCAGGCAAGTTCGCACTCGATCGCGCGGCGGCTGTGATAGCCATCGCGATGCAGGCGCAGCACCATGCGGAACCCGCCGGGCGATTCCACCAGATAGGTAGCGTTCTCGGACAGGTTGATCAGCCGCACCGTCGCATCCACCGGCACGTCCCAGAGCGTAAGTGAGGCCGCCGCAAGACTGGCCAGCGCATCGATCTGGTCGGTATCGGAAACTGTCACCGGTGGATCTCCATGGCAGGTGGCGACGCCGGACGGCGACGCGCTATCTTGCGGAAGACAGGCTGAAAGGCAAGATCGCATGCGCATGGCAAACGCATTGCGTGCGCGACCTCAGGGCGGCGGCCGGATATGAATGCGCCCGGACAATCATGCAAAAGCTCGCATTTCCCCTCGAATCACAATTGACATCAGTCAGACATGCGCCAAACTACATCCCGGTGAACGTCGCCGTAGACGGTCATCCAGCATACCTCAATGAATATAGTGTTCGTGCCCATGGCACCCGGTTTGGCTTACGGAGGTACATCATGAATATGGGTCTGGCACCCCGTCCCGCGAATGAGGAATTGCGCGCTCAGACCGTTGTGAAGACGGGCCTGATTGACGCGCCCAACCCCGATTTGTTCCAGATCTATTGCGATCTGGCCAAGGACATCACCGGCTTCGAGACAGCCACCTTCAGCCTTTATGACGGCGAGATGAAATGTTCGATTGCCGAGGCAGGGAGTGATGATTTCGTGCCGGGTTCAAAATCCGAACGAAGCGAGCTCAACGTATGTGCCTATGTGCTCCTCGATACCGAGCCGCTGCTTATGGAAGATATGCTCAAGGATCCCACATGGAAGGACCATCCGAATCTGCAAGGTATGGAACAAGGGCCCGGCTATGCCGGCTTTCCGGTGATCAACAGCGAGAATTTCGCGCTTGGCACGCTATGCATGCTGAATCCAAGTGGTCCGAAGGGTTTGAATGACGAGCAGGTCACGCAAATCAAGAAGATTACCGGCAGCATTGCGCATATGCTTGACCTTCAGATCAAGCAGAAGGAGCTGACATCGCAGCGCATGCTTGATGCGCTGGCGCATTTCCAGAAGGTTGACGAGCGTTTCGGCCTCGACGATTTCAAGATGTATGTGTCGCTCTGCTCCGAGCTGAATGTGCCCGCCGACGATGCGGCAGGCATCATCCGGGTCGGTCTTGCCGAAGTTGATGATGCGGGCCGGGTCCAGATGACCGAAGCCGGCCGACGGCTGCAGTTCGACATGAACCTTCAGCAAAAGGCGATGAAGCGGATCAAGATGGATGGTGGTGAGGCCGAAGCCCTGCTGGACGAAATGTTTGCGGAGATTGACTGACCATGTTTGCGAAAATTTTCAATTTCAAATTCAATGGTGTTGCCGAGGCAAAGGTTGCCGCATCCTTCATTTCCGATGCCTTTGGCAAGCTCATCGTCGACAGCAATATGCGCTCGCTGAACATCTCGATCGGCAAGTGCGGCAGCCTGTCAATCCAGACAAAGTTCGAGTCCAGTGACGATTTGAAACGCTTTGAAGGCAAGGCTGCCGAAGTGTTCGCGGACCTCAAACAGACCTTTGTCTACAAGGAAGACAATTACGCTGGCGTCTATATCTTCAATTACGAGGCCGAGGCCATCAAGGCAGAGGTGGCGGCAAGCTGACATTCTACAGTGTCGGCAATCTGCGGCCTCGCCCGGCACTGTAGAGCCTGCTTTTTGCCCGGTTGATTAACGGCCCGGTTGATTAACGGCCCGGGTTGATTAGCGGCCTGTCACGGCATCCTGACCGACGTTGCCGCCCGCATCTCATCAAGTGGGGTCGCGGCGGAAAATCTCCTGATCTGACGTGGCATGTCGTCATCACCGGGTGGCGAAGTACCAATCTCATAGGCAAAGCCATCACCGTCAGCCGCCAGCAGCAATCGTCCCGGTGCGTCTGGCAAATTCGCCTCATCAAGCATGTCGCGCGTCACCATTACAGCAGCGCCGGTTCCTCCTCCTGACACCAGAGATGCGAGGATCCGCTGCGCTTCGGCATGGGTATCGCTGGGCACATCAGCCTCGTTCAGAACCTCGATCAGCTGCATGGCGGCGGCGGCGATATCGCCGCGCTGCAACTGCAATTCGATGGCAAGAACACCGGCGACGGGATCGTCGGGATCGATTCTGCGAATCCATTGCAGGGTTCGCGCGGCCGGTTCGAGATCACCTGCGGCAAGCTGCCCGCGCATCCGCTCCCGCGTCCATGACAGATAGCTTGTATCGGCGTGCGAGGCCCCCGAAATGTCAGCCGTGTCGCGCATCGCCGGCACCTCGGTACGGGCATACAGACCGGCCGGCCGGCTGATCGCAAGCAGCATCAGCAAGGCAGCTATCAGACCAGGAAACCGAATTCCGACACCACGCCAATCCATTATTCGATCAACCCGGAAGACATGCACACCCAAACCCACAAACGTCGTCCCCTTCATCAGCGTGACGGTAGCGCAAATGAAGGCTCTCATCGATTCAAACTTAATTTGAAAAACTGACATGAAATCCATGCTAGAGTTTGATCTGTTGACAAGGCCGGGATGCATCATCCGCCGGCCGCGGAGGGAGAGTTTCATGGAAATTGGTTTGAAGGTTCTGCATTATTTCGCGATCCTGTTTGCTGGCGGTGTCACCGTAGGCAGCACCATCATGCAATCAGCCTATGTCCGCGCCGGAGAGGTGCCACCACCGCATGTCGGCAAGGCCTTCGCCCTGCTCGGCTATATCGGGCTTGGCTCGATCCTGACCCTGTGGATCACCGGCATCGGGCTGGCGCATCTGCTTTATGGCGGGCTTGGCATCAATGGCGCGTTTCACGCCAAGCTTCTTGGCGCGGCGATCGTCCTTGGCGCATCACTGTTCGGCAACATCCATATGCATGGCGCGATGAAGGCCAAGCGCCCACCCAACGCTGCGTTGATGAAGCGACTTGTACAGCTGGGGCGGGGCGGCATCGCGCTGGCCATCATTGCCGCGGCGGTGGCCTTTTCTGCCTAGCATCACGACAGGCGGTTCTCAGGGGCCGCGACGCCAACGGGCAAAGGCACGCCTGAAACCGGAGGTGCGAAAGGGCACAAGATCGTTCGCGGCCACCTGATTGGCGGTCGGCTGATCACCCTTGCGCCCATCGGCAAAGAGCGGCAGCCGCCGCATATGACGAAGCAGCGATTTCGGCGCATCGCCAAGCGGCAGGCCGGTCATGCCGGCAAGATCGGTGAAGACACGCTTGCGTTCGGACTTTTCCGGCCATTTCATCTTCACATCGGTGATCTTCACGAGGAAATAGAACACCGGGTCACGCTGCTGTGACTTCGCCGCAAAGCAGAGCGGGCGCTTGCTCTGCTTGACCTTGCCGTGCAATCCAGCCTCCTCGAACAGCTCGCGCTTCACCGCCGCGACAAGTGTCTCGCCAGGCTTCACCTCACCCTTTGGAAGGGTCAGCTTGCCCTTGTGGCGACGACTGCTGACAAGGCAAATTTCAACACCCGCGGGTGTCTTTCTATAGGCGATGGCACCAACCTTCATGATCACACCTTGATAAATATGCATAAAATGCACAGAATATACGCAATTATTGCGGGATTGATCGATGAATGCAAAGGAATTCAAGCGATGGCGGAAAGCCCATGGTCTGAGTCAGACCGGGGCGGCGCGAAAGCTTGGCCTGAAGATTCGCACAATCCAGTATTACGAGAAGGGCAAGCGCAAGGACAAGCCGGTTGAAATTCCGAAAGCCGTGGCACTTGCCTGTTTCGCCATTTCCTGTGGCGTCGAGGATGTCGATTACAGCGAGCCGGAAGGGCGCGCCATCAGACCGGATGTCCACAAGTTGCTGACGCCAAAACCGTGACCGGGGCGCAGGTCACCCATGTAGCGTGATCAATAGATCTTGGGGACATACAAATCGTCGGGAAGGGTTCGCCGCTCGTAATCCGGATTGAACACACGCTCCGGCAGCACAACCTTCTCATGCGGGATTTCGCGGTAGGGGATACGCGAGAGAATATGCTCCATGCAGTTCAGCCTCTCGCGCTTCTTGTCATTTCCCTCGACAATGTACCATGGCGCCTGGTCGATCGAGGTGCGCTCGAACATCTCTTCCTTGGCCTTGGTGTATTGCTCCCACCGGATCCGGCTTTCAAGATCCATCGGCGACAGTTTCCACTGTTTCATCGGGTCGTGGATTCGCATCAGAAAGCGAAGCTGCTGCTCTTCATCGGTGATCGAGAACCAGTATTTCAAAAGGATGATTCCCGAGCGGACCAGCATCCTCTCGAATTCGGTAACGTCCTGGAAGAACTGTTCGACCTCGTCCTCGGACGCGAAGCCCATGACCCGTTCGACACCGGCGCGGTTATACCATGACCGGTCGAACAGGACGATCTCGCCGCCGGCCGGAAGGTGCGGTACATAACGCTGGAAATACCATTGCGACATTTCACGCTCGGACGGTTTCGGCAGCGCCACGACGCGCGCCACGCGCGGGTTCAGACGTTGCGTGATGCGTTTGATGACGCCGCCCTTGCCGGCGCTGTCACGACCCTCGCAGATGATCAGAATCTTGGCGTTTTCCTTGACGACCCAGTCCTGCAGCTTGATCATTTCGGCCTGCAGGCGAAGCAAATTCGGATAGTAGATGCGCCCCTCGAGACTGTCGGGATGCTGCTTCTGATAGAGCTTGCGAACCTCTTCCGACAGCATCGGTTCATTGAATTCGACCTCGAGAAGATCATCCAGCGTCTCCTCGAATTCGAGTTCCATCCATTCACGCAATCTGTCGAACCTGTCTTCGGTCATCACCTGTCTTTCCGCATCAGCAGAGGCGCCGTTAACGATGGTATGGTTGTAGCACAAATACGGCCCATTAGACCATGAAACCGCACCATTAGGCAGCGCCTGTCACCCGCAATCAGCCGGCAAACCGCACCTGTGGCACACCGCCCGTACCAAGCCCGGTGATGGCGAACAGGCCGCCAGCCTGCGTCTGTGCCGGGTCGTCGGCAAGGCCGTCCCCCATCGAGGTGACATAGAGCGTGTCGAGGCCGGCCCCACCAAACATCACCTTGGTCGGCCGTTCCACCGGCATTTCGATGATCCGGTCGACCCGCCCGTCCGGCGTGATTCGCACCACCTGCCAGCCACCAAAGCCGGCCATCCAGTAACACCCGTCGGCATCGACAGTGCCACCATCGGGCCGGCCGGCAATCTGGCGGGTGTCGAAAAACAGCCGCTGCGCTGACGGGATGCCGGTTTCAAGGTCATAGTCGCAGGCCCATATGGTCCGCACATCGCGGTTTGTGTCGGCAAGATACATCACCTGGCCATCAGGTGAGAAGGCAAGCCCGTTGGTGGTGAATACCGGGTCGAACCAGCCTGTCACCTCATGGTCGGCATCGATCCGATAGAACCGGCCACGCCGTTCCGGCGGCGATCCGTCATCGCGCATCGTGCCGGCCCAGAACCGGCCCTGCGGGTCGGTCGTGCCGTCATTGAACCTGTTGCCGGCCAGCCCGGGCTCCGGATCGGCCAGCAACTGACGCGCACCGGTGTCCGGATCAAACAGATGAATCCCGCTTGCCGCGCCGACAATCAGCCCGCCGGCATCACGCCGCGCGAGGCAGGCCACCGGTTCACCCCAGGCAAAGCTTGCATTCTCGCCGCTTGACGGATCAAACCGGTGAACAAGGCCGGCCTTGATGTCGACCCACCATAAGGCCCTGTCACCGGCATCCCACCAGGCACCCTCACCAAGCCGCGCATGGCAATCAACGACACATTCAACGACGATCGTCATGATGTCTGTCTCCCTTGCGTCTCAGCTCTGGTTTCAAGCATGTCACCGCCTGTCTGGCAACCATGATCACGGTCTTGATGGTCCGGTCATGCCGCGAACTCAGGACAAGGCAAGCCGTGCCTCCTCGCTTGCCAGCTCGGCAGCGATGACATCGATGAAGCTTCGCACCTTCAGCGGTACGAAGCGCTTGTCGGGATAGACAACATAGATGCCAAGATCGGGTACCGTGTCGAATGCCGACAGTAGCCTGACCAGGCGGCCCGAGGCCAGCGCGTCGGCACAGCTGAAATGCGGCAGGATGGCGACTCCCACCCCCTCGATACAGGCATCGAGCATCATCCCGGCACTGTTGGCATAGAGTGCCGGCCGCAGCGGCACTGTTGTCTGCACGCCCTTGGCATCACGGCATGACCAGCTCGACGCGGCGGAGGCCAGTGAATAGATCACCGCCGGCAGCGCCGGAATATCCGCCGGACCGGTCGGCAGGCCGTGATCTTCCACCAGCCGGGGCGCAGCGCACAAATATAACGGGCAATCCCCGACCCGTCTTGCGATCAGGCCGGAATCCTCCAGCACACCAATCCGCACGACCAGATCATAACCATCCTCTACCAGATGAACGCGGCGATCATCGAAATCGACATCGACGGTGACATCGGGAAATTGCCTGGCATAGATGGCGATGGGACGACGCAGGAACAGCTCACCAAACGACATCGGCACATTGACCCGAAGCCGGCCTGACGGGCGGCTCTGCGCGTCGCCAAGCTCATCCAGCAAACTGCCGAATTCATCATGGCCACGCGCCAGCAGATCGGCAAGACGTTCCGCCGCCTCGGTCGGCACGACGCTGCGTGTCGTGCGGTAGAACAGCACGAGGTTCAGACGCTGTTCGAGGGACTTGATCTGCTTGCTGACGGCCGCGCCGGAAATGCCAAGCTCATCGGCCGCACCGACGAAACTGCCACGCTTCATGACCGCGCGGAAAATATCGACTGACGAAGAATAGAGCATTTTTAATAACCTGAGGTTACTTGTCTAGTGAATTCAAGGGCATTTATTTACCATAAATAAGGGTTAATGTTGAGACATTCGCACACAGCCGGCCGGGAGCATGACAGATGATCACGCACCACAAATATGACGATCTTGGTGGCGCCAACCATGGATGGCTGAACGCCAGGCACCATTTCAGCTTCGCCAGCTACCGCGATCCCGCGAAAATGAGTTTTGGCGAATTGCTGGTGATCAATGATGATGTGATCCAGCCACATACCGGCTTTGACACACACCCGCATGCGGATATGGAGATTATCACCTATGTTCGCCGCGGCGCCATCAGTCACAAGGACAACCGTGGCAACAGCGGGCGCACAACCGCCGGCAATGTCCAGGTGATGAGTGCCGGCACTGGAATCTCACATTCGGAATACAACCACGAAGACGAGGAAACCAACATCTTCCAGATCTGGATCATGCCGCGAAGCCGCGGCATCGAACCACGCTGGGACACGGCCGAATTTCCAAAAACACCTTCACGCGACACGCTGCCGCTTCTTGTCTCGGGGGACGGGTCAGCGCCGCTGTCAATCCACCAGGATGCCCGAATCTATGCCGGCACGCTGGCCGCCGGCACCGCCCTCACCCACCATATCGAGGGTCAGGCCTATCTGCTGGTCTCCGAGGGCGAAGTTGCCATTGGCGGCCATGTTGCGAAACGCGGCGACGGTCTTGCCATCTCCGGACAGGATAGCATCGATCTTGGCGCGGCAGCCGACAGCGAGGTTCTGGTGATAGAGGTGCCGGGGCGCATTGAGGCGCGCTAGTCACCGGCCGGTGGCAGATATCCGTATCGCTCAAGCGTCTGTGCAAACTGCATCACAAGCTTTGTCTCGACGGGGTTGAGTTCATTGACAAGCCTGTCATTCAGCTCTGCCGCCGGCGAGAATATCACTCCAAGTTTCCGGTCAGCCGTCACCCATCCGCGGTCGGCGAGGACCCTGACATTGCGACGCACTGTTTCCTTGTCGAGACCGGTCAGTTCGGCGATCAGCGCATAGGTCAGTTTTTTGCCCCTGGCCCCCGGTTGGTTCGCAAGCGCAATCCAGCTTTCCCGTGTGGCATCATAGGAGGTGGCGTCAAGCTCCTCACTGACAAGGAGGAAATGGTGCCAGCAGACCACCTGCAGGACCAGATAGGCGTTCGCACTGCCAGCCATCTTTAGGCAATGCTGACTGCGGATGATCTCCATTTCGAGAAATCGCCGCCAGATAAGCTGAAAATTTTCGTCAAAAGACATGACAACCAAACATCAAAACCGGACCAGCACTGCTCACACTGAGCGCAGCACCTGTTTTTTTCAAGACAAATTCGGTCAAGCCGACAGAGCCGGCTAGATACTGAGACGGATTTTCAGACATTGAAAGCGTATCGGGCCAGCCATTGATTGATCGCGTCCCCGGTGACATTATGCGCCCGCACATGCCTGCCGGGGCGCCTGAGTTTGTGGGCAAGGAAACGCTGCAGGCTGACAGCGATTGGATATCCGCGCAGGAAGGACGGTCAGACGTGGCACGCACACCGGGATTAGCGGTGATCAGGGGTGACGGGATCGGCGGCGATGTCACCGACGCGACGCTGACGATTGCAGCGGCAGCGCTTGATGCTGTCGGCGCGACGGGCTTTACCTGTGACGACATTGATGCCGGCGCCGCCTGTTTTCAACGCACCGGCAAAGATATCGAACCCGGCGGCGAGGAACGCGCCGGCGACGCCGACGCCATTTTTCTCGGCGCCATTGGCCTGCCTTCGGTTCGCCATCCTGACGGCACCGAAATCTCGCCGCATCTGCGACTGCGCGAGCGATTCCAGCTTTATGCCGGCGTCCGTCCGGTGCGCGCCTACCCGAACACGCCGCAGCGGCTTGCCGATCCGCGCGCGGCAGACCTCGACCTCGTCATTATCCGCGAATCCACCGAGGGGCTGTTCTATAGCGCGGCGGTGCATGACCGCTCGCCGGTGGAGGGAGACCCGGCCGCCCCCACTGCGATATCCGACATCATGCGGATTTCCGCCAGCACAACGCGCAAACTTCATGAATTCGCCTTCCGGCTGGCGGCACGCCGCCAGCAGCGTGGCAAGCGCGGGCGCCTGACCTGCGTTGACAAGGCCAATGTCTTCAGATCACAAGCCTTCTTCCGCTCGATTTTCGACGAGGTTTCCAAATTCCATCCCGATATCGAAACCGGCTACAGCTATGTCGATGCCATGGCGCTCGACATGGTACGCCGGCCCTGGGAATTCGATGTGATGGTGATGGAGAACATGTTCGGCGATATCCTCTCCGATCTTGCCGGCGGGCTGGTTGGGGGCATGGGCATGGCCGCCTGCGGTGAGATTGGCGATGAAAACGCGCTGTTCCAGCCGGCGCATGGGTCCGCCCCCGATATTGCCGGCCAGGACAAGGCCAATCCGCTTGCCGCCATCCTCAGCGGGGCGATGATGCTGGATTACCTTGCCGCGCGATGCGACCTGCCGGCCTATGAAGTTGCGGCGGCACGGATTGAGGATGCTGTCGCGGCGGGCTTTGCGGCAAACGAACTCCGCCCGATGGAATTTGGCGGTGATATGGGAACCATCGCCATGACAGGAGCCGTCCTGGCGCACCTGCAAGGGGCAGAGTGATTCCGGAGACAGGACAATGTATGCGATCATCGTCGATTTCGAGATCAAACCCGACCGTCTGGCCGAGTTCCTGCCGCTGATGGCTGAAAACGCTGCCGCATCCATGCGCGAGGAACCCGGATGCCAGCAGTTCGATGTCTGCCAGGACCCCGACACCCCGCACCGTATTTTTCTCTATGAGATCTATGATGACCGCGCCGCGTTCGAGACGCATCTGGCATCAGCGCATTTCAGGCGTTTCGACGCGGCGACGAGGGAGATGGTGACTGCCAAGACTGTGCGGGCGCTCAATCGTCTCTGACACGTCAGGCCAGCGCACGGTCCGGGTGTTTCAGACGGCGCTGCCGAGAGCATAAGATCCGATCACCGCGAAACTTCCGGCAAGCTGCAGCATAAAAATGCCGACCGACGCCAGATGCAGCAGCCCGAACATGCGTTTCGCCGTCGCATCACCGTCAAGATCACGGTCGCGATAGGCGTTGATCCGCGGCGTCAGGATGAAGACATTCACCGCGAACCCGCCCGCGATCAGGATGGAGACGGCAAGTTGCCAGTCCGCGTCCACCATCAGCGCTGCCACGCATGCCGCCAGCGAAAGCATAAGGCCGAACAGGAACAGGCGCGGGAACAACACCCGCAGAAAGGCGCCGACAGCCTTTGCAGACAGGGTCTTGAAGGCGGCCTGCGGCACCACAGCCATGAAGAACAGCATGAAGCCGGCAATCGCCGCGTGAATGAGGGCGAGGATGGCCATGCGCCACTCCCTGAATGACTTGTTTGTCAGACGTAACATATAGGAAGGGTGCCAGGGCGGCGGCAAGATGGAGCATTGCCGCAGGCGTTCAACCTGATCCGACTCCCGCCCGGCCTGTCGCCGAATTCTCAGCGAAGCGTCGCCATCCATCCGAGGCTGTTGTCGGTATCGCCGCCCTCGGGCCTGTATTCGGCGCCAAGCGGCGCGTCATAGCCGATCTCGGCGATATGCGCGAAGATATGACGATAGTCGATCTCGCCATGATCGGGACGGCCGCGCGACGGCACGCCAGCAAACTGGACATGGCCGGTGATGTCGAGATTGGCGCTCAGCCGACGGGTCAGATCACCCTCCAGGATCTGGATATGGTAACAGTCGAACATCAATTTCAGGTTCGGGGCCGCAACAGCTTCGATGATCCTGCGTGCCTGGTCGGTGTGATGCAGGAAATAGCCCGGCGCATCATGATGGTTCAGCGGCTCGATCAGGAAGGTGATGCCCGGCGCGGCTTCGGTAGCATGGCGCAGATTGTCGATGAAGCAGGCCTCCGCCTGCATGCCCTCGGCAAAACCCGCCATCACGTGAATCTTCGGCGTGTTGATGGCACCGGCATAGGCGATGGCCCGGTCGATCGCCGCGCGTGCCTCGTCCTGGCGCCCGGGAAGCGCGGCCAGCCCGCTATCACCGGCGGCAACATCACCACGCAGCGTGTTCAGCCCCAGCATGGAAAGGCCGGTGGCATCAAGCGCCGCCTTCACCTCCGCCGGGTCATAATCATAGGGCCAGTGGCATTCAACAGCATCGAACCCGGCATCATGCGCCGCATGGATGGCATCGACAAGCGACCGGTCAGTCCACAGAAACCCCAGATTGGCTGAAAATCGCGTCATTCATCCCACTCGATGTCAAAGCCCGTTACCACATTGCGCATCTGCGCGTCGGTCAACATCCGCGGGTTCATACCACGGGTCAGCAGCGCCAGCCGTGCCATATCCTCAAGCTCCTCAATGGCGTTGTAGGCTGGCACGAAGAAGCGACTGCGCCATGCCATATGCCATCGAACCAAGGCCGAAAACAGCCACTTTCCTGACATTTTCACCGGTCACGCGATCTGTCTCCTGTGGCAGGTGCCAGCACAATAGCAACACCCTGCAGGATCACAAGATGGATAATATTCCCCTGTTACGTTGCCCACATTACTGATTACAGCTGGCAGAGCCGAATCCGACCTGATATCCATATCCGAGTGATGATCGAACATGAGCGCCCCGGCCGTAAGGCGCTATGGCGCGACCGGCAGGCTGAAATGAAAAGAGACGACAGACCCGACCGACCCGACTTCGAATCCCCGGCTTTCCTGCGGTCGCATGTCGAGAGCATTCTGGCCTTTTACGAGCCTTCGGCGTTCGACCCGGAAGGTGGATTCTTCCATCATTTTCTCGATGACGGCACGGTCTATGACCGCGACACGCGCCATCTTGTGAGTTCCACGCGCTTTGTCTTCAACCATGCCAACGCCTTTCTGCAGACAGGCCGTCCACATTACCGCGACTGGGCGGCGCATGGGTTGCGCTATCTCGAGACCCATCATCGCACTGATCAGGGCCATTATCTGTGGCAGCGGAAGGCGGATGTGATCGAGGATGGGCGCGCCATGGCCTATGGCCATGCCTTCGTCATTCTCGCGGCGGCCTGGGCGGCACGGATCGGCATTGACGGTGCCGGCACGATGCTGGAGGCCTGCTGGGATTTCATGGAGGCACAGTTCTTCGAGGCAGGTCATGGCGCCTATGCGGATGAGCGTTCGGCCGACCTGTCAAAGCTTGACAGCTATCGTGGGCAGAATGCCAACATGCATGGTGTCGAGGCGTTGCTCGCCGCCTTCGAGACCACCGGCGAGGCGCGCTATCTGGATCGTGCCGACCGGGTGGCGCATAAATTCACCGTCGAGCTTGCAGCCGCCGCGGACGGGCAGGTCTGGGAGCATTATGATTCCGGCTGGCATCAAGACTGGCAGTACAATATCGACAAGCCGGACGACCTGTTCAAACCGTGGGGATTCCAGCCCGGACATCAGGTGGAATGGGCAAAGCTGCTATTGCAGCTTGACACGCACCGGCCCGCCGACTGGCATCTGGCGACGGCGGCTGCGCTCTATGACAAGGCGATGGAACGGGGGTGGGATGCGGCGCATGGCGGGCTTGTCTATGGCTATGCGCCGGATGGCGGTTTCGCCGATGCGACGAAATATTTCTGGGTCCAGGCCGAGGCGATCGCCACCGCCTGGCGGCTCTACAATCGCACCGGCGATGCCCGCTATCGTGACGATTATCAGCGGCTGTGGGAATGGTCATGGGATCATCTTGTCGACCATGAATATGGCGCCTGGTACCGCATTGTGAGCCGCGAGGGGGCATGGCTCGAACCGTTCAAATCACCGGCTGGCAAGGTCGATTATCACACCATGGGTGCCTGCTGGGATGTATTGTCGGTGATGGACGCCGACTGACAGGCATCGCGGGGGCAGGACCATGAACACATCATCCATGCCGAATGAAGCACCGCGCGCAGCCTATGACGTGGTCATCATCGGCGGGGCGATCATGGGATCGGCAACGGCCTTCTTTCTGTCGCAGAACGATGATTTCGACGGTTCGGTCCTCGTCATCGAGCGCGACCCGAGCTATCAGCTATGTTCGACCGCGCATACCAACTCCTGCATGCGCCAGCAATTCTCGACCGAGCTGAACATCCGCATTTCGCAGTTCGCGGCGGAGTTTGTGAAGAATCTGCGCATCCATATGGGCGGTGACGAACGGGTGCCGGAGCTGGATATCCAGAATTACGGCTACATGTATCTGGCCGACAATGCGCCCTTTGCCGAACTGCTGCGCCGCAACCGCGATATCCAGCGCGCCGCCGGTGCCGGGACCGAATTGCTGACGCCGCAGGAGATCGCAGCCCGCTATCCTTTCTACAAGGTCGATGATCTTGTTCTCGGGTCGATAAATCGACGCGATGAGGGTTATTTCGACGGCGGAACATTGTTTGACTGGCTCCGGCGCGGCGCCCGCGAACGCGGTGTCGATTATGTCGCCGGCGAGGTGGTCGCGATGTCCCGCGACGGTGCGCATATCACGCATGTGACACTGGCCAGCGGCGAGACCATCGCCTGCGGCACCGTTGTCAATGCCAGCGGCCCGCGTGCCGCGCGCACGGCGGCCATGGCCGGAATAGATCTGCCGGTTGAACCACGCAAGCGCTTCACCTGGATTTTTACTGCCGAAACACCACTTGACCGCGATCTGCCGCTGACCATCGACCCGTCAGGCGTACATTTCCGGCAGGACGGGCCGGCGAACTATCTTGCCGGCTGCCCGGCCGATCCCGATCCGGCTGTCGCCTATGATGATTTCGTCATGGATCCGGACCGGTGGCAGGATCATGTCTGGCCGATCATCGCCGGGCGGATCCCGCAATTCGAGGCGATCCGCGTGGTCACCGAATGGGCCGGACATTACGCCTTCAACACACTCGACCAGAACGCCATTCTGGGACCGCATGACGAGGTCCGCAATTTCATCTTTCAGAACGGCTTTTCCGGTCATGGCCTGCAGCAGAGCCCGGCCATGGGGCGCGGCATTGCCGAGCTGATCACCTATGGCGAATACCGCTCGCTCGATCTGTCGCCATTCGCCTTTGACCGGATTGCTGCCAACCGCCCGATCATCGAGACCGCCATCATCTGATCAGTCAAAAACCGGCAAGCCCGGTCACGAATGGAGCGGGGGTTGCTCTCGACAACAAGAATGCGCGGCATACTAGAGCCGCTTGCCGGCTTGGTCGAAACAATGCCGGGCGTTCGGGTCAAACCGTAGCCCCACCATCGTGCCGGTGACAAGTTCCTCGGCCGGGTCGACCCGCACGGTGATCATCTCGTCAAAGCCGCAATCGACATAGGCGAACTGCTCCGATCCGAGATATTCACAGACGCTGAGTGTTCCGGTGATCATGCTGTCATCCGCGTCATCTGCCGCGCACAGCATGATGTTTTCGGGCCGTACGCCAAGCCAGGCGATATCCGGCGGCATCGCATCAAGGCCGACTGTCCGCGGCGTTTCGGCAAGAAGGCGCAGCTTGCCATCCGCCATCTCGGCCGGCATCAGATTCATCTTCGGGCTGCCGATGAATTCGGCAACGAACTTGTTCTGCGGCAGATTATAAAGGTCCCGCGGGCTGCCGGCCTGCATGATTTCGCCCTCATTCAGCACCACGATCCTGTCCGCCAGCGTCATCGCCTCGATCTGGTCATGCGTGACATAGATGGTGGTGATGCCAAGCTGTTCATGGAGGCGCGAGATTTCCAGCCGCATATTCACCCGCAGCGCGGCGTCCAGATTGGACAGCGGCTCGTCGAACAGGAAGCCTTTCGGTTCGCGGATGATGGCGCGGCCGATGGCGACACGCTGGCGCTGACCACCGGACAGCTGTTTCGGCAGCCGGTCCAGCAACGGCTCGAGACGGAGGATTTTCGCCACCGCCCTGACCCGCGCGTCAATCTCGGCCTTGCCGACACCCGCCGTCTTCAGGGCGAACCCGATATTGGCCGCCACATCCATATGCGGATAGAGGGCATAGGACTGGAAGACCATCGACAGGCCGCGCTCGGATGGCAGCCGGTCGGTCACATCATCGCCATCGATCAGAACCGAGCCAACACTGGCATCCTCCAGTCCGGCAAGGATTCGCAGCAGGGTCGACTTGCCGCATCCGGATGGACCGACAAGAACAATGAACTCGCCTTCATCGATATCGAAATCGACACCTTTGATGACCTGCAGGTCATCGAACCATTTTTCAATCGCCCGAAGCTCAATCGACGCCATGTGACAGGTCCCCTCCGCAATCTTCCAGTGCGGTTTCCCTAAGCGGTTTCTTTATGCAGCGCGGCGACCTCGTCGCGGCACAGATCGAGATAGATGGCGGCGGTCCAGGAGAAATCCATGCCGCCAAGCCCGGCACCGTCGAGCGGGTCAAAATATTCCGCCATGCCCTGCGATTCAACCAGGTCAAGGGTATCGTTGCTGATTCGCGCCGACAGCTCTGCCTCGCCGGCATCGGCAAGGCCGGTCCAGACCATATGGTTCATGATCGCCCAGACCGGCCCACGCCAGTACCGCTTTGATTCAAAATCGGCATGTTCCGGATCCCAGCTTGGCATGCCGTAGCGGCAGGCATCGAGGATCCGGCGGCAATGCGCCGCCATGCTGGCGCGCTGTTCAGCCGATCCGGCGCCGGCATAGAAACTCAGCATCGACGCGTTGGTGATGGCATTGCTGAAGGTGCCGCTGCGGATATCGCGCGCGCAATAGCCACCAATGGTGTCGTTCCATAGCCAGTTACAGCCTGTGGTCAGCCGGTCGATCCATTCCCGGATCTCGTCAAAGGCCTGATCCATGTCGAGTCGCTGCGCCAGCTCCAGCAGATCGCGGCAGGCGCGAAGCAGAATGAACTGGACCCCGGGGTCGGCCATCAGGAATGGCCCCCTTGCGTGGATAGCGTGATGGTCCCAGCCCACCTCGCGCCCGAACTGGACGATGGTGATGAAGCGGTCATATTGCGCCTGTGTCGGCCGCTGGTCGCTGTCAACATGCGAGGTGTCACGGCGGTTATAGCTCATCAAATTGTCGGGAACAGTGATGCCCTCCATGCCGATGTCCCAGTCCGGGCAATTGTCGCGCCCGGACTCCCAGGGATGAATGATGCCGATCACACCGGTTCCCTGCGGGTCACGGGCATTGCAGAACCAGCGATGATAGGCCATCAGGCGCGGGAAGACCTCGCGCGCCTTGCGGCTGTCATAGGCGGTTCCCATGCGAACCATCCGCAGAATCACGCTGGCCAGAACCGGCGGCTGCGAATGGCCGCTGGTCGAGGGTTCGGTATTGGTCTGCCAGACACCGGGGCCGGGGAAATAGTCCGGATCGTGCTGACGGAAGACGATATGCGGCACCATGCCGTCATCCCACTGCGCATCGAGAAGCGCCATGATTTCGAGCCAGGCCCGCCATTTGTTGAAATGCCAGATACCGAGCGCGGTGAATCCGGAATCCCAGTTCCACTGATAGGGATATAGCCGGTTGGTGGGCACCGTGTATCCGCCGCGGTCATTGACCCTGATGGTCCTGATGGCTTCTTCGATTCGGCTTGTCATCCTCTATCCTCTGTTTGCGGACATCTGTCCTCTATCCCTTGACGCTTCCTGCCGTCAGCCCCGTGACAAGGAACCTCTCGAACCACAGGAACAGTATCAGAACCGGCGTTGTAGCGATCACGGCTCCGGCCATCAGATGCTGGCGCGGAACCTCCGAGGAATTCAGCGATACAATACCACGCGACAGCGTGAACAGCTTCACATCATCAAGGAACATGAAGGCAAAAAGGAACTCGTTCCAGGCGATCATGAAGACATAGAGCGCGACCGAGGCAATCGCCGGCATCGACAGCGGCATCGCGATCCGTGTGATGATCTGCAGGCGTGAAAGGCCATCCATCAACCCGGCATCATCAAGCTCCGATGGCAGGCCGGCGAAATAGCCACGAAGCATGTAGAGCGCGACCGGAATCGTCGTCGCCGGATACACGATGCACAGCCCCAGAAGTGAATTGCGAAGCCCAAGCTGGCTGAACACCGCATAAAGCGGAATCACCAGGATGATCGCCGGAATGAGATAGATCAGCAGCACCGAACCGGACAGCCATTTGCGGCCCGGAAAGCGAAGCTTCGCCACCGCATAGGCCCCAGGCACCGAGAACAGCAGCGTGATCAGCACCGTCGCCACCGAGACAATCGCCGAATTGAGCAACAATGTCCCGAAATCATATTCGGTGAAAAGCTCGATATAGGACCGGAACAGGACCGCGCCACCGACAGCCGGGTCGATCGAGAAATCCAGCGGGTTGGCAAGCAGACTTTGCTGGCTTTTCAGACTTGTCATCACCATCACATAGAACGGGACGGCGACAATCAGCACGAACATCATCAGGCCAAGGCCCCATAACAGGCGCAGATAGAATGTTTCGGCCGCATAGCGGGCCTGCATCGCCGGCGCCATCGCGCCAATGGTGCTGGTCAGGCTGAGCCAGCCTGCCGCGGCGGCGATGATTATGGCCACCACACTCTGCCAGGCCGGTAGCAACCCGTTCGGATCAAACGGCGCGCCTAGGGTAAAACCCCAGAGAAGCGCCGCCATCACCGTGATGCCGATACCATGCCGCAACAGACGGGTCGGCGGGCGCAGCAGGATGGCCACCGGGCCGGCGACCATGCCGGCAAGCAGGGCCGGACCGGCCTGTAGCGTCAGCCCGGCGCCCGTGGTGACGATCAGCGCCATCGTCACGATGATCTGCCAGAGAGCGACCCAGATTCCGCCGGCCAGGACGGCGCCAAACATGCCATGCATCCAGAACTTCATCAGCTGGCATCCTTTGGTGAAAAACGGATGAAGATCACCGAGAAGACAAGCAGCAGCGCGAAGATCACCACCGCCACCGCCGCGCCGGCACCAAGATTCGAGATCGCGAACGCCTGCTCATAGACATTGACCGTCAGTGTCCGCGTGCCGGCATTGCCACCGGTCAGCAGGAAGATGTCGTCGAACTTGTTGAAGGTCCAGATGAAGCGGAGCAGGAACAGCACCGCCAGAATGCCGGCGATATAGGGAAGCGACAGGAACCAGAATTGCTGGATCGGCGTCGCGCCATCGATCTCTGCTGCCTCGTAGATATCCGACGGAATCGACTGCATGCGGGCCAGAATGAACAGGAATGAGAGCGGGAAATAACGCCAGACCTCGAACAGGATGACCATTGTCAGCGCCATCGGCAGGGTCAGGCCGAAGCCGAACACATCGATGGTGACCGATCGCTGACCAAAGAAATTGATCGGCCCCTCGGCGACATCCATCTGCAGCAGCATGGCATTCACCGCGCCGGAGAACGGGTCGAACAGAACCACCCAGGAAAAGGCGACGGCAATCACCGGCGCGACATAGGGAAACAGCATCAACCCGCGGATCAGCGGCCGGCCAAAAAATGCTTTCTGCAGGATCTGCGCGGCGAACAGGCCCAGCAGCAGGGCCCCGGCGGTGCCGAAGACGGTGTAGTAGACCGATACCTTGAGCACATCCCAGAACTCCGC
>Ga0181590_10000980_pt1 | contig 23902 bp, 18 predicted proteins | sample 071ome_34_FD_132446 | JGI IMG/M metagenome (GOLD analysis project Ga0181590, IMG submission 132446) | Coastal salt marsh microbial communities from the Groves Creek Marsh, Skidaway Island, Georgia - 071411BT metaG (megahit assembly) | ecosystem: Environmental > Aquatic > Marine > Intertidal...
GGTGATAGTAATGTTGCTATTGGATATCAAGCTCTTTATGTTGAAAATACAGGAACTTATGCGGTTGCCATTGGATACAGAAGTGGTTACAAAAATAGACTTAGTGCTCAAAATGAAAATGTCTTTATTGGTTCTAATGCTGGAAGAGAAAATACAGATGGTAACGATAATGTGTATGTGGGATACGCTGCTGGATATGGATTAGATGGTGAAGGAGCAGCTAACAATACTGCTGTCGGTAATCAAGCATTAAGATATGCTAAAGGTAATGATAACATTGCGATTGGACATGACACAGGAAGATACGCAACTGGTTCTCAAAACACATTTGTGGGTGCACAGGCAGGTGTAGGTGGAAACACATCTGCTCCTTATAGTTCAGGTAATTCTAATGTTGCTATGGGTTATCAAGCTCTTACAAGTTTCACAACAGGAAATGAAAATGTAGCAATCGGCTTTGAAGCAGGAGAGGATATCACGACTGGATATTACAACACATTACTTGGATACGAAGCAGGAGAAAATTTAACCACAGGTGCAAGTAACGTATTTATTGGATACGAAGCTGGTTCGAGTAAGATTGTAAATATAGGTTCTATAGCAATCGGTTACAGAGCTGGACTTCCATCTGCTGGTAGTTACGATGTTTTCATAGGTTACGAAGCTGGTGCTCAAGCTAAAGGTGGTAGTAACGTAGGGATAGGTAGAAGTGCTGGTAGAGGAAGTAATGGTGTTACTGAGTACGGAGGAACATCTGGTTCTGCAAATACTTCAGTAGGATATTTTGCAGGAAGGTATAATCTTGGTTCTCATAATACGAAGATTGGAAACACTTCTGGACAATACGCAACTGGTTCCTACAACACATTTGTAGGTTCTGAAGCTGGACTTGGTGGAACAACATCTGCTCCATTTAGTTCAGGTCAAAATAATACTGCTATTGGATATCAAGCTCTTGCTGGTTTCACGACAGGATATGATAATGTAATGCTAGGATACCAGGCAGGTGATGCCCTCACTACAGGATATGAAAACGTAGCAGTTGGTAAAGGTGCTCTTGGTGTTGCCGATGATGGTTATAGAAATACTGCAGTTGGATATCTTGCGATGGGTACAACTGCTACTAACGCTGGGAATAGTAATATTGCTATTGGTTGGAAAACAATGCAAGATGTCAATGATGGATTTGCAAATACATATGTGGGTACATTATCCGGTGGTTCAGAAGGTGGTGTATCAGGTGATTATAATGTTGGAATAGGACATCAAGCCGATAAAACGAGAGTAGGTGGTGATTACAATGTAAGTATCGGATATCGTACCAATGAATTTCAAGGTATTGGTGGTGGACAATATTCAATTGCTATAGGAAGAGAAGCTAGTAAACATTATGGTCGTATTGCATCTGGAACATTTAAACAGATGGATGCTAGAATAGCTATTGGTAAATACGCTGGAGCTTATATGACAAGTGGTAATTTTACAACCATTGTCGGTAATGATTCATATAAAGGAGTAAGTGGTATATACAATGCTACCGCATCATATGTAACAACATTAGGTGCTGAAACTGGATTATATGCTACTGGTTCTTACAACACATTCATAGGTGCTCAAGCAGGTAAAGGTGGACAAACATCTGCTCCTTATAGTTCAGGTCAGAATAATGTTGCTGTTGGATATGAAGCTCTTAAAAGTTTCACAACCTCTAATCAAAACGTAGCAGTCGGTTACCAAGCACTAGCAGATGTGACAACAGGAGGTGGGAATACTGCTGTTGGTATGCTAGCAGGTCACAATCTTACCACAGCAACTGCTAACGATGCTTTTGGATATAATGCTTTAGGTTCTCTCACCGCAGGTGGTAGAAATGTAGCAATCGGACAGAATGCTCTTTCTTCCCTTACTCAAACTGGAAACACAGATAACGTTGCTATAGGACATGCAGCTGGTAGAAATCTATCAACAACTGCAACCACAAATTATGTAGCAGAGAATGTTGTTATCGGTGGTTTAGCAAACGCTGGTGATAATGGTAATGGTGCGGATGCTCTAAACAATGTCTATATCGGTGCAAGGTCTGGTTATGTTGCAACAACAGGAAAAAGTAACACATTAGTTGGTAGAAGAACTGGTTATGCTCTAACCACAGGAAACAATAATACTTTCTTAGGATCTAATGCAGGTGACACCGTTACTACTGGAGGTAATAATATTGTTATTGGATATGGTGCGGATGTAAACGCAGTTGCAACTAGTGACACCATTGTAATTGGTTGCAATCAAACACCTACAGGTAATGAACAAACCATATTGGGTACTGCCACTCAAAAATTTACCCTCATAGGTGGTGGTAAAGCTATTTGTAGGGTTGCTCCTCATAATATAGCAGCGGGTGGTTCTAAAACCATAACATTAGATTTAGCTGCCCATCAAGGTTGGATTAGTGGTATGATGCATATTGTTGCAACAGATTCTGGACATAGTGGTGGTGGAGTATATCAGGTTTCTTTCTCAGCATTTTTAGATGCTGATGCAACAACAACGGATATAACTCAAACGATAATTCACTCTGATAGAGGATCAGGTAGTAATAATTACATTGAACTAAACTCACCAACTGCTGGCACTGGTAATATAAATTGGGTATTAGATAATGACCATAGTTCTGCGTTTAATAGTTTGAATATTGTGGTTGAAGTATATATGGCTGATAATCCTGTTAGATATCTAAGTTTAGCAACATCGTAAAAAAAGAAATAAAAAATTGTATTTAACATATTTATGTTATATTTATATAAACTACTAACTTAAAATAATATAGGAGAATAAGTTATGGCTGAAGAAGCAAAAGTTGTTGAAGCATCTGATGAGATTAAATTTTCAGAAGAAGAGTTAAAAGAGTTAGGTGAATTACAACAGAGTTATCAAGAAAAACAAGCTCAGTTAGGACAGATTGCTGTACAGAAGATTATAATTAATCAACAGATGGAAGCAATAGAAAATCGTCAAGCTGAACTTGAAGGTGAGTATGAAGAAGTTCAACAAAAAGAACAAGAAATTGTTCAGAAGTTAAATGAAAAGTACGGTCCTGGTCAGTTAGATCCACAGAGTGGAGTATTTACACCAGCACCACCTCAAGAAGAAGAAGCCCCTCAAGGTTAATATAAAAAAAAATTCCCTAAATAGTGTATTTTGGGGACTTTAAGTTATACTTATAATAGAATAATTACGTTTATTCTAAGATTTTGCATAACAAAAATTAACTAGGAGAAATTTAATGGCAGAAAGAATAGTTTCACCTGGTGTATTCACTCGTGAAAGAGACTTGTCATTTTTACCACAAGCGATTGGTGCAATCGGTGCAGCTATTGTAGGACCTACAGCTAAAGGTCCTGCTTTTGTTCCTACCCAAATTACATCATTTCAAGATTTTGAAGCAATGTTTGGTGGTCAAGATGATAGATTTTATACACCTCAAACGGTAGAACAATATTTAAGAAGTGCAGGAGTTGTCACGATAGTGAGAGTTCTTGGAATAGGTGGGTATAAAGCTGATGCATTGAGATTAGTTGCGTTCAATAGTGGTTCAACTAGTCAATCTCTTGCTGTGTTAGCACCATCAAGAGGAAATACATCTACAGATTTTGCTGGTAGTGAATTAGCAGCTAGTGCTAATTGGAATGCTTTTACTTTAACAGTATCTGGTAGTGGTATTGGTGGTACTGAATCGTATGCCCTATCATTTAATACTAGTAGTGCTAATTACATAACAAAGGTAATCAGTTCAGATCCACAATCAACAAAGAGTGGAAATAGTGATTCATCTGTTTATGTATATAAAGTATGGAGTAGAACATCTCATGCTAGTGGATTTACCTCAGCGTCATCTGCGTCACTAGATATTGAAGCAGATGGACTTGACTTCCAAAGTGGTACTAATACCATAGACAATGATGGAAATGAATCAACAGATTGGACTGGTAATAAAGATTATCAAACAGCAAGAACACCATTCTTACAATCTCAATTAGTAAACGGAGCAAGATATAAACTTTTCAGAGTTTATACTCGTTCACATGGTACTGATATAAATAAAGACCTAAAGATTGCTATAAGAGATATCAAACCAGCAGCTGATGTTGCAGGTTCTGATTATGGAACGTTTTCTTTACAAGTTAGAGTAAATAATCCTAATGGTAGTGATGATGATAATATATTAGAACAATTTGACCAGTTGACCTTTGACCCGAAGTCACCAAACTACTTTGCTAAAAGAATTGGTGATAGACACGTAACCATTGATTCTAATGGAAAACTTACTTACTATGGTACAATGCCAAATTTAAGTAAACACATTAGAGTTGGTGATTATGCATCTAAGACAGCTGGTGAAAACAACTTATCACAACATCCAAAAGAAGTAGTTCCAATGGGACACGAAGCAGTATATAATACTGTTCCTGGTACAACTGAAATACCTGCTGTGATATTTAAATCAAACCAACAAAATGGACAAGGTGTTTATGACGCAAATGTATTCTATGGGTTTGATTATCTTTCTAAATTTATTAGAGATGATAATGCTAACTACTTAGCACCAATCCCATCTTCAGCAAATGTTGGTAATAACGTTACCATGAGTCTAGAAGATATGTTGGGTGATGATAATGCTAATCCAAATGGAGAGTCTACATTTGCTAATGCAACTGAATCAATTTCTTTGACTAATTCAACACTAGCACAAAGAAAATTTGTTGTTCCTCTACAATGGGGATTTGATGGAAAAAATCCAGCTACAGCATACAACGTTGGTTCTGCAATCACTGCAGGGAATACACAAGGGTTTGACCTTTCAAGTTCAACTGCAAGTGGTTCAGTAGCTTATAAGAGAGCAATCAACGCTATTAGTAATCCAGATGAGTTTGATATGAATCTTTTAGTAACACCTGGTGTTATTCACAGATTACATTCTAATATAACAAACCATGCTATCAATAAAGTTGAAGCTAGAGCAGATGCATTATACATAATGGATGCTGCAGCATACAACGATAGTGTTGAAACCGTATTAGATACCGTCAAGAATCTAGATACTAATTACGTAGCAACCTATTATCCTTGGGTGTTAATACCTAATAGGGATAGTTCAATACCAGTATGGGTTCCACCATCAGTAGTATTACCTGGTGTTATTTCATATAACGACCAAGTAGCTCATGAATGGTTCGCACCTGCTGGATTGAATCGTGGTGGATTGACAAGTGTATTAGAAGCAAAAACAAGATTAACACATGCTGAAAGAGATGACCTCTATGAAGGTAGGGTTAATCCAATAGCTTCTTTTCCTGGTCAAGGTGTTGTTGTCTTTGGACAGAAAACACTACAATCTAAACCATCTGCATTAGACAGAATCAATGTTCGTAGATTGTTAATTGCATTAAGGAAGTTCATTGCAAGTACTTCAAGATACTTGGTATTCGAACAGAACTCACAAGCACTAAGAAATCGTTTCTTAAACATTGTGAATCCTTATCTAGAACAAGTTCAGTCTAATAGTGGTTTAAGTGCTTTTAGAGTTGTCATGGATGACTCAAACAACACACCAGAAGTTGTAGATAGAAATCAGTTGGTAGGTCAGATATTTATCCAACCTACAAGAACTGCAGAGTTCATCGTACTTGATTTCGTAGTACAACCAACAGGAGCCACATTTCCTGAATAATTTAGGATAAACACTAAATAAATGAGAAGCCCCTCGAAAGAGGGGTTTTTCTTTTTATTAAAAATTTGTTTAATTGATATTTATTATTGAATAGAATTAAACGGACTTTTAGGAGAATATAGAATGGCTACATTAGATCCTTCAGAAATTATGTTTACACCGTTTGAACCGAAAACTAAAAATCGGTTCATCATGTACATAGAAGGTATTCCTGCATACTTAATCAAAACGGCGAACAGACCTACGATTCAGTTCGAAGAGATAGTTTTAGACCACATTAATGTTAAAAGATACATTAAAGGAAAAGGTGCTTGGCAACCTATTGATGTCATGTTATATGATCCTGTAGTTCCAAGTGGAGCTCAAGCTGTTATGGAGTGGGTTCGTTTATCACATGAGTCTGTTACTGGTAGAGATGGATATTCAGACCTTTATAAAAAAGACGTAACATTTAATTTGTTAGGACCTGTTGGTGATGTTGTTGAAGAGTGGGTACTTAAAGGTGCTTACATAGAAGCAGCTAACTTTGGTGAGTTAGATTATGCTTCAAGTGAACCAGCTGAAATCACCCTAACACTTAAATATGATTACGCAATCTTACAATTCTAAGGAGTAAATATGAGTTTTTTAAGAGAAATGCTTTCTAGTGATGCTAAAATTTCTAGTAAAAGATTTGTCGGTTTCATGGCATTCTTTATGTTGATTTGTAGTTGGGGTGCTGATACCTTTTCTACATTCGAAGTTAAAGATAAAATATTAGAATGTTTCATGTACATTTCAGTAGTTGGACTTGGTGTTACAGCAGCTGAGAAGTTCGGTAAAAAATAAAATAGTTTTAAGACAAAATTAGTTATATATATTAATACAAACAAAGGAGTCATTCATGGCTGAATTTAAATTTCCTACGGAAATGGTAGACTTACCATCCAAAGGTCATTTCTATGTTGATGGTCATCCCCTATCTAGTGGTAAAGTAGAAGTAAAATACATGACCGCAAAGGAAGAGGATATACTAACCTCACAAAATCTAATACAACAAGGAACTGTTATTGATGTTTTATTACAATCTTTAATAGTAGACAAAACAATAAATGTAAATGAATTACTGATTGGTGATAAGAATGCTATTATGGTAGCTGCTCGTATTCTAGGTTATGGTAAAGAGTATGAGTTTGAGTATGAAGGTGTAGAACAAAGTGTTGATTTAACTAAATTAGAACCAATAAAAATAGATTTTAAAAATTTATCTAAAGGAACAAATGAATTTTCATATGAGTTACCAAATTCTAAAAGAACTATTACTTTTAAATTATTAAATGGAAAAGATGAATTAGAGATAGAAGGTGAAATTAAAGCAATGGAAAAGATTTCAAAGGTACAATCATCAACTCTAACTACAAGATTTAAAAAAATGATATTATCAGTTGATGGTAATTCAGAAAAGTCTTACATTAACAACTTTGTTGATAACGAGTTTTTATCAAGAGATTCATTATCATTCAGACAACATTTGGTAAAAGTAACTCCAGATATGGATATGAAAACACAAATTATCGATTCTACTGGAAAGGAGACAGAGGTGACAATTCCAGTCACCGTACGATTTTTTTGGCCTAACACCTGAGTATAAGTTACAAATACACGAAGAAATATTTCAATTAATCCTACATTCAAAGGGTGGTTTTACGTTTTCTAATGCGTACAATTTACCCATATATCTACGTACATTCTATTTAAAAAGACTTCAAAAATTCTATAAAGCAGAAGCAGAAGAGTTCAAAAAAGAGATGAATAAATACAAAAAGTGATATTTATTATTGAGTTATAACACTTAATTTTATTCGGAGATTACAATGTCTAAAAATAACAACATTAATGAGGGAATCATAGATAGAATAGTCACTCGTATTATACATAAGGTGGCTGATGGTGTTTCAGGTCAAGCAATAGACAGACTCAAAAAAGCAGATCCAAAATTAGCAAAATCCATGGCTAAAGTAATTCAAGCAAAAAAAGAGATGGAAAGTCATCTAAGTAAATCAGATTTAAGTAAAGTTAGAAGAGGTGAACTTCCAAATTGGATGAAAAAATACGATAAAGGATAATTTATAATGGCTGATGATTATAGAAAATCAGGACAATCTTTTCGAGGTGTTAACAAAGCTCAGTTTGAACAAGAAATGTTTACACAAGAGCAACTTAACATGGCAAATGATTTAGTTCAAAAACTAAAAGAGTTAAATGAAGAAAGAAAAAAAGGAACAGTTTTTGATGACCTTACTAATGGTAACTATGCACAACGATTATCTATTACAAAAAAATTAAAAGATTTTGAAGAAGGAAAACGAGATTTAAGAAGAGGTGATTTACGACATAGTAGTCTGATAAATTCTAAAGCTAGAGAATTTGGTAATATGGTAAAACAACAAGTACCATTTGTCTCTGATATGAATGATAGTTATAAGGAGATAAAAAACAATTACGGATTCTTAGGAAGATTTGCAGGTCCTATAGCAGCGTTTACCGTATTAGCAAAACTTGCTTATGATTTTGCACAAGATGTAGCTGATATAAGAAAAGAAACAGGTCTTACAGTAGTTGGTGCATCTAAATTAAATGTTCAAAATAAAAAAATATATCTTCAAGCAAAACTTTATCTGTTAACTCAAGAAGAAATCGATGCTGCTCAGAAATCAATACGAGATAATTTAGGTCTTAGTGCATTCGAAGCTGCTGACCTTAGTTTAAACTTTGCAAGAACAGCTGCTGCTACTGGTCAGACCAGTGATAATATGGCTAAAAATTTAATGTTATTTGAGTCAGTTTCTAGTGCTAGTAGAGAAGTTTTGATGAATCAAATGAGAACAAATTCAGCTATGATTCAAGCAGCTGGTATTGTACCATCACTTATTTTTGACGACATTGCACAAAATGCTGAGTTCTTCGCAAAGTTTGCAAAAGACGGAGGACAGAATATAGTTCAAGCTGGTATTGCTGCAAGAAAACTTGGATTAGAAATGAGTGCAGTTGCATCTATATCAGAGTCATTATTGAATTTTGAATCGTCTATTGAAGATTCAATGAACGCTTCAATGTTACTTGGTAGAGAAATAAATACTGATAGAGCAAGACAGTTAGCTTTAGCTGGTGACCAAGAAGGACTGATGAAAGAAATACAAAGATTAGCTGGTTCAGAAGCAGAATTTAATAGAATGAATGTTTTACAACGAGAAGCATTAGCTACTGCATTAGCTGGTGGTGATGTAGAAAGATTATCAAGGATAGTTAGAAATCAACAATCATCTGCATCAGGTGAAATAGCAGCAAATAGTGGACAAAGTAAAATAGAAAACCTAACAAACATAACAAATCAAATGTTAGATGAAGGGAACAGAATAATGAAAAGTGGATTTAGGAAATTAGACTAATGCCTTTTTTAGAAGAAACAGCAGATTTATCAAGTTTATCTCCAACAGGACCTAATTCTGATAATAGAGATATGACTAGAGGTAGTGCAGACCAACTACCACCATCTAAACTTACTCAGTTAGATTCACCAGATTTCTTATTTGTTGGACAAGATAGAAGTGGGTTTACACCATTGTTTAACGATAAGAATTTATTTACTGTTAGATTCGGTGGTTCTAGGTTAGAGGACATTGGTAATAATGGTTTCTTTGAAAGTTACTATGGTCAGATGTTAGATAACACAAGTCCTTTTGGTATTCGTAATGATAATCAAACCTCATCTAGAAATTTAGGATTTAGTGGATTCTTAAATCCAAAATTAAAACAATCCAACGCTGGTATCAATATTATAAAACAATACGTGTTTGGACAAGAACCTAAAAAGAATACGTTCCCAAGTTTCGAAGTTCCACCAGATAGACAAGAACCTTTCATAGTTCGTGAGATAGGAAAAAGATGGGGTGTTGGTAATGTAGAAAAACCAAGAATAGAAGGTGCTTTTCCTGGTTTAGTTCAGATAGATAGTCCAGCTTACAAAGGTTCAGATGTAGTCAAATCCGTATTTTCAGCTGCAGATGAAATAGGTAAGAGAGTACTTGGTAGAGAACCAAGTGTATTTTTAGATAGATACTTTGCAGATGTTCGTAGAATTAATGGTGCAACAAATTCTCTTGATTTTCTTGTAAGAGGTTCTAGATTTGTACAAGCACAACAAGTGTTACAAAGAAAGAATCCGTTTGAAAGAGTTTCAACTAGACTTTACAACCTTTCAGAAGAGGGTAGTGTAAAAATTGTAAATGAAGACCTTATACCAGAAGCATATAGACAATATGGAGATGTTAAGGGTGATGCTTTCTCTACGGAAATAAGTCCTCAAATTTATAATCCTCTATCCATATTTAGTATACCGGGTGCTCTTCATATTAATAGAAATGGTTTTCTTAATTTAGATAGTCTTGTTGCGTCTGGTACTATATTTGATTTTATTAGTAAAAAAGTGTGGACTAGTATATCAGAAAAAGCTTCTATTTTTATAAAAGACCAAGCTAGTAAAATTGGTAAGAAGTTTTTTAAAAAGAAAGCTAAACAATTATATAATGATGGTTTTGGTGAGGTAACAAAAGACCAAATCATATCACAAACTTTACAAGAAGCAAAGTTAGAGTCTCTAGTAAAAGATGTAAAAAAACGAGGTGAAAGTTTACGTAAAGTTGCAAAAGATTTTGAACTAATACCATCCAACGAAGGTGGAAGACCATCAAAAGCAACTTTAAGTAAACTTGGTCAAAACGCTTTTAGTGATAAAGGTGTAGATAAAGTAAATTTAATACCTTATGGAAAAGATAGTTATTCTAATGGTGGAGAAGAACTACCTTTAGATGAATTGGATTGGATACCATTTAAATTTAAAGATGTTAGAAATAATAAATCAATGGTATTCAGAGCAATACTTAGTGGTATAACAGATACGTTTTCACCAGAGTATTCACCAGAAAGATATGTTGGTAGACCAGATCCTGTTTATGTTTATCAAGGAACATCTAGAGAAATTGGTTTTACATTTGATGTATATCCTAAATCAGACCAAGAATTAGTTTTTCTATGGGAAAAGTTAAACTATCTAGCAGGTCAAACATATCCACATTGGTCAGACTCTGATGCTAGTGGTGGTAGAGGAATGATATCTCCGTTTACAGAATTAACAATAGGACAGATGTATACTGATACACCAGGTTATATATCTGCATTAACTTATAACGTAATGGATACTGGAACGTATGAAACTGTATTTGCAAAACTACCAAAGTACATTCAAGTAAATTGTACATTTGTTTACATTGGTAAAAGATTACCATCTGCTACACAAAAACACTATGAGATACCTTGGGTTGCTGAAGAACAGTATTTACCAATGTCTAGTTTAAAATTTGCAGATGCTTTGAAAAATCCTGAGTTGTATAACTTGTTCGGAAGTAAAATTAATTTGGCTAGTTTACAGTCACCAAATGACCTTACATTGAACCAAGCAGGTTCACCAAAATTAAATCCACCACCAAAATTTAATAAATCTTCTTTTGGAAATGGTGGAACCTCTTTTGGACAAAGAGAACCAGCAATAAATAGTGTATTAGGTGGTGGTTTAGAGACTCCTGATTTAAATTTGGATTATTAATATGAAAAGATATGATAATAATAAAATAAAAATAGATAAAGATGGTAAGAGAGTATACACCACAACTTACTATCCACCCATTCCTTTAACTAATTCAGACCAATTTATTCAGACAAAAGTTGGTACAAGGTTAGATAATTTAGCTCAAGTATATTATGGTGATTCTACATTATGGTGGGTTATTGCAAAAGCAAATGGTATTAAAGGATTCACTTCTCTAAAATCAAATACAAAATTAAGAATCCCATCAAATATTAGTGAAATACTAGAAAAATTTAAACAACTAAACAGTTAAAGTTATGATTAATCTAGAACCTATTGCAAAATCAGTTCAAAAAAGATTATTTGAAAAGATGAGAGCTCTTGGTAGAGAGACTTCATATTCAGATTCTCCTACAGGTGTTTTAACTCAACAAGAGATGATGTCTAGAACCACATTTATTAAGATGGGTTCTAATCAAAAAAGACCAGTTATTTTAATGGGTGGTGAACTAAAAGAAGACGGTGGACTTCGTGCTGGTTATGATGAAATATATGGTTCTAGAGGTAACAATGAAAATCCAAACAAAAGACCAATGCCAGGAATTAAATCAATAGACGTTAGTTTTAAAGGTGGTGCACGTTCTTCTAGAGAAGCAACAATAAATTGGACTTGTTGGAGTTTTGAAGATATTACTAGATTAACACCACATTTTTTGGCACATGGTAAAACTGTTTTGTTAGAGTGGGGATGGGTTTACAATAAAAAATCTTTAATAGATTTACCAACGTTTTTTGAACTTGATGGAAAAACTAAAAGAAGTGCTTATAAAGACTATACATCTGAAATTTTAAAAGGAAAAGGTGATTTTGACATGATGGTCGGTGTTGTTAAAAATTTTGAATACACAACACGAGCAGATGGTGGGTTTGATTGTCAAACCATAATTGGAAGTATTGGTGTAAATATGATTGACAATACAATACCCAATGATACAATTCTAGATAGTGGTATTACAGTCGATACTAAAAAGAAACGACCAAATCCACTAGCTAGTGATGATGAAATAATTACTTTTGATCTTAACATATCCTTAAAAACTTTTATTTCTAACATTAAATCATATATAGCTACTCAATTTATAAAATCTGAGGTTAAGAACAATAGACATAAATTAGGTCGAGATATGTTTATTTATTATTCACCTAATAAATTTGTTGGTATTGCGGGAAATCAAAATACTATAGAACAAACAAAGAAGGTTGGTGGAGGACTATCCGCCGCTTGGGTTCGTTGGGGTTGGTTTGAGGATAACATTTTATCAAAATTTACATCAATGGTTTCAGATAAAGATATAATTACTGAATTTAGGTCAATAGATACTAATGTTACAACCAATGAAAAATCAAGTGTTAAAATAAGAAGTAGTAAATATCTACAAACAATAGATACCAAATATTATATTTTACCAGGTAAATTTAGTCCTGTTAAAGAAAAGACTAAGGTAAATATTGCTAATGAATCTGTAATATTAGACGGTGATAATAAAGTTATTGTAGACTTAGCATCGATAGTTAACGAAAATTTTCCCAGCTTTGGAGTTGATGCACCTGGTTTTAAAGAGTCTGGAGATGCAGTAGTTGTTCCAACGGGTACTAAGTCCGGCCCTAATGGTGAGAAAGTTATTACTAATAGTAAAGGTGTAAGTTATTATAAACAAAAAACTCAAGGTAACGATAATTCAGAGTTTGGTTATTTGAGAAATATGTTAGTTAATATAAAAGTTATAGAAAATATGTTTGGTATAACAAAAGGAGATGATTCTAAAGACAATAAAACTGTTGAATCAATATCAATAAGTGAAGCTATGGAGAATCTTTTTATATCGTTAAATACACCAATAAACTTTTGGTCTTTTACATTAGAACAAGATGCCACGAATGATAATAGAGTTAGAATAATAGATGAACAAACAACAGGTGTAAATTTTCAAAAACCAATTAGCTCTCAAGTTAGTGAATATGATGGAACAGATGTCTCAAAGTTAGGAATATTTTATTTTCCTGTGTGGAGACATGATAGTATCGTAAAAAGTCAGAACGTAAGTGCAAATGTTCCAACTGCTATGCAGTTAGCTACTATGTATGGTGCTAATTTAGACCAACTTAAATATCCAAATGGTGCTGGAATAACTGGTGAAAAAGATGGTTTGATAGTTGGTGGTCTAAACAATGATAAACAAGACGAAAGAAATAAAAATTTAGATTTTGCTTTTAAACAATCAATGAAAATAGGTAATAAAAATGGTTTTTCAAATGAAGATTTAACTAAAGAAGGTTCTGAAGATGAAGTTTTTGAATATCTGAAAAAAAATATTAAATCTATAAAAGATTATTATTCAGAAAAAGAAAAACGTGAAGCAGAAATTAATAAACCAATAAAATTATCAGACATACCATATGATGCTTCAAAACCTTTACCAATGTTGAGTAATTTAAGTCCCGAACAAAGGGTGGATTTTCTACAGAATGCAGAAGAATCGGAGAAACAGTCTTTGAAAGAACTGTATGGTTCTAAATACATATTAAATTATGAAGATCTAAATTCAGGTCACTTTAAATTAAAAGAAGATTTCGTAAAATCTATCAGTTATCTTACTACTGAACACATAGATGAAAAAAAAGGTACTGCAGATACCAATAAATCTATTATTATACCTTTAGAGATGGAATTGGAAATAGATGGAACTGGTGGTATTTATCCTGGTAATTCATATCATTCAACATATTTACCAGAAAATTATCAAAATAAGACTGTTTTTCAAATGTTTGATGTAAATCATAATGTCAACGATGGTGGTTGGACAACAACCATATCAGGTAAGATGAGAACTACCTATAATCAGGTCTTTGACGCAGTTTCTAAAGATAATCTGTTGAAAGATTTAATCAAAAATTTTCAAAACAAGACCAAAAAACAACAAGAAGATGCAAAAATTATTGAAAAGTCAATTATAAAACCAGGTGTACAATCGGATGGCACATTCATTACCACTGGTCAGGCAATGGATATGGTGTTTGAACAATCTCAAGGAATTAGAGGTGACACTGGAAAATGGGTGAATAGTGATGGTGAGGAAGTTTTATTATTTGAAGGTGATGATACAACTGGATTAACTTGGGTGCCTAATGGGTAAATTAAAAGAAGAAATGATGAAAATACACGAGGACACCGATTTCAAGGTAAACTTTGCTGGTGTGACTCAATTAGGTGAATTTAGGTATACACATGGTGGTTCTGTACAACCTGGTTTAGAATATCACATACATTACACAAATGATAAAGAAGAGGTCTTCATGACTGGTGGTTCTCATGACTCTAGCTCAAAAATAATAGAAAAGGTAAATGGTAGTCAAAGTTTATTTTCAACGTATTCTGAGTTAACTTCACGAGTTAGAGAGGATTACCCATCTAAACATACACCACTACCATCGGAGAGTGATTATAGGATTGGAACTTTTAAACGATACTTTACACAAAAAGCTAATAATCTTGATGGTGAAATATTTGAGATTAAAGAGGAAGATAATGAGATAAACAATTTATTTAGATATATTGTTTTAGATTGGAGGATTGGTGGATTAAAATCCGATGTCATTAGAGATAATCAAGTAACTATAGATTCCATTAGTAGGATTAGAGGTAATGAGCAACTTAGAAAAATATTATTCCCTCTACAATATTGGAATCCACCAAAAGGTTCTGTTGATGATATACAAACAAAACTAAATAGAAGAAAAATAATGTAATTTAGAAAAATACATTGATATGTATAGTAAATGGTTATAGTAGAAAACAACGAACAACTCAGTTCGTTTCTTAAAATATATAGAAAACAAGATAGTATTGTTTTACCTATACAATCTGATGAACATAAACACACAGTAGATGATGATATCTGTTTGCTTTACGTTCAGATTATTGATGGGGAAGAGTACATCCTATCTTACAATCATAGTGAGTCTTTAAACTTAGACGAACACCCAAATCTAAAATCAGATACAACAAAGTATACCATAGATAAAAAAAGATTGCAACATTTAGTTGACATCGATAATGTTGTTGATGTAAATTTACTACACTATATTGAAACAAATCAACCATTGCAAGTTGATAATCTAGATACATCAGCTCATGGTTTTTTTAATATGAAACATTATCGAAAGAAAAATCTTAATAAGGTGATACCAATCTTAAAACACCTAGAAGTTTGTAGAAAGATAACAAGTATGTTGTTAGATGTTATTGATAGAAATAAAGAAGATGTAAACACATCATATAACGATGAGATACTAGATAACCTTTCTTACATGGAAAGTAATGGTATACAAACTATGGATGGTATGGTTTATTCTGAATATAATATATTCACATCTACTGGTAGACCATCGAACAGATTTGGTGGAACGAACTTTGCAGCTCTGAATAAAAAAGATGGTAGTAGAAAACCATATGTAAGTAGATATAAAAATGGTGTATTGGTAGAGATGGACTACGATGCTTATCATCTCAGACTCATTGGTGAACGGATTGGTTATGATTTCCCAAAAGGTTCTGTACATGAACACATGGCAGAGTTTTATGGTGTTGATTATGAAGAGAGTAAGAAGTTATCATTTCAATATCTATATGGTTTTACACCATATGAAGTGTCTCAACTTAATCCATTTTTTGCTAGAGTAGAGAATTATATAAAGGATTTATGGGACAAATATAATAATGAAGAATTTATACTATCCGATATTTATAATAAGAAGATATTTAGGAAAAATTTAGATGGAATGAACGCTAACAAGTTGTTCAATTACACAATTCAGTTAATGGAAACTGAGAACAATATGAAAGTTTTATCAGAATTAATTCCTAATATTAAAGACTATAAAAGTAAATTAATACTATATAGTTATGATAGTTTTTTGTTTGACTTTAATATGGAAGATGGGTTAGATTACATTAAGAAAGTTAAAGAAATATTAGAACAAAAAGATAAGTTTCCAGTTAAAGTTAGTTGGGGACTAAACTATCATGAAATGAAAGACATTACGGAGAAATTTGTATGATTCCAAATTGGAACAAAATATTAAAGGAATGGAGTTATAGAGTTGGTGTTATAAAACCTAGTAACAACACACACCTATATCATCTTAATAAAATCTTAGAAGAACGTGGTTGGCCAAATGAAATCATTAATCAGTTTATTCAAAATTTAAATGAGATAGCTCCAACCGATATGGTTTCAAATCCTAATCCTAAAGGTAGGGCTGATAAAGTACAATACCAATATGCTAAACAATGGATGGATGATAATCCTGATGCAGAGACAAGTGATGATTTTAAGAAGGATGTTGGTAAAGAAAAAGATGATAAACCCAAAGATAAACCTAAAGGTGAACCCAAACCACCAAAAAAGAACGCACTTAATTTTGAAAATGATACTACTGAGGATATAGTCAAAAAAACAGGTGGTGGTGATTTCAAAAAGGTAAATCGAGAACAGACGGTAGAGCGAGTTAATAAAAATAGAGAAGAGGTTTTTGCTGGTAAATCAGGAAAAGGTGGTGGTGATACTACTGTTCAAGAAGAAATGACAAACATAGGGAGAGAGATTGCAGTTCAAAATCCTAATATCACAAAAGAAGAATTAGAAGAGGCTATACTAAAAGAAATAAAAGAAAAATATCCTGATAGTAAATATGCTAAAAATGAAGATAAAACAAAAAAATTAATTAAAAAATCAACCGCTGGTTTACAAACCATGAAAGAAGTTCAATCGAGAGAAGAATATGATTATGGTGAACAACCATCAGGATTACCTACAAACACTACGGATGGTCAAGTAGTAAGAGATTATCTACTTTCAAAATACGAAGAGGCTAAGCAAAGAGGTGATACAGAATTAATGAAACACTATGAGAGAGAACTCAAGTGGTTTCAGAAAAAAGCTACTGATAAATCAGTAACAGGTAAAGAGGGTGATGCTGATACTATGATGATTTTTGAAGATAAAAGTGGTAGAAAGAGAGTATTGTATATTACTAATAAACAAGGTGAAGCAGATATGCAATCTAATTCTACGATTGAAACTGTTTCATTAGCTACAAAAGAAAACATACATCCAGATGCTAACGAGGATGTAGTGGTTCAAATTCAAGAAGGTGCTTCTGAAATGGCAACTGGTTTTAACAACAAGTATGTAAAGAGAAGTGCTCAAGTTATACAAGAAAATAGAGAGGACTTGTCTAAGGTAGAGGATATTATAGGAAAGGCGGCACAATCACAAACTGGTAGAGCAGAGTTTCATAATGATAAACCAAGTGAAAAATATTTAAATGAAAATAAAAAGAATCCAGAAGTTAGGGCGAGATTACTTGGTATGGATAATCCACCAAATGATAATCCTAAATCACCCGAATACAAAGCATGGAAGAAGGAAGTAAATTCTAATTGGGACAAATCAGAACAAGATTTTACAGCTCAAGAAATAACTCAGGCATCTTTAGATTCTACAGGAACAGGTTCGGTTCAAGGCATCGGTAGTGGTGCAAATGGTGTACCTTACACTACGGTTAAAGCAACACAAGTTACTGCAAGTATACGAAAAAAAGTAAAGTCATTGATGAAGAAAAATCCTAATTTATCATTACAAGAAGCTTGTAAACAAGTTGCAGAATCAGAGAGTGGCCCTAAAGGTAAAAAGAAAAAATTATTTGGTGGACAATTTAGTGGAGATGATGTAGAAAGAATAATGAATAATAAAGGATTGGAAGCACTCGAACAAGAACAAGAGAAAAGAGCTCGTTCTATGGATGGGATGTACGAAGAGACTACCAACGGATTGAGAAGTGCAGACGTTAACCTTTATATTACACAAGGTATGAGTCAAGAAGAAGCTCTTGAGAAAAGTAAAAATGAAGCTGGCCCACACGAACAGAGTTACACTGCTGGGTTTATGGAAAGAATGCATTGGTTTGATTATATATCAGGTGATGTTGATGGAAGGGTTGTTGGTGAGATGGGTGAAAATTCACATCCACCAAGGCATGTTAGAGAGTGTTTAGCAGAGCAAACTGGATTTAAAGGTAATCCAAATACTGATAGAGATGGTCTAAAAGAACATATACTAAAAAATGTTAGAGCAGATTCTGAAAATCAAACTTTGACATTTGTAGATAAGTCTAGTGGTAAAGCTAAAACTTTGGGTAATGATACACACAGATTGGCTGGTAGAAATGAAAAAATGGCTGGTGCATTTGGTATTGATATGGTAAATTGTTTAAAGAGTAAAGGAGCTGCAAAGTGAGAACACAACTACTCTGCACATTCACCAAACGAAATAGATTCTATGAGACAGTAGATATTATACTAGCTTGTAACGATATTGTATTCGATAAGGTATATGTATTTCAAAATGAAAATGATTATCATCAGTTAATCTGTACCTATAATGTAGAGTATGATGAGGATGCAATACAAGAAGTACCAGACACTATTTCGTTACATAGAAAAAAGAACACTAACACTCTATACACAATCAATGCACTTAATGATTTGATTCGTGAACTTAATGATGGTAAGTTAGATAAGACCTTTCCAATCGAATGGGAAAATTATAAGAACTGTTTACTGCTAACAAATGAAGAAGGTCTTAATAAAATACCTACTAGAATCTATACGATAATAAATTCAAAAACTTGGGAAAACGAGAAAAAATAATTGTATTTTCAAAAACTTGATTATACTTATATTTGAATGGTTACGAAAGTAACAATTACTAATTAACTAATTAAATAATGGAGAATAATAATGGATTTAAATGCAATCAAAAACCGTCTTAACCAACTTCAAACCACAAATAACAGAACATCAAATCTTTGGAAACCATCACCTGGTAATCAAATTGTTCGTATTGTGCCTTATAAGTTCAACAAAGATAATCCTTTCATCGAGTTATACTTTCACTATGACTTAGGTGGAAAGAATTACCTATCACCAATCTCTTTTGGTAGACCAGACCCGATTGAAGAGTTCGCTCAGAAATTAAAAGGAACTGGTTCAAAGGATGATTATCGTTTAGGTAAGAAAGTTGAAGCGAAAATGAGAACTTATGCACCTGTAGTTGTTCGTGGTGAAGAAAGTCAAGGGGTTAAGTTTTGGGGATTTGGAAAGACTGTTTATCAAGAACTTCTTTCTATAATCGCAGATCCAGATTATGGTGATATTACAGACCAAGTTAGTGGTCGTGATGTTGCTGTAGAGTTCAAAACAGCTGAAGAAACTGGTGCTAGTTTCCCATCTACATCGATAAGAGTAAAACCTAATCAAACACCTATCACCGAAGATGCTTCAATGATGGAGTCGTTAACTGAAAATCAAAAGAATATTACTGATATCTATCAAGAACTTTCTTATGATGAGTTGACTAATGCATTGAATGAGTATCTAAATGGTGGTTCATCTGAAGAAGAAAAAGAAGAAGAATCTACTCCAAAAGTAGAACCTGCTTCTTATAATTCTAAAGAAACATCAGATGCGTTTGATGATTTATTTAATAACTAAATAATCTATAATTGTGGGTGTTGAAGCCAACACTAATAAAACCGAGTGTGTGCGAAGGATTCTTCATAAAGCCGGACACACCCACTTTTAATTAGGAGAAACTTATGTCTACTAGAGACGAATTAGCTGGTGTCTTAGCTGACACAATTAATAAACAATTCAAGGATATGAAAGTTGCATACTTCTTGGATGGTTCAGATACAACACCCACAGATGTAAAAGATTTTATTTCTACAGGTTCTACAATGTTAGACTTGGCAATATCCAATCGACCAGATGGTGGTATTGCAGTTGGTAGAATCACAGAACTAAATGGTTTAGAGAGTAGTGGTAAATCTTTAATCGGTGCTCACATGTTAGCAGAGACTCAGAAAAAAGGTGGTGTTGCTGTTTACATAGATACAGAGACTGCAGTCAGTACAGAGTTCTTAGAAGCTATTGGGTTAGATGTTGAAAGTATGTTGTACTTACATCTAGAAACAGTAGAAGATATCTTTTCTGCTATTGAAGAGATTGTTGCAAAGGTTCGTGAATCAGATAAAGATAGATTGGTAACAATCTTAGTAGATTCACTAGCTGCTGCTTCAACCAAAGTAGAGTTAGAAGCAGAGTTCGACAAAGATGGTTGGGCTACTTCTAAAGCTATTATCCTTTCAAAGGCAATGAGAAAGATTACTCAGATGATTGGAAGACAAAAGATAGCTCTTGTATTTACAAATCAACTTAGACAGAAACTTGGTGTAATGTTCGGAGATCCTTGGACAACAAGTGGTGGTAAAGCTTTACCATTCCATGCGTCAACTCGTATCAGATTAAAGAACGTTGGTCAAATCAAAGATAAGAAAAACAATACTATAGGTATGAAGATGAGGGCTCAAGTTATTAAGAACAGATTAGGTCCTCCCATGAGACATGCTGACTTCGAACTTTATTTCGAGAGTGGTATTGATAATGAAGGTAGTTGGTTAAAGGTCATGAAAGAACATAAACTCGTTAAACAAGGTGGAGCATGGTATACTATGGATGACCACAATGGTAATGAGATTAAGTTCCAATCAAAAGATTGGCCCGAGTATCTTAAAGATGAGGATTTCAAAACTCATTGTTATCAGATGATTTGTGACAAAGTTGTTCTTAAGTACGAAAAGAACTTTGGAATTGACGATGTTATAATCGAAGAGGAACCAAGTGAGTAATGCAAAATATTTGTCTATACTCGATGAGATAAAGAAAAAAGGTGGTTCCCTTGACGGTGGTGAACCAAATGACAAAGTACTAATCATAGATGGCTTAAATACTTTTATCAGAGTATTTAGTGTTATACCAACTACCAATGAAGATGGTATTCATATTGGTGGAATAGTTGGTTTCTTGAGAAGTATTGGTTATGTAATAAACATGATTAGGCCCACTCGTGTCATCATAGTATTTGATGGTAAGGGTGGTTCTAATCGCCGTCGCAAAATATATCCTGAGTATAAACAAAACAGAAAAACAAAGTATCGAGTAAATCGTTCCAATAGTTTTGCATCACAAGACGATGAAAAGATGAACATGATTATGCAAATACAGAGAGTGGTAGAATATTTAGATACTTTACCAGTAACTGTGTTGTCGTATGATAATATTGAAGCTGATGATACAATAGGATATATTTGTAGACAAGTTCTTACAGATTCTAAAATCACTATTATGTCTACTGATAAAGATTTTCTACAACTAGCAAATGGTAGAATAAAGATTTGGAGTCCAACTAAAAAGAAAATGTATGATGAGGATAAAGTACTTGATGAGTATGGTATATCATCCCATAATTACATTTGGTATAGAGTTTTGGATGGTGACAAGTCAGATAATATTAGTGGTGTTCGTGGGTTTGGGTTAAAAACAATTCAGAAGAAGTTACCATTTCTAAGTGAAAATAGAATAGTAAAACTAGATGAAGTAGTAGATGAATTACCAGAACACAAAGATACTATAGAACTAAACTACAAGTTAATGCAATTATCTGATGTAGACATTTCAGGTTCTACAAAGACAAAAATAATCGATGCAGTAAACTCACCAATCAATAGATTGATTAAGTTCAAGTTCGAGAAAATGTTTTTAGAAGATAAATTGTTTACAGCATTACCAAATGTAACAAGTTGGTTACTAAATAACTTTAATCAATTAAATAGTTACGCAGAGAAGACACATAACAAATGAGTGTAAATTACGAAGTATTAAATAAATATCTAGATATAGATTCCTTAGAGTTGGAGTTTCATAAAGTCACGAATGATATAAGAAACATAGACATGGAATATGGTATGGAAGTGATATTTAATTACTATCGTAAATTTGGATTCCCACATTATACTATCAGAGATGAGGAAAAGTATGAACACATGAGAAAACTAAAAAAGTTTGATGTTGATACTATATTAGATGGAGATAAAATAGTTCAGACTATGCATTGTTTAAGATTGGCTTGGACATACTTTCCTCATTTTTGGGAAGTCCGATGTGGTAATGCAAAGTATTCACCGATGGAAATATTTAACGATGATGAAAAGTTAAAGTCTACCATTAAGAAAACTTGGTACTTCGAGCTAAAACATTACAAGGGTGAAGAGGGTAGAGAGAAGAATAAGTTTCACGAAAATAGATTCAGACAATCATTGAAAATATACACAGGCACACAATCTGTCAGTAACTTTCGACCAACTGCTGCTAAACTAATATACGAGAAGTTTGGTGGTGATGTTGTTTGGGATATGTCATGTGGATGGGGTGGAAGATTATTAGGTTTTCTAGCTGCATCAAATACTAAACATTACATTGGTACAGAACCATCATCTAAAACTTACGATGGACTTCAGAAGATGGTGAAAGATTTTTCGTATTTTGAAAAACAAGTTGATATTTATAAACTCGGTAGTGAAGAATACAAACCTAAAAAAGAGTCACTCGACTTATGTTTTACTTCACCACCATACTTTGATACTGAAAAATATTCAGACGAAGACACACAAAGTTATAAAAAGTTTCCAACTGAAGATGGTTGGGTAAACGGGTTTTTAAGAAAAACAATTCAAAACTGCTATGATGGTTTAAAAGATAATAAGTATATGTTAATGAATATTGCTAACACACCTAAATATAATTTCATCGAAGAAGAAACAATTCGTATATCTAAAGAGTTGGGATTTGTTCAAGAGGATACATTACAATTAACTTTATCAAGTGTTATGGGAGCAGGTTACAAATACGAACCTGTTTTTGTTTTTAGAAAGGAGAGTAAATGAGTGAAACACTAACACAATTTGGAACATCGTTTCAATCTAAAATTATTGCTTCATTAATGAGTGATGTAAAGTTCATCCAAACTATTAGTGATATACTAGAACCAGATATGTTTGATTCTGATTCTGATAAATGGTTGGTAAAAAATATTAGAGAATACTTTTACGAGTATAAAAAACAACCTACACTAGAAGTAGTAAAATTTAAGATAGATGAAATAGATAACGATGTATTAAAATCTGGTGTTGTAGAAAAATTAAGAGATGTTTGGAAAAACATAGAAGCAACAGATTTAGAGTTTGTACAATCAGAAACTTTGGATTTCTGTAAGAATCAGACACTAAAGAATGCAATACTAGAATCAGTTGAATTATTAGAAAATAAAAATTATGATGGTATAAAGTCAATTATAGATGATGCAATGAAAGCAGGTACAACAAGAGATTTAGGTCATGACTATGTTCCATCTTTAGAAGCAAGGTTAGAGGAATCATCTAGAATTACTGTTAAAACACCTTGGGATGTTATAAATGATATTACGGATGGTGGACTTGGAGCAGGTGAACTTGGTGTGATTGTTGCTCCTGCTGGTATTGGTAAGTCTTGGACATTACAAGCTCTTGGTTCTGAAGTAATTAAAAAGGGTAAAACA
>Ga0181590_10000985_pt1 | contig 23858 bp, 17 predicted proteins | sample 071ome_34_FD_132446 | JGI IMG/M metagenome (GOLD analysis project Ga0181590, IMG submission 132446) | Coastal salt marsh microbial communities from the Groves Creek Marsh, Skidaway Island, Georgia - 071411BT metaG (megahit assembly) | ecosystem: Environmental > Aquatic > Marine > Intertidal...
GCCGATTTGGGGGCAAATGGCAGATCGGTGGAGATCATTAACGCGGGGGGGATCAGCTACGCGAGCTACCGTGTTGCAAGATTAATGGAAGAGCTGGTGGACTATGAACCCGATGCGTTTGTCATCTACACAGGACACAACGAGTTTCTTGAGGAGCGTATTTACAACAAGCGGCCGAAGGTGCCGGCAAGACTTGACCTGATTGCTGGATTCGCTAGGCACTTGCGGTCGGCAAGTTTAATCAAAGGCTGGCTGGAACCTTTGACTGAGACGGGTCAGGAGGAGGAGAAAGCACGAGCCCTCCTCAAGGGGGAAGTTGATGCCAAACTTGACAACACCCTCGGCCCTGAGAGCTATACCCGTGACCTTCTTGGGCAACAAATGGTCATTGAACATTTTGCATTCAACTTGCACCGGATGTTGCAGATAGCCGATTCAGTGGGGGCCCACGTGACGTTCATTGAACCAGCCTCCAACCTTAGTGGCTGTTCGCCGTTTAAAAGTGAGTTTTCCAGCGAAACATCCGATCAGGATCGGGAATCTTGGCAGGGTTATTATGCCCAGGCAAAGCAGGCCTTTCAGGCGCGTGATCCCGAACGAACCTTTGCGATGCTCAATGCAGCCGAAGCCATCGACTCCATGCCCGCAAGCCTGCACTATGCTAAGGGACGGGCCTTGGAGGCTACGGGAAAGCCCGATGAAGCGATCAAGGCCTACAGACGAGCTATCGATGAGGATGTCTGCCCACTTCGGGCCCTGAGTGGCATCCTTGAACAGCTGCGATCCGTCTGCCGGGAGGAATCGGTCGATTTGATTCCCTTTGAAGCCTTGCAGTTTTCGTTAGCTCCCTCAGGCATACCAGGGGCTTCGGTTTTCCTAGATCACGTGCATCCCACCATCGAATCTAACCGCCAATTGGCGCGGATGGTTCTTGAGAAATTTGCTGAACGCCAGTGGCTTGATCTCAATCTGAGCCATGAAGTGATGGAGCAGTCCAAACAGCAGGTTTTGGCAAAACTCGATCGCCCATCCCATGCCTTGGCCATGCACAATTTATCCAAACTCCTCGGGTGGGCAGGGAAGCATGATGAGGCCTATCGCGCCAGTCAGGAGGCCCTCAAACTCGATGCAGGCTTGCCTGCCATCCAATATCAGGCAGGTCTGTCAGCATTTCTGATCGGAGCCTCTGAAGAAGCTCTTGACCATTACAAGCAAGCTTTGGAACTGGATCCCAAACACGCCGAGGCACACTGCAACCTGGGTGTGTTGTTGGAAGAGCAGGGCCAACTCAGGCAGGCTAAGCTCCATTTTCAGCGCGCCTTGGACTTGGGTAAGGCTGAACATCGTCCTCGCAACCAGGACAACCTTGCACGCGTTGAGGCTGCCTTACGTGTATCTGAAAGACCCTAGTCATAAGAATATTGAGCATTCTGACATTGCAATAATACGTATAGGTATTATTTTGTGAATCGAGTCATGCGCGTAGCTATTTTCCAGATGTCAGCACCTTGGGGTTCGGCCCAGGTTCTCCGCGTCGTGAGCCTTGCCTGGCTGTGCTTACTTTTGCCTCTTTGGGCGGTCGCAGACCCTGCTCCGGGTATCGCTCAAGAGGGCTTGGTCTCTTTGACGCAATGGCCCATGTATCGGGGGCAACCTTCTTTAAGTGGGGTTTCTCCTGTCAAGTTTCAGGGCGCTTTATCAGAAGCTTGGGTCTTCAAGGCAGAGATGGGGATAAAATCTTCAGCTGCCATCAGCCAGGGGAAGGTTTTTATCGGCTGTGATGACGGGAAACTCCACGCCCTTGACCTGCAGACAGGGAAATCACTCTGGCAATTCGAAACCGACGGCGCCATTGAGAGTTCACCGCTCGTTTTAGGCGGGGATGTGTTCTTTGGTTCTGGTGACGGGGCACTCTACCGAGTGAGGGGAGACAACGGTAGTCTGGTTTGGAAATACCAGACTGACGACCAGATCCTAGGTTCTCCCAACTGGCTTGAGGACCCTGCAGGGAAGGATCCTCGGATCATCGTTGGAAGCTATGATTTTCGCTTGCATTGCGTCAGTTTTAGCGAAGGTCAAGCATTGTGGACCTATGAAACCGATAATTACATCAACGGAACCCCAGCCATAGCCAAGGGCAAAACCGTCTTCGGAGGGTGCGATGCGTTGCTGCATGTCATCAATCTAGAAGATGGCAAGAAGGTGAGTGAAATCGAAGCGGGTGCCTACATTGCCGGATCAGCCGCGATGCTGGATGAAATGGTCTATGTGGGGCACTACGAGAGTGAAGTGCTCTGCTTTGATCTCAATAAATCTCAACAAGTGTGGCGATACCGAAATCGTTCATTCCCTTATTATTCATCACCCGCCATTGCTGGCGATGATGTCCTCATTGGTGGGAGAGATCGGCAAGTTCACTGCTTGAACCGTTTCACCGGAGAAAAAAGGTGGGTTTTCTCAACACGGGGTAAGGTTGATTCCTCTCCAGTGGTATTAGGTGGTGAGGATGTGGTTTTTGGTTCTGAAGATGGGCGACTGTATCGTGTTAGCCTGGCAGAGGGTAAGGAAATTCAGGTGATCGATGTGGGACAGCCCCTTACCGGCTCCCCTGCAGTTGTCCAAGGCTGGCTGGTTATCGGAGATGAGGATGGACACGTCTACGGTTTCAAGGACATCGTAAAAAAACCGTCAGTTCAACAGCCATAAATCTGAATTGAAAGAACTCCATGGGTAATACCACTCAAAGCCAATCCGATCTGCCCGCTAAGCAGGAACCACAACAAAAGACTCAGGCAGGGAATTATTTTGTTTCCAATTATCCCCCGTATTCCTTTTGGAAGCCCGATCATGTTCCCGCCTATCATGAAGCCCTTGAGCGGCCGCCTGCGGCTGACACCCGAATGGGGCTCTACTTTCACATTCCATTTTGTCGCAAGCGTTGTCATTTCTGCTATTTCAAAGTTTACACAGACAAGAACGCGGCCGCTATCAATGGGTATTTGGATGCGGCCATACAAGAACTCACACTCTATGCTTCAAAGCCCTTTGTCGGAGGGCGAAAGCCAAACTTTATTTACTTTGGCGGTGGGACCCCATCCTACTTGTCAGTGCAACAACTGACAGAGCTGACTAAACGGATGAAAGGTCTGCTGCCATGGGACGATGCTGAAGAAGTTGCTTTTGAATGTGAGCCTGGGACCTTGACCGATCAAAAACTTAAAGCAATCCGAGACATGGGGGTCACCCGATTGAGCTTGGGTGTCGAACATTTTGACGATCATATCCTAGAAACCAATGGCAGAGCTCACCGGTCTCGCGAAATCGAACGGGCCTATGGATATGCCCGTGACTTGCGTTTCCCTCAGATTAATATCGATCTGATTGCGGGTATGCTGGAGGAAACCCAAGAGAAGTGGGACATGGCTATCGAAAGGACCCTTGAGTTGGCTCCTGACAGTGTCACGATTTATCAGATGGAAGTGCCTTTCAATACGACCATCTATCGCCAGATGAAAGAGCAGGGGCAACTGAGCGCCCCTGTAGCTGATTGGGAGACCAAACGACGCTGGGTCAGAGAGGCCTTTGAGCGTTTTGAACAGGCAGGTTATGTCATCACCAGTGCCTACACGGCCGTTAAGAACCCAGAGCAAACTCGTTTTGTTTACCGAGACAGATTATGGGAGGGGGCCGACCTGCTTTCGCTTGGCGTTGCTTCCTTTGGTCACATTGGTGGCACGCATTACCAGAACAACGCCGATTTTGACCCATATCTTAAATCGGTTTCTGAGGGGAGGCTGCCAGTCTATCGAGCTTACACGCCCACTCCAAGGGAACGGTTGATCCGAGAATTCATTCTCCAGCTTAAGCTGGGACAGACCCGGTGTGGTTATTTTGCGGATAAATTTGGTGTCGACGTGAATGAGGCCTTTGCTGAGCCATTGTCCCGACTCAAAGAGTGGGGTTTCCTCTCCCATCAAGGAGACCTACTTGTTTTGAACCGAGATGGTTTGCTGCAAGTCGATCGGCTTCTACACGAGTTCTTCCTTCCAGAACACGTTACCCAACGTATGGTCTAAGCTCCAACTCGAAGCATGCCAGCGAAATGCACTGAACCATGGAGTGACTTCTGGTTTCCCCTTGAGGGATGCTACAGAAGGCAGGGGATCACTTGGGTACCTCCTGAACGCATTGAACCAAGCGATATCCCTGCACCTTATCAGCAACTCATGGTCCATGAGGATGATATGACACCTACTCTTTCAAGGTACTACAATGATAGCATCTTGATTCAGTGTCTGTTCAGTCAAATGGAAGGTAGCGATTATTGCCGCGAGGTTGTCCTTTGTCTGCACTCAACGGGCAAGCAAGTCGAGTGGGGGGGGATTCGGATTTTTCTAGATCGCCTTCCCTCTGAGGTGCAGGAGCGTATCCTTCAGGAGAGGCTACCGTTAGGAGACATTCTTCAACAGTATGCGGTGGCGCATCACAGCCGCCCCATGGGTTTTTTCCGCATGAGGCCCAATGATTACATTCGGGCCGTTCTGGGGCCGAGCGAGGCATCCTGGCTCTACGGGCGCCGAAACCGTTTGACTGAACCCAGTGGCGCCCCGCTGGCCGAAATTATAGAAATTTTACCCGCCTGAGGGTGCAAAGTCCCTAAAGCGTGTTATCTATCAAATTGTTATGCAAACCACCGAGGTTGATGTTGTGATCATTGGAGCTGGACCAGCCGGATGCAGTGCTGCCTGCATCCTTGCTGAGGCAGGGCACCGGGTGCTCATCGTCGAAAGGGAATCCTTTCCTCGCTACAAGGTGGGCGAATCAATGATTCCATTTACGTATTTTCCGCTCAAGCGGCTTGGTTTGATCGACAAAATGAAATCATCGCACTTCATGCGCAAGCATAGTGTGCAATTTGTCATGCCCTCAGGGAAGGCTTCCCAACCTTTTTACTTTTCCACAAGGTATGATGCGGATGTGTCCCAAACTTGGCAGGTGCTTCGCTCGGAGTTTGACCAGATGATGTTGAACCATGCTCTCGAAAAAGGTGCGCAGGTTTGGCAACAGCGGGAGGTGGTTGACATGCTTCGTGAAGATGATGGCCGGGTTTGCGGCCTCAGGGTCAGAGATCCTGACGGAGTCCATACCGAAGTTTCAGCCACCATGACTATTGACGCCTCAGGTAAAGAGGCTTTCAGCGTCGCCAGAAATCGATGGAGGGAACGGGACCCTCATTTAAACAAGGTGGCCGTCTGGACCTACTACAAAGACGCCAAGCGAGATCCTGGTATTGACGAAGGCGCGACCACAGTGGCCTATGTCCCCGATAAAGGTTGGTTCTGGTTCATCCCTCAGCACGATGGCATGACCTCAGTCGGAATCGTGGCTGAAGCCTCCTACCTCACTCGCGATGGGGTCAAGCAACCCGAAGCCATTTTCAAGCGTGAAATAGCCCAGAATAAATGGATTGAATCCTACCTGAGTGAGGGAAAACCAGTTGCTCCTTACCGAGCCACCTCAGAATACACCTTCCGCTCCCGTTATTGCGCGGCACCGGGTCTCCTGCTCATAGGTGATGCTTTTGGATTCTTGGACCCTGTCTTCTCTTCAGGCCTGCTTCTGGCACTCAAGAGCGGAGTCATGGCTGGAGAAACGCTTAGTCAATGTCTCAAAACAGGAGATTGCTCACCGAGCCAGTTTAGCCAATACAGTCAGGAGATGTGTGAAGGCATCGAGAATATGCGCAAACTGGTTTACGCGTTCTATGATCCTGATTTTAGTTTTAAAGATTTGATCGCCAAATACCCAGAGTTGGGGGGGGACGTCACGGATTGTTTGTCAGGCGACGTCAACAAGGATTTTTCCCATTTGTGGGAGAAGATCGAAGAATTCTGTGCCATGCCCGAAAGCTTGCCCTACGGGCAACCTCTGGTTGAGCCAGTCCCATCTGAGCTGACTGCATGAAAATTGTGCAGATCACGCCTGGAGCCGGCGGCATGTATTGTGGCGGCTGCTTTCGTGACAATGCGATGGTCAAGGCGCTCAAGCGTCAAGGCCACGATGTGACCATGGTGCCTCTTTACCTGCCCCTGACTCTCGAGGAGGAAGACCAGAGTCTTCAAAACCCGGTTTTTTATGGCGGTATCAATGTGTTTCTCAAGCAGACCCTCTGGATTTTTCGGAAACTACCCACGTGGCTGACTCGATGGCTTGATCATCGTCAGGTTCTTGGCCGCCTAGCTCCGTTGGCAGCTCGAACGCGACCAGAGGATACTGGGCCCCTGACTCTTTCGATGCTCAGAGGAGAAGAGGGGAAGCAGGTGTCAGAATTAGAAGCCTTGATCAGGTGGCTTAAACCGCAGGGGTCACCGGATGTGATCTGCCTTTCCAATGCACTGCTGATCGGTTTGGCCCGGGAGCTTAAATCGGCTCTGGGGGGAAAGATGGTCTGCACGCTTCAGGGAGAAGATGTTTTTTTGGATGCTCTAGGAGATGCTGCTTCGCCTAAAGCTTGGCAGGCTATCCGGGACGCCGCACCCGTCATCGATGCGTGGGTGGCACCTAGCCACTACTATGCCCAGCGAATGCAAAAGCGTTTGGGGCTTGATGCAAGCAAGTTACATGTGGTGCACAATGGTATCCCGCTCGATGGCTATCAGCGAAGCCCGCTTAACCAAAACCCTCCAGTGTTGGGTTATTTCGCTCGTATGTGCAGCGAAAAGGGTCTTCCACTTCTGATTGAAGCTTTCATGCTGTTGCGCCAATCCATGGGGCATGATGACTTGCAACTGATGGTCGGGGGTGGTTTAGGGCCTTCGGATGTTCCCTTGGTGGAATCTCTCAAGAAAAAACTCGCAGACGCCGGTCTTTCTGAAAGCGTTCATTGGTATCCCAATCTCAGCAGGCAGGAGAAGCTGTCTTTTTACTCCAAGCTCACGATTTTTTCGACACCGGCACTTTATGGGGAATCTTTTGGATTGTACCTTCTGGAGGCCATGGCTTCAGGTGTTCCAGTTGTGCAGCCTCCCCATGCTGCATTCCCTGAAATCCTCGATCTGACAGGTGGGGGGATGATAGCCGAATCGTGCGAAGCCAAGTCCTTGGCGTCGGGCATCAATCAGTTGCTGCTCAAGCGGGATCAGCTCACCCAAATCAGTGAAAGAGGTTGGCATCATGTTCATGAGCGTTTTTCGATCGAACACATGTGTCAGAACCTACTTCATTGCTTTGAAAGCGTGTAGGCTAGACTGAGCAGAGCCAGATCACCTTCATGAAGTTTTCGACCTAGCTCTGCAATCAGGTGAACATTGATTTATGCCCATGGCTTGTGTAAAAACCGCATATGCCAAGGAGCTCTCAGTCGCAAACCAAGCCTCTGGTCGATCCAGTCTCCTCGACCCAGCTTGAACCTTTGTATCGGGTTATTTGCTGGGACGATCCTGTTAACCTCATGGATTATGTGACCCACGTCTTCCAAAAGGTCTTTGGTTGGTCTTTGAGCAAGGCACAAAAGCACATGATGGAGGTCCATGAGGAAGGCCAGAGCATCCTGATCCGAGATAGCCTGGAACAAGCCGAACACTATGCCCATCAGCTTCAATGCTATCACCTGAATGCTACCCTCCATCGTGACACATGACTGGCAAGAAGCTCAAAGACGGTTCGATACACCTTGAAATGAATGCCAAGGAGTGGTCCCTATTCAGGGCCCTCCTCGGATATTATGACCCTCAACTCTCGTCTGCGAATTCGGATGTTTCATGCCCGATTGTCGGCATTGAGGCGGATACAAGCATCGGCACTGACCCGATCTTGGAGGATGCCACACAATGGTTGAGCGATATGAAGGAGGATCACGAGAAAGCCCTACACAAGCGACTGGCTCGCTGGCTTGTCAAATGGGATGAGAGGAAGGATGAAGCCCAAGATGTTGGCACGATCGAACTGCCTCCTGAGGAGGTAGAGGGGCTCCTCCAGATCTTGAATTATCTCAGAATGAAGCACTGGAGGTTGCTAGGGTCGCCTGATATGAACTCAAAAAAATCCGATGACTGGAGTGAGGAGCAACTGCCGAGTGTGCACGTTATGGGACTCTGCGCCTTGTTTCAGTCCATCCTGCTCCAAATCCTATATCCACCCAATTCCTAGGCTGCGCACTGATACAATGGTTGCCTTCCTTAACAAAGAGCCGTGGTTTCCAGATCCGCGAACTTACAACCGTTACCTTAAGGATGGACTGATTGCTGTTGGCGGTGACTTGTCGGTTAGGCGCTTAGAGTTGGCATATCGTATGGGCATCTTTCCATGGACTGACAACCCTCTGACTTGGTGGTGCCCGGAGCAAAGAGCTATCTTTGATTTAGATCAGATTCACATCGGTCGAAGTCTCTCACGCACACTTCGCAAAAACAACTTTACCGTCACGTTTGATCAGGCCTTTGACCGAGTCATTCAAGCATGCTCTCAGGTGCCCAGACCTGGGGGTTGGTTGACAAGCCATTTCGTCAGGGCATACCAGCAATTGCACCAAAACAACATGGCCCACAGTGTTGAGTGCTGGTTGGGAAACGATTTAGTGGGTGGGGTTTATGGAGTAGGGGTAGGCAGTGCCTTCGCGGGGGAGTCCATGTTTTACCAGGTTGCCAACGCATCCAAGGTAGCCCTGACACACCTGCTCTGGGGGCTCAAAGCAAGCGGATATCACCTAGTGGACATCCAAATGGTCACTCCAGTCACCTCCTCGATGGGGGCTTTTTACATCAAGCGGGATGATTACCTCGATCGACTGGAGGAGGCTCTCAGGCGCACTTGCACATTCCCAACGAGTCATTCAAGCTACGAGCGTGACGGTCGATCTATTTCATGAAATGAGACGGGGCCTCTATATCTTGATTTTGGCTGTCTCAGGTCTCAAGGCGGCCCAACCACTGGATGAGAAGCAGCTCTTCGACCGAGTTGCCGATGCGGTGGTGACCATCAAGCATCTGGACCGCAACGGTGATCAGGAAGGCATCGGCACTGGTTTTGTTATCGATTCGGCAGGTCGTGTCGCAACCAGTCTGCATGTGATCGGGGAGGCTCGAAGGGTTGAGATCATATTGCAGGACGGCTCCAAGTATGAACCCACCTCGATTCTCGGATGGGATCGAACTTTGGATCTTGCTGTGTTGCAAATTGCTGCAGAAAACCTTCATGCCTTACCTCTTGGCGATTCAGCGGCTGTGAGTGCTGGACAAAGGGTTGTTGCAGTGGGTAATCCGATGGGGCTGGAATGGAGTGTGGTGGGCGGGGTGGTATCAGGCGTTCGACAGTTCGCCCAAGGTCCCATGATTCAAGTAGCTATTCCGATTGAGCCGGGCAATAGCGGTGGTCCGTTGTTTGACACCAATGGAAACGTGATTGGTGTGATGAACATGAAAAGCACCCTGACTCCCAATCTCGGCTTCGCCACGCCCATTAACGGGTTGAGTCGCCTGATAAGCCGTCCCAATAGCATGGTGTGGGAAAGGTGGCTTCGCTTAGGAGCTTTAGATGAAAAATTATGGCAGGCCGGCGAAACAGCGATGTGGAGCAGCAAGGTGGGTAGGGTTGCTGTGGAAGGGACAGGGAAGGGTTTTGGAGGGCGCTCCTATATTCATCATACTCTTAAGCCAACCGGGTTTCCCTACGAATTGGAGACCAGTGTGCGCCTCAAGGACGAAACGGGTGCGGCCGGTCTTATTTTTGGCTCGGACGGCAACCAGACACATTATGGTTTTTACCCATCAAACGGTCAGATGCGACTGACTCGGTTTGAAGGACCTTCGGTTTATGACTGGACGATCCTAGATCAGGTGAACAGCCCATATTATCGCCCAAATGAGTCCAACCACTTGCGTGTGCTTCACGATCAAAACAGTATTCGCTGTTACCTTAATAACGAATTAGTCATTGAATCTGAAGACAGGGTTCTCGGGCTTGGCACGGTGGGGCTAACAAAGTTTCGTCAGACCTCGGCTGAGTTCGCGGGCTTCAATCTTCACGATCCCCCAGAAAATCATGAGTCGACCATAGAGCAAAATGAACTGGATCCTGAGGCGTTAGTCAGACTGCTTCAACTAGCGCGAAATGATTCGACCATGGAAATAGAAACTTCCCTTGAGGAAACCCTGGATGCGACACCCGATGCCCTGGAACGATCTGCTTCGCTGCTTGATAAGACCTCCAGGCGCCTGCGCGAGGCCTCTAGCCGCCTGCATCGCAAACAGGTCGGTCGTGAACTCAAACAGGAACTTGCCAACAAAGAAAAGGATATCGATCTATTTTGGGCTGCGCTCTGGGTAGCTAAGCATGATCAGCCCGATCTTGACATGGAAGCCTATCGGGCTGAACTGCAGCGAATGGTTGATGAGTGTCAGGAGGGTCTTGCCAAAGAGGCAACGGACGAGCAACGCGTGACTTTCCTAATGGACTATTTGTTCGTGGATAACGGTTACCATGGAAGCTATACGGATTATCAGCATGAAGCTAATTCCTATGTAAACAAGGTTCTGGAGGACAGGGAGGGCTTGCCCATCTCGCTCTCGGTCCTCACGCTTGCGATGGCAGAAAGGCTAGGCATAGAGGGCCTTGAACCTTTCCCTCTACCTGGGCATTTTATGCTGCGTCAGACCCTATCTGATCATCAAATGCGATTGATTGACGTCTTTGACGGAGGAAGGTTTTTGACCTACGAGGATGCCAATAAGATGCTTAGGCAGCGTGATGGAAGCATCACCGATAGTCGCGAGCTAAAAATACCCAGTAAACTTGAGATCATTCAGCGTATGCTGCGTAACCTGCAAGTTTTCGCTCAGCAGGATAAGGGGATGGAGGCCTCATTGCCCTACGTTGACCTGGCTCTCACCTTGGATGAGCAAGACGGGCAACTCCGGATGGAGCGGGCCTTCCTGCGGCTCAGAGTCGGGCAAGCTCAGGGCGCTAAGGATGACTTGTCTTGGCTGCTCGAGTTTGGTTCTGATGACTTGCCGCTTGACCGAATAAGGGAATTGCGCGATTCACTTTGAAATGCATTTCAATGGCAGTCGCTCCAGGCTTCATGACATGAACGTGATTGAGAGCGAATCATTCGCATTATTAAGCCCCAGGAAGGCATGGTTATGCCTCTGCATGGTTTGTCTAGCTTGGTTCCATGGGGTGGGCGGTTTCGCTATTCATGCGCAGGAAGAAGGACGCGATTTTTCTCGATGGGAGTCGAGTATGCAGGCGTTCGAATCGACTGACCGGCAAAAGCCTGACCGCATCGGTGGTGTCATGTTTTTGGGGAGTTCAAGTATGCGGATGTGGAAGACACTAGAGAGCGATTTTCCGGAACAACGTGTCATCAATCGCGGTTTTGGTGGCTCAACTCTTCCGGATAGCATCCACTTTTTTGATCGCCTGGTTATGCCGATCAAACCTTCCATCATCGTGCTTTATGCAGGAGATAATGATGTGGCAGAAGGCCATTCAGCCGAGAGAGTCTACCAAAATTTCAAGACCTTTGTGCGGCTGGTTAAAAAACAGCTTCCTAGGACCAAGGTTATTTTCGTGAGTATCAAGCCAAGCCTCAAACGCTGGAACCTTGCTCCGGTCATGAAGCGCGCCAACCGTAAAATTGCGAACTATGCCTTCTGGCACGGCAAGGTCTCCTTTGCCAATGTATGGGACACTATGCTGGGTGAGGATGGGCGTCCGCGGCCTGAACTGTTCATTGCAGATGGCTTACATCTTTCGGCTGAGGGTTACGCTACCTGGGCGCAAACAATCAGACCCATGGTCCAATAATTCTCGACAGATACGAGGCCTACTTCATAGGATTCACACATCCTATGACTGACTCAAAACCTTCCCCGAACGCCTTGCCTGCAGCGCAAGATGATTCCAAAACTTCCAGTCGACGGGAGTTTCTTCGCCACTCTTCATCCGCACTGGCAGCAAGTGCTGTGGCTCCTGCTATTTTGGCCAAGACTAAGACTTTTGCAGCCAACGACGAAACGATCCGGGTTGGGTTGATTGGCTGCGGCGGTCGCGGCACTGGGGCTGCTAGCCAAGCCATGAAGGCTGATGGCAACGTGATGCTAACTGCCATGGGTGACATGTATCCGGATAGGCTTGATGTCAGCTACAATGCGCTCAAGAAGGCAGCCGAGGATAAGATTCAGGTCGAACCTGACATGAAGTTCACCGGATTCGATGCCTACAAAAAGGTCCTGGAAAGCGGTGTGGATTTGGTCATCCTAGCCACCCCTCCGGGCTTCAGGCCAATGCACCTGCGTGCAGCGGTTGATGCAGGTAAACACATCTTTTGCGAAAAACCCATGGCAACTGACGCGCCGGGTCTTCGCTCCGTGCTGGCTTCGGCCGCTGATGCCAAGGCTAGGAAGCTTGCGTTGGTGGCGGGTTTTTGCTGGCGCTATAATTTCGCTCGCAGGGCTCTCTATGATAAAATTCACCAAGGTGATATCGGGGACGTCAGAAGCATTTACGCAACCTACTACACCGGACCGGTCAAACCCATGCCTGCCGATGATACCCGTCCTGCCGGCATGTCCGACTTGGACTGGCAAGTACGCAATTGGTATAATTTTACCTGGCTCAGTGGCGACAGCCTAGTTGAACAAGCCATTCACAGTGTCGACAAAATTGCCTGGTGCATGAAAGACGAGCCACCCGTCAAGGCGGTTGCCACTGGAGGCAGGCAGATTCCTAATCATAGCGGCAACATTTTTGATCACTTTGCTGTGTATTATGAATATGCCAACGGATTGAGAGCTTACCTGGGAAGCCGGCAGATAGCCGGTTGTCATAACGAAAATAATGATTACATCCACGGATCAAAGGGAATCGGGCAAATATTAGGCTGGAGTCGTGTGCTGACAACCGGCGAAAATGCCTGGCGATACCAAGGCCCAAATAACGACATGTATCAAACCGAGCATGATGAGTTATTCGCCTCGATTCGAAAAGGTGAACCGATTAACGATGGTACCTGGATGAGTCAAAGCACCATGATGGGGATCATGGGGCGCATGGCTGCTTACACGGGCAAGGAAATTACCTGGGAACAGGCTATGAATTCTCAAGAAAAACTGGTTCCTGACTTTTTCGAGCCCAATATGGATCTCCCCATCAGACCCATGTCATTACCTGGGGTCACACCCTTCATCTAAAAGATTCTCGCCAAAACATCATGCAAGCACGCCGAGATTTTCTCAAAAAAAGCCTCAAGGCTACCGCAGGATTGGGTCTGCTGACTCAAATTCCATCTTGGTGCAGCAGCCTTAAGGCCGACCACCATCAGGGAAGTCCTATTTATACGTCGATTAAGATGGGGATGTTTAACGAGGACCTACCTCTCCTGGAGAAATTCCGCATCCTTCAAAATCTCGGTTACGATGGCATTGAACTCAACAGTCCTGGTGGGGTTGACAAGAAAGAAGCTCTTGAGGCCAGTCGTGCCCTGGGCTTTCCCATCCATGGTGCGGTTGATTCCATTCATTGGGGCACGCGCCTATCAGATCCTGACCCGGAAATCAGGCAGAAGGGCCTCCAAGGCTTAATTAAGGCAATCGAGGACGTGCACTTCGTGGGAGGAGATGCTGTGCTACTAGTGCCTGGTGCCGCGAGAGATCCAGAGAAAGAATCACATGGTCACGTGTGGACCCGCTCGATTGCTGAAATCCGTAAGGCCCTTCCTCATGCTTCCAAACACGGCGTCAGGATCCTCATTGAGAATGTCTGGAATAACTTTCTCTACGACCCAAAAGGCGACAATCGGCAATCGGCATCATTGCTGGCGGCTTACCTAGACGAAATAGCAAGCCCTTGGGTGGGGTCCTATTTCGATATAGGTAACCACCAACGTTTTGGTAAACCAGCCGAGTGGATACGCTTGCTTGGCCCTCGCATTGTCAAACTCGATGTGAAGGACTGGGGAGTGTCCAACGGATTCTGCAAAATTGGGGACGGGGACGTTGACTGGCCCGACGTCAGGGAGGCACTTGCTGAAATTGGGTATACGGGGTGGGCAACAGCCGAAGTCGCAGGCGGTGATCGCGAAAGAATGCGCGACATCAAGCAGCGAATGGATACACATCTGCTAGGACGTTAGAATGGCTCGCGGAGGAGATTTCATCAGGGCTTTTGCGTTTGAGGCCCCGCGCACCAATTTCTTCATCAAATGCAAGCAAAAGGGCCTATGACATCGCGACAAAAACCAAGAGGGATGTCTTGCATTACTGGATGGGTGAGGTCATGCTCGGCTCAATTTGAGGGTGTGATCCTTCAACCCATCAGAGAGCCATCATTTTAACATGAGCAATTCAGACGCTGAACCAAACTTCGATTTGGATTTGGAGACGGCCTTCTTGCCAGCTTGGGCGCAGAAGTCATCCGGTGACAACCCCTACGCCAAGTATGAAGGTAGAGAGCGAGATTATGATCGAGGTGAACGACGTCCTCGCGGCAGGCAGGATGGGGGACGATCAGATTTTCGTCAACGCGATCGTTCACCAAGATCAAGGGAGCGCCAAGAAGGAGGGCGACCAAAACGTTCGGGTAGACCAGATGGTAATCGTGAGCGAGGTCAGGGAACTGATCATCAGGGTGCTTATCGGAACGATCGTCGCGGACAAGGCGGATCTCGGGTAAGAGGCGATGGCGGACAGCGGGGGGGATATCGTCATGACCGCCCTCGAAAATCTCGCCAGGAAATCTTGGCTTCACTGCCAGCTTATAAAGTGCAGGTCATTCCCGAAGAGAAGGGTGTTGCCTTGTTGGCCAGGCGGATCCGCCTTCAGGGGCGTGCTTACCCGCTTTTTGATATTGCTCGACTGATCACACAGAGCCAAGACCGCTTTAAAGTGCGTGTCTCGATGCTTCAGGGAAGCGGAGAGGAAGCGCCTCAAGAATTGTGGTTATGCCGGGTTGACCAGACACTCTGGCTGAATGAGTCCGATGCTCTTTCCCACTTTCTCGCCAAACACCTTGACCAATTTTATCAAAGCGAAAAAACCAAGACAGATCCTCCCAAGGGAAATTTCAGTTTTGTGGCGCAGTGTTCTCTTTCTGGTGTCGTATTGGGGCCTCCAAATTACCATGCCTATCAGGCCAAGCTGAAGGAGCTTCACGAAGAGCGATTCGCCAGAATGCCCTTTGAAAAGTTTAAAGCCAACGTCAAGGTTGTTCACGACGAGGCAATCGTTGCCCAGTGGCTTGAGGAGCAGAGTTGGACCACAGAATATACGGATCCCAAAAACCCTGATGCGCCTAAGTTGCATTCCCTTGAGGAAGTGCAGCAGCATTTTAAGGCACATCATATGAAGGGAGTGGTGGATCGCGTCAAATCAGCCGAAGTCTCTGGAGATTTTCAAAAGCAAGTAGCCAGGCCTTTCAGGGATTTGGTGAAATTCTATGTCGATGATCAACGTCGATTCCCACTTCAGCTCGCCACTGAACTAAGCCATCAATTCACGCGCCAGGGGCTTCAATTTTTCAAGGTCAACAAAACAGTCACCCACGTTTCTGTTTCGCGTCCGCACTACCTAGATCTGGAAGCCACACCTGTTTCTGATATGGTGCAACGGATTGTTCAATTTATTGACCAAACTCCAGATTGCAGCCGAGCCAAGGTGATGCAGGCTTTAGCTCCTTCCCCAGCAGCCGAGGAGAATGCCCCAGCAGCCGAGGAGAATGCCCCAGCAGCCGAGGAGAATACCCCTGTCACAAAAGAGAACGCTCCTGCTGCTGAACTGACTCCTGAGCAAGCTGCTGTCTCCACCGATCTGCACTGGCTGATACACCAAGGTCATGTCATTGAATTCTCAAATGGCAAGATGGAGACAGCCAAAAAGCCAAAGCAACCACCTGTGCCGACTCAGCCTCAAAAAAAGGCAAAAAAAAGTGGGGCTGACACAGCGAAGCCAGACCCATCTTCACAAAGCGAATCTTCAGCTAATGAACCTGATGCTAATCAGGAAGCTATCCAGATTACCGCGCCTGAGAGTGGTGAGGGACATGGGGCTTCGGTTCCAAATAGCGCTTTAGATACTCCAGATTCTTCCTCATTGGCTTCCGAATCTTCCTCCGATGCGACGACAGCAGAGGCAGCTGCAATGACTAATGAGGGGGCTCAAAGCTCAGTGAGTCCTGCTACGGCAGAAGCTGACATGCCAGACACCACTTCGGATGACGGGGACAGTTCCGAGGAATCCAAGTCTCAGTCCTGACATGGGTGTTCGCTCAGCATATGCTAAAGCCGGGGTAGATTTGAACCTCGGCAATCAGGTCAAGGCTACCCTCCCTGAACTGCTTGCATCAACCCAACGGCCCGAGGTCCTGGGGAAAGTGGGAGGCTTTGGTGGTCTTTTTGCTCCCAACTTTGCCAAGTTTCGTAAGCCTGTGCTCGTATCCAGCGTGGACGGAGTTGGGACGAAACTAAAGGTTGGGTTTTTAACCAAAAAGCACGATACGCTTGGAGAAGATCTTGTTAACCACTGCGTCAACGACATCTTGGTTTTGGGTGCCGAACCCCTCTTCTTTCTAGACTACGTGGGTGCTGGGACGCTCAATCCCAAAACTTTTGAAGACATCATTCGAGGGTTTGCCCGTGGCTGCCAGCAAAATGGGTGTGCCCTGATCGGGGGAGAAACCGCCCAGATGCCGGGTTTTTACCAAAAGGGGGAATATGACGTGAGTGGGACGATTGTGGGTGTGGTCGATCGTCCTAGAATGGTTGATGGCCAAGCAACGCAAGCAGGTGATGTCATTTTAGGGGTCGCCTCAAGTGGTCTTCACACCAATGGGTATTCGCTTGCCCGCAAGGTCTTGTTTGACCAGGCAGGGCTCAAACCCTCAACACGTCTGGCTGAACTGGGTGAAAGTGTTGGTTCAGCCCTCATGAAAGTGCATTTGAGCTACCTCAAAACCCTGCACCCACTGCTGAAAAAGCACAACCAAGGAAGGCGCCCTGGAATCCGTGCCATGTCCCATATTACTGGGGGAGGCTTTCAGGATAATATACCAAGGAATTTACCAGCCCATCTGGATGCTCAAATCAAATTGGGCACCTGGGACGAGTTGCCCATCTTTGATTACATCGCCAGGGCGGGTAAAATCAGCAGGCAGGAGATGTTTCACGTCTTCAATATGGGGATTGGTATGACCCTGACCGTGGACCCTGCAATCGCCGATGGGCTCATCCGATCCATTAAGCGAAAAGGACATCGTTCATGGATTATTGGTGAGGTCGTTCCAGGTTCTGGAGTCGTCACCTTCGTCGAATAGTCCGATTCTACCGATCGCTTCAGAGGATAATCTTGGCACCTCTAGCATCTCGGAGGGAAACGCTTCTACCGGATCCACTGATGGTAAATCCCCATATAGTAAGGGAGTAGGAACACCGTGCCACTTGCCAGTGTCGTGCCATTCCCATGATAGTCCAACCTCCAAGGGTCGGTATTCCAGTGATTGAAATGGGTGTTCTCAACTGGGAGTACCATGCCATTGTTTAAATATCCCCTGGGGCTTGAATCCGCATCGAATAAATCAATACGACTTGTTTCACCGAGGGTTTGGATATCCAGCCGATGACTGTTCAAGCTGCTCCAGTTGGCCCTATCCAGAGAAAAGCCCTTGAGCGTTGCCAGGGCATCATCCAGCCAATTGTCAGCTGGGCTGATAGCATGAGGCCCCCATGGATCGGTTACCTTTTTGTTCAATGCATGAGCTGCGTAGCAGAAATTGAAAAACGGATTACGCTCGGCTTGCTCATTGAGCCAAGCAGCGTAGAAGGAAGTGAGTATTTTTTGCTTCAAAGTACCATCAGGTGTATAGCGCAAGAGTGTGTAGTAGCACATGAAAGCCATCTCATCGTCTGACTGGTTTCCAGAACCTGGGCCGCGATGAATTTTGTAAATCATGGCGTTCTGATCGTAGGCATGATCTTCAATAAGTCGGGTTTGAATTTCCAAGTAGCGGCTGTCTTCTGTGATATGTGCCGCCACAGCCAGGTAAGCAAGCATGCTGAGCGACTTCAGGCCACGTTCAGCCCACCAGTCGGGATTGTGGTTTAGGTCCTCGGGTCGATAGGTTCCCCAACGAGTCACACTGCCAGTGTGATCAACCAATTGAAAATCATGATCGATGAGATGATCTGTCAAATCCCTGACGATCTGTCTGACTCGCTCTTTCTCGGCGGCATTTGCTACCAAATCGTAAAAAAGCGGGTAGAAAAAATAATGCCCATCCAGTTCGTCAGAGCTTGTGTCACTCTTCCAAAACCATTGACCGTCTTCGCTCCGTGGCCATCGAGGTTCGTAGGTCTTCCAAAGGTAATCCTGCGTTTCCTTGATTTGATAGTCAGAGGCCAGCCTGCCGTCGTTGGGATTAGGAAGTTGGGTCGAACGTATCGTTCGCGCCACAAATCCCTTCGGGGCCGGATGGTTGCCTCCGCTGGCTACATCTTGGAGGAACGCTAAAGCATGAAAAGCTTGGCGAGCTCTTCGGGCTGCATCTGGGTCCTTCGTGGCAGCATAAGCAAAACACTCTCCTGCGCCATACATACTCGTCCACAAGCCATCGTTATCACTGTCATGACGCACGATCTCTTCACGGCTGCCCGGCTGAATCATGCTGACTTCGGACACATAACCGAACGGTGTCCGTTTGATATATTGCTCGATTTCTTGTTCATAGTGTTGAGCTTTTTCTTCCAGAGTCATGGGGATGGATTCGATGAGGCCAATGCCACTACCGGTTCCAGCCCATAAACGTCCGTGACCATCGACAGTCAGTGATCTTACCTCATCGTTTGGTAGCCAGCGCTTACCTTGTCGATAGGCCCACTTTCCTTCGTGAAAGCGAATCAAACCCATGGTGGTTCCAAACCAGATTTCCCCATCAGGTCCGACGCCGATACTCAGGAAGTCATTGTATGGGAGTCCATCTTTGCCTTCATAAAAGTGCCACCCTTGTTGGCTGAGATGCCCCACACCAGCCTTGCAACCAAACCAGATTTCCCCTTTGTGATCCTCGGCAACACACCTGACATCTTGAGTGCCCCATTGTCGTCCATCGGCGTCGTGGATGACCATAGGTTCCATGAGCTGTGGTTCTTGTGTGGCCTGCATGAAAAGACCCGCGCTGGTGGCAGCAATCCATCGATCTTTCGATCTAAGCTTGATGGATTGGTTTATTTTCCCAGATAACTGAACTGCCAAGGAATCAGGCAAGTTCAAGGGTTCGATAGCCGGGATTTGGGCTTTTAAAGGTAACCAGGCATCCTTGCCATCCCACTGATACCAAGCACCCCCAATCAGACTCAATACCAGGGATTGGATGATCTGAACTTGGTCCACGGGGCCTGGTGGCAGGCCATTTTCCGGGCCAAAGGCCCGAGCCACTTCCTGATCAAAATGCCCTACCACAACCGATTCGGCGCCGGCGTCATCAACGCAGAGCGCATGCAGCAGGATGAATCCCTTCAGTATCCAATGAGTCGCTATCCTTTGCATGAAATTCCCTTATCGTTTTAATTGCCAAGCATCTTCCAAAGAAAGGTGTGGATCATGGCTTCGATGTGGGCTCTTTGAGGGTTGTCCGACGCGCCGCCATGGCCCCCTTCGATGTTTTCATAGTAAAGCACTGAATGGCCCAAATCTTTCATTTTTGCCACCATCTTGCGAGCATGACCAGGGTGGACTCTGTCATCCCGAGTGGAAGTCGTGAAGAAGGTTTTAGGGTATTTTTTTTCAGCCTTCAGATTGTGGTAGGGTGAATAAGCCGAAAGGTAAGCCCAGTCCTCTGGCTGGTCTGGATCGCCATACTCACCCATCCAGCTGGCACCTGCTAAAAGAAGGTGGTAACGGCTCATGTCAAGCAAGGGAACTTGGCAGACAATCGCATTAAAAAGCTCGGGCCTTTGAACGAGCATGTTTCCCATCAAAAGCCCACCGTTAGAGCCACCGCGAATCCCAAGATGTCGGCTGCTCGTGATGCCTTTGTCGATCAAATCTTCAGCCACGGCAATGAAATCATCATAGGCCTTCTGCCGATTTGCTTTGAGAGCTGCTTGATGCCATCGAGGCCCAAATTCACCACCCCCTCGAATATTGGCCACCACATAGCAACCGCCTTTTTCCAGCCACCCAATGCCTGTCAAAGCTCGATAGGTTGAAAGCATTGGTATTTCAAATCCGCCGTAGCCATATAGCAGAGTAGGTGTGTTTGCACCGGGGCTGATTGCTGCTTGACCGACAAGGAAATATGGGATGGATGTGCCATCTTTTGACGTCGCATGGTATTGTTGAATCGTTAAACCGTTGCCATCGAAAGAAGTCGGTTCGTGTTTGATTGGTTCAAGGGAGTTGTCCGCAAGGTTGCCAAGGTAAAGGCTATTGGGCGTTAAAAAATCGGTAGCAGTCAGCCAATATCTATCCCCTTGGTCAGCATCGTAGGCCCTAATGGATGCGGTTCCCTGAGTGGGTAAATCAATCGGGCGTTTGGCCCATTGGCCCTTGTCAGCAGGCTGTATCGCGATCAGGCGGTTTTGAACATTATCCAGGATGTTCAGGATGATCCAATTTTTGGTGACCGTATAATTATCAAGAGAAGCTGTTTCGGATGGTTCGAAGAGTAATTCCAGGGATCTTTCTCCTTCCAAAAAGGCCTGACGACCTGTTGCAAGCAAAGAACCTGCCTTGAAACGCGTTGAGGCTATTTCCCAATCTTCGCGTAATTGGAGGATTAAATAATCGCCAAACACACCGATTTCAGCCCCTGGAGGTTTGTCGATCCTAACCCACTGACTTTTATGCGAAATAAAAACTTCCTGAGTCCAAAATGTGTCAGAGCGTACGATCAAGTCGGTTCGCTGATTGCGATGATCCAGAACGCTGGCCCCTGTGGCCACGTCTTGCTGGCTGCCCACAAAGAGCAATTTTGCCTCCTCAAGGCTTTGACCTCGCCGCCATCGCTTAACCCAATTTGGGTAGCCGGAATCTGTGAGGGAGCCAGGTCCAAAATCTGTCCCCACATAAACGGTGTCCGCATTGACCCAGCTCACTCGAGACTTGGCTTCGGGAAGATTAAAACCATGGTCGACAAAAAGACGGCTAGAAAGGTCGAATTCCCGTGTGACCGTGGCATCAGCACCCCCTCGAGATAGTCGCAATAAACAACGATCCAGATTGTCTCGGCACATGAGAACCCCTTTCCAGACCCAGTTTTCATCCTCTTCTTCAGATAAGGCATCCAGGTTGAGAAGGATTTCCCACTGGGTATCTGCTCTCCGGTAGGACTCCAGAGTGGTTCGGCGCCACAGACCTTTAGGGTTTTGCTGGTCTGTCCAAAAATTATAGAGATGCGCCCCGTGTTGTGTCGCATATGGAATGCGCTGATCTGAGTCCAGGGTCTCAAGCATTCGTTGCTTGAGTGAGGTGAATAGCGGTTCCCCAGCCAGCCATTGGTAGGATTCTTGATTGAGAGCACGGGCCCAGTCCAGGGCCTTGTCGGCTTCAACGTCCTCTAGCCAGAGGTAGGGGTCAACTTCAGCATGGCTCATCAATCGAGCATGGCCGAACCGGGATATCTGTCAATCGCTTGATTGGACCCGCCCCAGTTAAACTCCAAAGTTCGTTCGTCTGCCCGAGAGACTCGTCAACTTTGAAATGTTAGGTGGTTCAGATGGACATTTAACCTGTCTCCCCATGAAAGTAGCTTAAAATTCCGGAAGTAGAGCCTAGCCCATGTTCGCTTTACCCCAAACGCGCCACCATCTTAAGGTCAATGAAAGACTTGGGCTTCAAGCCGTGCTTGGGGAGGGGATACCGAGCCAAGCAGGCCAGATCCTGACTGTAAGCAGGAGGATATGCCCATGAGCTCCCTCCTCGCTAAGCGAGGCATTCTACTGGGCTTACTCAGCAAGCTTGAGTTGATGCCGAGCCAGTATGAGAGCCTCTAACGGCCGATTTATCGGATTGACTTCTTGATGGCTTTTCGCGTTTTAATGATGCCATGCCTAGTGCTGTGTGGCATCACCCGAGTATTATTTCCTGCCTTCTGAGACATGCTTGCTGAGCATGTTCGAAGAAGCGTTTTGTTCTATCCCTTTCTTCGTTCGTCCTTTGCTGATTATTATTTATTCCCATGACATTGATTGATCCACCATCGGTATTAGCCCCAAAGGGGTTTACGGGGCAGGGCGTGTTTTGCGATGTGAAACAGCTTGGCACCGGCAAGGGATCCAACAAGGGGAAAAAACGGGATCTTGCGATCATTTATTCCGAAAGCCCCTGTGTCGCAGCGGGGATGTTTACGACCAACCAAGTCTGTGCTGCCCCTGTTAAGGTCTGCTTAGAACACTTGGAACACGACTCGGCTCAGGCCATTGTGGTCAATTCAGGCAACGCCAATGCATGCACTGGGGAGAAGGGACTCAAAGATGCTCGAGCGATGTGCGAACAAACCGCCAAAGCATTGGGTTTGTCAAGGAGTCAAATACTGGTTGCATCAACTGGGAGAATTGGATTGCCCTTACCCATGCGGAAAATCAAATCTGGTATTATTGATGCCGCCGGGCAACTCACGGCTCTTCAGTCAGGAGCGGATCATGTGGCTGAGGCTATCATGACCAGCGACACGCATCCCAAGCAATTTTCAGTGGCCCTTGAATTGGGCGGTAAAACAGTTCGCATTGGCGCTGCAGCCAAGGGGGCAGGGATGATTCATCCCGGAATGAGTCCTTCAGGGCAACGCCCTTTGAGTATGCCTTTACACGCAACCATGCTTGGCTTTGTGACGACAGATGCATGCATTGACAAGCTGACTCTTCAGCAATGCCTGACTCAGTCGGTGGCCTCCAGCTTCAACCGTATCACGGTAGACGGTGATATGAGTACGAATGATACGGTGCTAGCTCTGGCCAATGGATTGGCAGAAAACCCCCTTCTTTCTATTTCATCGAAATCATCATCTAAACCCAAGGACCTCCGGCATTTTCAGGAGGCACTCGATCATGTTTGTCTCGAATTAGCCAAGATGCTCGTCCGAGACGGAGAAGGGGTCAGTCGTTTTGCGACTGTTTTCCTCGAGGGGGCACGCAACGATCTGGATGCCGATCTTGCCCTGCGCAGTGTTTGCAATAGTGCTCTGGTCAAGACCAGTTGGCTTGGAGGGGACCCAAACTGGGGTAGGATTCTTGATGCCCTTGGTTATTCCCAGGCTACCATTGATCCGATGCGAGTGGATATTGCCTACAGTGCTTCCAAATCCTCACGTAAGATTCACTCTTTGCGTGCCGGCAAGCCGAGCAAGGTTGCCTTCAAAACTTTATGCGAACTGGTTGCGGGCCCGGAGATATTCCTGCATATCAACCTCAATCTTGGTAAGGGGAGGGGCGTGATGTATGCCAGCGATTTGACTGAAGACTATGTCACTTTCAACAAAGGCGATGTGAGTGATCCCGCCTCTTTAGGAGGATAGAGACCCTGCTTAATGAATGAATTAATTGACAAGGCAAAGGTGCTTCTTGAAGCGCTACCCTACATCCAACGCTTCAGTGGGGCTACTTTCGTCGTCAAATACGGAGGGAGTTTCATGGATTCTGAGGATCCTTCCATAAGGGAAGCTGTGGCTCGTGATATCGTTTTCCTCGAAGCCGTGGAAATTAACCCTGTCGTGGTGCATGGAGGAGGCAAGGCAATCAGTCGAGCCATGCAAGCCTCAGGTCTGGTTCCTGAATTTTCGCAGGGACATCGGGTCACCAGCAAAGAAACCGTCAGGCTTGTTCACGAAGTGCTCTCACATCAGATCAATCCAGACATCGTCAAAACGATCAATCA
>Ga0181590_10000987_pt1 | contig 23830 bp, 20 predicted proteins | sample 071ome_34_FD_132446 | JGI IMG/M metagenome (GOLD analysis project Ga0181590, IMG submission 132446) | Coastal salt marsh microbial communities from the Groves Creek Marsh, Skidaway Island, Georgia - 071411BT metaG (megahit assembly) | ecosystem: Environmental > Aquatic > Marine > Intertidal...
GAGTTAACCTTTGCTACAGCAGAGTCAGAATCTGGGGGCTTGGGCAAATTAAGCGCTATTGGCTCGCAGTTTGGTTTTGATTTAGGGGGAGGAAGCAGCAGTGCTTTTGGAGGAGAAAACCTATTGGAGCTCATGAAGAGCCGCCGCTTGGTGGAGACCACACTGTTTGATAGTATAGTGCTGAAGGATGGAAAAAAAGTACGCTTGTTGGAGCGCTATTTAATGCGAAACGATACTGCAGATAGCGAAAATCCGCCAGTGAGTTTTGTTGGGGTCAACCATAGAGATAGTTGTGCGTTTAGGCAGGACTCTGCTTTAAAAGAAATCTATGAAATTATTATAGAAGAAAAACTAACCACCTCGGTGGTAGATGAAGATTTGGCATTTAAAAAGGTTGCGCTAAATGATGAAGATGAAGAGTTTGCCAAGGGTTTTGTGGAGCACTTAACAGAGAATGTAACGGAGTTTTATTTGGAGGTAAAAACCCAGCAAAACAAGGAGAATATTGCGGTGCTGGAGCAAAAAGCAGACTCGGTAAAACAAGAACTCACACAGCGCATGGTAAGTGCGGCGGTATTGCAAGACCGTTCCCAATACTCGGTAAATGCTCAAAACTTGGTAGGTTTAGCCCGCCAAAAAGTAGAAGTACAACTACTCACCACTATGTATGCTGAGGTGATAAAAAATTTGGAAATCACCAAAACAATGGCCAAGCACAACGAACCGCTAATTCAACTAATAGATGGACCGGAGTTTCCATTAGAGAAAACCCGGTTAGGTAAAATGAAAGGAGGGATAATGGGTTTTGTGTTGGGGTTGTTTTTGATGAGCGTTTGGGTTGTGGGAAGGGTTTCGTACAAAGAAATGATGGGGGAGGAATGATTGCCCGGTTGCAGGCGATAATTGTGAAGAAAATGCGAGAGTTAGGTATACAAGACATTAATACGACATGCAAATAAAGGATGCGAAAATTGCCATTATTGGCTTAGGATATGTGGGTTTGCCACTAGCGGTGGAGTTTGCGAAGAAATACCCGGTAGTGGGTTTTGATATCAACAAAGCCAGGGTGGATGAATTGAACTCAGGGCACGACCATACACTTGAAGTGGAGGACGAGGACTTGAAGAGTGTTTTAAATAGCGAGAGGCCAGCAGCGAGAGGCCAGCAGCCCAGTTTCATAGTAACTTCAAACTCAGAAGAACTATTACATTGTAACATATTTATCGTTACAGTCCCTACACCCACAGACAAAAACAAACGCCCGGTTTTGACTCCTTTGTTAAAGGCCTCTGAGACGATAGGGAAAATTATAGCTAACCAGAAACCAGAAACCAGAAACCAGAAACCATACATCATTTATGAAAGCACCGTTTATCCTGGGGTTACTGAAGACGAATGTGTTCCTGTACTTGAGCAAGTTTCTGGGTTAAAATTTAATGAAGACTTCTTCGTGGGTTATTCACCGGAGCGTATCAATCCTGGAGACAAGGAACGCACGGTGACGAAGATTTTAAAGGTGACTTCAGGATCAACTCCAGAGGCGGCTCAAGTAATCGACGAATTATATAAGTCAGTGATTACTGCTGGAACACACCTTGCTCCTACAATTAAAGTTGCAGAGGCCGCTAAAGTCATTGAGAACAGTCAGCGTGATATCAATATTGCTTTCGTTAATGAGCTAGCTAAGATTTTTAATAAGCTTGATATCGATACCCATTCTGTTTTAGAAGCGGCCGGTACGAAATGGAATTTTTTGCCGTTTAAACCAGGCTTAGTAGGTGGGCACTGTATAGGCGTTGATCCTTATTATTTAGCTCAAAAAGCTCAAGAGGCGGGATATCACCCCGAGATTATTTTAAGCGGTCGTCGATTGAATGATGATATGGGTAAATACGTGGCAGGCGAAGTTGTAAAACTTATGATGAAGCGCTCGTTACCTGTTTTAGGCTCGAATGTGCTGATGCTTGGTATTACGTTTAAAGAGAATTGCCCTGATATTAGAAATACCCGCGCCATTGATGTTTACGAAGAACTACAGTCATACAATGTTAATGTGGACGTCTATGATCCATGGGCGGATTCAAACGAGGTCAAAGATGAGTTTGGTTTTGATCTAGTAGAAAAACCAAATCGGAAATACCACGCAGTCATTATGACCGTAGCCCATAAAGAATTATTGAATCAGGATTTAAGATCACATTTAGTTGAGGGTGGAATTCTTTATGACGTAAAAGGAATTTTGGACACAAAATCCATAGACGCACGCTTATAATGGACAAAAAAACCAATTTGTTAATCACCGGTGGAGCTGGGTTTATAGGCTCCAACCTAGTTGAGTGCTTTCTACAAGACAATCGTGTTGGACAGGTAAGTGTATTGGAAAACCTTAGTAAAGGGTATATTGAAAACATCCAGGAAACCCGTATGCCACGGTCATTCCAATTTTTGCCAAAGCGTTTTAAAATGATGGCAACATCACTATCAATAGGGACGGTGAAACTTCGAGAGACTTTACGTTCATAAGTAATGTACTAATGATGAACTCTCTAAGTTTATTTACCTCGGACATAGACGCAATCAATCAAGTCTACAATGTAGCCTGTGGAAGCCAAATCGCTTTGAAAGATATGGTTAAAGCATTAGAAGAAATTACCGGAAAAAAAAGTATCCTACGGTCCTTTTAGACATGGTGACATGAAGCATTCCAAAGCATCAATCGAAAAATCCAAGTTACTACTTGGGTATTATGACCGTACTTCGTTTAAAGAGGGACTTGAATTAACAATCAAATCATATGAAAAATAAGACAAGTGAATTCTGGAAGAGTTTTTCTAAGTCCGAAGGTGTTGGAAAGTTCTCTAAAGCCAATTTAGAACAAGATGAAGTTTTGGCAGAAATTAAATTTAACCATGAATCCAACTTAATCTTTACGACATTTGATTTACAAGAGAAAAAAAGAGTTTTAGATTTAGCTGCAGGCACAGGCCTTTGGTCAAAGAAATTCTCTCAGACTGCCGAAAAAGTTACTCATCTCGAAAGGGAAAGAGTGTTGATTGAAATTGCTAAAGCGAATAATTCAAATGAAAACGTGGAGTATGTATGTTCAGACGTTAGAGATTTTGAATTTGATAAGTGTACGGAGTATGATGTAGTATTTATTTCAGGATTACTCCTTTACCTATCGGATAACGAGGTTTGTAAAATGTTACAAGACCTCAAAGGAGTTGTTGGTGATAACTCTCAAATTATAGTACGCGACGCCCTCTCGGTTTCAAAAACTCGATTTATTGTTGATAGATGGAGTTCAGAGTTGAAAACCCACTATTATGCAACCTACAGGACTTCAGAAGAGTTTAAGAGTGTTTTTTCAAAATTAGGATATATCATGAATGAGCCTCTGCCTTTATACGAGGACGGTTCAGAATTCAATAAGCGTAAAGAGACACGTCTTTTTACGTTTTCAATTACAACAAAATGAGAGTAGTAATTTTAGCGGCCGGTTCATCTACGCGTATGTTGAAATCTGGCGTACCGGGTCACAAGTCATTAATTGAATGGATAGCGGGAGAAACCTTTATTGAAAGACTTATGCATCAGTGCATGGAATATGGGTTAACAGATATTACAGTTGTTACCGGTGGATATAATGAAGCGGTACGTGCAGCGTGTTCTAGAACTGGCATACAGTATACAGAAGTTTATAATGATAGATACAAAGACGATAAAAATTCCCTTTCCATGCTTCTAGCGTTAGAGAGAGGGCAATCAGATGATGTTCTGGTTTTAGAGTCTGATGTATTTATATCTGACTATTCCTTTTATCAGCTTTCAAGATCATTTCAGTGTTCTAAGACAATATGGTTCAACAAAGGACGAATATCTCTTAATCAAAATGGAGGTTATATAGTTTGCAATAAGTCAAATGATGAGGTGGAAGAAATCGGTGTACTACAATCTTTTGAGGGGCTGGTTCATAAAGAAAATGTTTATAAGATGACAGGAGTAATGGTTATTTCAGAATCTAGTGTTAAATTATTGGCAGAGCACTTAAAACACATTAATTTTAAAACTAACTATTACCTTGGACCTTTTTTAGACAATAAAATACCTTTAGGCGCTACAAAAAAAATCGATAATGTATATTCTTTCAATACAAAAAAAGAGTTGGAAGATTTTTATCAAGGTATTCAAAAAAACATTCATCAATACAACAAGTTAGAATGTATAAATAAATTAAAAGAAATCGAAGAGACCATAATAGAGCGTGTGCAAGTGATTATCGACAAATTAAGAAAGGATAAATTTTGGATAAAACGAATTGTTATTGAAGAGTCTGGACTAGTTCTTGACGGCCATCATCGTCTGGCAGCGGCTAAAGCCTTAGGGTTGAAACAAGTTCCTGTAGTCGTTGTTAAATACGAAGATGTTCCGGTTTGGAGTTTAAGGAGTGAATTTGAACTGACCCATAAGACTATTAGAAGTTTAATCAAAAGTGGCTTTGTTTATCCTAACAAGACTTGCAAGCATGATTTTTTGGGTATCGAGACAAGGTGTAATTATAAATTAAAAATCTTAAAATGAAACTATTAATTCTTGCGGCGGGAGCATCAAGGGATTTTCAGGGAATGAACAGACTTTTAATAGTCGTTGATCCAGAGAACGGGAAGACGATTTTGGATCAATACATTGAAGTTTTTAAACCTTCAGAAGTAACAATAATCATAGGAGCAAACTCTGCAGATTTAATAATGAAATACCCAGACTTTAATTATGTATACAACCAATCTTGGGATAGGTTCGGAAGTGCAAGCAGTTTAGCTTTGGCCCCTTACCTTGAGGGTCCTGTAGTAGTGATTCCGTGTGATTTAATTTTACACAGCTCTGTCCTTCCAATTATCAAATCAACATTAGAGGACACGAGAAACTATGTTTTTGTTTGGAATAGTGAAAATATTTCTGCAGGTAGTATTTGTATGAAGTCTAATAATGAAGGCAAAATATCGGAAATCACACGGGAAAGAAATAGCTATATCAATACTTTTGTGAGTACTGGATTGTTTGTTTTAAACGAGCGAGAAACTCTATCTAAATGGCGTTGGAAAGCATCGAACGACATAGATAAATTTTTTGTTGAAATTTTTCCTTTAGAATCATCTAATCTATTTGTCAAAAAAATTAGTCAACATGAAATAGTTGAATTGAATACAATAAATGATTACTTAAAATTCCTGACAGCATGATAATTAGAGCCTTGACCTACACAATAGATATTTCTAAATGTATCGCAGACAGTTATGTTTCTGATTGTATAGAAAAGATATCAGAAATACTTAAAGATATCGAGCAGAACGCCATCGTGAGAACAGTAAGACTCAATTCAGAAGTTATAACAGTGAATGAATTTTTACAATTGGGTTTAGTTTTAGAGCAATTACAAAATTCTCTATTAAACTCTCGTGTAAGATGGTTATGTGTAGGAATTCAAATTTCTAAACTTGATTATGGTAATTTTAAAGAATTAGAAAAGACCATAATTTCATTTCTGGATAAATTCCCGTTCCTGTTTATAAATGTCACACATTCGGATGACTGTAGAATAAATGATAATGGTCTACTTGGTGTAGCAAGTATCATAAGAAATATTGCTGTCAGAAGCGGTAGTGGTTACAATAATTTTCGGTTCGGATATTTTTCGAGAGCTATTTACGGAATCCCATTTTTCCCCTTTAGTATTGGTGAGCATGAGTATGATTATTCAGTGGCCGTAGAGGTTACCCAGCAGTATGTTTCTAGACTTAATTCTGTAAAGTCGCATGACAATATCGATTTGTTTACAAGCGAAGACACAAAGACGCTTCGAGAAATTCAAGAATCCGCGTCAGATTCATTCAAAGGATTTGATTTTAGTTTTGCTCCATATCCTGAAGAAAATATTTCCGTCGGAGAAATCTATGGTACTTTCGACCAATTCAGAAACTTTGGCGGTCATGGGAGTGTAAAAACAACATCTACATTGACACGAAAGATAAGGGACTATGCGAACGGAAATAAATTAAAAATGAGTGGTTTTAACGGGGTTATGCTATCAGTATTAGAGGATAAGGTTTTGAGTGAATTGATGGTAGCAGATAAATTTCAATTAAGTGATTTGTATTTGAATTCAACTGTTTGTGGTTGTGGTATAGATATGTTTCCTGTTTCGGGGTTTAAAACTGAATTTGAAATAGCTTTGATGCTTAGTGATTTGGATGAATTGGCATTTAGGTTAGAAAAACCATTGGGCTTTAGGATATTGCCTATAACAGGAAGGGTAGTTGGGGATTTTACAGATTTTAGTATGCAATATATTTGTAACAGTCAGATAAAAGTATAAGACGTGGGTGTTCTAAAGAGTATAAGAGAAGGGCGGAAGCCAAATAGTGAGTTTTTTACGAGACATTTTTCATCGATATTTAGTCCATATTTTACTTATATTTTCTTCAGGATGGGCCTTCGGCCCAATTATGTTACGACTTTAATGTTAGTTGTGGTCTTATTATATGGGTTATTAACTTACATAAAGTCTTCCGTTTTTTTAATCTCTATATTTTTATTGCCACTTGTCAATATTATTGACACAAGTGATGGTGAATTAGCAAGGTACACTGAGAACACTTCCGTTTTTGGAAAGAGGCTTGATACCATTATTCAATTTTTGTGTGACGTAATGTTTTTATATTTTACCTCTAATTATATAAGCCAATTATCGCTGCTATTTATATGTTTAATTGCCCTACATGTTACATATCTCTTTATAAAAGAGGTCTACCGAAACGATAATACATCATTAGGTCAAAATACTCTCTTTAAGAACATAGTTAAGATTTCCTCTTCAAATACAATGTGGTATCACTGCATGCCGTTTGTTTTTATTAGCCCGAAATGGTTACAACTGGTTGTTTTAACATATTGGTGTTTGATGTCTTTACTACGCAGTATAGTACTTGTTTATAGAAATTATGAGAGTAGCAAGAGTAAGTCTAACTTATAGATCTGATGATCGACCGGGCATAGGCAATCATGTCTATTACTTATCTAAGTATTCGAAGTTGAGCACAACGATTTATACATTTCAAGGTGACTATCCTCCTTCCTTTTTAGCGGGTGTTGAGATAAAGCAGGGGAACTTTTTTTATCCAGGGCTAAAGAATGTTAGTTATCTTCGGCTTATACGTTTTTTGTTTAAGGCATATTGTTGGTTAAGTCTTGAGATGTTGATGTCTCGTTATGATATTGTGCATTGTCATTCACCTCATTTTTTACCATTACTCAGGTTGTTGAGTTTTGTTAAGAAGTTCAAAGTTCTGCAGAGTTGGCATGGCAGTGATGCGGCATTTGTAATGAAATATCCGCGTTTATCTTTTTTATTCAACGCAGATGGTCACACATTAGTTGAGCCTTCTTTATCAGCTAAGATTTCAAAGTTAAAAGGGAAGCGATATATTAGTTCAAGTGGTGTGGAGTTGTCGGGGATAAAAAAAGCTATAGATGATTTTCAACCCAAACACATTAATTCTACATCGAATAAATATGTGTGCGTGGCTAATGTACGACCGGTAAAAAACCTCGAAATGTTGATAGAGGTTATGTATCAATTGCGATTCTATCAATCGAATTTAAATGTTTCGATTCTGGGAGATCTAAACGATAGCCAAGAGGTAGTAAAAATTAAAAAGTTAATAGCTGATAGAAATTTAAATAATCATGTACATTTCTTGGGCTCCGTCTCAAAGGAAATTGTCTATAAGGAAATATTGAATTCAAGGGCTTTGATTTTAACATCATTATCTGAAGGCATGCCTAAAGTGGTTATTGAATCATTAGCACTTGGCGTGCCGGTCGTTTCTACGGATGTTGGAAATGTTAAACAACTTATAGGTGATTATGGCGCAGTGGTTGGCGTGAATAAAATAAATGAAATGATGATTGCTCTTGTTGGCTTATCAAGAGTTGATTTTACTAAACAAAAGAAAAATATCCAAAAGCGCATTTCTCGCTATGACTGGTCGGTGATTGCGAAGTTTTATGAAGGAATATATGAGTCTTTGTGATTTCTTCAATCGATACTCGAATTAGTATTGACTGATGAGTTTTTCTGTGCTTACATGATTGTTAGCAACAATAGTTACACTAATAGTATTTATTCTAACTCGGCAAAGATTCATTAAGATTGTTATTGGAATTACCTATTTATACTCGGGGGCCTTGTGTTTCCCCCTTTTTGGGTGTTTCAAATATGTGTTTTGAGTCAAATTATAGTAATGAAATATTAATGCTTGGAATAGCTTACAGCTTTATGAATATGGGGGTTGCAGCGATAAAGTTTTATCAGCTTTCATATAAAGGTAAGACCATGTCGCAGGCAAGTAATGATTAATAGATACAGGGGTATAGAACATGAAAAAAAATAAATTTGTAGTAATTGGAGGGATAACAAGTAAGTACGCAGCAATCAATCTGAAGCTAGGGAAGAAGTACAATACAAATGAAGCTTCTATTGACATTTTAGATTGGGACACGAAAGAGATTGTCCAATATTTTAGGTTTACACCAGACATTAAATTTCGGTCGGAAGATTTAGGAAAAGATATTCGTTTTACCTCTGGGAGTTGGCGCGAGGATGGGAAATTAATGTTGTGCAGCCCCACACAGGCGTACGTATTTGACTTTGAGAATAAGGAGATTGTTAAAGAATACAATTCTACGATATACAATGATTTGCATCACATTTTACCATTTAGAGATGGTTACCTTCTAGCGAATACAGGATTAGACAGTGTAGTTAAGATAAACCAATCTGGTGAGGTTGAGGAGATCATCAGCACAAATGAAACTGCTGTTTGGGATAAGTTCAGAAAAGATGTGGATTACAGAAAAGTAGCGTCAACAAAGCCACATACAAACCATCCGAACTTTGTAATCGATATCGATGGCGAAATGTGGGTTACTCGGTTTCACAATAAAGATGCGGTGAATGTTTTAGACAGGTCTCAAAAGATAGATATTGCAGTGGGCAAGCCACATGATGGACATGTTTTCGGTGATTATATCTACTTCACAACGATCAACGGATTTATAGTCAAGGCGGATAAAATAACGAAAGAAGTCGTCGAACGTTACGACCTTAATGCCATAGACACTCGAGGCAAGGATTTAGGTTGGTGTAGAAGCCTGTATGTTGACGGAGACATAGCATATGTAGGCTTTACTAGATTACGTCAAACGGCGATTGAATCTAACCTACGTTGGTTAAAGGGCACCATAGATAACTCAAAGGATCGATTACCTGCAAGGATTGCGAAATATGACTTAAGCAGGAAAACGTTAATTGATGAGTTTGAAATACCAGATGGATTTACCGACTTGATTTTTAGTATACTTCCGGCTAAATAGCTTTTAATGAGCCTACTGAACAAATCTGCTAGCGGTTTTTTGTGGCAGGTGCTGTCTATAACTATACAGGCGCTCACCAGCATAGGTTTTATGGTAGTCATTTCAAGATTGCTGAGCAAGGAAGCGTTTGGAAATTTTGCTCTTGCGTCGGTAGTAGTGGGCTACTTCGCAATGTTTTCAGAATTTGGATTTAGCTCGGCTATTGTACAGAAAAAAGAGGTCAGGAATGAAGATGTTCGTTTTGCGTGGACAATGAACATCTTAGTTGCGTTATTGCTTTTCTTGTTGTTGGTAGTTTTCAGTAATCAAATTTGCGGATTCTTTGACTTTAAATTCAGCAGGCTATTTCTAATTGCTCTTTCAATCCAGTTATTATTTAATGCAATTGCATCAACCTCACGATCTTTGCTAATCCGAGAGATGAACTTTAAGAAGCTTTTTTTTGCACAGGCCGTTCCTCATTTTATTGGATATGTTGTTATTGGGCTCTTCATGGGTTACAATGGACAAGAAGAATGGTCTTTATTAACAGCAGTTGTCACCACCTCGTTTTTGATAATGATACTGACAGTTCTGTTCAAGCCACTAAAAATGAGTTTTAAAGGCTTTAATTTTTCGGAAAGCACTTTCGTCTTTAAGTATGGATTTAGTTTAACCAAGTTGCGTTTAGTGAATCAGACGGCTAATCAAGGAGACAAATTGATAATAGGAAGGTTATTCACAGCTTCAGAGCTTGGGGTTTACGAGCGATTTATGAAGGTTATTATCTTACCTGAATTATATATAGGTCGTGTTTCAGACAGCGTATTGTTTTCATTATTCTCGAGGACGCAGACAGATCTCGTTAAGTTAAATGCGGTATTCTTTTCTATGTTGCGAATAGTGTCTATTGTGGTGTTTGTTATTTCTTTCTATTTTTTCAATTATAGTGAGATATTTATTCATGTCATTTTGGGGGAAAATTGGCTCAGTTATGGAGAACTATTCCGAGCAATGGCGTTACTGTTATTTGTTCAAGTATATGCCAGGTTTTCTGACATTCTAGTAAGGGCAAAGAGCGAAATGAAAAGGTCCTTCAAAATCAAGTTAATTTATTTGGTTTTGCATTTGACGGTTTTATACTTACTATACCCTTACGGTATAAAAGTCATGGTCTATGGTTCGTTGGTTGTAAAATCGATAAACGGTATTATGATGTTAATATTGTGTTCTAAAATTGTAAAAAAGCGAAGTGTAGAGACCTTTCTAGAACTATCTAACGTAATTGTGGTTGCGGTGTCTTTTTCAATTATCCATTGGATATTGGGGTATGTTAATTTGTCAGATATAATGCAATTAGCTATATCCTTAATATTTAATTTCTCGACATTAATGCTTCTGATTATAAAAACAAATTGGATTGTTCGTGCAAACGATAAGTATCTTTTGTTTAGTGTTTATAGGGACCTCAGAGATAAGAAATAGTGAGGGGTATTCTCAAAATTATTTTCTTCACCTACGTGGTTACAGCTGTCTTTCTTTATGGGAATCCGGATTTAACATGGATACCCCAATATATCGGTGTTTTACTGTCGTTGACTTGCCTTGTTGACATTTTCTTAATTCGTTTAGAGAACATTCGTGCTACTTATATTCCATTGAATATTTTATTTTCCTTATCACTTTTATTTGGTCTGTTGGTGAATTGGGATTGGGGGTTTTTCAAGACAATATTACAAATGTTGTTTTTGGCGATTTTTTCATTGCATTGTGCGAGACGCTTTGAAACTATTAGCATTCTATTTTATAGTATAATTGTTGGAAATATTCTGTTGATTATTGAGCGAGTATTAACTTTGGGTAGTTGGTCTTCTGGCTTCGGTCTAATACGTTATGAGGGTTTTGCGGGTAATCCTAACGATTATTCATTCATGCTATGTTTAGGGATCCTATCCGTCGTGTATTTGCTCTTTTTTGAGTTGTCCGTGAGACGATTAATAATTGTTCACCACTTTTTGCTTCTACTATTTTTAATTGAACTTGTATTTTATGCAGGGTCCAGGGCGATAATATTTGGAACTGTGTTTATATTAATCTTTTACGTGTATTACGTGTTTAAGTCGTCAGGTGTTTTTGGTAAATTGGCTTTACTTGGAGTGGTTATCGCGGGTTCGTATAGCGTAAGCACCAATCTTGATAAGATTCAAGTTGCTAGTAGAATCGTAAGTGCTGTTCAGACAAGCTCATCACAAAGTGGCGAGACTGATTTTAGTACAAGTTCTCGATTAGCGTTCTTTAAAGAGGGCTTAAGACTGTGGACAAAGAGACCTGTTATTGGTTACGGTACTGATATGTTTCGAGATGTAAATGTTGTCGAAAAGGGTTATTATTCGCACAACAACTATATTGAGCTTTTAGCAAATAATGGTATCCTGGGGTTTTTTCTTTACTACAGTCTTCACTTAATTTTCGCTAGATTGATTTGGATATCAGACTTTTCTATGAAGGTGAAGCGTTACTATTACTTGGTTTTGTTCGTTTTACTGACAGCTGATATAGCTATGGTAACCTATTATCATAAAATTTACATATTATTCTTCATGTACATAATTGGTACCGTAAAAAATAATACTAAAAACACTTTTAAAGAATTAGTTTAATAATGTGTGGTATTTATTGCTCAACCTTGAGCTTTTCAGAAGAAGTTGTATCAAAGAAATTAGAACGAATTAAGTTTCGAGGACCGGATTATACCGGAATACTACGCAAGGATGATATTATATTTGGTCATAATCGACTGTCGATTATAGATCTGGATGAACGTTCAAACCAACCCTTCGTTTATGACACTCTAGTAATCGTCTTTAACGGTGAAATTTATAATTTCGAAAATCTTCGGTTCGAACTCGTTAAAAAGGGCTATGAATTCCATACAAACTCTGATACAGAGGTGCTTTGTGCTATGTACAAAGAATACGGCATAGATATGTTGGGCCGTTTAAATGGAATGTTCGCATTTGTTATTTATGACTCAGTTAACTCAATCCTGTTGTTTTCAATTGATAGGCTTGGACAGAAGCCATTATATTATTCTATTCAAGATGGAGAAATAGAATTGGCTTCCCAGATAAGCCAGTTGTCAAGTTTCTATGAAAACGAGATTGACGAGCAGTCGGTCGAGGATTTTTTCCGTTATAAGTATGTGAATGGATCAAAGTCGATTATTTCAGGTGTTAAGAGATTGCTTCCCGGAAGCTATGGTTTACTAGATACTTCTACCAAAGACCTGATGATAGATACTTACTGGAAAATTCCTTCCTCATCCAAAGGTGATTTCTTCGAACAACAAGAAAGTGAGGAAGTGCTAAAGGGATTGATGTTGGATGCTGTTAAGCAGAGAATGATAGCTGATGTGCCTTTAGGCGTATTTCTTTCTGGAGGAATAGATTCAACTTTAATAGCAGCTATAGCTCAAGATGTTTCAGCACATCCAATAAAAACATTTACTATTTCGTTCGACGATGAATTATATGATGAGAGCAAATATGCTGAGGAGGTTGCGCGTATTTTAGATACAGACCACACAACAATTAAATGTAATCCGAACGACATTAAAGAATTCATCAATAATATTGGGAAAATATATGATGAACCTTTTGCAGATCCTTCAGCTTTACCTTCTCTTTTGTTGTGTCAAAAAACCTCTCAATATGTTACTGTAGCGTTGACAGGAGATGGTGCAGATGAATTGTTTTTAGGATACAACAGGTATGACGTTTTATCAAAATATAGAAGTTTGTTTCAAGTACCGTTGGTACTGCGCAAATTGGCTAGTAGCGCCTTAAGGTTAGTCCCGAGCACAACACTGAGGAATATCTCAAGTCTATTGGGAGAAAGGAATATTGGTCATTTTTATCATAGGTTTATACAGCCCATTGATCAGTCTATGTTTAAGTTCTCTTCTAGAGGTTCGATGGAGACGGTTATGAACCAAGTATTTGACTCAAATGATACTTTGAATTCTATTAGCGCATTTGATATAAAAACATATTTGCCATTTGACATAAATGTTAAAATGGATCGTGCAAGTATGTGGTCATCAATAGAAACAAGGTCTCCATTTCTTGATTTTCGGGTAGTAGAGTTCTCGAGATCTATTTCCGAAAATCAGAAGTATGACAATGGGATTAAGAAAAGGATTCTAAAGGAAATCGTTTACGACATTGTACCACGTGAGGTCATGGAAAGAAAGAAGTCGGGTTTTTCAGTACCATTGGAACATTGGTTTAGAGGTGAACTAAAAAGCTGGGTCAGTGATATGCTTACAAGGGAAAACTTAACAAGGATAAAATGTTTAGATGTAGAAAGAACACTTGAAGAAATCGAAAGCCATATGCACGGGGAAAAGAATAGAGCAACCCTGATCTGGAAATTGTTAGTTTACATTAGTTGGTCTAAGCATAGAGATGAAAAAGGTCGTTTTCTTAATACCTAATCTTTTAATAGGAGGTGCTCAACGTGTTTTTGTCACCTTGGCAAATTCTCTTGATCAAGAGAAATTTGATATCGTCATGGTAACCGTTGGTAATTCAGATAGGATAGATTATCAAGGAGAAAAAACGCTTCAGGGTGAACTTAACAAGAACGTAAGATTTGTAAATCTAGAAATTCCAAGTGTAAAGAAATCTTTTTTCAGAATTAGGTCGGTCTTAAAAAAAGAGAAGCCTGAGGTCGTAATCAGCACTATAACCTATTTTATTATGTTTTTAGGTTTTATACGCCCCTTTCTCCCTAAAGCAAGATACATTGCCAGAGAAACAAATACGCTATCTTCAAAATTTAACAAGTCTATATTCAGGGGAATACTGCCATTTATTTTACGCAGCGCATACAATCGTTTCGACTTAATTATATGTCAGAGCACCGATATGTATAAGGACCTATTGCAATTCGCTCGGATAAAGAAAGAAAGGCTCGTTGTTATTAATAACCCCGTGGACCATACCAAATTTAACGTGAATGGGTTCCATATGTTTAAGCACGATCGATCTACATTTAACATTGTTTCGGTTGCGCATATGTCTTATCAAAAAGGACATGATTTGTTATTAAAAGCCCTTTTAAAGTTGCCATTTGGAGACTGGAAATTTCATGTGATTGGTCGTGATGGTGGCATGAAGAACGAATTGTTATCTTATATTGATAGTTATCCAACATTAAAGGAAAAAGTCTTTTTTCATGGCTTTCAATCTAATCCTTATCAATTCTTGATGAATGCTGATTTGTTCGTTTTAAGTTCACGGTTTGAGGGTTTCCCAAACGCGTTAGTCGAGGCGGGAGCATTTGGTGTGCCGATGGTTTCATTTGATTGCCCAGGAGGTGTTTCGGAAATAATTTCAGATCAAACCTTGGGGTTAATAGCATCTCTAGGAGATGTTGATGATTTGGCTGATAAAATCATACAGGCAAAAAATACGAGCTATAACAGGGATGATATTAAGGCATCTATAATTGGTAGGTTCGGAATTGAGCCTATCCTTGAAAAGTATGAGAATATAATCCTTCCAAAAGACTAATTTAAAAGTGGCTTGAACTTACAGCCCAATAGCATTCCTGCCTTAGATGTTTGTCAAAACATGTCTATAATAATACGCAAATTAGCGCTAAGAAATGAAACTAAAATATCGTAAAGAAATAGATGGATTACGAGCAATAGCGGTTGTTCCTGTAATACTGTTCCATGTTGGTTTTGAAGCTTTCAGTGGGGGTTACTCAGGTGTAGATGTGTTTTTTGTGATAAGTGGTTATTTAATAACTTCCATAATTTGGTCAGAGTTTCTTCAGCGAAAGTTTTCATTTTTAACGTTTTACGAGAGGCGCGCTAGAAGAATATTACCTTTATTATTTTTCATTCTTGCTATAAGTTTACCATGCGCTTGGATCAGTTTATATCAAACGGATATGATTGACTATTTCGAAAGCTTAATTGCAGTCCCACTATTTTCTGCTAATTTACTCTTTACTAGTGAAGCTAATTATTTTGATACTAATGTAGAGTTAAAGCCACTTTTACATACTTGGAGTTTAGCGGTTGAAGAGCAATTTTATATTTTCTTTCCCATTCTTGTAATGCTCTTGTTTAGGATAAGAAAAAAAAGTATTATTCCTCCCTTAATCATATCATCTTGCATATTGAGTTTTCTGCTGTCGGAATGGGCATCTACAATTTATCCTACACATAATTTTTATCTTCTTCCTAGTCGTGTCTGGGAGTTAGGTTTAGGAGCGATGTTAGCCGTTCTTGCGACTGATAAAGACTCTTTATTATTAAAACTAAAAAGTAATATTTGTATTTCTGAAATATTAGGCCTTTTAGGCTTAGGGTTGATATTAGCTGGTATCTTTGTTATTAAGGGTGATAGCCCATATCCAAGTGCTTATACTCTGTTTCCGGTAATTGGGACTGGTTTAATTATTGCCTTTGCTAGTGAAGATAGTGCCGTAGGGAAAATTCTTTCGGCTAAGCCGTTAGTGATGATCGGTCTAATAAGTTACAGCGCTTATTTATGGCATCATGTTATTTTTGCTTATGCAAGGCATTTGGGCATTTATGAAGATAACTTAGTCACGAAATTGCAATTATCGTTAGTTATTTTCCCACTCTCTTATGTAAGTTGGAAGTTCGTGGAGAATCCATTTCGGAATAAAGAAAAGTTTAGTAGAAGCTTTATTTTCCTTTTTTCTGTAATTGGTTCAGTATTGATAATTTGTTTAGGCATCGTGGGTATTATGAGTGATGGATTCCCTAGCAGACAAATAAATAGGAAATTAGAAATTCATAGTTATAACCCGGATAATAGACAATTGCAACAAGAAAGTTGGACTTACTTACGTCAATCACAGGAGAAACATGAGGATATGGGTTGGTTTTACGAAGGAAACTCGAAACCTAATCTTCTTCTTCTAGGAAATTCTCATTCTAAGGACATGTTCAATGTCCTTAGAAACAGCGCCAGTGCAAGAGCAAACTTTAATATTGGAATAGAGGAGTGCCAAATTTCAGAGTTTTCTAATTTAAGTCATGCCATATTCCAATCGGAGAATTATATGAAAGCAGATGTGGTAATGATAGCATCTAAGTACCATATCGACGACATATCTTACCTTGAAGTACTGGTTAAGAGATTAATTGATGATAGTAAACGAGTTGTAATTGTAAAGGAAGTTCATAATTTTCGAGTTTACGATGGAAAGACTTATGCTGACTTAGTAATTCAGAAACACGCAAGGGAGGGAAATAACTTTGACGATTTGAAATTGTTAGATGATATAGTTCTTGAAATTAATAAAGCTTATTTCAATGATTATTCCACCAACACAACAGAAAGAGAAGAAAAAGCTGATAGGACTATTGATGCAATCGAAGCTAAATACCGTGATGTTATTATTTTGGATAGGATGGAATACATTTGTGATAAAGAGAATAAAGTTTGCCATTCCATAAATGTGGGGTTAGAGAAATTCTTTTATGATTATGGGCATCACACCATTGCAGGAGCTGCTTTTTTTGGATCTAGGGTAGATACGTTAAATTGGTTATCTCCCCTTGTGTCAGATTAATTAGTGCTCAACTACTGATTTAGACAATACTTAGGTAGGATCTATCAATTTAGGAGCTTAAAGTGAATGTAATATTCGGATTTTTTTGTTTATAATTTTGAGCAATTACCTTCCCAGAATTATACTATGCTTTAGTTAAAAATTAGAAAACGTTTCAGAGTTTTATTTGTTACCAACAATGAACGTGTCAAATACGGGCTTAAAAGCACCTGTCCTAAGGCCCCATGATTGTACCATAGGCCTACTGTCTTTAGTGGTTAGTTTACCGTATAACTTAGAAAAGCTCAGTAGAGTTATTAGTAATAAAGTCTTATTAATTAAAATGCGCATTGGTTCGGGCACTAGAATAGACAACAAGTTCATCTACCCGGGTATAGGGTATGGCGGGTCTTGTTTCCCAAAAGATGTTAAAGCACTGTCGCGTACAGGCCGTGAAAACGGACACGCTATGCGTATCCTCGAAGCTTTTGAGGCAGTGAACGACGATCAGAAGAGTGTGCTGTTCAATAAAATAAACGCCTACTTCGGCGGCGACCTTCAGGGCAAGACCATTTCCTTCTGGGGATTATCGTTTAAGCCATATACTGAGGACATGCGTGAAGCACCGTCAGTTGTGTTTGCGAACTTGCTCATAAAAGCGGGAGCTAATGTATTTGCATACGATTCTGTAGCGATGGAAGAAGCCAAGCAAGATTTGGGCGATATCATCACTTACTATAAGAGCGGTTTTGAAGCTGTTCAAGGTGTTGATGCATTAGCACTGATCACCGAATGGACAGAGTTCCGTCTACCGAATTGGGATAAAGTAGGTGCTACCATGAAGACTCTTGTCGTCTTTGACGGACGTAACCTCTAACGCAGAGAGATCGTTGTGGAAGCAGGGTTTGATTATTACGGAATAAAAATGGGCGAGAAAATCGCTGAAAAAATATAAGATGAAAAAAATATTAGTTACTGGTACAGCAGGTTTCATTGGTTTTCACCTAACTAATAGGCTTGTTAAAGAGGGTTTCGAAGTAGTCGGGCTTGACATAATTAATGACTATTACGATATTAATCTTAAGTATTCGAGGTTAAGCTATTTGGGAATTGAAAAAGAGCAAATACACGTCAATAGAAAAATTTCTTCAAGTAAGTATTCTAATCTGAGCTTTCTACAATCAGATCTAGCAGATCACAACTACATTGTCGAAATGATGCGGTCGGAAGCTTTTGATTATGTTGTAAATCTTGCAGCTCAGGCAGGTGTTAGATATAGCATCGATAACCCTTTAGCTTATACCCATTCCAATGTTGACGGATTCTTATCAATTTTAGAGGGAGCACGTCACAGCAAAGTGAAACATTTGGTCTACGCAAGTACAAGTTCAGTGTATGGTTTAAACACAGCAATGCCGTTGAAAGAAAAAACACCAACCGAACATCCTATGGCACTATATGCTGCTACGAAGAAGGCAAATGAAATGATGGCACATAGTTATTCTCATTTATTTAACTTACCTACATCAGGCCTAAGATTTTTTACTGTTTATGGCCCTTGGGGCCGTCCTGATATGGCATTATTCCTTTTTGCAGAGGCAATGAGAAAAGGCGAGCCTATAAATGTTTTCAATCATGGAAAGATGATTAGAGATTTCACTTATGTAGATGATATAGTCGAAAGTATCACACGATTAGTAGTCAAACCACCTAAAAGAAACAACGATTGGGTCGGCGATGCTCCGAGAATAGATACCTCTTCGGCTCCCTACAGGATTTTTAACATCGGTAACGGATCACCTGTTGAACTTATGAGATATATAGAGGCAGTTGAGTCCTCTCTAGGAGTTAAAGGCAAATATAATATGATGGGTATTCAACCCGGTGATGTTCCTGCCACTCATGCTGATACAGGCGCTTTAGAGGAATATATTGGATTTAGACCGAGGACATCTATTGAGGATGGAGTAGAAAAATTTATCTTCTGGTATAAAAAGTATTATAAGGTTTAAATTGAGAGAGCTCTGTTTTATTGTTAATGTAGATTGGTTTTTCCATTCACACCGTAGGCCTCTAGAGCGCAAGCTTTCTTCAACATTTAGTACGTCTATAATTGCTGGTTACTCAGGTATTAAGACTGATTATAATATTAATACTTTTGAGGTTAACTCAAGAGTTCCTACTCCAAGAGGTGTCTTTCAGTTTTATAAAAAAGTAAAAAAGATAGACAAGGATACAATTTTAGTGGTTGTTTCACCGGTAATGATAATTCTTTCACATTTCCTCCTAAAAAAACACAAGTATGTTGTTTATAACTTCAGTGGTTTGGGATTTTTAAGGAGTAAGTCACCTATTACTAGAAACCTTATTATGTACTTGATAAAATTTTATCCTGTGTCTGGAAATCGAGTATTCGTTGTTCAGAACACTGATGATTATAATTATTTGAAACAAGTCTTTAAGTCAAAGAAAAACCTGCACATAGACATCGTTGAAGGAAGTGGATATGAGGCATTAGAAGAGATTTTGCCAAAAAGAAAATTCGGTAAAGTGACTCTTGGGTATGTTGGTCGTATAAGAAAGGATAAAGGGATTTTAGACCTAACTCGAGCCGTGTCAAAGCTTCAAAATGAGGGATATGATATAAACCTCAAGATTTGGGGAAATCTTGATGATGCAAGTCGACATGGCTTTAGTGAATTTGAATTGAAAGAGTTAGATAGGTTTAGCCAATACTTTCAAGGTTTTTCTAAGGATAAGCGAGAAATATTCAGCTCATTTAATTGGTTTTGTTTACCATCAAATGGCGAGGGTCTTTCAAAAGCAGCCATTGAAGCATCCAGTTTTAGGCTTCCTTTGTTATTATCAAATGTTCAAGGAAATAGGGATATGATTAAAGGAAACGGCTTTCTTTTCGAGTTTGGTGATGTTGAGAATCTGAAAAAGGTTCTTATCGAAATATCCGCTTTGTCTGAAGGTGAGGTTCAAGATATGTCCGAGAGAAGTAGAACCATGTTCGAAAATAATTGGACATTAGAATCGATTTATAAAAAATGGAAACAATTATTAATCAAGTATGATACTCTTAGCTCTTAACGAACTAAATCTTGATTTCATAAAAGGATATGTCAGTCAAGGTAAGCTAACCAACTTTGGTAAATTGTTGGAACATGGTGTTGTCAATACCACAAGTGAAAGCAAGTATGAGTTGCTTGAGCCATGGATTCAGTGGGCAACTGTTCAGACGGGTAAGTCTTATAAAGAGCATCAAGTATTTCGCCTTGGCGATATGGTTGATAGACCAGACTTACATCAGATCTTTGAGGATTTAGAAAAATCTGGTCTTTCAGTTGCTGCTATCAGTCCATTCAATGCTGATAATAGATTAGCTAGTTCGAAATTCTTTATTCCAGATCCGTGGACGCAAACCAAAGCAAGCGGTGGTTATATCATCGAAAAATTAAGTAGAACAGTTTCCAGATTTGTAAATAGTAATGCGTCGGGAAAAGTTGGCCCTTTGGATGTGATTTGGTTCATACTAGGTTTTATAGTTTATGTACGTGTCAAGAGATGGCCGAAATTCTTAAAGCTGGTGTCTCTTCGTAAGAAACCTGGAGTAAAAGCAGCTATTCTAGACATGATTCTATTGGAAGTGTTTGTTACCCTTCAGAAAAAACACAAACCAGACTATTCTCACTTATTCTTTAACGGAGGAGCTCACGTACAACATCATTACATGTTTAATTCGTCTCAATATAAAGGAGATTTTAAGAATCCTGAATGGTATTGTCCATCCGACTGGGATCCTATTTTGATGATGCTTGAAACTTATGATATGATTATTGGTGATTTATTAGAATCAGGAGAAAGAATTATCGGAGTAACAGGTTTACATCAGGTGCCACACGAAGAACAAACATTCTACTGGAGACCAGTCGCACACAAAGATTTTCTATTGGAGTGTGGTCTTAAAGAAGAGTTCAATGTAATCCCTAGAATGTCTCGAGACTTCCTCATCGAAGTTTCAGATGATAAGCAAGCATTTGAAATTGAAAATCATTTAAATCAATTCTCTGATTCTGTAAGGTCAAAGCCCGTATTCAGCGTTGATAATCGCAGAACATCATTATTCGTCGAGGTGATTTACGACGATGATTTAGTTGAAGGCATGAGTTTTGACGGACCTGATGGAATCACATTAAACTCACTAAAATCAAAGTTGGCTTTTGTAGCAATCAAGAATGGTAAGCACGATGGAATAGGCTATGTATTCAGTAACATGCCAATGGACTTGCCACAAGAGATTAAGTTAACTGAGGTATATGACTTTATAAAGCGAAACGCTTTGAAGGATTCAGCCATAAATTAATCTTGATTATAGTTTAGAATAAGCCACACCAACAGGTGTGGCTTTTCTGTTGAAAAGTGTTTTGAGCCAAAAAGGTGAAAATGTTAGTTATAAATAAAGACCTATGGCACAATTTAATTCAGAAACAGCTCGGCTTGCTGGGCAAAAGAGCAAAAGAGGAAAAGCCAAAATTAACCCAACCATTCACGAAGCAATGGAAATTATCCTCAAAGACGGCATGTCTCGTCTTTATGAAAAAATGGACGAATTAGACCTAAACCAAATGTTGAAACTTGTCCAATTATCTGCTTCTTACGTTCTGCCTAAAACGAAACCGCAATTGGATAGATGGAGCCAATTTTATGCAGATGAGTGGCCCGAATCACACAAAACAAACTTTTTGAAAGACTTAAAATACAAAGAGGCGGATACTGAGGATGAGGATTAAATGTCAAATACATGTCTGACATACTGTTTGACATGCGCATAAACCATTCAAAAGGTGATGTTCTTCGTTAAATGTTCCGTTAAATAACGAGAAAAGCTTACAAATCGAGTTTAATTCTATTTAAAACGACTGCGGGCTGAAGTCATTTTTATAATCGAAAGGAAAACTGTGCATGTGATTTTAAATCCGCAAAACAATCATGCCTTACGGCCTCAACGATTGCACAATAATCATCTAACTGAATACTTTCCAAAACAATTACACCAAACTCTTTCTTAACAGCAACCTTGTCCACGAGTGGGTCGTAGATATCTACAGTTAATCCAAACTCTTTAAGTTCGCGATAAACATCTATTACGCGTGTGTTGCGTGTATCGGAGCTGTTTTCCTTAAAGGCAAACCCCAAAATTAAAACCCTAGACCCTTTAATGGGAATTCCTTTTTGTTGCATTTGTTTTACCACCGAGCTGGCCACGTGCAACCCCATGCTGTCGTTTATTTTACGGCCCGATAATATTACCTGAGGGTCGTGCCCCAGTTGTTTGGCTTTCCAGGCTAAATAATACGGATCTACGCCTATACAATGGCCACCCACTAACCCAGGCCTGAAGGGTAAGAAGTTCCACTTGGTCCCCGCAGCCGCCAATACATCCTTTGTGTTAATTTCCATCTTATCAAAGATCATAGCCAACTCGTTCATAAAACTGATATTTATGTCGCGTTGTGCATTTTCAACCGCTTTTGAAGCCTCAGCAACTTTTATATTCGGCGTTAGATGTGTGCCGGCTTTTACGATGGTTTTATAAAGAGCATCTACTTTATGAGCAACCTTTTCAGAAGAGCCACTGGTTACCTTGATAATATTGGTTACATTTCGCTGTTTATCGCCCGGGTTAATGCGCTCAGGACTATAACCCACCCCAAAATCTGTATTTATTTTTAGCCCACTAGTTTTCTCCAAAATGGGAATACAAAACTCTTCAGTACAGCCAGGGTAGGTGGTGCTTTCATATATCACCAAATCTCCTAGCTTTAACATCGAACCAATGGTTCCACTGGCGCTTTGCAATGGCTCAAGGTTTGGTGTTTTATCAGGATAAATATCGGTTGGTACCGTAACAATATAAATGTTGCAGTTTTTTATTTCTTCAGTTGCACTGCTCGCAACAAAACCTCTTTTAAGGGCCTGTTTTAATGCATCATCACCAATTTCTTTTGTAGGATCATTCCCAGATTGAATAACCCCAACCTTTTCTAAATTTATATCAAAACCAACCGTTTCAAAATGTTTGGAGAACTCTACCGCCAAAGGCAAACCCACATAACCCAAACCTAAAACAGCGATTTTGTTTTTCTCCATTAAGCAAAGATATGATTGCAATTGCCAATTGACAACTTATCTGTTGGCCTCTAGCAGCTAGCTCCTAGCCCCTAGCACCCGGTACCCAACCTCCTAACCCCCTAACTCCCTAACTAGTCCCCAGCACCTAGCAGCCAGCACCTAGCCCCTAGCAGCCAGCACCTAGCACCTAAAAAACCATCCCCTCTCTTCTTTCCCCCATATTCCACCTTACCGTCAACGCCAAATGCTGGTACGACTCTTCCAAAGCCCAAGGATTCTTTGCACGGTAGCCCGAACTTGAAAAACTTCTGTATTGTAGGCCAATGGTGGCGCCCGGTTGAAGAGTATAGTCTACAGAGAATTGCGTATTCCAGCGGGTTTGCTTTATACCCTGTAATAACGGTGCATCTTCTAAATTAGCAGCGCTGCGGTAACCTTCCAAAATATCTCCTCCTAAATTATTAACCCCGTCGTTATACCCCTTGCGAGCATAGGTAACGAGTGCGTTTACGCTCCAGCGAGGGAAAACCCTAGGAACCCAGTATCCTCTAAACAACCATTCTTTGAAATTGCTTTCCAAGGGATGTGCCAATGATTGTAAACGGTGCGTATAATGGTTGGCAGAATAATGCGAATAGGTAAATGGCCGCACCTGGTTGTACTCCAGCTGGACAAAGCCGTA
>Ga0181590_10001001_pt1 | contig 23677 bp, 15 predicted proteins | sample 071ome_34_FD_132446 | JGI IMG/M metagenome (GOLD analysis project Ga0181590, IMG submission 132446) | Coastal salt marsh microbial communities from the Groves Creek Marsh, Skidaway Island, Georgia - 071411BT metaG (megahit assembly) | ecosystem: Environmental > Aquatic > Marine > Intertidal...
AGATCAAATCTCCTCGCCATCGGCGTCGCCCCGCGTTGCGTCGTCGCTTTACCGAACGACATGGGAAACGCCGCTCGCGCGTCACCGTCCACGTCGTCGTCGTAAAACTCGCTAGCGCCGCCGCCCGTCGTCGTCTGCGTGCCGCCCCCGCCGCCGCTCATCAATCGCGCGCGTTCTCGTTTCTCCAACAGCGCCGACATGTGTCCACCGTCGTTCTGCGCCGCCGCGAGCTTACGCATCGCGCGTTCGCGCGCCAGCGCGCGGAGTTCCGCCTCTTCGTCGTCCGCCATGCGTCCGTATCGTCGCCCGTCGCTCGACCTTTGTCGTCGGGCGACGCGTGGCGTCGACCAATGGAGCGCTGACAGTCGACGTCGTCAGTTGCCGTCCGTCGTCAGTTGCCGTCCGTCGTCATGCGCGTCGCGCGCGTCGCTCGAATCGCGACGAGGACGAATCGCGACGCCCGCGCGTCGTCTTCGTCTTCGTCTTCGTCTTCGTCTTCGTCCACGCCTCGGGCGGCGCAGAGACGCCCGTCGGACCGCGGGTCGGCGCACAGGGCGCCCTGGAGCGGACTCGAGCGTTGGCGCGCGCTCGGGCTCGATCACCGCCGGCGGTGGTCGGACGAGGGCGAGGGTAAAAGCGGTGGGGTGAATAACGCGGTGGAGTGCGATGGGGTGGACGCGGTCGGTGAGGGTGCGTCGCGCGTGGATACCGGGAAGGATGCGTCTTCCTCTTCTCCTTTGGCGTCGTGGTGTTTGGCTCGCCGCGCAAGAGACATCGTAAACACGTCGGATCCGAGGGAAAAGGCGCGAAAAACGCACGAGGCGTACGTCGCTTTGGTTCGCGGTGAGATCCCAATCGCGAGCGAGGCGTTCGCGGCGAGCCCGGAGATGCCGAAAAAGCCGGCGAGACCGTCGGCGCCTAAACTGGTGCCGCCAAAGGAGGTTCCTTCACCGAAGAATTCACCGCTCGGACCGATCGCGCACGTGATGCACAACGTGGCACACATTGAACTGAACGCAATAGACCTCGCGTGGGATACCGTCGGGCGGTTCGCGTCCCTTCGTGGGGCGCTTCCGGATCAGTTTTACGTGGATTTCGCGCACGTGGCGGATGACGAGTCGAGACATTTGCTCTGGTGTTTACAGAGACTTGAAGAGCTGGGAGTGAGTTATGGGGATATGGTGGCGCACGATGTGTTGTGGGAGGGCGCAGAGGCGACATCGGACGATCCTCTGGCGCGATTGGCTGTCGTACCATGCATGCAAGAAGCACGAGGCTTGGACGCCGGACCACGGTTGGTGGAACGTCTTATCGGCCATGGCGACGTACGCAGCGCCGCAATCATTCGAAGAATCAGCGACGAAGAAGTTGGCCACGTTGCCGTCGGCGCCACTTGGTTCAGAACCGTGTGTGACGCCCTCAGCGACGCTGGCGCTGACGACGCCAGCAAGGAAGCTGTGGCGTCGGCCACCTTTCGATCGTACATCACCAAGCTTGCCCCGGATGCCCTCCGCGGACCCTTCAACGTGGACGATCGCGCGCGCGCCGGTATCGATCCGACGTGGTACGCCGACGCCGACACCGCCGCTGCGGTTTCCGTGGAGAAGAAGTTGTACGCCGCTGACATTGAGACCGTTCGCCGGCTCAGAGAGCGACTGGGGCACGTCGTCGCGTTGGAGCAATCGGCACCTTAGCTTACCTAGTTTCATATTCATTCATGCACTGTGCTTGTTTATTTCGATCCCATCGCGCTCGCTCGTACTTCCTCGTCGCTCCATATACATGACACTGCAGAGCCGGCCGCCGCGCGCTTTTCAAGGGTCGCGCCGGCTGCTCACCCCTCAGTTGTAGACGCCCGCGTCGTTCGCACATAGACTCCCTCTCGCGAGCCGACGAGCGACCCGCGTAGAAAATGTCCGCATCCATCGCGTCATCCGTGGCGCGTGCCGTGCCGTCCGCGGCGCTTTCCGCGCGCGGTCGCGATTCTCGCGCTCGCGCCAAGTTGACCCGAACCTCGAAAAGCGCGAGACCATCCGTCGTCGCGCTCGGTCGCCGCGGCAGTCTCGTCGTTCGCGCCGGGGGTGGGTCGACGATAAAATCCACCGTGAGCACGCACAGATGGTCGACGGACGTCGATCCGTGGGTGATCGAGGGCTCTGACTGCGCTCTGGAACGTGGGGAGCGATTGATCCTCAGCGTTCCGGCGACGTCGGCCAACATGGGACCCGGGTTCGATTGCTTTGGGTTTGCCGTGGACGTTCGAAACGAGTTGATCGTTGAACGCGGAGAATTTGTGATCGAAATCGAAGGCGAAGGAAAGGGTGAGCTCCCTACGGATGAATCGAACGCTATTTACGACGCGGTCAAGGTTGGCTTTGAGGCTGCCCGTCCGGGAGTCCCACTGCCAAAGGATCTTCGATTCACGAGCGTGAACCGAATCCCGCCGGCTAGAGGCTTAGGTAGTAGCAGCGCAGCGCTCGTGAGCGGTCTCGCTTGCGGTCTCGCTCTCGGTGGCATGGATGTCGACGCGCCGAGAACAAAGCAGATTTTGCTCAACTTGGCGAGCGACATCGAGGGTCATCCAGATAACGTCGCGCCAGCCATCTACGGCGGTTTCCAAATCAGCATCAACGATGACAACCAATGGATCACGCAGCGCGTCAACTGCCCGGCAGACGTGCAAACGGTTCTCTTCATTCCGAAGTTCCAGTCTCTCACCGCCGAAACGCGGGCACAGCTTTCTACCACCATGCCAATGTCTACGGCGGTGCACAACATTGCGCGCGCTGGCTTGCTCGTCAACGCCTTTGCCACGGGTAACCTCGAGTTATTGCCGTACGCTACTCAGGACTTGATCCACCAACCGATCCGTGGCAAGCCGTTCGGACTCGACTCTCTCATTGACGCCGCGCTCAAGGCGGGCGCTCAGGGTTGCTTCATGAGCGGTGCCGGTCCGACGGTGCTAGCCGTTGTGGGTGGTCACGGTGGCTCGGTCGAAAACGACACCGCCGGTACCTTCAAGGCGTCGAAGGTGGCCGACGCTATGCTCGCTGCCTCACGAGCGAACAACGTGGACGGCGACGTTGTCATAGCGTCCCCAACTGAGCTTGGCGTCACCGCATTTGTTGAACTCGGTAGTGATCCATTCGCGTAAGGCGTAGCTACTATTGTACATATCATCCAACACACATTCTAAAAATACTAAAGTTATCGTTTACAATCTAGTACGCTGGTCTAACGAAAACGCGCCGACTCTCAACGGGTGGAATGAACTTGGTGGTGAATCTATCCACGCTCAATGTCAACTCGGGTAACACAAGACTTCCTGTCTCTATCGGTACGAGAGAGAAGTAGTACGACGAACTGGATAGTGGCGCGGCATACATGGTGCCTCTTTTCATGCCTGCAAAGATAAAACCTGTGCTGTCTGTCACCGCAACCGTAATGTCATAGTGCGACGTCGTGCTGTTCACGACGCACACTTCGTACGTGCAAGTCTCACCAAGGAAAAGCTTGGGAGGACATTTGAGGTGAACCACAAGAGGGGGTTTTGATCCAGTGACGTCCGGTAAGCAGTATTCATTGAGAATCTTTGTCGGCACGCCATCGACACATCTTGAATCACCGTGCGTTCGATGCCACTTGATGCGAATGGAATCTTCGCCGTGGTTGTGAGATCGCAGAGGTATGAGATGCAAAAACGCATCACCCTCGTTGTACGTGACGTTACCATCGACCTCCGTCTTCGTGTGCGAGTTTGAATCGTCCGACTTCGTCTTATCGTGGCTCCTCACGTCGTCCACAGTCAGCTGCGCGGGTCCACCTATATGCATGGTGGCCAACATCACGCCGACGGGAGGCGATTTGGAGCACTTGTCATCTTGGAATATCAGCGGCGATTGTCTGTAAGCTGGAAGGTATGCGCGCTTGACCGTGAACGGGGCATCGCACAAAATCTGCGCAACGTTCTCAACCGCCGCAGTGCGCGGTCGATCTTTAAACATTTCAGTCATGCGAGCCCCAGTGCGTTTCGCCGTGAGCGATACATGCAGCGCCGCTGGAGGACAGTCACCAGTCCATCGCAGGCAGACGGTGCCGGTCCACCTGGCGCGCAACGCGATATCTCCAATATTAACTTTGCCGTCTCTAATCACTTGCCCAGAGTCTGAGAGAATCTGTACGTTGGACGAAGTTTCGTCTCCTTCTGTGATGCGAAGATTCAACATGGCGTCTTCGAGCTCGTCGGCGACGCTGACGACGTTGATGATCACCCGCGACATTTCCCCGACGAGAGCTGGTCCGTCCGGAGTGCTGATAGAGATGGACGCCCGTGGAGGTGCGTCGCGAACATCAAGCTTGTGCGTCTTGATTTTCAGTCTCAGCACAGATGCCGGCAGAGCGTCAAAGTCTGCGTTTGCAGGCGAACAGTCACTCGTTGACGATACGAATGGCAAGACGAGTTCGTAGCCAGACTTTGTGGTGAGAACCAGAGTTTGAGCTTCGCACACGTATCCACACTTTGGAATCACGTCAAAACTCAACTTGAGCCACTCTCCAGGAAGCAGCGTTCTGTTCGTCGAATCGCCCCATTCGTACTCTTCATCCTCTGTGAACTCGACATCCATTTGCGTCACGTCGATCGGCCCAGCGAGATTGGAGCGAACGGCCAAATGAAATTTCACGGGTTCGCCAGGGACACATTCACTCGTCGCAAACCCAGCCTTGAGAATGAACAAGTTGGCCAAGTCATCCTCACACATGACAGTCGGAACGTCGTCTTCATCCACCTCGCGCGGCTCGTTCATCGCCGCCATGGCAGACGCGAACGCTGCGGGAGCGTGTTCGTCACCGGTGAACGTCGACATTTCTAGGCAAATGGACAAGTACGCGTCGTCGTCTCTCAGCGCTTTGGCGCATTGTTTCAGATTCATTAGAACGGCGCAGAGCAATTCAGTCCAGCTCTCGCGTCTGTACACAGCCGCGACTGTCGTGAAGAGCTTTTGAGCGCTTTCATAATCACCGGCGTGCAGATACTCGTTGGCGAGCTCTGAAATCAAAGCCGCGAACGATCGTCCACCAGCCGTACCGGCGGAGTTGAGTTTGTAGTGCTCATGCGCCTTGGTGAGGAGTTCGATTGTCTGCCGGGAGATGGCGTCACGACTGTCCTTGATGCGGAGATACGAAATATACTCCTCCGAGCTTAACCGTTCGTCATCCGTCCCTCGACGCTTCATTTGGCCCACGTACGATCCCATTTCCACGCTCGACAAGATCGCGTTCGCTTCGGATGCGGATGAGTCAGCCATCGCATCGAACGCCTGACGCCTCTCAATCGAACATCGCGCCGCGGCATGAAAATAATACGCCGGAAGATGCGTGCGAGGAGTCCCAGCGGGCGCGGGTGCGGGAAGCCTATCCTTCAACAAGTCACCAAAGACGTTGTACTGACGAGCGCACCACTCGTGAAACGTGGGCAGCGCTTCCTTGGGTAAAACCTTCAAAGGCGAGCGAGACCATTTGCGCATGTGCGCCTCTGCTTGGTTGACCGCCTCCGTGGGCGAACCACTGTGTAGGAGGAGAACACAGAGCTTGATGTGAAGTACTTCACTCACTTCAAGAGCTTCGATGACGTCTTGAGCGTTCATCGACGCGTCCTCGCGCACTTCTGGCAAAGCGTCGTACGCAATTCTGTATCGCCGAACAGCGTTTGCCCAATCCTGACGAAATTCAGCGTACGCTCCAGCCTTGAACGCGTAGCGCGTCTTCAACGCAGGCGGGCAATGTGGATCTATCGCAAGCGTCGTCATGCGTTCGCATTCTCCCTCGTAGTGCTTCACGGCGAGCTCTTGGGCCACTCGAGCGGCTTTATTCCACGCCACTTCCCGCGAAAACGCCGTGTTCAACGTGATGATTGCTCGGTTATCCACGCGAAGTACGCGTCTGATCACCGATGCCTTATCTTCCGGCAGCACGTCTGGTAGTCCAGGCCCCGGAGCCGCGACGACGACGCAGCACGCGGCTCCAGCGTTGTGTGCCACGCCGTACAGCTTCTCTAGAGACGTCTCCAACGACGCGCGCGTCGCTCCGTCGTCGTCCAACTCGAGATTATCTATGATTACCACCACCACCGCCGGTCGCTCGTTACGATGTTTCGCCAACCACGTCCTCTTAAGAATCCCTCTGAGCGACGCCGGCCGAAGCGCCGTCGTCACCGTCGCGTCTTCGCCTTTGTCGCGCCCGGAAGTAGACTCGTTGGTTCGCCTCGCGCCTTCGCCCCGTCCGCTCGTCGTCCCACCATCCCCACCCTCAGCCGACGTCCCGGGAGTCGACGTCTGTCGAAGCGCGAGTTTGATCCCTCGCTTCCGAGACCGCTGTTTCAGCGCCTCGGACGCCTCGGCGAGGGTACCGCGCGAAGATATCCCCAACGGTGGTTTGAGTTGCTTCAAAACGCTCGCGAGTTCGTCGTGTAAATCCGGTCGTCCGAGCGCGAGCGCGAGCCCGAGCGGGGGCGTGCGGAGCTCCTCGAGCCGCATCGGTATCGACGGTCGGTCGTCGGTCGCCGAGCGGAGTCGAACGCGAGCGCGATAGTGTGCCGTCGGGGTGGTGCGTGGCGTCAAGATTAATCTTAAAGCTTCAAGCTCTGCCTGCCTGCGCGCGAGCGAGCGTAACTGTATTCTTAACACGTTCTTATTCGATGCAATCCACGCGGGCGATGGGGTTTCATAGGGTTGGGTTTCATCACAAATACGTGTGTGTCGTTCTATTCATCGCGCTTGGCGAGGCGCGCGCGCTTGGCGGCGCCCGGAGCGACGACGTTCGGTATCAAATCGGCTTCGTCGTCATCGTCGGACGAATCGTAATCCTCGTAAAAATCATCCTCTAAATCATTATCTGGACCGTCGTCGTCCGTGGATTCGGATCCGTCGTCGTCGTCTTTATCTTCGTCGTCTTCGTCGTCTTCGTCGTCTTCGCTGTCAATCTCTCGACCCGGTGGAACCCAACAACCCATCGATTCATCGAATCCGCCGTTTTCGCGTAGCCGTCGGCGTTCCTCTCTATTCTTCTCTTGCGTCGCCTTTCGGTCCTCAGCCATCGCCGCGCGCGTCGCCTTATTTTTCTCTTCCCTCTTCTTTTGTTCCGCCCTCGCCGCCGCCTTTTCCCGCTCCACCGTTTCTGGATCCTTCTCTTCCAACAGCGGCGTCTTTTCCGCCAACGCCTTTGCGTGCGCCTTTTCAAACCTCTTCCCACTCGCATGTTTCACCAACGCGTCCTCCGTCGCCCTCAACCTCGACCCGGTGAGTCTACAAAACATCTGTCCCTTGACGTGCGCGCTCGCGACGATGTACGGCTCGTACTGTCGCAGAGATTCCATCCGTTCCGCTTCTTCAGCCGCCTTTGCAAACTTTTTCCCACCCAAGTGCGCCCGCATTTCCTCCACCCTCCCCTCGGTTTTCTCCTCGCTCTCGCACGACACCCGATGAGAGGTCTCCTTACACGTCATCGTCCACGCGTACCGTCCGCCATCGATCCCGCGTTCGAGCTCGAGCGTCGCTCGAGGGTGGTCCGCGCGCAACCGCTCGAAAAGCGTCTCGACACTCATTCGCTCTCCTCTTTGTTCAATCTATCCGACGCGCGCGCGTTCGCACACCACGACTGGATGACTGATTGCCACGACGGTGAAGCAATCGATCGACCGACCGATCGATCGATCGTCGCGTCGGCGTCTGCCCGCGCGCGCGTTCGTCGCTCGAAATCGCACAACCGACACACACCCTCACGTGTGTTTTTCGCGAGTCATGACTCGTCAGATCCATGTCGAAAATCAACCAGAAGGATTCGAGTGAACAACGCGTCGTCGCGTCACACGTCGTCCGAACGCGCACCATGTGCCGATGGATATTCTACTACGGCGAGGAGGTGTGCATCTCCAAGCTCATCTACGGCGCCTCGCACGGGTTGGCGACCATGGCGGACCGCGCCGGGTGGACCCCGGGTTGCGCGAGAGACGCGGAGAGAAATCACGAAGTGAATGTGCACGGTTGCGGTGCGTTGAAAGAACGACGAGCGACGAGCGATGATTGCGCGGGATGCGCGCGCGAGTGGATTGGAACGGATGAAGGGTGGTGTGATGCGTCGATGCCTCGCGGGTCGTGGGTGGCGAGACGTAGGCGTGGAACGGACGCCGTGGAGGAAGGCTGCGCGTGGGGGGCTCGAGCGAACGCGCGAGCGCGACGCGAGACTGACGACGATTCGTTTGTTTGATGTAGGGATTGGTTGGTACGCCGCGACGCGGTGTGGGATGCTGGACAAACACGGGTTGGATGCGTACTGTAGGCCGGCGGTGTACACGACGGTGGCGGCGCCGTCGCACGATAGAAATTTGCGGTCGTTGAGTAAATCGCTCAACGCTTCATTGTTATTCGGACACGTGAGAGCGGCGGGACCCGGGGCGAGCGTGCATCAGTACAACTGTCATCCGTTCGTGAGAGGACGGTACATGTTTATGCATAACGGAGACGTGGCGGATTTCAAGTCGATTCGGCGGGCGTTGTTGAGTCACCTGAGGGACGACTTGTTCGACCAGATGAGTGGAACGACGGATAGCGAACTATTATTTTCTCTGATATTGAACGAGCTTCCGGACGTGTACGAGCGTTGTGATGCGAAGATTTTGGAAAAGGCGGTTTTCAAGGCGATTTGTATCATCATCAAGGCGAACAAGGGCAAGGCGAACTCGATTAACATTGCGATTACGGATGGCGAGACCATCATCGCGACGCGCTATCGCAACTCGGTGACGGAAGAGCCTCCGAGCCTCTACTTTCATCTAGGCCCGATGCCCGGTGAAAAATCGTGGGATTTAGACAACGCTGAAGGTTTGGCGGGCTTCGATCGGTTGGTGGACCACAACATTCACAACAACACCGGTGGTCCCAGGCAACGACGCAATCCGGCGTTTCAAGCTATTTTTCAAAAGAAAATTTTCGCCACGCAATCGCTGCTCGTGTCGAGCGAGCCTCTGAGCATGACTGGTTTGGGTAACTGGCAATTGTGCCCGCCAAACTGCATGATTGTCGCGTATCCGACTCGACCGACCAAGGGTAAGTGCTCGAGAGAAGAGTTGCTCAAGTCGCTGCGGGACACCAAACACGTCGATGAGGCTGTCAACGTGCCCAACTCCCCACCGAGGCGGCCCAGTACGCTCACTTCGAGCGACGCCCCCGTCTTGGAGATTGAGTTTAGATGTCTCGAAGATTTGTGCGACGCCATCCTGAACTTCAAGCCGAGAACTGCTTCCGATCACGCGATAGATTCATTGCCGAGCTCGCCGACGAAGCACGAAGGCGCCGTGCGTCGCACCGGATCGCTCTCCGAGTTGGGTATCGAAACTAGGGGCGCGTTCGGTGACGTCACGCCCCCGGGGTCGAGCACTCCACCTCGGCACGTCTCCGCACCCAGAGGTATGATTGGATTTTCCTCGCTCTCGAGAGAGCTCGCGCGCGCGTCCCTCCACGATTCGGCGTCGGATGAGGCTTTGATCTCGGTGACCAAGCCTCAACCGAGCTCTGCGTCGAGAGTTTCGATAGATACCGACGGCGGTGAGAGAGATGAAATGCGTCGCTCGAGGAGTATATCGAACATGGTGCCGTCGTCTTGGCACGAAGGGTCGCAGTACTTGAAATGAGCGGCGGAAGAGAGAGTGACGCTCGCCCGCACGCGCGCGGGCAATAAACGCGACGGATTGATGATGATTTTTTACGCGTAGAGCGGAAACGTATTGGACGCCACCAAGAGCGGCATTTGTGAATATAGTGTACCTTACTTATCAACTTCTACTAAGTACGCTTGCATGCAAACATTGTTCTCTACTAGAAATTTATCGCGACGGCTTTTGCGAAAAAGAATCGACCGACGTGTCCTCGACGGAAAGGTCAAACAGGTGGCCCATCTTCATGCGCTTCGTATCAATGTAACGTTTGTTCTCCATCGTGATTGGCGCGAACAACGGAGCGCGTCCGGTCACCTTCAAGCCGTAACCACTCAAACCGTGATACTTTGCCGGGTTATTCGTCATCAGTCTCAAGGATGTCACGCCCAAGTCTTGTAAAATTTGCGCCCCGACGCCGTACTCGCGAGTATCCGCCGGGAAGCCGAGGTCCTCGTTGGCTTCAACGGTGTCCCGACCCTCATCCTGCAAGTTGTACGCGCGCAGTTTGTGTCCCAAACCGATTCCTCGGCCTTCTTGCCCGCGGAGGTACACGATGCAGCCTCGACCCTCCTCGGCGACGCGTCGCATCGCCAAGTCGAGCTGGTTGCCGCAGTCGCACCTCGCGCTCTTGAAAATATCCCCAGTCAAGCACTCGCTGTGCACTCGAACGAGCATGTCCTCGCTCACGGCACCGGAAATGTCGTTTTCGTGCTCGCCGTAAAGCAAGGCGACGTGCTCAATCCCATCGAGCGTGTTGGTGTACGACACGCACGTAAAGTTGCCCCACTCAGTCGGCAAACGCGCCACGGCGGTGCGAACCACCATCTTTTCGCGCGCGCGACGGTACCGAATCATATCAGAGATCAAAACCATCTTCAACCCGTGCTTTTCGGCGAAAACCTTGAGCTGCGGCAGCCGGGCCATGGACCCGTCCTCGTCGTTGACGATTTCACACAAGACGCCCACCGGGGTCGACCCCGCCATGCGCGCGAGGTCCACCGCCGCCTCGGTGTGCCCGGCTCTCTTCAACACCCCACCCTCGCGATACCTCAGCGGAAACACGTGTCCTGGTCTCACAAACGCGTTCGCCTCCGTCCCTTCCGCACCGAGCGCGTTGATCGTCGCCGCCCGTTCCCCCGCCGAGATCCCCGTCGTGCTCGTCGCCAAGTCCACGCTCACCGTAAACGCCGTCTTCATCGCGTCCGCGTTGCTCTTCGAGTCCACCATGAGCGGCAGTTCCAGCGCGTCCGCCCGCTCGTCCTCCAGCGACACGCACACCAACCCAGAGGTGTGCCGTATCATGAACGCCATCGACGCCGGGGTCATCTTATCCGCCGCCCCGATCAGGTCGCCTTCGTTTTCCCGGTCCTCGTCATCCATGACGACGACGAATCGACCGGCGCGAATCTCATCCAGCGCTTCCGGGATGGATGCGAACCCGGCGGTCGGGGCGTCGTCGGCAACGTCGTTATCGCCGCTCGCCGTCGCGCGAACCGTTCTCCGCGCCAACCTCGTACTTCTTAACGCGCCTCCGCGTCCGTAGACGCCGCGTCCGCCGACGCGTCCTCTCGCCGCCGCCGTCTTCTTCGCCGCCCCTCGCCCCGGGGTAAACCTCGCCGAGGACGGACCCGACGCCGAGGACGCGGCGGCTCGCATCTCCGTAGGGGTAAACCTCTACGCTTCGAGTGAGACGAGTGAGACGGATGAACGAACAGACGAACAGACGAACAGACGAACAGAAGTTACGCCGCGTCGAACGCTGACGTCCGTCGTCGTCGGGTCGTCGTCGTCGTCTTCGGGTCGTCCCCATGCACGCATGCGTGCATGCACGTCGGGTCACGTCACGTCGGCCCGTCTCACTCACGTACATACGTATTGAAGAAAAAAAAGAACCAGATGATGAAGAATTAAAAAAAAGAACCGGATGGATGACGATGATGAAGACGACAAAAAGGAAAAGAAAGGCACCTTCGGGCGGGTCAGGGCAGACAGGGCACACGTCACACATCGGGTCTGATAAAGGGGGTACTACGTACTATCGATACTAATACTGGTATTAATTACTTATCAGAACATTAGATAGTCTTATGTTCATTTAAATATTCGTATTCGTATCACACACGACGGACGGACGGACGGACTCGACGGACGGACTCGACTCTCGTTTCGACGCATTGACGGGACATCTTCATCTTCATGCGCGACGACTTTTACGACGACGACGACGACGACGACGACGACGACGCGCGAGGGATCGTGGGGTGGTTATCGACGCATCGGTCGAGAGGGACATGGGTTCGGGCGCGTTCGGGCGGCGGCGGCGGCTTTTACGACGACGACTTTTACGACGACGAGGCGGAACGAGCGAGGAAACGGTTGGATGATGACGACGACGATGGCGGCGACGACGTGCGCGTGAGCGTGAGCGTGAGCGCCGGTGCCCCGATGTTGGATGAGTATCACCACCGACGCGTGGGTTTGGACGCGGCGGAGCGGGCGTTGGACGCGGAACTGGACGCGGCGGAGCGGGCGTTGGCGCGCGGAGGAGGGAAAGGCTTGGACGAGGCGTTCGCGATGAATAGTGCCGGGGGCGGTGTGCGAGACGACGACGACGACGACGACGGCGGTGAAGAAGAAGGTGGTGGTGGTGGTATCGCCGGGTTGAGCGCGACGGAACCTCCGAAGATGTGGAACGCGCGTTTCGTGGCGGACGTGTTGTCGACGACTGGCGGACGGTTCGACGCGAGCGCGGAGGAGGAAGAAGAGGGAAAAGGAGGGGAAGGGATCGACGGGTGGAGGTTCTCACCGCCCGCGGATGCGGGAGTGTTCGCGGCGTCGATACCGGTGGTGAGCGAACGAGTCGTCAACGGTGAAACGTTTACGTCGCGGTTGGACGACATTCTCGATAGAGTGGACGTCGCTCGCGCGCTCGCGATGGAGGCGAAGAAGCAGCTCCGGAGATAGTAAGCGACTCGGTGATGAGTGTTAGACAAAACAAAGTTAGTGTTAGTGGTAAAATATCTATCTAGCTATATCGTGTCGGGAGTGGTAAATGTCCCTGGTCGGTAAACAATGAGAAACAACAATTCACGCCGAGGCGCTTTCGGCGGAGGAAGTCGGCGGGTCGCCCTTTGGCACGCTCGGCGGTTCGCGAACGTATCCGGGGGTAAACTGATCGTACAACGCCTCCTTATAGTCCATATTCGGTCCCGCGATCACTCTCAAGGCGGCGTGAAGGGCGTGCGCTTCGTACCCGCGCAAGCCGCTCGCGGCGAGCGTACCGATGAACCGCGGCTCGCCATTCTTCTCGGCGACGACTCCGTCCAACGAAGCGAGCGTATCGAGCGAAATCGCCGCGATATCGTCGCGCCCGCGCGTCGCGTCTTGTACCTCACCCAAAAAAGCCAACACCGGCGTCACGACGGTTCTTCCCTGAACGTCAACGACGTCGTGCGATGCGCCCAAAAGCTCCATGGACGCCATCCGAGCCGACGATTCGGCGTCGCCCCAAAGCGCGCGTCTCGCGCGTTTCGCCGCGTTCGTCGTCGCCACGCTCGAGCTCTCCAGCAGCGTAGATTCCTCCACGGCTGCGCTCGGTAACCCACAAAACTTCCCTCCTCTGTGCGCGTCGTCGTACACCGTGAAGAGGACGCACGGATTGTCGTTGAAGAGCGCCAACGGAACGAGCGAGACGCGTCGTCCGTGCGCAGAGGCGTCATCCAGTTTACGAATGCGCGCGCTTCTCAAATCCTCCGAGATTCTCTGACGGTTGGCGTCGCTCAAGAGCGCGTTACCGGTACCACTGGAAAGCCCGCGAACGCTCGTCGTCGTCGTCGTCGTTGAAGAGAGAGAGAGCGTTCGACCGGCGCAAAGTTGAAACGCAGCGCGTCGGGCTGACTTCAACATCATCATAATCTTTTCGCGCGCGATACCGCCGATGGTACCGGTTCCAGACGTTCAAAACGGACTCCGAGTGACGGACGAATACCGTCGTCGTCGCCCCGACCGACGCGGGTGACGCCACCGGCGGTCGACGCGGTGTAGACTGCGGACAAGATGGGATTTTGGAGTTGAGTCAGAGGGGTGACTCAGCCAGACTGGCTCGCTCGAACGAAGACGAAAAGATGAAATCGAAATCGAAATCGAAATCGAAATCGCGATGCGAGCGGTGGATGACGGGCGTAAAATCTAAAAGGCGAGTACGCGGAAATGGTTCTCTAGTTATTCGCTAGTGTACGGAAAACAATCGTTATCGAGCTATGAAACGCGTCATCGCTTCTTGTACGAACACGCCTTGAGCGGCGGCCACGCGACGGACGCGGTAGACTTGGTACCGCCCTTGGTCGCCGTGTCGGTTGGTTTGACCCAGGTTTTGATGAGCTCGACGGTGAAAAACATCCTGTTGCGCTCGTCTGGTTCGCGTTTGAGCTTGAAACCGAGCTTGGAGAGGGCGGAGATGAAGGATGAGACGCTCGCGGCGCCATTCTTGCCGTCGAATCGCGATCGGACTTCGGCAATCCAGAGCAAGCCTCCGGGTTTTAGCACCCGGTGAGCTTCTTCGAGGAACGAACCGTAGTCGGTACCCATGAGACTGAGCGAGAAGACGGCGCAGTCGACGCTGGCGTCGCTCAGAGGAACGTCGGACATGTTGCACGCGACGACCTCGGGCGCATCCTCGGGCGTTTGCAAGTCAAACGAGTGACACTTTTGTTGCACGATTCGGGACAGCTCGGCGTCACCGCACCCAAAATCAGCGACGATCCAATTCTTTGGCGACTTTTGAAGAATCTTCGCGATGACGTGCACGGGCTTGGTGGGCCAAGATTCCACTTGCGAGCGAAATCCGGCGTGATACGCCTCGAAGAGCTCTGGCGAATCCTTCACGAGCGCGAGCCCCTCTTCACCAGTCGTTGTGTACAGTCGCTCGTTGAGCATTCTGAACTGTCCTCCGCTCAATTTAGCGCGCATCTTCTCCATGTACGACGACGCGAACGACGACGAAGACTTTTTCGTCGCCGCGACGGCTTTCGACGACGCGGGTTCCTCCTCCGACTCGCTCTCCGACGACGCGTCACCCTTGGCTAGAATCACCGGCTTCTCCGGAAGCAATTCTTCATCGTAATCGCTTGATTCGACGTCTTCAGGAGGCACCTCCTTCGTCTTCTCCTCCTCCTCTTCCCTCTTTTTCTGCTTTTGCTTCTTCCTGTCTCGCTTTTCGTAGCCGTCGCTCGCCGCGTCCTCCCGCTTGGCCGCTCGCTTCGCCTCCGCCAACCGTTTCCGTTTCTCCGCCGCCCGTCTCCTTCGCCCCAAAACGCGTCCACTCACCTTCTTCTCCCCGTCATCGCCTTTATCGTCGGCACCGTCTTTTCGCTTTGCCGTCTCGACGCCTCCACTCTTTCTCTGCTGCTGCTGCTGCTGCTGCTGCAGCTGCTTGCTCGTCTTCGTCTTCTCACCTTTCCCAAGCCTTGCCGCCGACCCGCGCGCGTCCGTGCGTCGTCCCTCGTCGCCGCCCCCATCCGTCCTCTCCCAAGCCTTCTTCACCCGCGCCCCCGACGCCCGCGCGTCTCGGTCTTCTCCTCGGCGGCGCTTCGTTTCCACTTCGTGCGCTTTTTCAACGCTTCGTCTTCGCGCACCGCCGTCGTCGTCGGCGTCGTCGAACGACGGGACGTCCATGAAGACGTCATCGGCGGCGGCGGGAACCGGCATTTTTACCGCCTATCCGCGCGCTCGAAACTCTGGCGTCGCCTGCGTCGTCGTCGGCGTCGCGGCGTTCGCTCGGCGAGGCGCGCATCCAGTTTGCCTTTGGATTTCCAAGACCCCAAGAGTGTTTTGACGGTTCATGAACCGTCATTTCACATGCTTACCGTAGTTTTTAAAAGACGATTTCGTTTCGGCGCGCGCGGCGTCACAACGCGCCGACGCCGACGCTCAGGTATCGACCACGCCCCGAAGGAGGCGCGCGAACCCGAATCCGCACGTTTCGAGTCTCACTCCGCGACGCGGGAAGACGCGATCGAACGTCGCGAACGAGTGTGGCGAACGAATAAAGGGAATAAAATCATCAACCATCCGAGTCTGAGGATAAGGAAGGACGACACGAACGAAACGCGAAGATGAACTGCACGGTTCTAGTCACGGGTGGGGCGGGATACATCGGAAGTCACACGTGCGTGCAATTGTTATCCGCGGGAGCGACGGTGATCGTCGTCGATAACTACGATAACTCGTGCGAGGAAGCGCTGAACAGAGTGAAGGCGATCGTGGGTGAAGACGCGTCGAAACGGTTGACGTATTACGAAGCGGATTGTTGCGATAAGGCGACTCTGGATGGCGTGTTCGCGAAGAGTGGGAAGATTGATGCGGTGATCCACTTTGCCGGGTTGAAGGCGGTGGGTGAATCGGTGGCGAAACCGATGCGGTACTATGATAATAACATTTCTTCTACGCTCGTGTTGTGCGAGACGATGGCCAAGTACGGATGCAAGAATATCATCTTTAGTTCTTCAGCGACGGTGTACGGGGAGCCGGCGACGGTGCCGTGCACGGAGGACTTTCCGACGGCGGCGTTGAACCCGTATGGACGGACGAAATTGTTCATCGAACACATTCTCAGCGACTTGTACGTGAGCGACAAGGAGTGGAAAGTGGCGTTGCTTCGGTATTTCAATCCAGTGGGCGCGCACGCGAGCGGTACCCTCGGGGAGGATCCCAAGGGTATTCCGAACAACCTGATGCCGTTTGTGCAGCAAGTCGCCGTCGGACGCCGACCGGAGTTGAGCGTTTTCGGTAACGATTACCCGACGGCTGACGGCACCGGTCGACGGGACTACATTCACGTCGTCGATCTCGCTGACGGACACGTGGCGGCGGTAAAGAAGCTCACCACCGATCCCGACGCCGGTTTGATCACCGTCAACCTCGGTACGGGTAAAAGCACGAGCGTTTTGGAGCTCGTCAAGGCGTTCGAAAAGGCTTCTGGCAAGGAAATTCCGTGCAAGATTGTTGGCCGCCGACCGGGCGACGCCGCGGAGGTGTACGCCAAGACGGATAAGGCGTTTGAAGTACTCGGTTGGCGCGCGGAGCGCACCATCGAAGACTGCTGCGTCGATCAATGGAAGTGGGCGAGTCAAAATCCGTACGGATACCTCGGCAAGCCGGACGACGAGTGAGCGCGCACATAGAATGTTTTAATGAATAAAATCACATTGCATCAATTCCCAAACTTACTCTACCGTGAACCACATGCCAGCCGCCGGGGCGATCGGAATCGCCTTGGTGTGCTTCGCGCCGTTCTTCGAACTCGAACTCTTGAACCTGAATCGTTTGATGAGCGTCGCCAACACGACGCGCGCTTCTAAGAGAGCTAAATATTGCCCGAGGCAGTTTCTCGGACCTTGAATAAATGGCAAGTAGGCGTAGTTGCCGACGTCGTCGCTCTTACCGTCGAGGAAACGCTCCGGTTCGAACGCAAGTGGATTCGGCCATAAATCTTCGCGATGGTGCACGCCTTGCAAGCTGATGATGACCGTGGTGCCAGCTGGAATGCGGCAACCGCCGAGCACGTCGTCGTTCACGGCGCGTCTCGTCACCACCGGCACCACCGAGTACAATCTCAGCGATTCCTTGAGCGCAGAGACGTTGTAGTCGAGATGGGCGAGTTCGTCTCTCGTGGGAAGTTGTCCCGGCTTGAGCTTGCCGAGCACCTTGTTCGCCTCAGCCACAGCCTTGGCCATCTTGTCCTCATTATTGACCAACTCCCACGTCGTCCAAATCAACATGGCCGCGCTCGTCTCATGGCCGGCGAGGAGGAACGTCTTAATTTCGTAGCACATTTGTTCCTCCACCTGTGCTCCGTAATCTTTGACGTCGACGGATGCCAACACGCGGTCAAGGATGTCCGGGTTCGGGTTTTCCGCGCCCGAGATGCGCTTCTTCCATCGCATGCGAATCAAGTTGATGATATAGTTGTTGAGCAAAGAGACGCGTTTGCGATGTGCAAACCACTCCGCCGTCGGAAGGTACGTCCTCCACGGTTCCAAACTTCGTCGGTTACACTCCTCCATGATTGGCAAGTACAAGTTTGGCATGACTTCGTCGCTCTCTTCCGGCGTTAAACTGAGAATGGCTTCGGCGATGACTTGCAGCGTCAGAAGCCTAAACTCTTCGGCGAGTTCAATCGGTTCATTCTTTCCACGAATCTTCTCCAACTTTTCCGACAGCCGATCCACCGCTCTAGTCGCAATCGCGATGATGTCATCCAAGATTTCAATTCGAAGCGCGCTCGAAATCCTCTGTCTCTGTTCCTTCCACGTCTCGCCCTCGCTCGTGACCAATCCCGTTCCCAAAATCTCCAAGAATGGATTGTACGAAAACTCCGTATCCTTTTTGTAGTTCTTCAGGTTTGTCTGAAACACCCGCTTCACTAGATCCGGATCGGCTATCACGACGCAGTGTCGCTGAAAAATCTGCACTCTCGCCGGTTTCGGCGCCGCGCTCGAGCCCCAGCGCGCGAACAAGTCCCACGTGCACGGATACGACCCCACCGCCTTGAACAGCGCCACCGTGTGCCCGAGAACTGGCACGTACATCGCCGCCTGTTTCGCGCCACCGAAGCTCAACACCACCTCCCGCCTGAACCATCGAAACACGGCGTTGAGCGCGCCGACGATGCGTTCAAAGACGACGGTCCAGACGAGGTGCATGATCCCAACCACGACGAGCGTCGTTCGCATCACGTCGACGTGTGCCGTCGACATGGCGCCGGGGAATCCTATTCGAGAGTTTCGTGAGGGCGACGACGATGCGTGTGTGTGTGTGCGCGCGCGCAAGTCGCTGCGGATAGGCCGCCGGGCACTGACGTCGCCGCCGCCGTCGTCGTCGTCGTCGTCGCGTCGAGTGCATTTTGGATCAATTGTTACTGTTTACACATACGATTAAGCGGCGCACGCGATCCATCGAAATCGATCTCACGTTGGTTCGCAACGACATACTTCGACGACGACGCGCATCTCGACGCGCACGATCGACGCGGTAAAGTGTGAAGCGTGGTCGCGATCGTTTGAGTGTTCGTAGAGGACGACGAGGGCGACAGAGCGAGAGGAACGGGGGAGACGACAGACGATCTCGTTGATTGATAGCATTTTGGTGTTCAGGGGAACAGCGACTTCGACATCTTTTCGTGAACGACACCGCGCGTGCACCCGAAGGGGACTCGGGAGATAAAGTAAAAGGAAGATGGGCATCGATAGTTTGTTCATCGTGAACAACCGGACAGAGAGCCTGATTGCGGTGAAGCACTGGGGCGCGGCGACTGGGAGCGAGATTTGCGAACGCGTCTTTGAGGCGCACAGAAAAGCGCAGAGAGAGGGCGCGGATACGGATGCGGTGTGCGCGGATCAGGATGCGTATGGATTTTCGTTGACGCGCGGAGAGGTGACGTACATCGCGACGTGCTCTCGGGAGACGTCGCCGTTGATGGCGATTGAGTTTTTGAGCCAGCTTTACGACGTGTTGAAAGCGTACTTTGGCGACAACGTCACGGAGGCTGTGCTGCAAGAGCATCACGTCACTCTGTATCAGTTGTTGGATGAGATGTTGGATAGTGGTATTCCGGTGAATACGCACCCGGGAGGTTTGAAGGTGCTCGTGCCACCGCCGAACCTTTACAACCGCGTCACGTCGACGGTGATGGGTAACCAAGGCGTCATGGTGAGCGATCAGGATCCGCTCAAGTTGTTGCCGTTGCCGTGGCGCTCAAACAACATCAAGTACGCGAGCAATGAGATTTATCTCGACGTCATCGAATGCATCGATGCCACCATTGACGGAGAGGGTAAGGTGTTGAACAGCTCGGTACACGGACGAATTGAACTCAACTCTCGGTTGTCTGGCATGCCAGACATCAACTTGACGCTGAGCAACTCTCACCTCATCGACGAGTACAGTTTCCACCCGAGCGTGCGCCTGTCTCGTTTCGCTTCCGACCGCGTCATCTCGTTCGTCCCCGCCGATGGTGCTTCAACGTTGATGTCGTACAAGATTAGACCGCCACAAAACAAGGAGGAATCCAATCAATGGCAGCCGCGCTACATCAAGGCGAACCCGTGGTTGAAGACTGCCAACAGCGACAACCCGAGCTCGGTTCCGTTGCCGTTGTACATCCGACCGCAGTCTGCTTTCGGTGCCACGCACGGCCGTGTGTCTGTGGTGGTCGGTTCCAAGCCGGCGTTTGAAAAGCCCGTCGAGGCTGTCGCGTTGGAGGTTCGACTTCCGAGCCGGGTGAGCGGTGCTGATCCGAGCGCGACGCACGGTGACGCGTCATACGACGCGACGTCCAACATGGTCCGTTGGGTCATCGAAAAGTTTCCGGCGGATAAGACCCCGTGCCTCTCGGTTCAGGTGACCATGCACTCTGAAGACGATGCGGCAAGCCACGGATCCAAATCAAAGCCTGAGAACCAAGCTACTCGCCGCGTCCACTTGCAGGAACTCGTGGATATTAACGCATCCTTCAAGGTTCCGGGTGCTTCCGTCTCTGGAGTTAAGGTTGAGACGCTTCAGGTTCGCAACGAAAAGTACAAGCCCACGCAAGGCGTGCGTTATCACACGCGTTCGGGCGCCATCATTGTTCGAGCCTAAGCTACCATAGAGGTGTAGAGTCGTCGCCGGTTCCACGTCGGCGTAGTGTAAATTAATCAAATACGCTAATACGTTTCAATTCGCTCTCGTCCATTCTCGTTCGTTGATTGAGATGCGCGCGCTTCGAGACTGATTACTTCACAACGTGACTCGGCGTGACCGCGCATCATGCTCGCGTCGTCCACCAGCGCGTTCGCGCCCTCGCTACCGCGCGTGCTCACCTCGTCGCGTTCGACCGCTCAACGACTCTACCGCTCTGCGAGACGAGCAACGACGACGCGTGCGGCAACGGAGGCGTTCGACGCGTTGAATCTCTTTCTGTACGACACCACGAATGCGTTAGACGCATCCATCGGCGGGGACGTTCTCGGCGGAGGTACCGTCGGGGCGACGACTTACGTAACCGTACTCGCGGCTGGGATATTCACCTCGCTGTCACCGTGCACGTTGAGCGTGCTGCCGCTGACGATTGGGTATATTGGAGGATACGGAGGCGGAGGAAAAGACGAGGATGCCGAAACGCGCGCGAAGACGGTGCGCGCAGCGAGCGTAGCGTTCGCGGCGGGCTTAGCGAGTACACTGGCTGCGCTCGGTGTCGGTGCCGCGAGCTTCGGCGCGGCGTATGGGCAAGGGATTGGAGACGGTTTGCCGACGGTGGCGGCGGCGTTGGCGATAGCGATGGGTTTGAACCTCTTAGAGGTTTTCGAGTTTACTTTTCCGTCGTTTGGTGCGAATTTCGACCCAAAGTCGGTCTCCGTCCCTCCCTTTGTGCAGGCGTACATCGCTGGCGCGGTATTTGCGCTCGCGGCATCGCCATGTGCGACCCCGATTTTGGCCACGTTGTTAGCTTACGCCGCTTCCAGCGGAGATCCCGCCTCTGGCGGCGCTCTGTTGTTAACGTACACGTCGGGTTACGTGGCGCCGTTGTTATTTGCCGCCACGGCGACGGATGGCCTCAAATCGGTCATGGCACTCCGGGAGAAGAGTGGATGGGTGAATCCTACGAGCGGTTTTCTCCTCGTCGCCGGCGGCACGTACGCTTTTTTATCACGCGTGGTTCCACACGCGACTGGAATGGCTTGAGGCGTATATGACTCGTACTTGAGCTTGCGCGCGCGCGTACATTTGTAAGACTACTATGCTTTGTTTGATATTATTCACAACCGCCGCAAAGCGATACTCTAACTGTCTATCGTTGTTGTCTAGTGGCGCTGCATGAGATACATGAGAATGCTTCCGGCGATGCCGACGTTTAGGCTCTCCATCTCCCCCGACATCGGGATGGACACGGGCTTACACACGCGAAGGGCTTCATCGCTCAAACCTTGACCCTCCGTACCGAGCACGAGACACGCCTTGGCGACGCTAGAGATTCGTTCAGGATCGACGTCGGCATCCGCACTTGGCTCCGCCGCATACAGCTCGATTCCGGCATCCTCACTCGCACTCACCAGCTCATTCACTGAGTCAAAGGCGACGAAATTGACACGAAACGTCGCCCCTCGCGCCGCGCGCATCGCCTTATCGTTGAACGGATCGCACGTTCCCGGTAACAGCGCAACCGTGTCCCACCCAAACGCAACCGCGGTACGAGTTAGCGTTCCCAGATTCCCCGGGTCCTGCACCCCTTCCACCGCGAGCACGCGAACCGTCCCATTAGCCTTTGCTCGTTTCGTAAACTCTCGTGCGTTCACGATCCGCGGCGCTTCAAACTCACCCACCGCGTCCAAACCATCGGCGTTGTTGACCCCTGCGCACTTTTTCAACACATTCGCTGGCGCGCGAATCACCCTCTTTGCCCGCACCCCGATTGCATCCACGTCCGCCCAATCCGCCACGAACAACACCTCAGCCTCTCGCGACGTTGCCGCGCTTCCAAAACACTCTCGCATGAGCACGCTCGACGATAACACGACCGAGTTGGTCTCTTCTCGGAACCGTTTCGATTTGCACAGTTTCGCAAACCTCTTCACCGTCGGGTTCTCCCCGCTCGTCACCCGCTCCTCTCGCGCGTCCGAACCCGCGCTCGCGCGCGTCGTCGTCAAGACGCGTCGCGGTGCGTCGCCGACGGGTGGTTCGCGACGCAGGCGCGGGCGCGAGAACGCGTTAGGACTACCGCCGCCGCAGTGCGTTTGCAACTTCTGGTTCGTTAAACGCGACGCGAAACGCGACGCCGTCGCGGGACGTATCATCTCACGAAGGATGGCGTCGAATGAAGACGACGACGACGACAACGCTCGACGACGGAGAGTAGACACGCGCGTCGCGATGTGTCGTGAAGAGTTGCTACAATTAGACTACAAAGTATCTAAACCGGCTGCGCGCAGCGCGTCTTCCGCCGCTCTGTTCAGTTCCGTCTCTGCAGCGCGCACCACGTCGAGGGCGCGAAGCCGCGCGGCGCGCATTTCATCCAATGAATTTGCCGATGCCCTACCACCCAGCGCGGCGCCGCTGCTCGCGCGGGTCGTCGCCATGGGATCGAGCGGGTCGATGTATCCGGATGGCAAAGCGCGCTCGGCTGCGTCGGCGGCTCGACGCGTCGTATGAGAATCGGCCGCGCATTTCCAATCCAAACGCGCGCACTCGACGTTTAAACGACTGTTGAGCTCGCGAAATCCCGGTCCGTGGTCTGCGTGGACGTTGTGTGCGAGCTCATGGAGCAGCGTTCGTCTGATGGTTACATAGTCCCGAAATCCGCGCAAGTCGTCAGTGCGCAAACGCAAGTGAATCTCTGCACCCTGGTTCACGTTGTACCCGAGCACGCACGATTCCGACACCCCCACCTTACCCTCAGGCGGCATTTCCCGAAGCTTCAGAACCCTCCATCCATGTTTATCCATCACGCCGACTATCCCGGGATCCGTGGCTAACCGTTCCAAGAGCTCGACGGCTTGGCGTTTCGTCGGTTTTATGAAATCCGGCACGTCTAGCGCATCGATGTCACCGAACCTATGCGACGTCGACGTGGACCCCCCACCTCCACCGCGCCCACCGCTCGCGCTCGACGGAACCAGCCCGCACCGAACCAACTCGCGTCGGTCCTCTTCCTCAAAGCCGCGAATCCGATAATCCTTCCCTCGTTCGCGTTCGAGCGCCTCCGCCTCTTCCGCGCGCGACCCGGTCACCATCAATCGCAACTTTTTGAGCGTTTCTTCAGGCGGCAGCACCGACGTCGACGTCACGTTCGCGACACCCGACGGCGCGCACCACTTCTTCGTCGCACCGTGCAACCGTGTCGTCGACAACGACAACCCGAGCTCGTTCGCGAACGCGACGACGACGTCACCGAAAGTCACGGACGTCGCAGACGAAGGGACGGTGACGGTGACG
>Ga0181590_10001008_pt1 | contig 23622 bp, 26 predicted proteins | sample 071ome_34_FD_132446 | JGI IMG/M metagenome (GOLD analysis project Ga0181590, IMG submission 132446) | Coastal salt marsh microbial communities from the Groves Creek Marsh, Skidaway Island, Georgia - 071411BT metaG (megahit assembly) | ecosystem: Environmental > Aquatic > Marine > Intertidal...
AACGCCTAACTGTCGCAAATGTGATGCTTCTACTCTTCTTAGATGAGTTCATATATGAGGCCTCAAACAAGGTAGGATTTTTCAGATCTTATCTATAAAAATCAAAAACCGTATTAATACACTATAGTATAAAATTATTATAAACCGAAAAAAAATGAGCAATAATATAGAATCTGTCCAAGACTTTGACTGGGATCTTTTTGAAGACGCTGGAAAGTATAACACCAAAGTTAAACTAACAGCAGAAGATCAAAGAGATCGAGTTAAAGTTCTATGCAAAGAACCGTACGCTCAAGAGCTTTACGATAAGATGAAAGAATTTGAGAGTAGATCGGGCAAATCAACTCACGTAAACAAAGACCTAATTGAAGGAGGAGTATACGAGGTAACTGCCAAGCAGATTTCTTTCCAAGATCGTATCATCATAGCATACGATAATTTATCAGGCACTCAAGTTGAAGTACCGTTTAAGGAGTTTTCAAGAGACGTCGACTCTTTGGCAAGAGGAGAAGGTTTAGAGTTTAATGTGATGATTACAAAGGGATCAGGTTCTAATGAGTTTGTAGGATCTGAAAGAAAATGCGTATCAATCAATAATAAGTCTGAGCTTGACACTCATCTAGAAAATAACACTTGGTTCGAGGTTAAAGTAACTAAGCTAATCAAGGGAGGTTACATTGCTAAATACAAAGATTCAATTGAATGCTTTATCCCAGGATCTCACGCTGCTGCCAATATAATTAGAGACTTTAATAAGTTAATCGGCCAGACAATCAATGTTATGGTTGATAATTATGATGCTAATAATGATCTCTATATTCTATCTTATAAAAAATACATCGAACATTCCATGCCTCAAAGAATATCTGATCTAGAATTTGGCAGGGAATACACTGGTAACCTTACTACCAATCCTTATGACTTTGGAATATTCGTAGAATTCGAAGATTATTTTACAGGTCTAATACATGCAACTGAATTCGAGGACTATAACAAAATCAAAAAGTCATATAGAACAGGAGACGAAATTAAGTTCTATATCAAGAATGTTACCAAGAAGAAGCAGCAATATCGAATTGTCTTAACTCTAGATCCAGAGTCAATTGATTCAGAAAAAAGACAATGGAGCGATCTAAGAGATAGAACTGAGAATAAGAGTTTTGAATACGACGTTGATTCAAGCTCTAACTCAATTAAGATCCATATCGACAAGGAGTCATCATACGAGGTTACCTTGAGAAGAAAAGATCTAGAGAGAAATCTATCCATGTACCCGATGGTTAGAGTATCTAAAGTTGATCCCATCAACAAGAATCTTAAGTTTGAATTTGTAGAAAAAGTAGACTAATTTATTCCTCCAGAGAACCTAATCGAAGTCAGCTCCAGATAAATAAATTAGAATATGAAAGTCTACAAGGTTTACTCTTTACAATAATTGTACACTAACACCTACACTGCCACCTTAGGGTGGCATTGTGGACTTTAAAGAAAAAAAATTAACGAGATGTCTAAACTATTTGACAACAGAATCGAGTATAAGCCATTCGAGTATCCTGAATACTACACAGAAGGATGGCTGCCACAGGCTCAGGCCTTTTGGTTACACACTGAAATATCAATGCAAAGTGATCTAAAAGATTGGAATGAAAATCTTGAAGAACACGAAAAAAATTTAGTAGGTAATATATTACTCGGTTTTGCTCAAACAGAATGTGCAGTCTCTGATTACTGGACAACCATGGTAACTAACTGGTTTCCTAAACATGAGATTAAGCAGATGGCAATGATGTTTGGCTCTCAAGAAACGATTCATGCGACAGCATATTCGTATCTAAACGAAACTTTAGGACTAGAGGATTTTGCTGCTTTCTTGCATGAACCGGCTATCGCTGAAAAATTTGAACTTTTAACGTCCACCAAAGCTGACTATTCCTACAAAGATTTGAAAAAAGACCCCGCAGCAAGAGAAGATGTTGCAAGATCCTTAGCTATATTTTCAGCTTTTGCCGAAGGAGTATCTCTATACTCTTCATTTGCCGTTTTGTATAGCTTTCAGATGAGAAATCTTCTGAAAGGAGTCGGCCAACAGATGAAATGGTCAGTTAGAGACGAGTCCCTTCATTCAAAAATGGGATGCAGATTGTTTAGACATATGTGTGAAGAATATCCTGAGCTCAAATCAAGCGTAAGGGATAAAGTACATGAAGCCGCTGAGATAATTATAGAATTAGAGCATAAATTTATAGATAAAATGTTTGAGATGGGAGACTTAGATAATCTTAGAGCCTCCGATCTAAAACAATTTATAATAAAGAGAACCAATGAAAAGCTAGTAGACCTAGGATACGAACAAAGTTTCGAGTACGACGAAAATTCTGCAGCTGAGCTAGACTGGTTCTATCACCTAACTGGTGGAGTTACCCACACTGATTTCTTTGCAATTAGATCAACTGATTACTCTAAGGCTGGAGAAGGAGAAGATTGGGAAGACATATTTTAACATAACAAAGACAGAATATCATGGCAAAAAATTACGGAGAAGATCTCGGATGGGAATTAGGAGTCGACCTACCAGTTTGGGCAAACACAGAAATTTACGTTAAAACAATATCAAAGGGTTACCTTTTACAGGGTGAAACCCCAAAGGACGCTTACTGGCGAGTATCTGCCGCAGTTGCTCGTAGACTGGGAAAACCCCATCTTGCTAGTAAGTTCTTTGATTATATATGGCGAGGCTGGCTTAATTTAGCCACTCCCGTTCTTTCTAATACTGGTACTGATCGAGGTCTTCCAATTTCTTGCTTTGGAATCGATGTTGGAGATTCTATACAAGAAATAGGTACTAAAAATCTAGAAATGATGCTTCTTGCTAAGCACGGAGGCGGAGTAGGAATCGGAATCAATCAAATTAGATCTGCGGGAAGCCGTATAACTCAAAACGGCACATCTGATGGGGTTGTTCCGTTTACTAAGATATATGATTCTACTATTTTAGCAACAAGCCAAGGATCGGTCCGTAGAGGAGCTGCCTCAGTTAACTTAAATATTGATCATGGTGATTTCGACGAGTGGATTGAAATCAGAGAACCTAAAGGAGATGTAAATAGACAATGTCTAAATCTTCACCAATGTGTAGTTGTTGGCGACAAATTCATGAGAAAACTAGAAGAAGGAGACTCTGAAGCAAGAAGAAAATGGTCAAAGGTTCTACAAAAAAGAAAAGCCACAGGCGAACCTTATATCATGTTTAAGGGTAACGTAAATAAGCAAAACCCAGAAGCATATAAACAAAACGGACTAAAGGTATTCATGACAAACATATGTAGTGAAATTACATTACATACCGACGAGTCTCATAGCTTTGTTTGTTGTCTGTCCTCTGTTAACTTAGCAAAATACGAGGAGTGGAAAGACACTGATCTCATTTACACTGCGACTTGGTTCTTAGATGGAGTTTTAGAAGAGTTCATACAGAGAGCTAAAAACATGAGAGGATTTGAAAACTCTGTTAGATCTGCTGAAAAAGGAAGAGCACTTGGCTTAGGAGTTCTAGGTTGGCATACATATCTTCAACAGAAGGGAATGTCATTCGAAGGACTTCCAGCTCAATTTGAGACCAGGAGAATATTTTCTCAGATGAAGATCGAAGCTGAAATGGCATCGAGAGACATGGCAGAGGAATACGGAGAACCTCTATGGTGTGTTGGAACTGGAATGAGAAACACGCATCTAATGGCGATTGCTCCTACTGTGTCTAATTCTAAACTTAGTGGAAATGTTAGCCCTGGAATCGAACCTTGGGCAGCAAATGTATTCACTGAACAAACGGCCAAGGGAACGTTTATTAGAAAGAACATAGAGCTAGAAAAAGTCTTCAGAAAAATAGGTATCAATAATAGAGAAACTTGGGATCGTATACTTTCAGACGGTGGTTCAGTTCAAGGAATAGAGGAACTTAATAATTGGGGATATGTTAACGGTAAGCTAACCAAGTCTGCAGATATACCTGAAGATCAAATTAATAATAAAGAAGTTGATTGGGTTAAAGATGTCTTTAAAACATTTAAAGAGATAAATCAGCTTGAATTAATAAAGCAAGCTGGTATACGTCAGCAATATGTGGATCAGGCAGTTTCCTTAAACCTAGCGTTTCCATCTCAAGCTACGCCGAAGTGGATTAATCAAGTTCACATGGAGGCTTGGAAACAAGGAATTAAAACCCTATATTATATGAGAACCGAATCTGTTCTTAGAGGAGACATAGCTCAGGCTGCCATGATAGATTGCGTTGCATGCGACGGATAATCGTATAAACGTTCACTTGTTCTGAATAAATAATAAAAAATAATCTACAGATGCAAAACTTAAAGCATTTAAGATATTTCGATAATTATATTGCAGAACAAGATATGATGGGAGCAGAGCCAGGAGCAGCTGCCGCACCTAAAGAAATCGACTATATTTTTATATTCATAGAAGAAGGAGATGAAGGTGAGCAAAAGTATCCAGATGGATCGTCAACTAAAGTATATCCAACATATTCTATATCTAAAACTGGGTTAGATTCTTGGATTTCATCGAACGTTAAAGATATCGGCGAAGACAAGACTGCGACCACTACCATAGACATTAAGAAAGATGCAGTATCTGACTATATCTCAGGCAGAAAATCAACAATAACTCCAGATAACAAGCAATTTCTAAATACTTTTAAAAACCAAGTTAAGTCAGAACAGGTTGGAGAAAGAGTGGGAGACACTGAAGTTACTTTTTACGGGGACGGAAAAACATACGGCACTGATAAAATAGATGTAACTTTTATCGTCGTACCTAAGAAATGATAAAGTCTTTTACAGAATTTATAAATGAGAGAGATGATTCAGGACGCTCTAGGTTCTCTGAATATGCTGATGATATAATCAAATGTATCTCAGATTCTAATGCGTCTGATGCTCACTATAATGAGATACGGGAACTTGAGTACGTAGATCCTTACACATTCGATCTAGTTATACAGCTAAAGAGAGACTCAAATCCGGACTTTGAGAAAGATTCTCACTTTAATGACTTATCTTGGGAAAAAATAAACTTCGAACATTATGGATTTGCAATAGATGCAAATACCAAAATAGATAAAGCTGATCTCATTGTTCCCGAGATTATCTTCACAATTATTATTGATCCCGAAAGAGAGCCAGATCTTTATGAGGAACTTAGATACCGTCTAATAGATATAGCGGCTCATGAATTAAATCACACTAACCAGATCGGCTGGAACAGAAAACCATTCAAAGTAAGACCTAGCTCAAATAAGAAACGAGCATCTTCTAAAAAGAGTCACCAATATTTCCTACTTCCAGATGAAGTGGAATCAATGGTATGGGGAATGTACAATAGATCTAAAGAGCAGGGAGTTACAATAGATAAGATATTTGATAAGTATCTATACCCATTTCTCATGAATGGAAATATCACCAAAGAAGAATACAATAAAGTTCTAAAAACATGGGTAATTCACACTCTTGAAAACTACCCAGATGCTAATTTATCCCTAGAGGATGAAAAAATTAAGCAAATAGTAGATCGAATCTAAAAACCTTTATTTCTGCCATAGTATAATATCTTAAAATTTTATTACATTATGAGCAATTTTCAACAATTCAAAGCTACCGTAGAAGAGGTCAAAGACCAAATTTTCGGTGAAATCGACGCAGCTATCCAAGAAATGGAAGAGAGCGGAGATGTAGAAAAGTACTATGAGAAGGGGGTTAAAAGCGCTGGCTCCAGACTCAGAAAGGGACTACAGTCTATCAGAAAAGCAATTCACATGCCGACTGTTAGAGCAAACATGTCCAAAATTCAAAACGGCGCTAAAGAACTAAGAGATTCTATCTAATATGGATCTCTCGAAATTACTAAAAGTTACTAAAAAAATTACGAGAAATGACAGACTTTTTTGACTTACCCAATGACACATTTGTGAAAAGCTCAAGCTCTTCACAAAAGAAATCAGACGCAAACATCTACAATCCTGATCCAAACGCACATAATGGATCTTACAAATCAGTATTTAGATTTATTCCTTATATCTCTGATAAAACCAAGAGTAAATACACTAAATACGCAGCTAAATTCTGGAACCCTCTAACAAAGGAAGCTTTATATGTTGACTGTCCTTCGACAGTTGAAAAGCCTTCTATCCTATGGGACTTAGAGACGGTTATCAGATCCTTTAAAAATGACGAACCGGAGTTACATGAGCAGCTGTCTTCTTGTTTTTCAAGATGGCATACTCACCATTCTCCAGTTTATATTAAAAAGGATCCACAGAGACCCGAGCTAGAAGGAACTGTAAAGATTTTTAAGTATTCAGCTCAGATCAATAATATGATCGAGGGTCAAATCAACCCAGAAGAAGATGAATTACTGGACTCAGTATCTTCGGTTAATCCATTCCACTTGCTAGAAGGTAAAGACTTTCTATGTGTAGTTGGTAAGAAAACCAAGCAGTACAGAGACTGGAGTAAATCTAAATTCATGGATGAGGTTACTCCGTTCATGTTTAAGATTGGAGATAAGAGTGTCGTCGTTGAAAACAGCGAGAAGTCAGCTAAGCTCGTACAAGAGTTTCTTAAAAAGAATACTCCGGATATTGATCAATATCTATATCAAGAGTGGACCGAAGAAACTTATCAAAAAGTAGCTGATGCGATCGCATCCTTAGTTTCTAATCCTACCATCTTAAAGATGTTGATTGACAAGACAAGAGATGATAAGATGAAACAGCTTCTAACGGATAAAATGTCTGGAAGCACCGTATCTTCATCTACATCTAAGTCTAAAGCAAGCGAATTAGACGACGATATTAACTTTGAATCTGATCCGTTTGTTGAAGAAAAAACTGAGACAGTAGCAGAAACTACTTCGTCAGAAGCTGACGATTATGATTCTCTATTCTCAGATCTGTAAAAAAAATAAGATACAATGTCAGAAGAAGTTAAAGAACCTACTGTTGAAGAAACAGTTGAGAAGTCACAAGAGCAAGAAAAAGCTCCTAAGGCAGTTCTTCTAGGAACTATCTCATATACTGAACAAGAAGATTATGAAAAGTTTCTAGAGAATTTGGATGTAAATCAGGCTATCTTTGTCCTAGTGGCAAGCTGTAATTACGCACAGTCTAAAGGAGTATACTCTCTTGATGAATCAGAGCTAGTTGCAAGAGCAATCAAAACGATTAAGAAAGCATCTAGTAAGTCTACCGAAGATCCCTCAAATAATGAAGATTGATGGACTTTGTAATAGACGGAAATGCCTATCTGAATGTAGCAATTAGCGTTACTAAATCTATAGCTTATAGAGATAAATCTATAGGCTCTAAATATTACGTTAATGATATATTCAATGATGGCAAGTCTATTCTGAAAGAAGAAGTAAAGATACAATTTAGAAACTTCTGTCTTAATTATATGAATTCACTAATTGCACCGGTTGGGAATAAACTCAACCGTGTGCATTTAGTATTCGATTCAAGAAGCTGGAGAAAAAATTATATCAGAAAATTCTTTAATGATTCTAACTTTGAAACAAGTGTAGCACCTACTGCATTTAAGTACAAAGGAAATAGAAAAAAGGATGACAACATTCATCTTTTCTTCGATTACTTTCAAAGTGAGATTGCTCCCCACCTAATGAAGGAAGCAGGGGTTAACTATTACAGAATAGATTCTACGGAAGGAGATGATATCATTGCCTACCTATGTGAGGTAATAGAAGGTGATATCATGGTGTACACAGTAGACAGCGATCTTAAGCAATTAACATATTCTCCTAAGAATAACATAATTGTTATATACCCGAAGCAAATGTCTAAGCATAAGAAATTATGTGTTCCTCAGGAGTTTAATCCTAGTCACGCTGAAGACGAAACAGATAACTTCTTTTCTCTTACCGAGTCTCATATTGTTACTCCAGCAATTGACAAAACAATTAATCTTCTTAAAAGCAGAGACTACGTTGAATACAAAGTAGATCCAGTTTTGGAGGTATTTACTAAAATATTTAGAGGTGATAAGAAGGATAACATTCCAAAAATGGATAAGATGACTCCTACTAAAACTTCTAAAATGATAGATGCTATACGCAGTAATTACGGTAACTATTCCCTAAATTTGCTGGATGATCTAGACGAAAAATTCATAGACTTTATAGTAGAAAACATAAGTATACTAAATAAAGTCAACGATATTGATAAGCTAAAGGACGTGAGAAAACACTTTATGTTCAACGCTAGAATTATCAGATTATCGTCTAAGCTGTTTCCAAAGGAGGTCAGAGTTAGCCTAAGTAGTGGTATTGACTCCAAAAAGTTTATGAGTTTCAATTCTAAGAAATTCAATCACATTAAAAATAACCCATCATTAATATGAGACCTCTATACGAAAGAGTATTGATCAGACCGAAAGTCAAAGAAACAAAAACATCAGGAGGAATCATGCTTCCTGAAAAAGCGGTAAAGCGACCAAATATTGGAACTGTAGTTTCATGTGGAGAAGGAGTTCCACATCAACCAATGGCAGTAAAACCAGGAGACTTAGTGCTATGTAATAGATTTGCAGGTACTGAAATTACCTATAAAGGGGAAAAGCACTACATTATCCTTTCCAATGAAATCATGGCAGTTTTAGATGATATCAATGATATCGAACTAGAAGAGTTCGAGTAGACTTCCTAAATCAATTAAATAAAAAGCGACTCAATACTGGGTCGCTTTTTTAGTATACGAGAAATTAACCTGCGTAATATGAAATAAATAAAATAAATCCCCGAGGGTGATGATAGCTAGAAGATTAAGAGAAATATTGACGTATTATGACTCTGAGCCAACTGAAGTTTTGCAAGGACTGATATGGCTAGTGTTTTTTCCGATAGTTCTCTTGAGCGAGATGACTGGCCCAGTTACTTATTTAGTCGCTCCGTCGATGGTTATCGGATGGCTGGCAATATATGCAGCCGCTAAGTCCTGCATAAAGACTAGACTATATACTTCGTTCGCGTATGGATTACTTTCTCTAATTGCTGCTTATGTTTTTATAAGTAATGGAGGTCTTAAAGTACATGCTACAAATTGGGGATGGGTTGTGATATGTATTAGCGCAATTTCTAACATAAAAAGAGTAAGACAGAAATACCTAAAGGAAATGAGCCCATCTGTTATTGACCGCGTCTTAGAAGAAGACGAAGAATCTGAAGTTGAGCAAACGATAGAAAGAATGTATCGAGATGATATGCTTAAGAAGATAGAGGAACTGCAGCGAGAAAACATAGAACTTAGATTCAAGATCGCAGATCTTCAAACAAAAAACGAAGAATGATGTTAAAATTATTTGCAGGTATTTCTATCAGATCTAAAATAGCGCTATTTATGGCGTCCTCAATAATGTTAGGTTTTCTCATAGTAAAGAGCCTTTTATTGTTCGGGTTCTGTAACTACTCTACTCTCACAAATTGGTATGAGTGGTTCTCAGTAATCTTCTTCATGCCTCCATTTTTTACTCTATTCTTGGAGATATTATACCTGAAGGCTCATATTAAACGTGAATTTAATCAAAAGAATCACGAGCTCATGGAGCTTGATAAATTCATTAATGAGGCCGCTCTTATATCTAAGACTGACTCCAAGGGAAGAATAGTGTTTGTAAATAAGAGATTTGAAGAAGTATCCAAATGGAAAAAAAGAGAGATACTCGGAAAAGACCATAGAGTATTAAACTCAGGCACTCATCCAAGTAAATTTTGGATGGATATGTATAAAACAACAGTCAAGCAAAAAAAGATTTGGAACTCAATTGTCACCAACGTGGCAAAAGATGGATCCTTATATTATGTCGATAGTTATATAAAGGCAGAATTTGATCCTAAGGGTGAAAATATTGTTGGCTTTACGTCAATTAGATATGATGTAACTCAAGTGGTAGACTCTATGAATGAAATAAACAAGAAAAATACCTATCTTGAACATGCTGCTAAGATTCTTAGACACGATATGCATAGTGGAATTAACACATATATACCAAGAGGATTAAGTTCCCTAAAGAGAAGATTAACCGAAGAAAGAATAGAAGAATTAAAGATATCTGCTCCTCTTAGGATGATTGAAGAAGGTCTGAAACATACTCAAAGGGTTTACGTAGGCGTCAAAGAATTCACCAACCTAGTTAAGAAGGATACTCAGCTTGATATGGAAATAATTAATCCGAGCAAAGCTTTAAAGGATTACCTATCTTCTACTTCATATTCAAAGCAAGTAAGAATAGATGAAATACCCGAGATAGAAGCAAACGAGGCTCTTTTTTGCACCGCAGTTGATAATCTAATTAGAAACGGATTAAAGTATAATGACAGTGAATCAAAGAAAGTTCTAATTTATCAAGAAGAAGACTGCATAGTAGTCCAAGATAATGGGAGAGGAATTACACAAGAGGACTTTGAAAAGCTATCACAACCTTATACTAGAAAGAAAAATCAAAAAGAATCCGGCTCAGGTTTAGGACTAAATATATGTGTTGCAATTCTTCAAGAGCATGGATTTTCTATATGGGTAGACGAACAGCCGGTTGGGACTAAATTAAAAATCAAAGTAAAATGAGCACTCTATTGATCATAACATCTATAATATTCGCAACAAGCGCAGGATTCTTTTATCTAAAGAAGGAATCATCGTTAATGAACAAGATATCGATACTGATACTTTTAATTGCTTCGTCTAATTACCTGTTAATGTCTCAATTTGCTGACTATGAAAATATTAGAGCGCTTAGATATACTGATTGGTTCCTGACCGTTCCACTTCTAGTATATCAAATGTGCTGTCTATTCATGAAGAAACCAGCATCAATTAAAACATGTGGAGTAAGCTTATTAATGATACTCTTAATGTTGGTCTGTGGTCTCTCAGGTGAGCTTGGAATATCCAAAGAGATTCAAATGTTAGATATAAAGCCTCATGAATGGAAGCCCTTAATGGGAATGCTAGGGATTGGTTTTAGCTTAAATGCGTTTCTGTTTTTAACTGGAGAAATGAAGGAAGCAAACGATATTAAACTATTCGTAATAATAATAAGCCTCTGGCAATTTTATCCTATTGTGTATTTCTTAGCTGATAGCCAATATACAATAATAGGCTATTCAATAGCTGATGTCATTGCTAAAGTTGGAGGAGCATTCGTTATGGCTTACTTCTGTGACCAATGTCACATGTCCAGTAAATAATTTCACTCAGGCCTTTAAATTTAGAAAACCTTTTAGTATAGTCTAGTATAAATAATCATACTAGAACAAAAAGTTCTTTGACTTATTGGTGAAAGGCGCTTGAAACCGACGGGTGAACGGCGTTGATGTGTGCCAGAATAATAGGTAAGCAAAGCCTATAACGGACCGAATTAGATCGATGGATCGCAGAAAGGTGATGAGCCTCCCTGGTTAAATGACCAGGCTGAATCAGATAACTACTGGAATTCGGGTCTCCGGCAAAAAACTACAAATCTGATTTGTAAATCTCTTATGGGTAAAATAACAATTCCCATCTAGTGACCGAATAATCTTTTCGTTTGTGAGATAAGGTGATTCTAAAGATCGTAGTAATTAAATCAATGATTTGAGTGAGCGCAAACTCAAATTAAGATTTATTTCGACAGAAGTTTTAGAAGGCAGAGATAAAAAAGCAAGCGGCCGGGCTGAAGGTAATCAGTAATCCTTCTGCATCTACTTTCACTTTAAATAAGATCAAAACTTTAGTATAGTTAAACAGAAGAAATTAAACAGATGAATTACACTGTCTCAAATATCACATCAACAAGGTTAGGTATATTAAGACTAATAGGAACATCTCCTACTCAGGATCCAGTGTAAGATTATCTAAACGTAGAAAATTTAAATCTGGATCCAAAAGATCCAGATTTTTTTTTGACATATATTTGCTTCCATAGCTCAACTTGGCTAGAGCACCTGATTTGTACTCAGGGGGTTGTGGGTTCGATTCCTACTGGAAGCTCAAAGAAGTTCTTTGACGTATTGGTTTAATTGCGGAAGTAGCTCAGTTGGTAGAGCATTAGCCTTCCAAGCTAAGGGTCGCGGGTTCGAATCCCGTCTTCCGCTCTGATTGCCGAAGTGGTGGAATTGGTAGACACGCTGGTCTTAGGAACCAGTGCTTCACAGCTTGTGGGTTCGAGCCCCACCTTCGGTACTACATTGCCGCCCTGGTGAAATTGGTAGACACGAGGGACTTAAAATCCCTTGAGCAGTAATGCTCGTGCCGGTTCGATTCCGGCGGGCGGTACTAAACTTACGCAATGATTAAAATTAAAATATCAACTAGAATAGTATTCTTAATAGGTAATTATGCGATTAAAATGCCTATTGATCTTAGAGGATATTATCAAGGCCTCAACGAAAAGTATCTGTATAATAAATACAGGAATTCAGGTCTTTTAGCAAAATTGATTTGGTCAAAACTAGGAATAGTAGTCCAACAGAGGGTTGACCCTATAAAATCTGATAAGATAAATCCGATCCTGGTTCTTAAAATCAAGAGTGAAATACCTGAGCTTAATATTTCTAACTGCGATCTACATAACCCAGTTAATTGGGGAATCTATAAGAATCAAACAGTTTTACTTGACTATGGAATCACTGAGAAAGTAAGCATGATGTATTAAATTGCCTTTCTAAATGAAAGTTGAACCATCTCTTTGTCAGAATTAGTGAATGATGTTTCTAAAGATAGTCCCTCTTTAATCTGAAGATGTGCATAAATTGACGAAGGAGTTTTATAGAAACCCCCTTTAGGAAGTGGACCTAGCATCCAAAACGGAGCAATCCCTATCCTTAATCTTGGATTTATCTGGTACTCGATTTGAGCAAGTCTAATCCTTATTTGATTCTGCATAGAATAAGTAGAATCATCTTCACCAATATAAGATTGATCGCCGAATAAATTAACCAATTCTAATCTTGGTCCGAATATCCATTTCCCATAATTAAATGATTTTTCTACACTTATAGATAAGGAATTGTAATAGGATATGTTAGCCGACATTTCAACTTGCCAGCTTTCTAAAGTATCTTTTGATTGTCCTACAGAACTAGTAGATAAAAACAACAAAAAGCAAAATATTAAGTTTCTCATATGGCTTCTTTATTTTATCTATATGAAGATATCTGAACATCATTGATATATCAAGTAATATAAATGTCACAATGCACCCATAGCTCAGCTGGATAGAGCATCTGCCTTCTAAGCAGACGGTCTCAGGTTCGAATCCTGATGGGTGTACTAAACGATCAAGCGTTCCAGCCGATTACGGTAAAACGAAGGTCTAAGGGAACTAGTACCTTGGCTTGATCCCACGCTCTCTTAGCTCAGTTGGTCAGAGCACCCGACTCATAATCGGTAGGTCGTAGGTTCAAGCCCTACAGGGAGCACTAATTAAACCAATACACTTTTTCGCATTCTGCACCTCTACGGATTTTTATAGGTGCATCAACATGGGGGCGTAGCTCAGTTGGTTAGAGCAGGATGCTTATATCATCAAGGTCACAGGTTCAAATCCTGTCGTCCCTACTTAGGGGCAGGAGAAAGGCTCCTGCCCTTTTCCGCTATAAATAAAATAAAGACATAATGTATAGGGTATTTAAGAAGCTAAATGGTACCGCAGTAGATATCGTGGATCACACCATCTCAGTTCTTAAAGAATGTCCATATACTGAAATTCATATCGGTAGTGACTCACAGAATCACTCTGAAGTCACTAAATATAGTACTGTTATAGCATATAGGTTTGGAAACAGAGGGGTGCACTACGTTGTACATAAGATGTCAACTCCTAAGATCACTGATAAATGGACTAGATTATGGAAAGAAGCAGTAATGTCAATTGAAACAGCTGAAATACTGACCTCAAAAATAAAGGTTCAAGTTCAAATAGATTTAGATTATAACTCAGATAAGAGATATTTTAGTAGCAGGCTAGTTCAGGCAACTTCAGGTTGGGCAAATAGTCTGGGATACAAAGTTAATATTAAACCTGATAATCAGATCGCTACCAGAGCAGCAGATTACCACTGTAGGTAAATACTATAAACCTACACCACTTATTTAGTATAATTTATATATGCCTAGATTCGTAAAAGAAAATATTGAATTTAAAGGAATAGACTTTCTTCCAGAATATTGGAAGCCATACTTTGTTCTTTCGGAAATCGGCAAAACATACACAGTCATTAGAGACACCGAAGTTCCTATTTTGAATAACACAAACAATTCGTGCAAAAGCTGTGGAAATAGAATTCCAGACCTAATAATGTCTGATACTGAATATGAATACCATACAAATCAACCATTCTTTGATTTATGCTTGGAATACACTCACCCTAGAGTATTATCAGTTGGATACGGAATAGGATTGATTATTCCCGAAATGGAACGTCAAGGAGTAGATCTAACTATACTTGAAAAATATCAAGAAATTCTAGATCTTGACGAAAATATTGATCAAGTAAAGCAGTCACATACAATAATTATTGGCGATATTAAAAGCTTTGATCTCTCTCAGTTAGATCCGTTTGATGTCATATTTTTAGACATAACTGAAAATCTACCCTGGGCAGAAGTTCAGGCTTTAAAAAGTAATTTAAAACCGGGTGGTCAATTAAAACTATGGTCACATGATAAAAAGATTAATGACCGTAAAAAAAATACTTAAATGAGAAAAATAAAAATGATTAATCGACTTACTTTAATTCTTGCACTATTCCTAAGTGTAGGATTTGCTAATGCACAAACCTCTGCTGATACTCTTGAAACGGATATATTCAAAGTGGTTTATTCTGAATTTCACGAACAGCCTCTTTTCCTATCGTATACCGTCGATTGTCCAACTGGAACGGCATCTAGATCGGGAATGAATTTCTACAAAGTAGAAGGAATTCATACCTCCGATAACGATGACTATAAGGACAATCCATATGATAAGGGACATCTTGCTCCAGCTGCAGCCTTTAATTGTGATAGAGACGTTTTAAAAATGACGTTTTCATATTTAAACTGTGCTCTCCAGCATGAGGGATTAAATAGAGGACCTTGGAAAGAACTAGAAGGATTTGAAAGAGATCTAGCTAAAGTATTCGACCAAGTATCAGTTGAAATTACAGTTAATTTTACTGAAGAGTTACATAGAGTTCCCGGAGGAGCTGCTATTCCGGATTCCTTCACTAAGATCATAAGATTTGACGGAAAAGCAATTGCTTTTGTTTTTCCAAATGAAGATGTATCTGGTGAAGATTGGTCCAAGTTTAGAGTGCTTGATTGGTAATCTAAATCAAATAATCTTAAAATAAAAAAGGGAAGCAATTAGCTTCCCTTTTCTGTATCAATAAGCTTCTAGGTTTAGAAACTTGGTGTGAATCCTGTTGAATCTGAACTAAGTTCTCCACCGACTCTGGTAATTGTAATACGGTTGATGAATTTGTGAATTCCTCTTGGGAAATCAACAATAACATCAATGATAGCCGCATTGTTTTCAATTACTTCATTAGTGTTATTAGAAGAATCAAATACAACTTTGTATGAACTTAATCCTCTAGCGTTAACAACAGCATCTAAGTAGTTTTCAACAATCGTCTTAACTCTAAGTCTAGTGATCTCATCGTTAAAGTCAAACAAGAAGTTGAATAGTATTCTAGAAATATCTCTTTCAATAGTAGAAAGATTGTCTCTAACGTGCGCATTATTAAGAGCTGAATTAACTCTCTGGTAAGCTGTGTTATTAGAGAATAATAGAGTACCAAATCCTCTTCTCTTAACAATTAGATTGTGACCAATTGGCTCTAAGAAATCTCTATCTTGATCCGTTAATTCGTATTCAATTCCAACTAATTCAGGATCCGTGATAGCACCTCTTTTTCCACCGGCTACAATTAAGAATGGAGTACCATTCTTGAACTTTCTAACATAAAGATTAGAAATGTATGCCGCTGGCGGAACTGAGATATTTCTATTTCCGTTTCTAATAATCAGATTAGGGAAGTAGAAAGTAGAGTAAGATGCTAGTGGAACACCGTTAATATCCTCTTGAGCAAATTGGAAGGTAAAACTAGGATTTAAGTTTAAATCTCCACCTTTAGAAATTAACTCAGTTGATAGTAACTTATTAGTTGAACTAATAAAGCTAGGATCTACAGATTTTTCAAATTGAGCTACAGAAGGAGCATTTAACAATGCCATTGCTTGCCCGTGAGTAGCTGCTAATTTAGATAAGTAATACTTAGAGCTCGAGCTAATCTCTCCCTCATAGGTATCTACTATGTATCTGAAGTCAATTACTTCTTTTCCAGCAAGAGCTTGCGGAATTGAAGTGTAATCAAAGAGATAAGATAGTATATCTTGCTGTCTAGCGGCAGTTCCGTTAGGTAACAATGTTTCTCTAATCTTAAATCCTCTCAAATATTGTCCTCTAATAGAGTTTACAAAGTTGTATACTCCCTTGTAAACTTGAATCTTATTATTAGTTACATCTAGACCACTTATTTCATCTACTGAAGGGGCCATAGTAGTAACAGTATATTCAAGTCTATATGGGCTAATTTCTTCTCTAGAAGTAACAGAAATTATCTTCAACAATCTAGGTCTAACATCTCCGATTCTTTTAGCTCTAATGAAGTGATTAACTTTTATAAATTCATCAACTTTAGCCTTATTAACTGCAACTGAAGTATTTACTCCTACTACAATTTTATTAGGTTGAGTAATTGTAAAGTCAGTAAAGTAGTTAGTATCTGAAAGATCAAACTCTGCGGTGTAATCTTCTCCAGCGTCAGTAACGATCTTGATATAATCATTTCCTCCACCGGTATAAACAATTGAGCTTGCATCTTCTTGATTTAATAAAGTAATATCAGAATATATAAATACTTTGATGTACTTCAACTCATTTCCTGACACAGTGATTGAGAAGTTATCTTGAGTTTTGATGTAGTAGTCTAACGTACCGTTTGTAATGATATCACCAGTTCTAACAAAACCATTTGCATATGAATCATACAGAGTACTGTCCTCCATTGCGATGATATATGGATCTCCAGATGCTGGCGTAATAACGTAAGTATCTCCAGCAATCGTTGGAATAACCGAACCAGTTAAGAAATTAGCTTCTGAATCGCTATCGCTAATTGCGAAAATTAATTCAGAATCTGCTGGTCGTCTGTAGCTTAAAACATCAATCAGAGGAGTTACATCAGCAGCAGATCCGTCGGTATCATATCCTCCGTCATCAGCAGTGTATGCATCATCTGAATTTAATTCATCATATCCGTGTCCAACTAAGTCAATTCTATGAGTATCAACCTCAATATCATTGAAGTTAGTGTTAGCAAGATCGACCAAGTCCAATTTATCAGAATCTAAAGCACATAGTACCCCGGTTGATGGGAATAGTCTATTAACTAATCTGTCAATAGAAATACTATTTCCAGATTGATCTATGAAATCTGGAATTAAGCATCCGATTGTTCTACTGATTACTTTAATCTCTCTAAGAGCAAAGAATTCAGAAGATTTTGCTTCAATTAAACCAGACTCATCGAAAAATTGTCCATATACTGGATCGTTTGCCAGTTTCAAGTAGTTAGTCCAATCTCCAGATATAAAGATTACCTCTACCATGTAGTCTGAGATAAAATCATCTGGGTGAACATAGGAAGGAAAATCTGTTTCTTCTCCGCTTCCGACAGTGTTGTACCATTCCTTTGCTGTTATATCAAACCCGGTTGTAGCAGCACGTCTTGTCCATATCGTCAAATTAGATTTTCCAGTGTTTGCGAATGATAAGATCTTATTAGAATCAATTGAAACGTTACCTAGTCCTCCTGGATTGGTGATATAATCATCTCCAAGAGCCAAGTTCTTAGTTTTGTTCAATTGTTCTGAGCTAGCAAACCATAACCTTCTAGTATTGAAGAAGTCTATGATTGGATTTTTTACCGGATTTTCCCCTGAGTTGTTACTAGAAGACTCAGTGTTAAACGTCGTAAAGTAGGCTTGATCCTGATTAACTAGCGAATCGTCGTCAGTATCTATCGGCATAACGTTTAAAGCAAATACTGGTCCTTCTCTCAATGCGACTTCAATAGATCTATGGAAATATCCACCAGCCTTTTCCAACTTAGGATCGATATCACCAAACACTGCTTTAAGAGTTCTAAGGTCGTTTATTAATACAACAGTATTAAATGGACCGACTCTGCTTGATCCGATTACTAATCTTCCAGTCGTTAAAGGAAGAGCTACGTTCTCGCTTTGATCAATCTCAACGGTATATACACCGCTGGACTTAAAATTATTTAAATTGATCCTTCTTTCAGCCATTTCTTTAAGTATATTTTTTATTATTTATTCTCACACGATGTCAATAAACCCAAAAAATATTCAAAAATCAAGATCCAAGTCATCAATTTGATGTATAAGACTATAAAGAATTTTCATGGCAAACTCGGACAACATTTGTGCAGACCTCAAGGTTGAGGACTTTTATTCAGATAACTCTGATACTCTAGGGCTAATTTTCAACAAGCAGAAGGAACTCCAAGAGAGACTTGGATTTGATTTTAAAGACTGGACATTAAAGCAAATTGCAGATTTTTGGATGGTCAATAAGCACGCAATGAGCGACGAGCTTAACGAAATGTTCGATGCACTCGGCGGTATTAACGAAGGAATAGGTTCCGCGGCTTGGAAATATTGGAAAAATAATAATTCTAAGGCGACCGAGATGAAAATTTCAGATTTATCAGATGATGATAAACTAGAACTATTCTACGAGTGGATCGACGGGCTTCATTTTTACATGAACTTTGCGATATCAATTGGCATGACTCCTTCAGATATCGTAAATCTTTACATGGCAAAAAATTCAGAAAACCACGATCGTCAGAATCGAGGATACTAAAAAAAATAGATAAAATGAAAATAGTAGGAGAAGACGGAAATCAACCAGGGCCTCAACCCGGACCAAGTGGTATACCGGCAGATGTTCTAAAGAATGCCGAGTATATTAAGTGTGAGGAGTGCGAAGGCACCGTATTTGAAGAAAAAATGATGATCAAGAAAATATCCAAGTTTTTAACTGGATCTGATCGAGACAGTATTGCCCCAGTACCAGTTGTTGTTTGCTCAGCTTGTGGACATATGAATGAAATGTTTAAGCCATCAATATAAACCCCCAGTCAAAGATCACATATGATTATAGGAGTAGAAGTTCAAAATAAAGACTTAATGATATCTTACTATGATAAGAGCGGTAAGATATCCTACATTAGAAAGAGACTATCAGATCATGAGATCTTTAATTGGGTTGAAAGCAATAAGCCAACAATCTACAAGAATTGGGATGGCAAACCGATAAAACGAGCAAAATCAGATCCAAAATGGTTAACCAGAACCAGGATAGAGGAGCTAATCATAGAAAAGCTTTCGCCGGAAGAGATCAACATGATATACGACTTTGATAATCTTCCAAGAAAGGACTATGTCGATATCGAGATTGGATTAACAAGTGACGAATTTCCAAAGCCCGAGAAAGCGGCTATGCCAGTATGTCTAATATCATTCTGCAACGAAGAAGGAGTAAATTATGTCCTATCTATCATGAAATCCGAAGAACATCCAAACGGATTAACAGATTCGGATATATCTAGAATGGAAAAGGAAATCAATGAATATTTTAGAAGTATCATTCCGCACGGTGATAAAGACAGGTCAATTCTAGATCAAGAATTCAAAATAAAGCATAAGTTCTTTAAAACTGAAGACGAGCTTCTAGAATTCTATTTTCATCAGGTAATTCCAAGACAGTCCTTCCTAACTGGTTGGAATTTTATCGACTTTGACTGGCAATATCTTATGAATCGAGCAAAGAAGAGAAACATCGATCCTCTTCAAAACATGCAGTCAAATAAGACGTTTAACAAGAGGCATAAGCTTCCGGTTCACCTAGGAATTCTAGACTACATGCACTTATTCCAAGACCCTGGATATAAGCCTTATAAAGTAGTGGAGAATTACACACTGGATTACATTGCTAATAAAGCCCTTAATGTAACCAAACTCAAGCATCCTTATAAAAACATGAGAGAGTTTCAACAGGATGTATATATGTTCACCAAATATAATGTGATCGATATAATACTTGTGAAGCTCCTAGAAGATAAATTCGGGTTATTAGATGTTGCATTTTCTCTTGCAAATACAGCACAGATCGAAGTAAATAAGATCCATAGCCCGGTTCATGTTACTGAAGTCCTAATGTGTAGAGAATTTCTAAACATGGATCGAAGAATGATGAAGAAGCCTTGGAGTAGCGGAGAAGATAAGGTAGATACAAAATACGAAGGAGCATATGTAATGCCTCCGGTTCCTGGATATTATGAGTACGTTGCATGCTACGACTTTGCGTCGATGTATCCAAACATACAGATGCAGTTTAATATTTCTCCTGATTCTTACTTAGGAAAAAAGGGCATGATTCGTGTTAATGGATCGGAAATATCTACCAAAAATGATACCTATTTTGATGGTAGAAAAGACTCAGTCGCGAGAACAATTCTAAATCGACTATATAACGCTAGAATTACAGCTCAAGACGAGATAAAAAGTTTAAAGTTTTCAAAATGACAAGTAGAGATTTTATAAGCTGGCTAGACGGCTTTACAGAAGGAAAGACAGAATTAAACTCTGAGGAAATTAATAGAATCAGAGAAAAGTTGGAAACTATTGTTGACATAAATCCTTCCATAGTTCCTCTTCATCCAGTTCCTACTCCTGTTCCAGGAAGCGGGGATCCCTATTCTCCACCCTATTCGGTAGGAGACTTTCCTCCGTATGGAGGGACTACATTAACCTATTCGTATACCACGAATGATAAAAAATCTGATAAAGATGAGGTGGATAAAAAATCTGATTCTAAGGAATAAAAAAAATAAAGAAGAGATGATGACTGAAGAACAACTAATTAGTTACAAACAAAATTTCACTGGTCAAAGGTTTCAATGGATAAAAACAGACCGGCCCGAGCTAGTTGGAAAGATAGTAAAATGTAGGGATGTACAGCACCAAGGAAGAAGTGCGATCGCAGTATTTGAAGATGGATCTAAGATAGATATTAAACTGCTTAATAAAAATCTCTTGATGATCACTGGAGATATGCAACCACTGAGTAAGCAAGAAGCTATGAGTATAGGCGGAGCAAACCGTCCAAGTCAACAGGCTCCCTTAGAAACTCCTCCATCGGGAAGCGGACCGATTAAGATTCCAGATGAATTAAAGGAGTATCAAACCAAAAATGAACCTCCAAAGCAAAATTTAAGTAAGCCTCAATCTGAATCTCAAAGGCAGAGCGAACCTGCTAAAAATCCATTTGAGATGTTTAACTCTGAGGAAACTGAAATTGTTCTTAAAATGAACGTAAAAATTCCAGATAAAAAGTTACTAAAGCTAATGTATTCTAACGCTGAGAATAAAGAGGAGTTCGTAGACCAGCTAGCTGCTTACATTTATTCTCTTATAAATAATAATACAGTAGTAGATTCTTTAGAGTCAATCTTTGTAAGCAAGCCTAAGAGTAGAGCAAAGGTAGTACATAAGAAGTCTGATACTGAAGATATAAAATTAACCGAGGTTGATGACGAATAAGGAATTCAAAAACAGTGAACAGTTTTCAGATGGTAAATATAGAGTTCTGAAAATAAGCGACGGATCCAAGGATTTAAGAAGAATTACTTGCGAAACTGAGGGTATCTGTTTGATACCCTTTGACACGTCTAATGGTAAGATTAGAAATGTATACCTAGCTCGCCAGATGAATTACCTTCAAAATCAAGAAGATCATTCATGTATTTGCATTGAATCTAGAGGAACTTACTCCTCTAACTTCGAGGAGGTTGAATCAATATGTAAAGAGGAGCTGAACATTGATTGTGACGTAAATGATGTTTACTACCTTGGGTCAATTAAGCATAATTACCCATTCACTAAATCCTATAAATGCTATGGTATAAACCTAGACAATCACTCTAAAGATCTATCCGGATTCGCGTTAGATATTCCAAAATCAGAGCAAGATAATAGACTATATGCTCTTGATAAAGTCAGATTCAATAGAGTTCTCAACGGAGAAATAGAAGACTCACTATGTCTTGCCTCGGCCACTCTGCTAATTTCGTACATAAATTCATAAAACTAGGAATATTAATTCCAGTACAATCTTATAAAAATAGATAATATGTCGTCATCAACAAAGGATTTAGTATCAGCGTTCGGTAAATTTAACGAACTATTAGAAAAACAAACCAAGAATAGAGTAACCCTTAGGGGATTTTCAGACATCGATGAATATATTCATACAGGTAACTACCTCTTGAATGCTCAGATGTCAGGATCTCTGCGAGGAGGATATCCAAATGCTAGGAGTCTTGGAATTGGAGGAGACAGTGGAACTGGTAAGACTTTCCTATGTTTGAATGCAGTTAAGAACATGCAAGCAATGGGATACGGAGTTTTCTATGTTGACACTGAGGGTGCCTTAGACAGAAAGGATTTTGAGAATTTCGGAATAGATATGTCGATGATGAACTACAAGAGAATTGGAGTTATATCCGAGGTTAAATTCTTTGTATCTGACATTATTAAGATGAAAGAGGAGAATCCAGGAATGAAAGTTGGAATAATTGTAGACTCTCTAACTCACCTTGAAACTAACAAGGAAATTGAAGATGTCAGAAAGGGAAGCAATGCACAAGACATGGGTCTTAGAGCAAAAGAGCTTAGAGCTCTTTTCAAGTCCTTCACACTAGATCTATCAAATCTTAAGATTCCACTCATCTTTACATCTCACACATATTCAAGTCAAGATCAGTATACCCCAAAGCAGATGTCAGGAGGTGGAGGTCCTCTATATGCAGCATCAGTAGTTATGATGCTCTCTAAAGGACACCTGAAAGATGACAATAAAACCAAGACTGGGGTAATCGTAAGATCGACGACAGATAAAAACAGATTGGCAAAACCTGCCAAAATAGAATTTCACATTAGTTTCCATAAGGGAATGAATCCATACATTGGCCTACAAGATTATCTAAGCTGGGAAAACTGTGGAGTACAGAGAGGTAATAAATTAACTGAAAAAGAGTATTCTAAACTCAAGCCAGCTGAACAGTCTAGTTGCTCAGATTTTGAGGTAGATGGAGAAAAGTTCTGGTTCCTTCCAAAAGACAGAGCACTTAATTACGTAATAAAGCATTCAGGTGCCCTTGTCCCATGGAGAGAAGTATTCACAGACAAGGTGTTTATTCCTGAAGTAATTGATGAGCTCGATAAAAACGTAATTATGCCAATGTTCAAGTACAGCTCTCTTGCTGAAATTGAACAAGATGAATTAGATGACTTTGATCAAATAGAGGATAATGAAGATTAAGAACAGTGTACCAATTAAGTATGCTCTAGATCTTCACCTCTGTAAGGAACACATATCCTCAGACGGAATCGTATTTGAGATACTTAGATATCTCTTAAATCAA